>Ga0209014_10002473_pt1 | contig 10736 bp, 9 predicted proteins | sample BarGraNGADG00212_FD_184491 | JGI IMG/M metagenome (GOLD analysis project Ga0209014, IMG submission 184491) | Arctic peat soil microbial communities from Barrow, Alaska - Barrow Graham LP Ref core NGADG0002-212 (SPAdes) (version 2) | ecosystem: Environmental > Terrestrial > Soil > Wetlands > Peat... | reverse complement strand
ATCCCCGGGCCATTCACGGCCTCTTTCCAATCGACCGGGAGGAAAAACCGGAGGGAAAAACGACGGTAAACCTGGCCTGGATGACGGCGGAAAACACCGCCGGCGGGACGGCGATGATGCTTGCCATCGTCGCCGATCTGCTCGTCGGCAGCGCCGCGTCCCCCCTCCGGAAGGCCCTGATCGATTCGGGTCTCGGGGAGGACCTTTCGCCGGTCACCGGCCTGGAACGGGACCTCAGACAGATCGCCTTTGCCGTCGGCCTGCGCGGAACGGATCCGGACAAAACCCCACGGATCGAGGCGCTGATTCTGGATTCGCTGCGGGATGTGGCGGAAAACGGTTTCGACCGGGAGCTGATCGAGGGCACCCTCCACCAGGTGGAATTCCACGGACGGGAGATGGTCCGCGGCAGCTATCCCTATGGGATCGTCCTGATGGGACGGGCCTATCACACCTGGCTCTATGACGGGGACCCCCTGACGGACATGAATTTCCCGCAAATCATCCGCGACATCCGCCAAGAGTGGGAGAAGAAATCCGACCTCTTCCAAGGGGTTGTTCGGCAGTGGTTCCTCGACAATCCGCACCGTCTCCTCTCCGTCATGGAACCAAGCCGGACCTTTCTGGAAGAGCGGGAACAGAAGGCCCGGGAGCGGATGGCCCGTGTCGCGGCCTCCCTGGGTGAGCCGGAAAAGGAACAGATCCGTCAGGAAACCCTGCTGTTGAAAAAGTTTCAGACGGAACCGGACCCGCCGGAGGCGGCTGCGACCCTGCCGAAGCTGAAGATCGACGATATCTCCCGCGAGATCGAAACGATTCCTACGGAAAGGGCGGCCGCGGGCGGCGTCCCGATCCTTCGCCATGACCTTTTCACGAACGGCATCGCCTATCTCGATCTGGCCTTCGACGTCTCCGACATCCCCGAGGAGCTGCAGCCCTATCTGCCGCTTCTGGGAAAACTCACGACTCAGATGGGGGCGGCGGGTCTCTCCTACGAGGCGATGGCAAAGCGGATCTCCCTGCGGACCGGCGGCCTCGGCGTCAATCTCGCCGCCGGCGCAACCGCCGACGGCAGCGGAAACTGGCAGAAGATGGTTTTTTCCGTCAAGGCCCTCCATCGGAACACGGATGAGGCGGTCGGAATCATCCGGGACATCCTGACGGAGGGGGATCTGAACGATGACGCCCGGATGCGGGAGCTGATCCTTGAAAAAAAGAACGGGCTCCACGCATCGGTGATCCCGTCGGGTCATATCTTCGCCCAGATGGCCGCGGCGGCGACCCTTTCCCTCCCGGCCTGGCGGACCGAACAGTGGTATGGGAGAACCCAGCTTCGCCTCATCGCCGTCACGGCCGACCATCTGAAGGATCTTCGGGAGGAGATCCGGGAAAAGCTGGCGCGCCTCCGCAAGATCGTCTTTGTCCGGAACCGCCTGCTCATGAACATGACGGCCGACCCGGTCGGACTGCAAAGCCTCACCGCTGCGGCCGATGGGCTGGTTTCAGTTCTGCCGGCGGGAAACCCGCCGGCGAAGACGGAGATGCGAAACCGCCGACCCGTCCACATCGGGATCGCGATCCCGGCCCAGGTCTGTTATGTTGCCAAAGTCCTTGCGGCGCCGCCCTATGCCGATCCGCTTTCGGCGCCTCTCTTCGTTCTGGCGAGACAGCTCTCCAACGGCTATCTCTACCGCCATATCCGGGTTCAAGGGGGGGCCTACGGGGGTTCCTGCCGCTATGAACCGGTCAGCGGCCTCTTTGCCTTCCTCTCCTATCGGGATCCACATCTGATTGAAACACTGGACATCTATCGGCATGCGGTTGATTTTGTCTGTAACAGCCCGATCCTTCAGGAAGAATTGGAGAAGGCCGTAATCGGCACGATCGGCGCCCTCGACAAACCATTGGACCCGGCCGGAAGGGGTTACACCGCGCTGATCCGGGAGTTTTCCGGGATGACGGATCCGATTCGTCGTCGTTTCAGGGAAAAGGTGCTCACCATCACAACGAAACGGATTCAGGATGCCGCCCGACTCTACTTCCCGGCGGCGGAAGAGGCGGCGGTTGTAGCCGTCTGCGCGCCGGAGGAGCGGCTCCATGCGGCCAACGAGGTCCTTGAGGAGAAACTGGTGCTGGAAAAATTGAGCTGATTCCGCTCACTCGCGGTGCAACATGAGTCCGGTCATCGCCAGCAGAACGATAACAATCCCGATGCCGAAATAGATGAAGGTGAACGCGTTCAGATTCACTATCCCCCCGGTCTTGAGGAGATCCAGGTTGGCGACGTAAGCCCAGTAGAGAGTGAAACAGTAGTTGATGAACAGGGCCAGCCTGAGGCGGCCGATCAGCAGGGCGATTGTGCTCAGGATCAGCAGCAGAATCACCTGAAACATGGGAATGGCCAGTTGTGTGGACATAAAGAGTTCCATGGAGCTACCTCCTCTAATTTGGATCATCGATCAAGGTCTTGGAGCCGATATCCGGTGCTATTGTCATGAATCGCACTGGAAATGTCAACAGGATTGATTTATTGTTGATTTCAGTAAAAAAAAGAGAGGCCCGCTGAATGTCAGCCGACCTCCAAACGGTAAGGGAGGAACGAAAGATGAGACCTGTAAAAAATGTTGGTTTGTGTGTGCTGCTGCTCCTGTGTCTGGGCGTTCTGTCCTGTTCCGGTTCCCTCTTCCGGAATTACGGCCAGATCCTCCCCGGCGGGGAGGTGACCCGGGATCTGGAAACCGGCGTGTTTCACCCCGAACTCCGCTACTACATCAGCGGGTCGGACCTCTATCCCAACGCCCTGATCGGACTGCACCGGGACTACCGTCTCAACCCGGAAACCCTCTGGAAAGAGGTTGCCATGACCCCGGAGAAACTCCGGGAGATCGTCGGCTTTATGAAGACAAAGGCATCCGAGTATAGTCAGTTTCAGCATGAATTCGAACTTTTCGACACGGGGGGCAAAAAGATCGGTTTCTGGTATTCGATCCTGACGGCCCGGACCTACCTCCGCTTCGAGGAGGATGGGACCGTAACGATCCAGACACCCGAGCTCGAAACCTACGAAAAACTGGAATCCAAGGGTGAAAGCGATAACAACTAATAATTGACGGGAAAATCCGGGGGGCGTTTGCCGCTTGCAATTCGCCGAAAATTCCGGTAGGGGTCTTGCAAATCTCTTAGAGGAGGAAGGAACGCTATGAAGGTTCTGGTTACCTACTACTCCCTGACCGGCAACACCGAGAAGCTCGCGCGCTCCATCTACGAAGCAATTCATGTGGAAAAAGAGCTCCGCCCCATTCAGGAGGTCAAAAGCGTCGAGGGCTACGACGTCATCTTTGTGGGATTCCCCGTCCACGCCCACAGCGTGCCCGCCAAGGCCCTTCCTTTTTTCAAGAACCTGCCCGAGGGACAGAACATCGCCCTCTTCTGCACCCATGGTTCGCTCCGGGGCGGCCGACTTCCCAAGCAGGCGCTGGAACACGCGATCGGCATTTCCACCCGGGCAAAGATCCTCGGCACGTTCGGGGTCCGAGGTAAAGTGGATGTGACTCTCATCGAGGCGCTGATCAAACAGGCGGAACACCGGGCTTGGGCGGAAGAGGCGCAGGGGGCGTGCGGACATCCCAATGAATCGGATCTCGCCGATGGGAAGACATTCGCCCGGGAAATCCTGGCAAAGATCGGCCGTTAGGCTCCCCTCCACCCACCATAATCGAACGCCCCGGAAGGGATCTTCCGGGGCGTCTTTTTTCAGAGCAGATCGGGGAGTTTGTCCAAGGCCTGCTCCAGGAGATCCGGCTTCGGACCTCCCGCTTGCGCCATGTCGGGCCGGCCGCCGCCGCTCCCGCCGACGAGCGGGGCGATCGACTGGATGATCTTTCCCGCATGGTACCGATCGGTGAGATCCTTCGTCACCAGACAGAGGAGCATCGCCTTCCCGTCCGCCCGGCTCCCGAGCAGGATGATACCGGAACGGAGCCGGTCGCGGAGCTTGTCGCCCAAATCCCGGAGGGTTTTGACGTCGGAGGCCTCCACGACGGTCGCCAGGACATCGACCCCGTGGATCTGTCGGACGCGGCTCATCAGATCGCCGGAGTCTTTCGCCGCCAGTTTCCCTTTCAGGACCTCGATCTCCTTCTCGAACTCCCGTTCACGCCGAAGAAGCTTTTCCGTTCTGTCCGCCGTCTCCAGAGGGCCGATCCTCAGCAGGCCGGCCGTCTTCCGGAGTTCGTCCTCAAGGCGTCGCACATGGGCAACGGCCGTGTTTCCCGTCACCGCTTCGATCCGGCGAACGCCCGCGGCTATGGCCGACTCATGGACGACCTTCAGAAAGCCGATGTCGCCCGTCCTTTTCACATGCGTTCCCCCGCAGAGCTCGCTGCTGAATCCGGCCATCCGTACAACGCGGACCGTCTCCCCGTATTTCTCGTCGAAGAGCGCCGTCGCCCCGCTTTTCACCGCCTCCGCAAGGGGCATGACAACGGTTTCGACAGGGACGTTCGCCCGGATCATCCGGTTGGCCAGTTCCTCGACCCTCGCCAGCTCTTCCTCTTCGATCTTTGAAAAATGGGTAAAGTCAAAGCGGAGGTGATCGGCGTTTACCTGGGAGCCGGACTGCTTGACATGCTCCCCGAGGACCTGCTTCAGCGCGGCCTGGAGAAGGTGGGTGGCGGAATGGTTCGCTTCGGTGGCCCGCCGGGTCTCGTCGGTGACCTGCAGATCGACTGCATCCCCCTTCCGGAGCTTTCCTCCGGTGAGTCTGCCGACATGGGCAATCAGATTGTCGAGCGGTCTTTTCGTATCTGTCACATTGAAAACTGATAGGCTAGGGCTGGGGCTGGGGCTTATAATCACGCCGATGTCACCGACCTGCCCGCCGATCTCTCCATAGAAGGGGGTCTGTTCGACGATGACCTCGCCTTCCTCCCCCTCTCCGATCTCCTCCACGGGCTGACCGTCCTTCAGCAGCGCCGTCACCTTCGAGATCCCTTCCATCACCCCCTCATAACCGATAAATTCTGTCGCGATCCCATCCATGGAGAGGCGGTGGTAAACCTCGGAGATCGCCTCCTGCCCGCTCCCCTTCCAGGATTCGCGCGCCTTCTCCCGCTGGGCGGCCATCGCCTTCTCGAAGCCCTCCATATCGAGGGCAAGGCTGTCCTTCCGAACGATATCCGCCGTGAGGTCCGTCGGAAAACCGAAGGTGTCGTAGAGCTTGAAAACGATGTCGCCGGGGATCACCTCCCCGCCGGATTCTTTCAGAACGGCCACCTCCTCCTGAAGGATCCGGAGGCCGGCGTCGAGGGTCTCGATGAAACGGTGTTCCTCGCTCTCCACGACCTTCCGGATGTAGGCGGCCTTGTCGACCAGGTCCGGATAGGCCCCCTTCATCTCGTTGATCACGACCCCGCACACCTCATGGAGGAAGGGCCGGTTCATGCCGAGGAGTTTCCCGTGGCGCGCCGCCCTCCGGAGGATCCGCCGGAGGACATAGCCGCGCCCCTCGTTGCTCGGGAGGACGCCGTCGCCGATCAGGAAGGCCACGGCGCGGCTGTGGTCGGCGATAACGCGGATCGAAATGTCCTCCTCCCCGTTTTTCCCGTAGGTCCGGCCGCTGATCTTTTCGATGAAGCGGATGATCCCGGTGAAGAGATCGGATTCGTAGTTGCTGGTCACCCCCTGGACGACGGCGGTCAGACGCTCCAATCCCATCCCCGTGTCGATGTTCGGCTTCGGCAGCGGATTCAGCTTCCCGGCGGCATCGCGGTCGAACTGGGTGAAGACGAGATTCCAGATCTCGAGGTGCCGGTCGCATTCGCAGTGCACGTCGCACGTAGGACTTCCACAGCCCGTCCCCTCCCCCTGGTCGAAGAGGATCTCCGAGCAGGGACCGCAGGGGCCGGTCTCCCCCATCATCCAGAAGTTGCTCTTCTCCCCCATCCGGACGATCCGCTCCGCCGGGACCCCCATCCCGTCATGCCAGATCCGGAACGCCTCGTCGTCGTTCTGGTAGATCGTGATCCAGAGCTTTTTCTTCGGCAGGCCCATAACGCAGGTGAGATATTCCCACGCCCAGGCAATCGTCTCCTGCTTGAAGTAATCCCCGAAGGAGAAGTTTCCCAGCATCTCGAAGAAGGTGTGGTGGCGCGCCGTGACGCCGACGTTTTCCAGGTCGTTGTGCTTCCCGCCTGCCCGGACGCACTTCTGCGAGGTCACCGCCCGGTGGTAGACCCGGTCCTCCAGCCCCAGAAAACAGTTTTTGAACTGCACCATTCCGGCGTTGGTGAAAAGGAGTGTCGGGTCATCCTTGGGAACGAGAGGGGAACTGGCGATCCGCGCATGACCTTTCCCTTCGAAAAATTTCAGAAAACTCTCCCGAATCTCACTCCCCGTCATCGTCATGGAACCCTTCCTCCTCGGTTTTTTTCAGTATCTTCAAGATGAGTCCGGTGGGGAATCCCTTCCCCATCAGACTTCTGGCCAATCCGGCCTTTTCACGTTCGTTCAGTGCGGCGACCGGCCGTCCCCGGATCTTCTTCCAGAGCAGCCGCTCCGCCGCCTCCTCTTCGTCGAGCTCCCCGCGGACCTCCGCGATCACCCGCGCGGAGAGCCCCGCGTCGATCCCCCGCTCCCGGAGGTCGAGGGCGATCCGACGGTCTCCCGCGAGACGGCTGACCGCAAGCACCCGCGCCCGCTGCCTCGCGAAGGCCTCATCGTTCAGGTAGCCGAGCTCCCGGCACCGCCGGACAACCTGCTCGACGACCGCATCCGCGAAACCGCCCACCCGCAGTTTTGCACGCAACTCCTTTTCGCTGTGCGCCCGAAGGGTCAGCAGGCGGAAGGCCTTCCCTTCGGCCCGGCCGTACTCGCGGTCCTCGTCCATGCCCTATTTCGGTTCTTCCTTGACCACGGCGGTCTTCGGTTTGATGCCGAGCTTCTCGCGGAGCTCCGCCTCGATCTTCGCCAGGATCTCAACGTTTTCCTTCAGGAATATCCGGGTGTTGTCCCGCCCTTGGCCGAGACGCTCCCCCTTGTAGGAGTACCAGGCGCCACTCTTCTCGATGATGCCTTTGTCGGCCGCCAGGTCGATCACGTCGCCCTCCTTCGAGATCCCTTCGCCAAAAATGATATCAAATTCCGTCTCTCGGAACGGGGGGGCGACCTTGTTCTTGACAACCTTGACCCGGGTACGGAAGCCGATCACGTCCTGTCCCGTCTTGATCGCGCTCACCTTCCGGATGTCGAGACGCATCGTCGAGTAGAACTTGAGCGCGTTGCCGCCGGTGGTCGTCTCGGGGTTCCCGAAGAAGACGCCGATCTTCATCCGGAGCTGGTTGATGAAAATCACAGTCGTCCTCGACTTGCTGATGCTCCCCGTCAGCTTCCGGAGGGCCTGCGACATCAGGCGCGCCTGGAGCCCCATCTGGGCGTCCCCCATCTCTCCCTCGATCTCGGCCTTGGGTACGAGGGCGGCGACGGAATCGACGACCAGGACGTCCAGCGCCCCGCTCCGGACGAGGGTCTCGGAGATTTCCAGCGCCTGCTCCCCCGTGTCGGGCTGGGAGATCAGGAGGTCATCCGTGTTGACGCCGATCTTTCTCGCGTAGGTGACGTCGAGGGCGTGCTCGGCGTCGATGAAGGCCGCGAGCCCCCCGAGTTTCTGCGCCTCCGCGACGATGTGGAGGGCCAGTGTCGTCTTCCCGCCCGATTCGGGGCCGAAGATCTCGATGATCCTCCCCCGAGGAACCCCGCCGGTGCCAAGTGCGATGTCGAGGCTGATCGACCCCGTGGAGATCGCGGGGATGTCGGAGATCACCTCCCCGCCGCCCAGCCTCATGATCGCACCCTTCCCGAACTGCCTCTCGATCTGCATGATCGCCAGTTCAACCGCCTTTGCCCTTTCCGTATCCGTTCCCATAGACACCTCCTTCATCCCTGTCACTGGTTCGTGCTGTTGTTTGGATTTTGCCCTCACGTTTCGGCCTTACGCCCCCTCCTGTTCCGCAAAGGGATATCCTGCAAGCCGCGTGTAAACCGCCCCCCGGGGCGTCAGATCGCTTTGAAACAGGCTGAGGCCGGAGACCGTAAACATTCCCGCTGTATACGTTTTTTCCTTTTCCAGCGCCTCCGCGAGACCGGCCAGCCCTTTCTGTGATTTGATCCGTCCCAGCGTGAGATGCGGCCGGAAGGGCCGCTCCTCGGGCGGAAAGCCGATCTCCCGGAGCACCCTCTCCAGCCCCTGCTGAAAAGTCACCAGCCGCGCCACCTCGCCGTTCATCCCCAGCCAGACGACCCGGGGCCGACTCGGGTCGGGAAAAACACCCGTACCGCCGATCGCGAGTTCGAATGGTCCGACCGCCGCCGCGGCCTGCCCCGCGACGGCCGAAATGTTCACGACCGCATTTTCGGAGATGTCGCCGAAGAATTTCAGGGTCAGGTGGATCCCCTCCGGCCGGACCCAGCGGAGATCCCCGTGGATGAGTTTCCGCAACCGGTTCTGAATCCGTTCGATCTCCCGGAGGATCTCCTCCGGCGGATCGAGCGCCAGAAAGACCCGGATCGTCCGTTCAGCCGTCATCGCGCAACTCCCCGGTCAGATATCGCCAGAGCATCAGCAGCGCGGCCTGTGAGGCCATGACCTTGTTCCGCCGCCGCTCCCAGCGGAAGGCGTAAGGACGACAGACGGTCGTCTCGCCGCAGGCGAGCGCGATGAAGACTGTCCCCACCGGCTTTGCCTCCGTCCCGCCGGAGGGGCCGGCGATCCCGGTCACGGCGAGGCCCAGATCGGTTCCCGCCGACTTCCGGACCCCCTCCGCCATCCGGCGCGCTGTCTCGGCGCTGACCGCCCCGTACTCCCGGATCACCGCCTCCGGAACGCCGAGGAGAGCGGTCTTGGCCGCGTTGCTGTAGGTCACGACGCCGCGTTCGAGAAAGGCGGAGCTGCCGGGGATGTCGGTGAGACGGTCCGTGATCAGGCCGCCCGTGCAGGACTCGGCCACGGCGAGCGTCAGCTTCCGCTCCGCCATCCGCCGGGCAACGTTTCCCGCGAGCGTCTCCTCTCCTTTGGCGAAGATATATTTCGAAAGCCTTGCCTCGACCCTCGCCCCCGCCTCGCGGAGCTTTTCCCCGGCCACGTCCGCAGAGGACTCCCGCGCGGTCAGGACAAGGTGGTTCTCGGGAAAGTTCGGGTAGAAACCGATCCCGACCCCGAGGCCGGCGAGATCCGCATCGGCCATCGCCTCGTCCACCGCCGCCTCGGGGAGCCCGAAGAGCTTGAAGGTAAACGTCTCCACATGGAGGGCGGCCTCCGGGAACGCCTTCCGGAGGAGAGGGATCACCCCCTCGGGAAGCATCCGCCGGGCCTCGGCGGGAACGCCCGGGATGACCGCAACGATCCGCCCCTCCCGCCGCAGGGCGAAGCCGGCCGCCGTCCCGTTCGGGTTGGGGATAATCTCCGCCCCCTCCGGGAAAACGGCCTGTTTGGCGTTGTTCTCCGTCCACTTCAAGTGGAACTTTTCAAAACGGGCTCGGATGTTCGCGAGGACGGCGGGGTCACTGCACAACCCCAGGCCGAAGGCCTTGGCCAAGGCCGCCGTCGTGATGTCGTCGGCCGTGGGGCCAAGCCCCCCGGTCACAATCACCGCATCGACGCGGGCCAGCAGATGGGCAAGCGCATCATGGATGGCGCCGTCGTCATCGCCCACGGAGATCATCCCCGCGACCGCCCATCCCTGCTCCTGCATCGCGCGGGCAATCAGGGAGGAATTGGTATCCTGGATCCGGCCGCTCGTCAACTCGTTTCCGATCGTCAATATGCCGATTTTCATGCTTTTTCCTTCATATCCCCAGCCACCGGATCAGAACCTGAAGCGCCAGATTGCCGTAGACGCCCGCTGCCAGATCGTCCGCCACCACCCCCAGTCCCCCCGGGAGCCGGTCCTGAAAGAGCCGCGCCGGGAAAGGCTTCACGATGTCGAAGAGCCGGAACAGCACAAATCCCAGGGCCACGTGGGAAACCGTCGGCGCAACCAGGAAGAGGGTCCACTGGAGACCGGCGATCTCGTCGATCACGATGCACTGCGCGTCCTTCCGGCCGAAGAGCCTCTCCGCCTTATCCGCGATATGCCAGGCAAGGCAGGTAAAGGCCAGAACCGTGATCAGCCAGATCGGCCACGGCAGGACCGAAAAGAGCAGATACAGCGGGATGCCGACCAGTGTTCCCGCCGTCCCCGGCGCCAGGGGCGCAAGCCCGCTCCCGAAACCCGTGGCCAATATCTTGATCCATCTTTCGTTCAGGGTTACCATCTCCTCAAGCGGATCCGGGCGGAAATTACCGCATGCCGGCGGTAAACTAACCTCTTTTCCCCCGCGCTGTCAATGACGACTTGCCGACTTTTTGCGAAACCGACTCCGGCTTTGAAAAACACCTTGACAATAGAACGATTGTTCTATTATACCTGACATCGGGAAAAGGCAAGCGGTTTTTTGTTCGGAACGGGACGCGCCATGAATGAGACCATTTTCAGCCTCCACAACTGGCCGCGGGCGATCCTCCACATCGACGGGGACGCCTTCTTCACCTCCTGCGAGGAGGTGATCCACCCGGAGTTGAAGGGGAAACCGCTCATCACGGGGGGCGAGCGGGGGATCGTCGCCTGCGCGAGCTACGCGGCCAAAAAGCTGGGGATCAAGCGGGGGGTCGCCCTCCACGAGGCGAAGCGGATCTGCCCGGG
>Ga0209014_10002472_pt1 | contig 10737 bp, 7 predicted proteins | sample BarGraNGADG00212_FD_184491 | JGI IMG/M metagenome (GOLD analysis project Ga0209014, IMG submission 184491) | Arctic peat soil microbial communities from Barrow, Alaska - Barrow Graham LP Ref core NGADG0002-212 (SPAdes) (version 2) | ecosystem: Environmental > Terrestrial > Soil > Wetlands > Peat... | reverse complement strand
GTTCGGCGATCAGCTTCACCTGGGAGACGATCGGGTCCTGCCAGACCAGGTCGAAGAACGCCGCGACGTCGTCGAAGCCGCCCTCCTGCCGGGGGCCAGCGTCGAGGCGAGATCGAACCGGAACCCGTCGACGCCCATCTCGCTCACCCAGTACCGCAGCGAATCCATGATCATCCGCAGGCAGGCCGGGTTGCCCACGTTCAGCGAGTTCCCGCAGCCGGTGGTGTCGATGTACCGGGAGCGGTCGGCCGGGTCCAGCCGGTAGTACGCGGCGTTGTCCAGGCCCCGGAAGGACAGCGTCGGCCCGTCGTGGCCGGCCTCGGTGGTGTGGTTGTAGACCACGTCGAGCAGCACCTCGATGCCCGCGGCGTGCAGCGCCCGCACCATGCCGGCGAATTCCTTCACCTGCCCGGACGGATCGCCGGCCCGCACCGCGGCCGAATACCCGGCGTAGGGGGCGAAGAACCCGATCGTGTTGTACCCCCAGTAATTCGTCAGCCCGCGTTCGACCAGAAATGCCTCCGGCACGTTGTGATGCACCGGCAGCAGCTCGACGGCGGTGATTCCGAGTCGCTTGAGGTAATCGATGGCCATCGGATGAGCCAGGCCCGCGTAGGTCCCCCGCAACGGGGCGGGGATGTCGGGGTGCCGGGCGGTGAAACCCTTGACGTGCAACTCGTAGATCACCGAGTCGGAGATGTGTCGCCGGGGGCGTTGCCACCCGTCGTCGTCGCCCGCGACTGAGCGGTCCCGGGGGGCCGGATCGACCATGATGCCGCGCGGTGTGCAGCCGGCCGAATCCAGTGTGCTCGCCTGTCGCGGATCGTCGACGTCGTGGCCGTGGATGGCCGGCCCGAAGGTGGCGGCGCCAGTGATGGCCCGCGCGTACGGGTCGAGCAACACCTTGCTGGGGTTGCACAGCAGGCCGGCGGCGGGATCCCACGGGCCGTCGACCCGGAACCCGTAGGCCTGACCGGCCGTGACGCCGGCGACCTGGCCGTGCCACACCCCCGCGTCCAAACCGGGCAGCGGTAATCGGGTTTCGGTGCCGTCGGTGTCGAACAGGCACAGCGTCACCCGGTCGGCCACCGAGGAATACACCGCGACATTCGCGCCGTCCGCGGTGAGGGTGACTCCCAACGGATAGGGACGACCCGGCCGGACTCTGACAGACATGAGGTGAAATGTAGGCGCTTCCGGCGGAGGCCGGTATGGGGCGGCAACCCCGGCCCCCGGCGTTTGTTGTCCGTTCACGCCGCTGTCATCATCGGCACTCCGCGCGGGGGAATTCATCCGGATCGGAGGATGAGCCGCCACCCGGATGCGCAGCAGAGTCGCTCCCGATGAGCGAATCGGGAGGCCCCGTGCCAAAGGTCGTCGTCGTGGGTGGCGGGATGGCCGGGGTGGCCTGCGCGCTGGAACTCGGCCGCAAGGACATCGACGTCGTGCTCGTGGACCGCCACGACTACCTGCAGTTCCAGCCGCTGCTCTACCAGGTGGCGAGCTCACAGTTGCCGGCCGAGGACGTGGCCAGGCCGCTGCGGGTGGTCTTCGAGGACCGGCCGTCGGTGACCGTCACGCAGATGGACGTCGACACCGTGGACGTCGGCACCAAGACGGTGACCGGCACCGACGGGACGAGGATCACCGGTGACTACCTGGTGCTGGCCGCCGGCGCGCAGCCGAACTTCTTCGGGGTCACCGGGGCCCGCGAGCATTCGTTTCCGCTGTATTCCGTGGTGGACGCCGAACGGCTGCGGCTGCATCTGCGGGAACAGCTCCGGGCACACACCGCGGCCGGCGCGGCGGCCGGACCCGACGCGCAGACACTCCCGTTGACGGTCGTGGTGGTGGGCGGCGGACCGACCGGGGTGGAAACGGCCGGGGCCCTGGGCGAGCTGTTCACCGCGTTGAAATCCCAGCAGCAGCTGCACGATTCGGCGGCGGTGCACCTGGTCGATCACGGTCAGGCGCTGCTGGCGCCGTTCTCGGACAAGTCGCATCGGTACGCGCTGGACAAGCTCACCGGGCACGGGGTGCGGGTGTCCTTCGGGGTCGCGGTCACCGAGGTCGGACCCGAGGGGGTGCGGCTGTCCGACGGCAGCCAGCTGCCGACCCGCACGGTGATCTGGGGCGGCGGCGAATCCGCCGACCCGCTGGCCGGGACCTGCGGCGCGGCCGTGGGCCACGGCGATCGGGTCGATGTCGGACCGGACCTGTCGGTTCCCGGGTTCCCGGGGGTGTTCGCGATCGGCGACGTGGCCAACATTCCCGGCCCCGACGGCGCGGCGCTGCCGCAACTGGGATCGGTGGCCCAGCAGTCCGGGAAGTGGGCGGCCCGTAACATCCTCGCGCAGCAGACCGGTGAACCGCTCAAGGCGTTCAAGTACAAGGACAAGGGCATCATGGCGATGATCGGCCGGAACGCCGCGGTCGCCGAGGTCGGTCCGCACCGGCACCAGGTCGAGGGACCGATCGCGTTCGCGGCCTGGCTGGGCCTGCACGCGATCCTGCTCAGCGGCGTGCATAACCGGATCGACGCGTTCCTGGAATGGGCCGACGACTACTTCCACGCCGACCGCGCCGCCGACCTGGAGGCCGCTGGCACGCCCAGCCGGATCGCCTGGTCGCAGGACCCCGCGGACCGGCCGACGATCACCGTCAGCTGAGCCCGAATCCGCACTCCCGAGCCAAATTCCAGCCCGCCCGACGCCGTGCCGAGGAGCCAGACAATGTCCGAGCACTACGACGTGATCATCATCGGGTCCGGGGCGGGTGGCGGCACCCTCGCGCACCGCCTCGCCCCGTCCGGGAAGAAGATCCTGATCCTGGAACGCGGGGACTGGCTGCCGCGTGAGGTGGAGAACTGGGATGCCACCGCGGTGTTCGTGGACAACCGGTACGTGTCCCCGGACACCTGGTACGACAAGGACGGCAAGACGTTCCAGCCGCAGGTGCACTACAACGTCGGCGGGGCCACCAAGCTGTACGGGGCGGCGCTGTACCGGTTGCGGGAGAAGGACTTCGGCGAACTGCACCACCACGACGGGATCTCCCCGGCGTGGCCTGTGTCCTACACCGATTTCGAGCCGTACTACACCCAGGCCGAACAGCTCTACCAGGTGCACGGCAACCGCGGGGAGGACCCGACCGACCCGCCCGGCAGCGCGCCGTACCCGTTCCCCCCGGTGTCCAACGAACCGCGGATCCAGCAGCTCTACGACGACCTGAAGAAGATCGGGATGACCCCGTTCCACGCCCCGGTCGGGATCCTGCTGAACGAGGCCGACCCCGCGTTCAGCGCCTGCATCCGGTGCGCCACCTGCGACGGGTTCCCGTGCCTGGTGCACGCCAAGTCCGACGCCGAGGTCATCGCCGTCCGCCCCGCGATCGCCCACCAGAACGTCACCCTGCTGCGCAACGCGCACGTGCAGCGGCTGGACACCGACGACACCGGCCGCACCGTCACAGCCGTGGTCGCGGTCCTCGACGGTCAGCGGCAACGCTTCACCGCGGACATCGTGGTGGTCTCCGCGGGCGCGGCGAACTCCGCCAAACTGCTGCTCGGCAGCGCCAACGACCGGCACCCGACCGGCCTGGCCAACGGTTCGGACCAGGTCGGCCGGAACTACGTGTTCCACAACAGCCGGGCGTTCCTGGCCGTGTCGGTGGAGAAGAACCCCACCCGTTTCCAGAAGACGTTGGGGGTCAACGACTTCTACTTCGGTGATGACGACTTCCCCTACCCGATGGGCAACATCCAGATGGTCGGGAAGAGCTCGGCGCCGATGTACCGGGGCGAGAAACCGCTGGAGACGGCGTTGGCGCCGACGTTCGCGCTCGGCGACGTCGCCGAGCACGCCGTCGACTTCTGGCTGTCCACCGAGGATCTGCCGCGGCCGGAGAACCGGGTGACGCTGGCCCCGGACGGCAACGTGGTACTGAGCTACACGCCGAACAACCGCAAACCGCTGGACGAGCTGTACTCCCGCATCAAGAAGAACCTCAACCACCTCGGGTTCCACCCGCACCACCTGATCCCGCGCACCGCGTACATGAAGAACGACATCCCCATCGCCGGCTGCGCTCACCAGGCCGGCACCGTCCGGTTCGGCGCCGACCCCGCGACCTCCGTGCTGGACGTGAACTGCAAGGCCCACCAGTTGGACAACCTGTACGTGGTGGACACCAGCTTCTTCCCCAGCATCGGCGCGGTGAACCCGTCGCTGACCGCGGCCGCCAACGCCCTGCGGGTCGGCGACCACCTGCTCGAACGCCTCGGCTGAGTCCGGCGGATGGCGGACACCCGGGCCGCCCCGCGGGCGGCCCGTGTCCTGGTCTACGGAGCCGGGCTCGCCCAGGGGCTGGCGCTGGTCTCGTTCCCCGCCGCGTCCTCGATCCTGACCAGCCCGACCGGCTACGACCTGAGCACTGTGATCGGCGCCTGCATCGCGGTGACCCTGGCCGTGGTCGCCCGGATGGTCACGGCCGGCCGGGCCAGGCACCCGGCCACCCCCTGAGCCCACCCACCACAAAGCCCAGACCACAGAGCCCCGACCACGACAGAGAGAAGTGACGATGGCCAGCAGCACCGCCGCCGCGACCGCGCCGCTCACCGCGACCGGGTCCACCAACCCGGCGGCGACCGAACGCGGCCGGCTGGCCGAGGCCGACGCGGGCACGGCCCCGTGGCGGGACTGGGGACCGTACCTGTCGGAACGGGCGTGGGGAACGGTCCGGGAGGACTACAGCGCGACGGGGGACGCGTGGTCGTTCTTCCCGCACGACCACGCCCGGTCCCGGGTGTACCGGTGGAACGAGGACGGCATGGCCGGGTTCTGCGACGAAACGCAGAACTGGTGCCTGGCTCTGGGTCTGTGGAACGGCGTGGACCCGATCCTCAAGGAGCGGATGTTCGGCCTGACCGGCCCGCAGGGCAACCACGGCGAGGACGTCAAGGAGTACTGGTGGTACCTGGACGGCACCCCCACCCATTCCTGGAACACCTGGCGCTACCACTACCCGCAGCGGGAATACCCCTACACCGACCTGGTCGCCGAGAACGCCCGCCGCTCGAAGCTGCAACCCGAGTACGAACTCGTCGACACCGGGATCTTCGCCGACGGCCGGTACTGGGTGGTCACCGTCGACTACGCCAAGGACGGACCCCGGGATCTGCTGATGCGGATCACCGTGCAGAACGCCGGACCCGACGAGGCGACCCTGCACGTGCTGCCCACGTTGTGGTTCCGCAACACCTGGTCGTGGGGCTACCCCGAGCACCCCAAACCGACCCTGTCCTTCGACGACGACCGGATCGTCGGTGACCATTCCATATCCGGTCCGCTGGTGTTCGCCGGGGACGGCGCACCCGAGGCGCTGTTCTGCGAGAACGAAACCAACGACGCGCGGCTCTTCGGCGGGTCGAACACCACGCCCTACCCGAAGGACGGCATCAACGACCATGTCGTGCACGGCGCCGACACCGTCAACCCGGCGCAGATCGGCACCAAGGCGGCGCTGCACTACACCGTGACCGTCCCTGCGGGCGGGTCGACGGTGATCAAGGCGCGGCTCGTCGGGGTGCCCCACCCCGCGGTGGACGCCGACCCCGCGGGACCCGGCAAAGCTCCGATCGACCTGGGCGCCGGCTTCGACGCCGCGGTGTCCGCCCGGAAGGCGGAGGCGGATCAGTTCTACGCCTCGGTCCTGCCCGAGCACATCCCGGCGCAGGAGGTCGTCGTCGCCCGGCAGGCGTTCGCGGGACTGCTGTGGGCCAAACAGTTCTTCCACTACGACGTCAAACGGTGGCTGGCCGGCGACCCCGGCCAGCCGACGCCGCCGCCCGGCCGCGGCCAGATCCGCAACGGCGACTGGCGGCACCTGAACAACCACGAGGTCATCCTGATGCCCGACCCGTGGGAATACCCGTGGTTCGCCGCCTGGGACCTGGCGTTCCACTGCGTCACCCTGGCCCACATCGACCCGGCGTTCGCCAAATCACAGCTCGTGCTGCTGCTGCGTGAGTGGTACATGCACCCGAACGGTCAGATCCCCGCCTACGAATGGAACTTCTCCGACGTCAACCCGCCGGTGCACGCCTGGGCCGCGATTAGGGTCTTCGAACTCGACGGCGGCACCGACTTCCCTTTCCTGGAGCGAATCTTCCACAAGCTGCTGATCAACTTCACCTGGTGGGTGGACAACAAGGACCACGGCGACAACAACCTGTTCGAGGGCGGGTTCATGGGCCTGGACAACATCGCCCCGCTGGACCGGTCGGCACTCCCACCCGAGGAGGGTCAACTGGAGCAGGCCGACTCCACCGCGTGGATGGCGATGTACGCCCTTGACCTGCTGGACATGGCCCTGCGGCTGGCCTCCCAGGACAAGGCGTACGAGGATGTGGCCACCAAATTCCTCGAACATTTCCTGACCATCGCCGGCGCGGCGAACAACGCCGGCCTCTGGGACGAGCAGGACGCCTACTTCTACGACGTGCTGCACCGCGCCGACGGCACCGACGTCCCCATCCGGGTCAAGTCCCTGGTCGGTCTGGTGCCGGTCACCGCGGCGTTGTCCTACGACCATCTGGTCATGGACAACCTGCCGGACTTCCACGGCAGGGCCGAGTGGTTCCTCACCAACAATCCGGAGTTCATGTCCTCGTTCCACCGCCGCGACATCGACGGCAAACGGCATCGGCTGCTGGCGCTGGTGCCGCCGGACCGGGTGATCCGGTTGCTGGACAACGTGTTCGAGGAAACCGGCCTGCTCTCCCGCTACGGCATCAGGGCCATCTCCGCGTGGCACCGGGAGCACCCGTTCACCGTCCGGGTCGGCGGCGTCACCGCCTCCGTGGACTACGAACCCGGCGAGTCCACCACCGCGTTGTTCGGCGGCAACTCCAACTGGCGCGGACCGATCTGGATGCCGCTCAACGCGCTGCTCGTCGAGGCCCTCCGCGACTACGACGACCTGGCCCCCGGCGAGCTCACCATCGAATACCCGGCAGGATCGGGGCGGCGGCTGGACCTCTCGGCGGTCGCCGACGACGTCTCGCACCGGTTGGTGTCGATCTTCATCCCGGGACCGGACGGCCGGCGACCCGTGCACGGCGGGTACGACCTGCTGGCCACCGACCCGCGGTGGAAGGACAACATCCCGTTCCACGAATACTTCCACGGCGACACCGGAGCCGGCCTGGGCGCCGAACACCAGACCGGCTGGACCGCGCTGGTCGCGCACCTCATCCTGACCACCCCGCCGCCGCGGCGGACCGCGGCCACCGAGGGAAACCTGCTGCCCTGACATCGCCGACCCCGACCCCAGACCCACCACCACCCACCACCGAACCCCGGGAGCACCCGACATGAGTCTTCTTCACGGCAAGGTCGCCGTCGTCACCGGCGGCAACAGCGGCATCGGCAAGGCCGTCGTCCTGGAACTCGCCGCCCAGGGCGCCAGCATCGTCATCGACTACGTCTCCCACCCGGAGGCCACCGAGGAACTCGAAAAGCAGCTGGCCGCCCTCGGTGACGATCAGGTGATCGGCGTCGACGCCGACGTCAGCAAGGTCGCCGACCTGCAGCTGCTGGTCGACTCGGCGGTGAACAAGTTCGGCCGGCTGGACATCATGGTCAACAACGCCGGCGTGGAAACCCGCACCAACGTGCTGGACACCACCGAGGCGCAATACGAATTCGTGCTGAACGTCAACCTCAAGAGCGCGTTCTTCGGCACCCAGCTCGCGGCCAAACAGATGATCGCCCAGGGCGGCGGCGGCGCGATCATCAACATGAGCTCGGTGCACGAGGACTGGCCGATGCCCGGCAACACCGCCTACTGCCTGTCCAAGGGCGGAGTGCGGATGCTGACCCGCACCGCCGGGCAGGAACTCGGCCCGCACGGCATCAGGATCGTCAACGTCGGTCCCGGCGCGGTGGCCACCCCGATCAACACCTCCACCATGGCCGACCCCGCCAAGATGAAGATCCTGGACACCGCGATCCCGCTCGGCCGGATGGCCGAGCCCTCCGAGATCGCCAGCGTGGTCGCGTTTCTCGCCAGCGACGGGGGCGCCTACATCAACGGCACCACGATCTTCGTCGACGGCGGACTGATGCACTCCAGCCCCGGCCTGTAGGTCAAACCCCGGGGCCGTTGACCAGGTCACGGGGTCGACAGGCCCGGTCCACCGCCCGTACCCGAGACGACCGGCGCAGTTGGGGATCGGTTCCCCACCGGCCCGGGGACTCCGTGGGGCGGTGGGGCCCAATCCTGAGGAGGTTGTTGACATGTCGCACCATTTCAGCGCGGGACGGCTGGACGTCTCCGCCCGCGCGGGTGTCCTGCTCGCCGCTCACGTGAGCGGCGCCTCGCTCCAGCCGAACCTGTTGTCCCGGGCCAGTCGTGACCAGGCGCTGATCTCCGGGGTGGCCGCGTCGACCGCGTTCGGGTGGGGGACGGTGTCGCATTCGTTTCTGCGATCGATCGCGGATCGGTTACCGGGTGCGACGCGGTCCACCCGGGCGCGGGTGGTCAGCGGGCTCGCCGTCGACGGGGCGGCCGCGTTGGTCGGGCTGACGGTCGCGGCCGCGCTGGGGCCCACGTCGGATGAGCCGACGGCGAGATCGCTGGTCCGGTTGGCGGCGACCAGCACGGCCGCCAGCGCGGCGGCGGGGGTGGCCGCTGACCTGTTGGAGCTCACCGTGATCGGCCGCGGTGGGCGGGCCGCCGGCCTGGCGGCCGCGGTGGCTTCCTGGGGCGTGTCGTACGCGTTGACTCGCACCGGGCAGGCCCGCGCCGGATCGGCCCCGGCCGACGGCGGGGCCGCCGAGGAGGACATCACCCGGGTGCTGTCGGTGCCCCGCGCCGCGGCCATGGGACCGGTGGTGGCGCTCGCCCTGATGGGCGTCGCACAGGCCGAGTCCGCGCTCAGCGCGCTGGCCGCCCGCGGCGCGGCAACGGTGTTGGGCGGCACGGAGAACGACCGTCGGACGGCGGGCCGCGTCCTCGCCGCGGGCGCGCTGGTGGGGTTGGGGTGGGCGGGGTTGTCGTGGGCCACCGGCAGGCTGACCCACGCCGGGGAGAAACTCGAGCGGGCCCACGCCGACCCGCCGACCCGACCGGAGGTCACCGGCGGCCCCGGCTCGCTGATCCCGTGGGCGGCGCAGTCCCGGGAGAGCCGGCGGTGGCTGTCGATGGTGTTGCGTTCCGAGGACATCGCGCACGTGATGGGCGAACCCGCCCGGCAACCGATCCGGGTGTACGCCTCGTCGGAAAGCGCCGCGTCGGCGGCCGAACGGGCGGCGCTGCTGCTGGCCGAGATCGACCGCACCCGCGCTCTGGAACGGCCGGTGTTCGCCCTGTTCTCGCCGACCGGATCCGGCTACGTCAACTACGTCGCGACCGAAACGCTGGAGTACCTGACCCGCGGGAACTGCGCGTCTGCGGCGGTCCAGTACTCGGTGCTGCCCTCGGCCCTGTCGTTGGGCAAGGTGCACGAGGCGACCGCGCAGACCCGCACCGTGCTCAACGGCATCGTGCACCGCCTGCTCGCGATCCCGCCGGAACGCCGCCCGAGGTTCTACCTCTTCGGCGAGAGCCTGGGGTCACAGGTCAGCCAGGAACTGTTCGAGGGCCAGGGGCTGACCGGCCCGACCGGTATCGGCCTCGATGCGGCCCTGTGGATCGGCACACCGGCGGCCACTGTGTGGCGCGACCAGATCACCACCGGCACCGACATCACCCGGGCCCCGACCGTGCAACCCGGCGGCGTGTACGTCACCCGCTGCCTGGCCGATTGGACCGAGCTGGCCGAGAACGACCGTGCCGCGGTGCGATTCCTGCTGTTGCAGAACGGCGACGACCCGATCCCCAAATTCGGGGCACCGCTGATCTGGCGGCGCCCGGACTGGCTCGGCCCCGACGACACCCGTCCCAGCGGCGCACCCCGGGGCACCCGATGGTTACCGGTGACGACGTTCTTCACGACGTTCATCGACATGCAGAACGCCCTCGCCCCGACGCCCGGCGAGTTCGGTGAGGGCGGTCACGACTACCGTCGGGTCCTCCCCGACGCCCTGCGGACGGTGTTCTCGTTGACCGCCACCCCGGGGCAGATGACCAGGGTTCAGCAGGCACTGCGGTCCCGGGAACTCGGCTGGGAGACGAAGCGGCGGTGGGATGCCACCGAGTCGCTGCCCGCAGCCGAACAATCGCAAGCCCGCGCCGCGCTGGACAGCACGGTCTCCGGGTGGGTCGGCCACCCGGTCGACGACGCCCGGGTGGAGGCGATCATCGAGGCCGACACCGGGGAGCGACCGTAGCCGGGGGCGACCGGCGACCTGGCATCCCACATGATTTCCGTCGAATCGGCTCCCTACCCGCCGGGACACGGAGGTGTGACACACGTGACCACGTTCGCCGCAGCAGCTTCGGCGGCCAGGCCCGCCGCGCCCTCGGCGGTGCCGATCGGACGGTTCCCGCTGCAATCGTGGAACCGAGATCAGATACCCGCTCGGGCCGACCGGAAACCGCAAACCCTTGCACCGGCCGCCTGGGAATTGAGGGAGAGACGATGTGGCAAGCCGAAGGCCCGGGCTCGTTGAGGAGACCGAGCGAAGACGACGGAAACCGCACGTTGTGCTCTGACAGCCCCTTCACGGCGGCAGCCACGCGGCCACGAGTTCGCCGTCATTGCCCACTACCTCCGGCGTCCCAAGGGGGTGATCG
>Ga0209014_10002470_pt1 | contig 10738 bp, 10 predicted proteins | sample BarGraNGADG00212_FD_184491 | JGI IMG/M metagenome (GOLD analysis project Ga0209014, IMG submission 184491) | Arctic peat soil microbial communities from Barrow, Alaska - Barrow Graham LP Ref core NGADG0002-212 (SPAdes) (version 2) | ecosystem: Environmental > Terrestrial > Soil > Wetlands >... | reverse complement strand
CCATGACCGCCAACGACACGCAAGCCTGGCCGAGCGAACTGCGCCTGCACAAGGATCGCAAGACGCTCACCGTCACCTTCGCCGGCGCTGAGAGCTTCGATCTACCGGCCGAATATCTGCGGGTGAAAAGTCCGAGCGCGGAAGTGCAGGGCCATTCCGCCGAGGAGCGCAAGACCGTTCCCGGCAAGGTGAATGTCGAAATCATCGAGGTGCTGCCGGTCGGCAATTACGCGGTGCGGCTGGTGTTCGACGACCTGCACTCGACCGGAATTTTCGGCTGGGAGTATCTGCTCGAACTCGGCCGCAATTACGCGGCCTATTGGCAGGATTATCTCGACGAACTCGCCGCCAAGAATCTCACGCGCGATCCGCCGGCGCGGCGAAAATGATGCGATGAGGGAATGGTGGGCGGTGTAGGGATCGAACCTACGACCCCACCCGTGTGAAGGGTGTGCTCTCCCGCTGAGCTAACCGCCCGGCCTGTTACGGCCGGGCGATATAAGGAGTGCCTCGGAGAGGTGTCAAGCGAAGCCGTAATACGCCCGCGTCTAATTGCGACGCTTCGGCTCCTCGGCGTGCGGCACGCGCGAGGCATGGCTCTGCAGCGCACGGATGCGGTCGGCCAAATCGCCGCTCGTTGACGCCGTCTCGCCGAATTCGGCGTCGCCAGTGCCGGAAGCCGTGCCGATACCGGTGCGGTCGCGCACCGTTTCGGCCGCCAGGATGGCATCGATCGGCGAGTTCGGCCCTTCCAGCGCCGAGGCAAGCCGCGCCACTTCGGCGGCGACGTCATTGATGCGCTCGCGCAGCAAGGAATTCTCCACCCGCTCGGACGCCCAGACCTCCTCGGCCTCGCGCTTCAAATGACCAAGGTCGCGGGCCAGCCGGTCGCGTTCGTCGATCGTGCGGCCGAGGTCGGACTGCAACTGGGCCTTTTCCGTCTTGAGCTGGTCGACCGCCGCGGCGGCGCGGCTGTCGAGCTCGGCGATGGCGGCGCGCAGATCACTTGCGGTCTTGTGCGCCACTTTAATTTCGCCGCGCAATTGTTTGAGCTCGAAATCACTTTGATTGAGCAGCCGCGACTGTTCGCCGAGGCGATTTTCCAGATCCTGGGCGCGGCGACCGAGAAGTTCGGCTTGCGTGGTTTGCGCCACCAGGTGCTGTTCGAGTTCGGCGACGCGGCGGCCGAGATTCTCGACCCGGCCGCGCTCTTCGGCCAATTCCTGAGTGGCAGCTTTTAGCTCGACCCGTTCGGCATCGCGGCGGTCTTCCACGGTCTTGAGCTCGTTGCCGGCATCGGTGAGCCGTTCCTTGAGCGCCCCGACCTGGGTCTTGAGCGCGACGAGCTCGATCTTCTGGGAATCGGCCAGCGTCGATCGCTCGTCGAGCGCACCGACCAGCTTGGCGAGCTCGGCTTGCTTGTCGGACAGCGTACGCTCGGCGTCATGCATGACGCTGGTCTTGGTCGCGATTTCTTCCTCGGTGGCGCGCAACTGATCGCGCAGCGCCTTGTCGCGCGCTTCGAGCGCGAAAATAGTGGCGGTCTTTTCGCCCAGCTCCATCTTGAGTCGGTTGATGGCGTCGCCCTTCTTGCCGAGCTCGGCGAGCTGGCTGGTGGTCTTGGTCTTGAGCTGCTCGACGCTCATTTCGAGGCGCCGCGTCGACATGGCGAATTCGGCGCGCAGCTGATCCTTGTCGGCGTGGATTTCCGCCATCGACAGCGGGGTCGCGGCCTCTAACCGGCGCATGGTCAGCCGCACCGCGCGGCCATGGACGAGAGGAATGACGACGAGCCCGAACAGGGCTGCGATAAGGAATCCGATCCCGAAATACATGATCGGTTCGATCATAAACGACGCCTCCAACTCGCCCTTGCCCGCGGAAACCATGACACGGGGGCCCGGGACCCACCAGCGCAACCCAAGATTAACCCAAACCCGGGGTCTGCGTCCTATATTAAGTAAGCGTGGCGGCGCCTCAGAACGGGTTCCAGCTCGCGTTCGGGGTAAACTTGAGGTACCCGATATTAGCGCCGAGCCGCAGCCCGACGCCGGAGCGGATTGGCACAACAACAATGTTGCCAGAGGCAAGAGCGGTCATGCCGAAGCCGCCGATGAAATAGGCCGATCCGTCGATACCGGCGAAACGCTGATAGATCGCGTCGGTGGCCGGCAGGTTATAGACCAGCATCATGGTGCGGGCGCCTTCGCCGCCGTAGTCAAATCCGATCGAGGGGCCTTCCCAGAACACGCGGCGGTCGCCGGCGTTCTTGGTGTAGAGCTTGCCGTCGCCGTAGCGCAGGCCGACCACGAAGGCGCCGCTGCCTTCCTGACCGAGCACATAGCCGTTGGGCTCACCCCAGCGGCTGACGGCCTGCTGCACCACCTCCGCCAATCCGCGCGATACCGTGCCGAAGAAGCGATGCCCTTCGCGAACGATCTCATCGGGCTTGAAGGTGTCCCGGCGCTGCGGCGGGGGCGGCGGCTGGTTCTGGGCGGCGGCAAGGTCGGCGCCAAAGGCGATGAGGCACAAAGTGAGGGCCGCAAGGCGCAAGGTAGCGCGCATCGGATGCTCCATTGGATAGAGAGGTTCCAGCCCCGTTTAACCGGTTACTCACGCCGGTGGCCGTAATGTGGCGGCGAAAGCGCTTGCGCCCCGAATCGCTTAAAGGTCGCTGAGGACTATGACTGCAGCACGGCAGCAACGGAAGTCACCGCTGGCGCTTGGACAGGCCTTTGGGCTGGCGCTCGGCCTTGCCGTTTGTGGGGGTATTTTTGCACCCCCCGCGATTTTGGCCGCCCCGAGCGACCGGATCGTGGTCAACGCCTATACCGGGCTCGCCATCAGCGGGTTCGACCCGGTGGCCTATTTCACAGAAGCAAAACCGAAAATCGGCCGTCCCGGTCTGGAATTGCGCGTCGACGGCACGGTTTGGCGGTTTCGCAACGAGGGCAATCGGGCGGCCTTTGCCGACCAGCCGGAGGTCTATCGTCCGCGCTTTGGCGGTTACGATCCGGTGGCGGTCGCTCGCGGCAATTCGGTGCCGGGTCACCCGCTGTTCTGGGCGGTGACCGGCGAGCGGCTTTATCTCTTCTATAGCGCGGAGGCGCGCACGGCCTTTCTCGCCGACCCCGGCCGCATCATCGAGCGCGCGATGCGCAAATGGCCCGATGTCGCGCGCACCATCGCGCCCTGAACCGGGTGATCGACGTTATTGATTTTTGGCGGTCGCGGGCTTGCTCGTCGCAGTCTTGGCCGGATCGCCCCAGGCGATGAATCCGGGGACCAGGAACTTTTCCGCCTGGCGCCCGAACTGGAGCTGACCGCCGTTCGGATCGGTCACCGTTCCGCCGGCGGCGGCCAGGATCGCGCAGCCGGCGGCGATATCCCATTCGTGCGTCGGCGACAGCCGCGGGTAAACGTCGGCCTCGCCCTGGGCGAGGTAACAGAATTTCACCGACGAGCCGCACAGAAAACGCTTGGCCACCGGCAGCCGCGCCAGGAAGTCCTCCGTCGCCTCGTCGAGATGGCTGCGCGAGGTCGCCACGATGAGGCGGTCGGGCGCCGGCCGCGCGCGGATAAAACTGCGGTCATAGGCTTGCGCCGGACCGGCGCCGAAGCGCAGCCGCAACCGTTCGGCTTTGCCGCCGACCACGCCGCGCCACAGCAATCCTTGCGCCGGCGCGGCGATCAAGCCGGCGATCGGAACGCCGTGCGTCACGATGGCGACGTTGACGGTGAATTCGTCGCGGCCGGCGAGAAACTCCTTGGTGCCGTCGAGCGGATCGACGACCACGAAGCTCGGCTCCAGGCTCGCCGCCGCCGCACGGCCGACGCTTTCCTCGGCGATCACCGCAATGCCGGGCAGCAGACGGGAGACACCTTCCACAATGACGGCTTCCGACGCCTCGTCGGCGGCCGTGACCGGCGACAGGTCGTCCTTGATTCGCCGTTCGACCGATGAAAACGGCGTGGCGAGCGTCGCCGCCGCCGCGCGCGAGACGATCTCGGTCAGCGCGTCCAAATGCCGTTCCGCTTGTTGCGGGGTGATTCCGCTTGTCACGGCTTGCAGGTTCCCTCGTGCCGGTGCTTGGCGGTCGGTCGGGTGCGGTGTATCACGCACCGACACCGGCGCGTCCAGCGATTCGCCGGTTTTTTGGCACCCTGCACGCCCCGCGGAGACCAGTTCATGTCCGGAACGCCCATCGAAGCGCTCGATCTTGCCGCCCTGCTGTGCTCGCGCGTCTGCCATGACCTGATCAGCCCGGTCGGCGCCATCGTCAACGGGCTGGAAGTGCTGGCCGAGGAAAAGGACGAGGAGACCAAGACTTTCGCCCTCGATCTGATCAAGAAGAGCGCCGGCACCGCCTCCGCCAAGCTGCAGTTCTGCCGCATCGCCTTCGGCGCGGCCGGTTCCGCCGGCGCCCAAATCGACCTCGGGGACGCCGAGACCATCACGCGCGGGTTTTTCGAGGACGACAAGACCAAGCTGGCCTGGAATCTGCCGCGGGCGCTGCTGCCCAAGAACCGGGTCAAGCTGCTGCTCAATTTGCTGCTGATCGCCGGACAGACGATCCCGCGCGGCGGCCGGCTCACGGTCGATCCGATCGGGGAGGGCGAAAGCATGGGCTTCAAGATCAGCGCCGCCGGGGTCAATGCCAAGGTTCCGCCCGCGGTGGCGGCTTTGCTCGCCGGCGACGCCGGCGGCACGGCGCTCGACGCCCATCGCATCCAGCCGTTCTATGCCAGCCTTTTGGCCCAGGCCTCCGGCGTCAAAGCCGCCATGGCCATGGAAGGCGAGACGGTCGTGGTGACGGCTCAATAGGGCGGGATTTCTGTTGTTAACGAATGGTTAATCCACGCAACTGTTCGGCTGCTCCGCAACCAAAATTAAACGCTTCATCGACACACTGACGGCGCTCCCGACGGAGAGCGGCGGACGGGCCAGAGCCTGTCGACGAAGGCGTTTTTCATGGACGATCTGCTGCGGGAATTCGTGACCGAGACCAACGAGAGTCTCGACGTGGTCGACGTCGAGCTCGTGCGTTTCGAGCAGGACCCGAACAACGCCAAGATCCTCGATAACGTCTTCCGTCTCGTGCACACCATCAAGGGCACCTGCGGCTTCTTGGGGCTGCCAAGGCTGGAAGCGCTCGCGCATGCCGCCGAGACGCTGATGGGCAAATTTCGCGACGGCCTGCCGGCGACCAACGATGCCGTCACGCTCATCCTCTCCACCATCGATCGCATCAAGCAGATTCTGGAATCCCTCGAACGCGAACAGCGCGAGCCGGACGGCGGCGACGACGATCTGATTTCCGATCTGGAGCGCATGGTGGAGCGGCTCGCGCCATCGGCCGCGCCGGCGACGCCCCAATACGCGGTTGGAACGCTCACGCCGCAAGTGCTGGAACGGCCGTTGCGGCCGGGCGAGGTTTCGCTCGATGAACTCGAGCGCGTGTTCCGCGAAACCGCGGTCGATCTGCCCGCCGCGAAAGCCGCCAAACCAGTGCCGGTCGAGGCGCCGGCCGCAAAGCCAGTCAATCCGGCGCCGGTCGAAGCGGCGGTCAAAGACGACGACCCGGCCAAGGCGGCCGGCCAGTCGATTCGCGTCACCGTCGATACGCTCGAACACCTGATGACCATGGTGTCCGAGCTGGTGCTGACGCGCAATCAGCTGCTCGAGATCGTGCGCCGCTACGAAGATTCGGAATTCAAGGCGCCGCTGCAACGGCTGTCCAATGTCACGGCCGAGTTGCAGGAAGGCGTCATGAAGACGCGCATGCAGCCGATCGGCAATGCCTGGCAGAAGCTGCCGCGCATCGTGCGCGATCTCTCCAACGAGCTGGGCAAGCAGATCGACCTGGAGATGCAGGGCGCCGAGACCGAGCTCGACCGCCAGGTGCTCGATCTGATCAAGGATCCGCTCACCCATATGGTGCGCAACTCGGCCGACCACGGCCTGGAGAAACCGGAAGAGCGGCGCGCGGCCGGCAAGCCCGAGCACGGGCGCATCCGGCTGTCGGCCTATCACGAAGGCGGCCACATCATCATCCAGATCGCCGATGACGGCCGTGGGCTCGACACCGATCGCATCAAGGCCAAGGCCATCGCCCAAGGCCTGGTCTCCGAATCCGACATCGAAAAATTGACGGAAGCGCAAATTCACAAGTTCATTTTCGCGCCCGGCATTTCAACCGCGGCGAAAGTGACCAGCGTTTCCGGCCGCGGCGTCGGCATGGACGTGGTGCGCAACAATATCGACCAGATCGGCGGTACCATCGACGTGAAATCGGTGGCCGGGGTCGGACTGAGTTTCACCATCAAGATCCCGCTCACGCTCGCGATCGTCGCGGCGTTGATCGTCGAGGCCGGTGGCGACCGCTTCGCGATCCCGCAAATCGCCGTGATCGAGCTGGTGCGGGCGCGCGCCGGCAGCGAACATCGGGTCGAGCGCATCAAGGATACCGCGGTCCTGCGCTTGCGCGACAAGCTGCTGCCGCTGGCACGCTTGAGCCAATTGCTCGGCACCGATCCCGGCCCCGGCGATGTCGAGAGCGGTTTCATCGTGGTCACGCAGGTCGGCAGCCAGAGCTTCGGCATCGTCGTGGACAGCGTGTTTCACACCGAGGAAATCGTGGTGAAGCCGATGTCGAGCAAACTGCGTCACATCGCGGTGTTTTCTGGTAACACCATACTTGGCGACGGCACGGTGATCATGATCATCGATCCGAACGGCATCGCGCAGTCGCTCGGCAGCACCGTCACCTCGCAGATTGACGCCGATGAAGCCGCCGACACCCAGCACGCCGCTGCCGACGAACGGACGACATCGCTCCTGGTGTTCCGCGCCGGCTCCAACCAGCCCAAGGCTGTGCCGCTCGCGCTGATCACGCGGCTCGAGGAAATCGACGCCCGCAAGATCGAGCTGTCGAACGGCCGCCACATGGTGCAGTACCGCGGCCAGTTGATGCCGCTGGTGAGCATGAACGAGAGCGTGCGCGTGAAGGGCGAGGGCGCCCAGCCGCTACTGGTGTTCTCGGACGGCGCCCGCTCGATGGCGCTGGTGGTCGACGAGATCGTCGACATCGTCGAGGACCGCCTCGACATTCAGGTCGGCAGCGACAATTCCGGCGTGCTCGGCTCCGCCATCATCAAGGGACAGGCCACCGAAATCATCGACGTCGGTCACTTCCTGCCGCTCGCCTTCGAGGACTGGTTCCGCAATAAGGAGCCCTCGAGGCGCGCTCGGCCGCGCTCGCTGCTGCTGATCGACGACTCCCCGTTCTTTCGCAACATGCTCACGCCGGTGCTGCAGGCCGCCGGCTACGAGGTGAGCGCCGTCGCGTCCGCGCTGGAGGCATTGGCGATGCTCAAGGACGGGCGCGCCTTCGACGTGGTCATCACCGATATCGAAATGCCCGAGATGAACGGCTTCGAATTCGCCGAACGCCTGCGCGGCGATCCGCGCACCGCCGATTTGCCGATCATCGCGCTGTCCTCGGTCGTATCGGCCGAAGCGGTCGAGCGCGGCCGCCAGGTCGGCTTCCACGACTATGTCGCCAAGTTCGACCGGCAGGGGCTGATCGCGGCGCTCAAGGAGCAGACCGACGTCGGTCGTGCGGCGTGACGAGCAAACCATGAACACAGAAAACGCCCAGCAGAATCTGACCGAATACGTCACCGCCATGATCGGCGGCCAGCTGTTCGGGCTGCCGATCGTGCGCGTGCAGGACGTCTTCATTCCGGAACGGCTGACGCGGGTGCCGCTAGCGCCGCCGGAAATCGCCGGCGTGCTCAATCTGCGCGGCCGCATCGTGACGCTGATCGACTTGCGCCGCCGCTTTGGGCTCGGCGAACGTGGGGACGGCAATTCATCCATGGCGATCGGCGTCGAGTCGCGGGCTGAATCCTATGGCTTACTGATCGACAGCGTGGGCGAGGTGCTCAAGCTCGACGACGCTGCGCGCGAACCCAATCCAATCAATATGGATCAGCGGCTGGCGCGCGTGTCGGCCGGCATCCATCGCTTGGACGGACAATTACTCATCGTCGTCGATGTCGATCGCGTTCTCGATATCGGCGCGAACGCGATCGCGGCATGACGGTGAAAACCAGGAATGTTTGTTGAACCTTTAAACAAAGATAACGAGGGTGTGCGATGAAAACCTGTTTGGTCGTTGACGACTCGAGCGTCATCCGCAAGGTGGCGCGGCGAATTCTTGAAGGACTCGAATTCGAGATCGTGGAAGCCGAAGACGGCGAGCAGGCGCTGGACGCCTGCCGGCGCCATCTGCCCGATGCGATCCTGCTCGACTGGAATATGCCGAAGATGGACGGCTACGAGTTTCTGCGTTCGCTGCGCAAGTTGCCGGGCGGCGACGGGCCCAAGGTGGTGTTCTGCACCACCGAGAACGACGTCGCGCATATCGCGCGCGCCCTGCACGCCGGCGCCAACGAATACATCATGAAGCCTTTCGACAAGGAGATCGTGGAAGCCAAGTTCCAGGAAGTCGGACTGATCTGACCGCCGTCGCGCCGTCAGTAACAAGTTAGTAAAGGCGTCCAAGTCCGATGAATGTAGTCGTGGCACCCGAATCATCCAACAGCGCCATCGGCCGACGCATCCGCGTCATGATCGTGGACGACGCCGTGGTCGTGCGCGGCCTGTTTGGGCGCTGGGTGGAAGCCGAACCGGACCTCGAGGTGGTCGCCTCGCTGCGCACCGGCCGCGAGGCCGTCAACCAGGTCGAGCGCGCCGATCCCGACGTAGTGGTACTCGACGTCGACATGCCGGAGCTCGACGGCATCGCCGCCTTGCCGCTGCTGCTCGAAAAGAAGCGCGACCTGGTCGTGATCATGGCCTCGACGCTGACGCGGCGTAACGCCGAGATCAGCTTGAAGGCGCTCTCGCTCGGCGCCACCGACTATATCCCGAAGCCGGCCAGCAATCGCGAAGTCACCGGTTCGCCCAGTTTCCGCCGCGACCTGATCGAAAAAATCCGCCAGCTCGGCTTGCGCTCGAAGCGCCTGCGGTTGGGCAATCTACACGCCCGCGTCCCGGGGGCGGGGGCGGCCCCCGCGCCGCAGCTCAAGCCGCGCACGCCGCCGCAACCGATCGCGCTGCGGCCGCTGCCGGCGACGGCACCCCGGGTGCTGGTGATCGGCTCCTCCACCGGGGGTCCGCAGGCGCTCAACGCCATCGTCAGCCAGATCGGCAGCGTGCTCGACCGCGCCCCGGTGCTCATCACCCAGCACATGCCACCGACCTTCACGACCATCCTGGCCGAGCACCTCGCCCGCCTCACCAAGCGCCCGGCGCGCGAGGCGGTGGAGGGCGAGGAGGTCAATGCCGGCACCATCTATCTCGCCCCCGGCGGGCGGCACATGTCGGTCGTGCGCCGCGACGGCATCGCCGTCATCGCGCTCGACGACGGCCCGCTGGTCAATTTCTGCAAACCGGCCGTCGACCCGCTGTTTTCCTCGGCCGCCGAGGTCTGGGGCCCAAAAGTGCTCGGCCTGGTGCTCACCGGCATGGGCTCGGACGGCTTGCGCGGCGCACAGGCGATCGCCGCCGCCGGCGGCAGCATCCTGGCGCAGGACGAGCCGACCAGCGTGGTGTGGGGCATGCCCGGCCAGGTCGCACATGCCGGCCTCTGCTCGGCCGTGCTGCCGCTCGACGAGATCGCGTCCCGCCTCACGCGCCTGTTCGCGGGGGACAAGGCGTGACCCCGCAGGACTTCGACTATCTGCGCAAGATGTTGCGCGAGCGCTCCGGTCAGGTGCTCTCGGCCGAAAAGCAATACCTCGCCGAAAGCCGCCTGTTGCCGGTCGCGCGCAAGCACGGATTGGCCGGTCTCGCCGAGCTGGTCGACAAGCTTAAAGCCACCACCGCCGCCGCGCCGCTCACCGTCGCAGTGATCGAGGCGATGACCACCAACGAATCGTTCTTCTTCCGCGACAAGATGCCGTTCGACCATTTCCGCGCCGTCATCATGCCGGCTTTGCTGGCCGCGCGCGCGCGCGAGAAGCGCATCCGCATCTGGTGCACCGCCTGCGCCACCGGCCAGGAGCCCTATTCGCTGGCCATGAGCCTGAAGGCCATCGGGCCAGCACTCGCCGGCTGGCGCGTGGAGATCGTCGCCACCGATCTGTCCAACGAGGTGCTGGATAAGGCCAAAGCCGGCATCTACAGCCAGTTCGAAGTGCAGCGCGGATTGCCGATTCAGAGCCTGGTGAAATTCTTCACCAAGGTCGACGAGGCCTGGCAGATCGCGGAAGAAATCCGCGCCATGGTGAAATTCCGCCCGCTCAATCTGCTCAACGATTTTTCGCCGCTCGGCACTTTCGACCTGGTGTTCTGCCGCAACGTGCTGATCTATTTCGGCCAGGATACCAAGATCGGCGTGCTCAACCGCCTGGCGCGCCAGATGCCGTCCGACGGCTTCTTGATTTTGGGCGCCGCCGAAACCGTGGTCGGCTTGACCGACGCGTTCAAGCCGATGACCGACCAGCGCGGGATCTATGTGCCGAACGTGGCCGCGGCGAAATCCGCGCCCGCCAGCAACGTGCTGAAGTTCGCGGCGAAGGCTTAGGCAGCTCCGCCATTAAGCGCCCGATCACCAATCACCCCGGCGCGGGTCCCGTGCGCTTCAGGTAAGCCTCGAATTTAGCGCGCAACGCCGGCGGCAATTCGATCGCGTGTTGCGTCTCCAACGACATCATCGCGGTGACCAGG
>Ga0209014_10002469_pt1 | contig 10740 bp, 4 predicted proteins | sample BarGraNGADG00212_FD_184491 | JGI IMG/M metagenome (GOLD analysis project Ga0209014, IMG submission 184491) | Arctic peat soil microbial communities from Barrow, Alaska - Barrow Graham LP Ref core NGADG0002-212 (SPAdes) (version 2) | ecosystem: Environmental > Terrestrial > Soil > Wetlands > Peat... | reverse complement strand
GAAAAATCTTGAGTACGTGGATGCTTCCCGGGCCCTGGGGGCATCCAGCCTGCGCTTGATTTTTACCCGCATCCTGCCGAACGCCCTGACTCCTTTAATTGTGCAAGGCACGTTGGGAATTGCTTCGGCTATTTTAAATTCGGCCGCCCTGAGCTTCCTTGGTCTTGGAGCCCAGCCGCCGACGCCAGAATGGGGTTTAATGTTAGGCGCTGAAAGCAACAGTGTTTTTAATGCCCCCCATCTGGTGTTCTTTCCGGGAGTGGCCATTATGATCACGGTGCTTTCATTCAACCTGATCGGGGATGGGCTGCGGGATGCACTGGACCCGCGCCTGCGAGGATCATACAAGGCTTAAAATCAACGAATAACAAAGCGATGCGTTTCCAGAGGTAATCATCCTGGAAACGCATCGCTTTTATTCCAATGGAACCTGGTGAGGAGGATCAGCATCTGAATGTTATATAATGAGTGTTAATTCAAACCGGCGTTTATTTATATTGAACAAGCGTACCAGCGAGAAAGGGAAAACACGGATGTCTCCTATTTCAACTCATTCAAGCGGTAAAGGTTTCTGGCTTTTATCTGTTTTTATTTTAATTGGGCTGCTGGCTGGCCTGGCCTGCAACGTAACGGTGCCTGGCCCTTCGCAGCCGACACCGGAGCCCACTGCTCTGCCAACCAGCGCCGCCGCCGCCACCCCTACCAGCGCGCCCAAGCCGACCCAGGTACCGCAGAACCTGCCAGCCGCCCTGGTTGAGACTGCTCCCTTGCCCAAGAGTGAAATTGGCCTCAAACAGCCCTTCATTTTTTATTTTAACCAACCTATGGAAAAGGGATCTGTCGAAGCCGCGCTGCAAGCTCAACCGGCGTTGACCGGTGCGTTTAAGTGGTTGAACGATTTTACGGTCAGCTTTACACCGGACCAGCCGCTTCCCAAAGATACAGCCGTGCTGGTGACGCTTTCAACCAAGGCGCGAGCTGCCAATGGGCAGGCAATGACTTCAGCGGTTGAATTACTCTATCATACCGCCTCCGGCTTCCAGGCCGTCACCCGATTACCGCTGCCTGACGTCGATTATGCGGACCCCAGCGCAGCCGTGGTGGCGACTTTCGACCATCCGATTGTCCCGTTGGGGGGCGATTCTTCCCAGACGCCGGCCGCCTTTACCCTGGAACCTGCCGCTACCGGGCGGGGAGAATGGCTGAATACCAGTACTTATATTTTCTATCCTGATCCGGGCCTGGCCGGTGGAAAAAAGTACACCGTCCATTTAAACCAAGATTTAACCAGCACGGATGGCATGGGCTGGGCTTCTACCCCACTGCCGGACTGGTCATTCTCAACCCTGGCGCCGCAGGTATCAAACGTGTCACCTGATGACTTGAGCCGGGTCTTTTTGGATGCTCCGGTTGTAATTACTTTTAACGTAGGCATGGATACCGCCAGCGTGGCCCAAAATTTCTCAATCAAGGGACCCGATGGTCAACCGGCAGCCGGGAAAACCACCTGGAATTCCCAGGCTACGGAGATGACTTTTCAACCGGACAGCTTGCTGCAACGGGCTGCCGTTTATTCGATGAGCCTCTCCGGAAAAGCGCAGGCCCGAGGCGGTACTCCCCTTGGGAAAGACCTGTCATGGAAATTAACGACGGTGCCTGCCATGGCAGTTGCAGGCACCGACCTGGCTGCCGGTTCGCCGCTGCGAATTACCAACGGCTTTGGCACACTGCGTATCCTGGTTACTTCACCGCTGCCGAACAGCCCGGATTTTACAAAATATATCAGTCTCGAGCCGGCAGTCGACAATTTCAGCGCCAATGCCGCCTTCAACGGGACGGATATCTATCTATCCGGGATATTTGCCGGCCGAACGGATTACACGCTGCATATAAAATCAGACTTGGCTGATAAATGGGGGCAAAAGCTAAAAGAAGAGTATGTGTTTAAATTCAAGACCGGCGCACTGGCCCCGTCGCTGACGGCCAATATTGTCGACGGCTTTTCAAACGTGGTTTTTCTGACTCCAAACGAAACGGCTATCCCGGCCCAAGCGACCAACATCAAAAATTTGACGATCGGGTATGGCGGCATCAGTCTGGTTGATTTTGCGGCCGCGGCCGAAATTTCGCCTTATGACCGCCTGGAGAAATTTCAAGGCCCGCACCTGGCCACCTTTAATAAAACACCTGGCCTGCCAACAGATAAGAGCGTTTCACTCAATCTGCCTCTCACCCCGGATGGCAAAGGCTTACAGCCCGGTCTGTATTATTATGTAGCACAGTCGCCGGAAGTGGTTAAACCCAATCCCACCCCTGGGCCTATGCTGCTGGTGGTAAGCAAAGTGCATCTGACGATGAAGGTCAGCGCAAACGAAATTTTGGTTTGGGCGGTCGACCTGGACAGCAACCAGCCGGTCTCCGGGGCTAAAGTCACAATTTACCAGGACGACAAGGGCAGCCTGTCGGCTCTCGGCGATCTGACGACGGATGGGCAGGGGCTTGGCAAATTGGCTATTCCCGACCGGTCCGATCCATATATTCCGCTTTACGCTGTGATTGGCAAACCGCTGGATTCCAATTTCTCGCTCGGCATTTCTAGTTGGAGCAGTGGGTTGGGAGCCTGGGATTTTGGAATTTCGACCAACCCGGTTGATAACCAACCCATGGTGTACCTGTATTCGGACCGCCCGATTTACCGCCCCGGCCAGACAATGGATTTCCGGGCAATACTGCGCCAACAGAGTAACGGGCGCTACACTCTTTCGGACCTGAATAAACTTACCCTGCGCGTGTTTGCTGATTACGATCCACAAACTGGCGATACGCCTTTATTGGCCACCATTCCGTTGAACCTCCGGCCGGATTATGGAAGTGGGTCAGGGTCGTTTGTGCTGCCGGACGGCGCAAAGCCGGGATACTACCACATGGATGTGGTGGAAGTGAAGAACGCCACTCTCAACTTCCAGGTAGCCGATTACCGCAAGCCGGAAATTGACCTGTCGGTGGATTTTGCGAAATCTGAGCAGCTCGCCAGGCAGGACGTAACCGCCTCGGTCAAGGCTCAGTATTACTTCGGCGCCCCGGCCGGAAACCTGGATTTTGATTGGACGCTGACCAGCCATCAAACCTATTTTAATATCCCGGGCGCCTACCAGACGGGATGGTTCGATCCCAACGAATTTATGCCGAGCTGGTATCTGAGTGATTTTGGCTTTGGCAGCTTTATTGCCAACGGCAGCGGCACGACCAACCCGGATGGCAGTTCCACAATCACTTTCCCGGCAGCGATACTGGAAAAGTCTTACAAAGGCAACATCCAGGATTTACAGTTGGAAGTGACTTTGCGCAACCAGGGCGATTTCCCGGTCAGCGCCCGCGCCCACATCACCCTTCACCCGGCGGATTATTACATCGGCATCAAACCGGATTCGTGGAGCGGACAGGCTAAACAGAAAGCGGATTTTAGTATACTCACGGTTTATTGGCAGCAAAAACCATCCGGAAACCGTGCTCTTTACGCATCCTTTGCGAAGGCCGCATGGCAGAGTACTCCTGGCTGGACGCCCTTATCCAACCAGCCTGCGTTTACGGTATCGTACACGGAAGTGGCCAACACGAATTTCAATACGGACAACCAGGGTGCGGCACGGATTGCATTTACCCCGCCTTCGGCGGGCACTTACCTGGTTACCGTGAACGAGGGTGATGCCCAATCTCAAGTATTCTTTTGGGTTGGAGGCGAGGGCAGTGTTGTGTGGCCGGCCTTGCCAAACCAGCAAATCCGCCTGACGGCGGATGGAAGCGATTACCTTGCAGGTCAGACTGCAAAACTGTTTATTCCCAACCCGCTGGGCGAAAATACCCTGGCGCTGATCACGGTAGAACGCAGCAAGGTCATGCAATCGAATGTCGTTGCTATCTCGGGTTCTAACTACGAGTATGATTTGCCGCTCGCCGAGGAAGACGCCCCTAATATATACGTCTCGGTGATCCTGCTTGGCAAAGGCGACAAAGGCCAGCCTGATTTCAGGGTTGGGTACCTCCAATTAACAGTTAAACCGGCGGCAGAACTTTTGAACGTTGAGCTGACTTCGCAGCCAGCACAGGTTCAGCCAGCCGGCGATGTAAAGTTTGCGATTAAAGTGACTGACAGCCAGGGCAAACCAGTCCAGGGCGAATTCTCACTTTCGGTGGTTGATAAAGCTGTTCTGGCACTGGCAGACGCCAATGCACCCGATATTGTCAAAGCCTTCTACGATCCGCAGCCGCTGGGAGTGACCAGCAGTATGTCCTTAAGCGTGTCTGGCAGCCGCCTGGCGCCTGTCCAACCGGGTGGGCGTGGCGGCGGTGGGGGCAGCATGGCGGCTCCGCCTTCTGTGCGCCAGAACTTTGCAGACACCGCCTATTGGAGCGGTGCGATCACAACGGATGCGAACGGCGCGGCCGAAGTATCGATCAAACTGCCGGATAATCTGACTACCTGGGTCATCACCCTGCGCGGGCTGACCAAGGACACACGGGTGGGTGAGGCTGTAGAGCAAGTGGTTGCGAGCAAGGACCTGCTCATCCGGCCGGTCACCCCGCGCTTTCTGGTGGCAGGCGATCACATTGAACTGGCAGCCATGGTGCACAATAACACGAGTAATACGCTGGCGGTGGATGTTTCTTTGCAAGCTACCGGGGTTGACCTGGATGATCCAACACAGGCCGGTCAGAAAGTAAACGTGGCTGCCAACACCCTGGCTCGAGTGACCTGGTGGGTGAAGGTGCAGGATATCGATAAAGTGGACCTGCTTTTCTCAGCTCAGAGCGGTGATTTACAAGATGCCGCACGACCCGACCTGGGAAGTGTGCCAGTGAAGACCTACAGCACTCCCCAAAGCTATGGCACCAGTGGAATCCTGGCCGAAGCCGGTGAAAAGTTGGAGGTAGTCAGCATCCCACGCTCGTTCACTCCAACCGGCGGAAACTTGCGCATCGAAATGGCGCCTTCACTGGCGGCAGCTATCCTGGATGGCTTGAAAGCGATGGATACATTCCCATCCGATTTCACAGAGCCTGTCTTATCCCGCCTGCTGCCAAATCTGGAAACATACGTGATTTTGCAAAATGCAGGCCTGGATGTGCCCAACCTCAAGGATCAGTTGACGAAAGATATCCAGGATGGTTTGAAAACTATAAACGCCGTTCAAAATAAGGACGGCGGCTGGGGCTGGGCGGCAGGGCATGACAGTGACCCTTACCTCTCGGCGTACGTGCTGTATGGATTGGGGCGTGCCAGCCAGGCCGGGGTTTTTGTGGACACGACAGTCCTGGCGCAGGCTCAAAAATACGTCCAATCTGTGATAAATACTCCTGGGCCTTCGGCGGCCAAAGGCTGGGAACTCGACCGGCTGGCATTCCAGGTGTATGCACTGCAGGTGTCGGGCGCACCGGTTAAAAATGCCGGCGGGCTGTACGGCGTCTGGCAGTCCCTCTCGCCGTGGGCCAAGGCAATGCTTGCGCTGACGCTGGACATGCAAACCAAAGGCGATGAACACGCCAAAGAAATCGTTTCGGACCTGGAAAGTAAAGCGGTCCGTTCCTCAAGCGGGGCTTATTGGGAAACTACCGGCGATATCCAGATGAATTATGCCTCGGAGAATTTTACCAGTGCGGTTGTGCTGACCGCCCTGGCGCACTTTGACCCGGCCTCAACCCTGCTTGCAGATGCCGTGCGCTACCTGGTGGCGCACCGCCTGGCAACCGGAAGCTGGTCTTCCAGCTATGAATCGGCCTGGGTCCTTCTGGCGCTGGGAGATACCCTGCAGGGGACCGGAGATTTACAGGCCAGTTTCGCTTTTTCGGCCAGCCTGAATGGCTCGCCTATGCTTACAGGTCAGGCGGGCGGTGTAAATGCCCTGACTCCTGTGGAAGCCAGCGTGCCTTTGAGTTCCCTCGACCCGGCCAATCCCAACGCATTAAAACTGGTACACGAAGCCGGGACGGGACGGCTCTATTACCGGGCCTTCCTGCAAGTTGACCGGCCCGTCGAATCGGCTCAGCCCTTGCAGCAGGGAATTTCTATCCAGCGCGAATACTTCCAGGCCGGGCAAGACTGCCTCAAGGCGGACTGCCAGCCGGTTTCTGAGGTGCACCTGGGAGACAGCAACCCGACGCTCCTGGTGAGGTTGAGCATCTCCGTTCCCCACGATATGAATTCGGTGGTGGTGGAAGATTTCATACCGGCCGGCGCAGAAATCGTCAACCTGACGCTCAAGACCAGCCAGCAGGTTATACCCGGAAATGCGGAAGCTGCACTGGTTTATGATCCTAAAAATCCATTCCTGGACGGCTGGGGCGGGTGGTTTTTCAGCTCTCCGGTCATCTATGACGATCACATCCGTTGGGTGGCATCGACCTTACCGGCTGGCACTTACCAGCTGACTTACCGCCTGACGCCTCTCCAGGCCGGCGAGTACCGCTTGATCCCGGCTCATGCCTACCAGTTTTATTTTCCGGATGTCGAAGGCACAACAGCGGGTGCGGTGTTCAAGATTTTGCCGTAGCCTGGTTTCAGAACGTTTCTGAAAAATAAATTTTAAGTGTTTTGTGCCCCGCAAAAGCGGGGCACAAAACACTTAAAAGATGATATTCGGAAACCTTTTTTGATAGAAAGGGTGGTTTTTTGTTTAATAAGGAAATAGTGCCCCAATCTTTGTGATTTCCTTCACATGACACCAGGCGAATAAGGGCTTATAGTTTCGAATCAGATAATGAATTATTTATATTCCTCCGGGGAGGGAGGAGATGTTATGGACTTTGCACTGATTGTGTTGGGATGTTTAATCTGTGCTGTTTTTGCCATCCGAACCCAACGTTTGTTGATCTCAGCCCTCTGGCTGGCGGGAGCAAGTGCACTGACGGCGCTGCTGCTTTACTTACTGGGTGCGCCGGAAATTGCTGTCATTGAATTGAGTGTTGGCGCCGGATTGGTAACCGTGTTGTTTGTCTTTGCCATTAATATCGCCGGCGAGGAAATCCCGATCAAACAAAGCATCATGCCGAAACCGCTGGCATGGCTGCTGATTGCAGCGGCTGTGCTGCTATTGGGGATAATGGTGCTTGGTCCACAATTGAGCCGGGTTCTGACCGGTTCTGAACCTGGTTTTGCAGCCATTTTATGGAATGACCGCCTCCTGGATGTGGCGCTGCAGGTGGTGCTGATCTTCGCCGGAGTATTGGGGGTGCTTGGCTTACTTTCCGACGTGAAGAAAATTTCAAAGGATGGCAATAATGAGCATTAATGCGGTTGACTTAGTCGTGATCCTGGTTTTGGGGCTGCTAGGAGTTGGATTTTACGGGCTTTTAATCACCCGTAACCTGATTAAAGTGGTGGTTGCCCTGCAAATCCTGGTAAAGGGTGCAATGGTTGCCCTGGTGCTGGCGGGGAACCTGAGTCATCAAACCAACCTGGGCCAGAGCCTGGCAGTTACCGTGATTGTGGCCGATACGATCGTGGCGGTCATTGGATTATCGCTGGCGGTGCAGGTGCGGCGCCATTTTGGCACCCTCGATATCAAATCGCTGACGACTCTGCGGAGGTAGCTTAATGGCCGGTGTGCTGGTTCTATTAACAATTGGGCTGCCGTGGACGGGAGCATTAATCGTCGCTGGTTATAACGGCAATAATGAGCGCCTGCGGCACGGACTGGCAGTAGTATTTTCTGTCCTAGCCGGGGCAGCAGGGTTAGGATTATTGACCCAGGCATCAAGTTCAGTAACCATTTCTCTGCCGGCTGGCGGGGTCTTCGGTGATTTTAGCTTCGTTGCGGACGGGCTGGGCGTTCTTCTGGCAGCGATTGCCGCCGTGATCGGCAGCCTGGCAGTCATCTTTTCCGTTGATTATATGAAGGGCGAGGCCCAGCTCGGGCGTTTCTATGCCTTTGTGTTATTTTTCATCGGAGCTATGGCGGGCCTGGTTTTAACTAGCAATTTGCTGCTGATGTTTGTTTTTTGGGAAATTACAGCCCTGTGTTCTTATGCCTTGATTTCTTTCCACAACGATGATCCTAAAGCCGTCGCTGGTGGTATGAAAGCCCTGATTATCACCCAGGTGGGTGGGATTGGGTTGTTAGGCGGGGCGCTCCTGCTTTTTAGCTACCAAAAAAGCTATGATATCAGCACGTTTCTGGCAAACCCGTCAGTGCTGCCTGGAAACATTCTGGCATTGATGGCTTTTGGCTGCCTGGCAGCCGCCGCAGCAAAATCAGCTCAATTCCCATTTCAGACCTGGCTGCCTGACGCCATGGAGGCGCCCACTCCCATCAGCGCCCTCATTCATGCGGCTACCATGGTCAATGCCGGGGTTTATTTGCTGGCTCGTTTTTACCCGGCTTTTAAGGACGTGCCGGGCTGGTCCCAAACCGTGCTGCTGGTTGGAATGATTACGGCGATCCTGGCAGCGGTCATGGCATTGGTTGCCACAGATCTGAAACGGGTGTTGGCCTATTCAACCGTCAGCCAGTTGGGTTACATGGTTTACGCGGTTGGGGCTGGGGGTATTTTTGCCGCTCAATTCCATCTTTTCAGCCATGCAGTTTTCAAAGCCCTGTTGTTCTTGGGCGCCGGTGCAGTCATCCACTCGGTTGGGACGCGCGACATGCGCCAGATGGGCGGGCTGGGAAAACAGATGCCGCTCGTGCGGACGGTATTTGTCATCGGTGCCCTGGCACTGGCAGGCCTGCCAATTCTTAACGGCTTCTGGAGCAAGGAACTGGTGCTGGAAGCCGGGTTGGTTTTTGGTAACACTAACGGCATGGTGTGGGCTTTCGGTGTGATGGTCTTTGTGGCAGGCCTGACTACCCTGTACACCTTGCGCTGTGTTTGGATGGTTTTTTACGGCGAGCCGCGCGGCCATTTGCACGGCCACGATGCCGGCACAGCCATGAAAGTTGCCCTGGTTCCATTAGCTTTTGGTACCCTGACTACCTGGCTTTTAGCAGGTCCCCTCAGCCAGCTTTTAGCGGGGGTTCCAGCTTTTGAAAAAATCGGACTCGATGTCCAATCCACCTGGTTCTTTCTGGGCGAAGTTCTCGGCGCCCCGGCCACTTTAATCACACTGGGAGTTATTGGGCTGGGAATATTAACGTGGTACATGCGTTCTAACCTGAAAGCCGCAAGCCGCGCCTTGGGGGGAGTCAGTTGGGCCGCAGGAAACAGTTTTGGCTTTGAGGCGATTAACCGCGCCGTCGTGTGGGTGACGCAAAGCGCGGCGGAAGAACTGCGGGAAACACAAACCGGATTGTTGAACTGGAATGTGGCTGGAATCCTGGCGGCCCTGGTTATTGTGCTGGTTGTATTGGTAGTGGGAGGATGACAAAATGGATGCCAGTTTAGCCTTGAAGTGGTTAATTGTCATCCCGTTGATTGGCTCCATATTTATTTACCTGATTGGCAGGCTGGCAGCCAGGCGGTATGGTGATTCCTATGGCCAAAATCCGGCTTGCTGGGTGGCGCTGCTGACTTTAGTGGCATCTTTGGGTGCACTTGGGTTTGCTGCGGTTCCTGCTTTGAATGGGATGCCGGTAACATGGCAGGTGGGGGCTGTCTCACTGACCCTGGACGGGATTGGCGTACTGCTGGCGGCGGTCGTATTAATCCTCGGCTTCATGGTCACCCTCTATTCCGTGCGTTATATGCAGTGGGAAGTGGGCGAGGAGAAATTTTATGCACTGCTTGTGGCGATGACCGGGACGATCGTTGGCCTGGGTTGTGCCTCCGACCTGTTTAACCTGTGGGTGTGGTTTGAAGCTATGGCGATCACTTCGTATATGCTGGTTGCTTTCTACCGCCTGCAGCCGGCCTCGTTGGAAGCCGGGGTGAAATACCTGGTTCAAAGCGCCTCAGGCTCAGTGCTGGTGTTGTTGGGAGTTGCGCTGGTCTTCGCCCAATCGGGCACACTGGACCTGGCAGCAATTCGGGCTGGGGAAGGAAGCGGAGTTCCCGCCATTTACCTGGCAGCGGGAGCGTTGTTCTTGATCGGTTTTGGCGTGAAAGTGGCGCTGGTCCCCTTGCATACCTGGCTGCCGGATGCTCACTCTCAGGCCCCTAGCGGCATCAGCGCCATGCTGTCGGGTGTGGTGATTGAGGCCGGTTTAATTGCCCTACTGCGCGTTTTGGGCAGCCTGGCAGGCGTTTCGAATTCATGGGGCATTTTCCTGCTTGGGTTTGGCGCAATCAATATGCTGCTGGGAAACTTGATGGCTTTGCGCCAGGACCAGGTGAAACGTCTGTTGGCATATTCATCGGTGAGTCATATTGGTTATATTTTGGTAGGCATCGGCGTGGCAGCAGCATTTGGCAGCCAGGCTGGAGCTGCGGGCGGCTTTTTCCATATCGTAACCCATGCCTTGATGAAGGGATTGGCCTTTTTATCGGCTGGAACACTGCTGTATGTGCTATATTTATCCAAGGGCAGTCACAACCCGCTGGTTAAAGAGGATTTGAATGGGGCAGCTGGCAAGTATCCATTGGTGGCTTTTGCCTTCAGTGTCGCTCTGCTGGGGCTGGGGGGACTGCCGCCGCTGGCCGGTTTCATGTCAAAATGGCAGATTTTTGTGGCAGGCTTTCAAACCGGCAACGGTTGGATAATGGCGCTGGTGATCTTTGCGGCTCTTAACAGCGTTCTCTCCCTGGGATATTACGCACCGCTGGTGAACCGCATGTACCGGCATGAAGCTGGCGCAGCCGTCAAGGAAG
>Ga0209014_10002466_pt1 | contig 10749 bp, 6 predicted proteins | sample BarGraNGADG00212_FD_184491 | JGI IMG/M metagenome (GOLD analysis project Ga0209014, IMG submission 184491) | Arctic peat soil microbial communities from Barrow, Alaska - Barrow Graham LP Ref core NGADG0002-212 (SPAdes) (version 2) | ecosystem: Environmental > Terrestrial > Soil > Wetlands > Peat... | reverse complement strand
GGGAAACACCGAGTCTTCGTATGCTTTGGTATGCCTTGCTGCTGTCGCTGAACGGGAAGGGATGGATGTTCGGATTATCGATGCCGCTGCTGAAAATCTTTCCATCGAACAGACCGTAACCGAAATAAGGGAATATAAGCCCGACATAGCCGGAATCAGTTCCACGACGGCGGGGATCGTTGCCTCTGGAAAGTTGGCGGAATGTTTAAAAGAATTAGACAAAGGAATTATTACAATCATCGGCGGATGCCACGTTACCTCTCTCCCGGAGGAGACATTAGCAGAGTTCAATAGTTTTGACATCGCAGTCATCGGCGAGGGGGAACGAACATTTACTGAAATTCTCAGGGCCATCGATGAAACGGGAACCATACCCACGACCATTCCCGGAACGGCGCTTAGGCGAAAGGGTCATTTTTCGCTGAACGTGCGCCGTCCACTTATTGATGATCTGAACATGCTGCCGTTGCCGGCATGGCGGCTTTTGCGTGGCTTTCCCGATTCTTTTATTCCCTCCCCGGCAAGGATAAACCGGTTTCCCTGCGCCTCGGTTGTTCTCGCAAGGGGATGCCCCAATCGGTGTCAATTCTGCGACCGTTCTGTTTTCGGGAACACAGTCCGCTCCTATAGTCCGGCATACGCGATCAACATGTTTAAAGATCTGGCGAATAATTTTGGGGTCAGAGAGATATTAATCGAAGACGACACCTTTATTATTTCCCACAAGTGGGTTAAAGAATTCTGTGAAAGACTCATGGCGGAAAAAATTGATATCACCTGGTCATGCCTTGGCAGAGCCGACCGGGTCACAGCGGATATATTAAAACTCATGAGAGAGGCCGGCTGCTGGCACATTTCATACGGGATAGAAAGCGGTGATCAGCGAATCCTCGATGCCATGAAGAAAGGGGAAGATCTTTCCCGTATGGAAGAAGCCGTTCGTTGGAGTCGAGAAGCGGGACTTAAAACGAAGGGTTTCTTTATGGTTGGATTTCCCGGAGAGACAGTAGAGTCGCTGAGACGTACAAAAGAGTTGGCATTGAATCTGCCGCTGGATGACATCTCTGTTATGCAGCTTACACCTTTCCCGGGAACGGCCCTCTATAAAAGTGCCGCTGAATATGGCGTATTTGAAAAGGATTGGCGCAAAATGAATACCCTGAGCACCGTTTTTGTGCCTCACGGCTTTACCGGAGAGGATATGGAACAAGCCAGGTCGGCGATGCTGGGGGCGTTCTATTTCAGACCGTCGGTGTTGATTAGGAAATTTATTGATGTGATCTCAAATCCACGCCTTTTCTGGTATATGTTCAAAGGTTTTTTCGTGCTGCTGAAGGTTGTTAAAAGCGGAAGAAAAATGATTAGATGTCAATTAATATTAATATGTTATCATTGAATAAATGCATTTCCCAATGAAAAATTGGAGCATCAAGAATAAAAAACTTGATCCGTTGTGCAAAGGTCTCACCTTTTGGCGGTGGTTACTTTTCGTTATGCTTTGTTCGGTTTTTCCGGGGACCGCTGTTTTGCACGGAGAGGAGATCCGCGAACCGAAAGTGGCGATTTTAGTCTCCCGGAATATCAGGCCTTATATGGAAGCTGTGGAAGGAATGAGCGTGGTTCTCTCGGAGACTGCGAGCGCAAAAGTCCGGGTGTTCTCTCTTGAAAAGTTCAAGGGCAAAAGTCAAGACGTTCTCATACAGAGTCTCACCGGAGAAAAATTCGATCTCTTCGTTGCCGTCGGTCCCGAAGCCGTCAGATTTGCCCGGGAAGAGCCTGTGTTGGCGAAAACCGCCTGGCTCTATTCCATGATCCTGAATCCCCCCGGGGTATCCGGCCAGGCCGAGACCGCATGTGGAGTTCCGATGGATATCCCGGCGAAAAGACAGCTTGAGATGATCGATCAGGGGCTCAGGACCATCATACGTCTCGGCCTCCTCTACGACCCTCGGTACAATTCCGAGTTTTTCATGAAAGCCGCTGCGGAAGCCCCTTCTCTGGACTTGGAAATTGTTCCGCTTAAGGTATCATCCAAAAAAGATATTCCCGTTGTCCTGAAACAAAATTGGGAAAATATAGATGCCCTGTGGCTTATCCCCGATCAAACGGTCATATCGGAAAGCATTGTACAGTACATTATCAAGGACGCCTTATTCAAGAAAATACCGGTAATAGGCTATAATCGGTTTTTTTATGAAAGCGGCGCCGCTCTGGCCTTTGTATTCGATTATGAAGAACTCGGTAGACAGACCGGCCGGCTGGCGGCCAACATGGTAAAGGGAAAAGCCTGCGAAAAAGAGAGCCCTGTCTTTCACACATGGCTGAATCTTCGGGTCATCGATAAGCTGGGGATTGGCGTTCCTGAAAAGAGATCTCCATCCGTAGAGGTGGGGCCATGAAAAATCCGGGCATCCATATCAGGATTCTTCTTGCAGTCTTTATGCTCATCAGTGCGACCACATTTACCCTGGGCTATATCGGGGCGAACATTACGCACCAGTTCGCGCAGAGGCGGTTTGTAGAGCACATATCATTTCTGGCAAAGTATCTTGCGCTCACCGCAGAACTGGGTATACTGATCGACGACAGGCCCATGTTACGGAGACTGGCGGTCAATCTTATGTCTGAAAGGGACGTGGTCGGGGTTGCCATACTGGATAGCCATAACAAAGAACTCATCCGAATACCTGAAGCGACGTCCGGCTCGTTTCCTGTCATGGAAACGCCTGTTTTTCTGACAGAATCACGGGAAGAAAGCCAGGCATTTGATTATAATAGGGGATCGAATGAGGGAGCGAAAGACAGCTTGGTCGGAAAGGTGCGAATAAGCTATAGTACAGCGGGCATAGACCAGCTCTGGGGAACGATGATAACCTACTTTATCTGGCTTGCCGGCGGCCTGACCTGCCTGGCCATCCTGATCTTCTACTTCATCTCCCGTTCCCTGGTGGCTCCGGTAAAGGGGTTGGCCCAGGCGGCCAGGAGGGTGGCGCAAGGAGATCATAATTTACGGGCGCAGCCGGGAACTCTTCCCGAGACAAGAGAGCTTGCAGTGGCTTTCAATGTTATGCTCGATTCCCTGGAGAGGAACAGGAAGTCCCTTGAGGAAGCCAACGAGCAGATGAGACGGCAGAAGACACTGGCCGAGATGGGGAAATTCTCGCTGATGATTGCGCACGAGCTCAAAAATCCCTTAAGCATCATAAAGAGTTCGCTCGATGTCCTGAAAAAGGATTTTGCCCTCTCCTCCGATAACACCATGGTCTTTTATATCGAAGATGAGATCATGCGTCTGAACCGCTTGATTGGAGACTTCCTGATGTTCGCCCGCCCGTCCGCGCCCTCTTTTCGCCATACGGATCTGAACGCCCTGCTCAAGGAGATTATAACGAGATTTGAACTTCAAAAAACCGGGACGTCCTGTGAAATACGGTCTCATATCCCATCTGCCCCCTGTTATGCATACGTGGATTCCGATCTGCTTATCCGCGCAATTGGTAATGTCATAAAAAATGCCTTTGAGGCAAATGGGGACAAATGCGTGGTGCAGGTGACGGCGACCCGCCTGGCGGATGCCTGGACAACAGAGATAGCGGACGATGGGGAGGGGATTGCCCCTGAAAATATTGAGAAGATCTTCAATCCCTTTATTACCACACGCGCAAAGGGCGCCGGCCTGGGACTTGCCTACGCCTCCCAGGCGATTAAGGCGCATGGCGGCGTCATCAGCGCGGAGAACAGGAGGGAAGGGGGCGCCCTGTTCAGGATTGAAATACCGGTGTCGCAGGGCGGCATTTTACATGCCGCCGTTTCCGGCAGAGGCAACAGGGTTTAACGGGGGAAGGACGCCATGGCGCGGATACTGATCGTTGACGATGAAGAGAGAATGCGGCACCTGCTTTCCATTATGCTGAGCAGAAGTGGGTATCATGTAGACCAGGCGGGAGATGGCATGGAAGCCCTGGAGATGATCCGCGCCACACCTTTCGATATGATCATAACGGATATAAAGATGCCTCGGATGGACGGAATAGAGCTCCTGAAAAAGATCATGAAGATGGAGATCCCCTACCCTGTGATATTTATCACCGCATTTGCCACAGTGGAGTCGGCCGTGGAAGCCATGCGACAGGGGGCGGTTGACTACATTATCAAACCGTTCGAAGAGGCTCGTATCCTGCTGACCGTGGAACGGACGCTCGGCCTGTCGCGCATTATGGCCGAAAACAGGGATCTGAAGAGGGAAATCCGCAAGACGGCAAGCGGCGAAGATATCGTGTATGCCTCCGAAAAGATGGCCTCCGTAATGGATCTTGCCGCCATGGTTGCCGGGACCGATGCGGCCGTTATGATCAGCGGTGAATCCGGGACGGGAAAAGAGCTTCTGTCCAGATATATCCACAATGCAAGCCCGCGCTGCAAAGAGCGGTTTGTCCCGGTGAACTGCGCTGCGATATCCCCCAACCTGGTGGAATCCGAACTGTTTGGCCATGAGAAAGGTTCATTTACCGGGGCAGTCCAAAAGAGCCTGGGCAAGTTTGAATATGCAGATAAAGGGACCCTTTTCCTGGACGAGCTCGGTGATCTTTCCCTTGAGGCCCAGGCCAGGCTATTAAGAGCCCTTCAGGAGAAAAAAATCCAGCGGGTGGGGGGAAACGAAGAGATACCCGTCGATATACGGTTTATCTGCGCCACCAATCAAAGTCTCAGTGAAAATGTGAAAAAGGGACGGTTTCGCGAGGATCTGTTCTTTCGCATCAACGTGTTTCCGATTCAGCTTCCGCCTCTCAGGGAGCGTGCAGATGATGTGATTCTCCTTGCCCGGCATTTCGTGCGCCGGCTGGAGGGCGGGCTCGACAAGACACAGTTCTCCAACGGGGCGCTGCGTGTGCTCAAAGAGCATACCTGGCCGGGAAATGTCAGAGAGCTGGCCAACGCCGTAGAGAGAGCCATGATCCTGGCGCGAGGCACGGGAAAGATCACATCCGAAATTCTCTCTTTCCTTAAGACAAGCCAGCCTCTCCGTGCCGGCCATGCCGGTTTTCGACTTCCCCCCGAGGGAATATCGCTGGAGGAGATCGAAAAGGATATTGTTCGGCAGGCGCTTGAGACGTGCAGAGACAACCAGACGGCAGCGGCCAGGTTCCTTGGATTGACCAGGGCCAAATTCAGGGTTCTGTTGAATCAGGCAAAGAAGAACGGGTAGCCCGGGTTTCGCCCCGGCGATAATCCTTAAATTACGGTATACGGGATACGTTGTGAACCATAAATTTTTCAACATACCTTTAATGACCCTTGTCATCCTGGCCTTCCTTGTCCCGTCCGGACCGCTTCGGGCAGAAAGCCAAGAGCCGTCCGCCGGATCGAATGACACACTGCTGATGTTTGTGGGCGAAGATCTGGAGGTCCTTTCCATTGCCTCGAGACGCCAGGAAAGCGCTTGGCAGGCGCCTGCCGTGGCCCATGTCATTACCCGGGAGGAAATGAAGGATAGGGGAATTCAAACATTGAGCCATGCGCTCGAGATGGAGCCGGGATTTTACATGGCCAAAAAGGAGTGGGGCACGCAGCCCTATCTCAGGGGAATCCCCGATTCGGTTCTGTTTCTCTACGATACGGTTCCCACGGGCTCCGATATCAGCAAGTCCCTGCATCCGCTGGACCATGAACTATCCCTTGCCCCGATAAAACGCATTGAGATCCTCCGCGGCCCGGGTTCGGTGCTCTGGGGACCCGACGCCTTTGCCGGTATCGTTAATCTGGTGCCCATGACCGGCAAGGATATCGAAGGAGCGGAGACGGGTATCCTCTATGGCGGCCCGGGAGATCAGCGGGCCTTTTATGCGAATATGGGACACGATGCGGGATTATGGGACGCCTTTTTATCGGTGAGCGGCCGCGAGGGTAGGCAGAATGACCCCGACTTCAATGTCGTTCGATTTTGGAAGGATGATACAACGGCGTTCCCCCCCGAACAACGGTATGGCAGAAAAAGTCCCGATGATTCCCGCTACCTCGAGGCTTCGGGTCGCTTTTCCTACGGGGACTGGCTTACCGTCTCCGGCCTGTTCTCCGACTACCAGAAGAACTACACCATGACCCGGGCAGAAGGCGATTTCTCTTGGGGGGAAAGCCGCAGCGCCCCCTTCGGCTTTATCAAGCTGGAGGCCAAAAAGAATCTGGATCGATCGTCAGCCCTCAGATTTACCGGCTCTTACAGCTCGCTGAATCCCGAATACGAGATCATAGACAAAACCTTGAAGCAAAAGGAACGGACCGCATACGGCGAGATCATATACGATCGCTCCTTTCTGTCGGGCAAGGGTCTTTTTACCGGCGGGCTCTCGTACAGAAACAAGGAGATAGGCGACGCCCCGATCTGGAACGGCTACCTGCCCGATTATTTGGGACCGGAAAACAGAAATCTCCTGCCGGGGGTTACCGCGAAGGACTATAACGCCAGCCTCTGGTCCGTCTTCGGCCAGTACAACCAGAAGGTCGGCAATGTCGACCTCTTGGTAGGTTTGAGAAACGACGCCCATGACGAGTACGGTAACCATCTGAGTTACAATGTCGGGGCCGTCTGGTCTCCCGAGCCGCAGTGGATGATGAAGCTGTTGTATGGGGTCGCCTACCGGACGCCCTTTGCCAGGCAGCTTCTGGATGAGGGGCAACCGGATATGGAAGAGATAAAGACGTTGAATCTCCAGGTTGCATGGAAACCCTCTCCGCGGGCGGGGCTGAGTGTGACCGGTTTCGTCAGTCGAATCGAGAATCACATCATGGAAGATCCCTATGCGGGGCTTTCGCTGCCCAACCAGCAGAACATCACTGGGTTGGAAATAGAGGGCCGTTTTTCGCCCGTCAAGAGCCTCGATTTTTCCGCCAACCTGACCCTGCAGGATAATGACGGCCCGAGTGAGACTTACCATTACAACGATTTTTCCTTTGTTCGACCCGACGGTACGGTGGTGAAGCATTATACCGATTTGACCTATCCCTATGACAGGGGGCCGGGCGCCCTCTTTAACCTGACCGGGACATGGCGGCCGGTGGAAAGGGTAACCGCCTTTTTACGGCTTGGTTATTTTTCCGAGAGAAATCTTATATTCCCTCGAAGCGCGGAGATCCGCTCGGTCCCCGGCGTCTGGCTTCTCGATATGAGCACGACCGTCCGTGATATCGGCATCCCCGGCCTGGATCTGGAACTTTCCGTCAGGAACCTGCTGGACAGGGATTATGAGACGCCCGGGACGTATGGCCTCATCCAGGGCGATCCGGCGACGGTGTGGGTGGTACTGAGAAAGCGGTGGTGAAGAGATGGTCGGTTTTAGTGAAGCGGCAACCCCGATGATACGATGCCGGGCACGTTGCCGGGGGATGGAAGATGAAACAAAATCGACCATGGTTGGTCAGATATGACCAGAGTGATGGAGGCGCAGCCTCTGTCCCGGTCATCAATATCGGGATCGATCCCGCACGGTTAACTGCGTAACATATCGTAATATCTTAATCAATTACCGGGTTACCAGAAAATCAAAAAAAAATAGCCGAAGATCGTCTTTTTTGCATGAATCTTGCGAACGTTTCACGGCATGACGATGATTGCGAGAATTTTATGTATCCTGTTGCTCACGGTTTCCTTTTTTGGAGGCGCGGGTGGGATTGCCTCCGCGGCCGAGGGCCTTCCTTCGCCGCAGGACGAGGCTTTGCTGGCGCTTATCAACCAGGCGCGCCAGAATCCTCTGGCCGTTGCCGCCTCCATGGGCATGGATCCCGAGAAAATCCTGAAAGATCTCCCCGAACTGGAAAAGATCCTGAGGGAGGGTCTTCCGCCCGTAACGCTTAACGGAAACCTCTCGGAGGCCGCCCGCGCCCACACACAGGACATGTTTGCCAATGGCTATTATTCGCATGATTCCCCCGACGGCCGGGGCTACGACGCGCGGATTCGGGACGGAGGGTACCCTGCCGCCACAACCGGAGAAACCTTGGGGATGTTGTGCTTTGCCAATTTCATCAACCCGGGCGATGCGGTCAGACTCCTATTTGAATATATGTTCTGGGATGAACTGGATCCGTTGCGAAAGGAAAAGCGGAACATCCTCGACCCTCTTCTCAAGGAGGCGGGCGTGAGTGTCAACACGGGCGTTCTCAGCCTGGGCGGCGCCCCGTGGAATGTCTATCTGGCAACGTGTGATTTCGGCGCCGTTATCTCCGGGCCGGAAGCCAGTCTGTTTCAACTGATCAACGAAGCCCGTAAAACCCCTCTAACGGTGGCTGCCTCTCTGGGCATGGATCCGCAGCAGATTCTTGCAGATTTTCCTGAATTGCGTGATCTCCTGACACAGGGGCTTTCTCCTCTAACCTTTTCCAGCGGTCTCTATAAAGCAGCCAGGGCACACGCAGAGGACATGCTGGCAAACGGTTATTATTCCCATGATTCTTTAGACGGCCGCACATACGTGGACCGCATTCGGGAGATCGGTTATGACCCGCTGGATGCGGGAGAAGACATGTGGCTTCAATGCCTTGGAACCGATCCCGTGGATGCGATCAATGACAAGGTAGACTGGATAGCCCGCCGTATATTCGAGAGGTCCTTTACCCGTGAGTTGCGGCCGGATAGTGCTGAGCGGAGGATCATCCTGAATCCCGCTCTAAAGGAGGTTGGCATAAGCCTTATTACGGGTATATCCAGTGAACTGGGGGGGATATGCGGTGACTTCGTCCTTTTGATGGTGGCGGATTTTGGGCTGCGTTCTGAATAGCAGACGACCGCGAGGGGAATAATGCTGTAATGTTAAGCTATTACCATTAACTCGATTCGGCATGACGTATTCTTAAAAATAGTCCAAAAAAAGGTTGACAGTGAGTAGCTATTTGGTGTAGACATCAACGAAACGGGAAAAATCAAAAGAGAAGAATCAAAAGGCAAGGATCAAAAGAAAGGGGGGAATGCGGACAAGACAAGAAGACAGATCAAGACGTTAAGTTTTTGCGTGGTGCAGATGCTTATTAACAGTAAACAGATTATGGAGAAGGAGGAGGTAATCATAAAAATGAAAAGACTATTGGTTTTACTCACCTTGGTGGTGGGGTTACTCGGTTTTAGCGCAGGCGCCTTTGCCCAGGTAGGAATACCTATCTGCAACAGTTGCGCTAAGAATACACTCGGAACCCTTGATTGTCCTAAGGGGGCGCAGGGTTCGGAATGCGTTGACTATCCCTTTGATTATCAAACTCGAGCGGGATATGGTACTGGAAATACTGAAGCAGAATATGACTTGACAAATACACCCTACAGAGCGATCTTCAATATCTGTAACTGCGAGGTCCCCGTCCCCACCGACCCTTCAAGCGCACCCTTTAGCGAGGGAAAGAGAATCGGGATCAGGCTGACGATGCTGGTCAATGGTGTTGCCGGGGATAATTTAGGGGCCTACTGGGCAGATACCGCGGCAGCAGCTAATATAGAGTTCGGGTCGTATGCCGAATCGAGCGAGACCTGTACCGACACGGCCTATCTGAGTTTGGGCATTGGAACTCCCCTTAATCTAAGCGACCGTCATTTTGGCCCGGGTAAATACTATCTGGCTGATGGCGTGACTGAAGTGACCGCGACATATCTCGGCACTGCGTGTGTGGTCCCGGCGGTTAGCCGGGCTGTGGTAGTAAACACCAACGTGGACTCAGGATACTTGATTACGGCGGATGATGTATTAAACAAACTGAGCCGCTGGTGGATAATCTTACCCGAAATGCGCGTTGATTCTAACGTCCTTAAAGCCAACGACGTGATCTCGGTTAGGATAGAGACCCTGGATCAGGCTTCGGGTGGTATTTGCGCCACATGCCGCGCTACTTGTGTATGCGTTATCGATGTGGCGAAGATGTGCCCCACCTCCGACATAAGTGGGAGTACCACGTGTCTCTTCCCCTACTTCACGAGCACGAGTGCGGCTACGCCGGACAACCCCTACTGGAACGGAATCGCCATCGTCAATACCGGTTCAAAGACCGGTAGCGCCGTCCTGACGGTATACCAACAGGATGGTAGGGTGGGTACGTTCACGACCCCCTCGATTGCGGGACACGGGATGTATGTTGCGGCCCTGGAAAATATAGGGTTCACCGGAGCCGGGCTGGGTGATATGCCGGTCTACATCAGTGTATCCTCAACTTTCTCGTCATTGGACGGGTTCGCCATGATCGCCAATTCGGTAAGCGGCGAATCGATGGGGTACCTGTGCAGACAGCAGTAAATAGAAACCGAACCCTTGTGTCCCGCTGTGACGCGGGACACAAGGATCTTTCCAGAGGCTGACAGATCACCTCTGCTGATCGTTCAGTGGGGGGCCTTGAAAAAGGTCCCCCACTTTTCGTTACGTTTCTTCGGTGCGAAGACCGCTCCGAGGCGGTCTCAAGGGGGCTGTGCGGTGGCAAAAAAATGGAAAAACAGGGTGATGCATTCGGGCGCCGTCCTGCTGGCGCTGATCGGCCTGCTGATGCTTGCGGATGAGTGCCGGGCCTTTCCCTACCGGCCCACGGTCGCGGTGAGCCTGTTGTCGGAATATCCCGCTTCCAAAGATTCGGCCCCACCCCATACCCAGGTTTGGAAAGTTGTGCCGGAAGTCGGTCCCGACGGCGCGTCTATCCTGCGGTTTTTCCTGGAGGCATCGGCCGAGGCGATTCCTGTGTGTGAACTCAGGCTTCCAGCTCCCGGGGCTGCCGGAGAAATCCGGTGGG
>Ga0209014_10002465_pt1 | contig 10752 bp, 7 predicted proteins | sample BarGraNGADG00212_FD_184491 | JGI IMG/M metagenome (GOLD analysis project Ga0209014, IMG submission 184491) | Arctic peat soil microbial communities from Barrow, Alaska - Barrow Graham LP Ref core NGADG0002-212 (SPAdes) (version 2) | ecosystem: Environmental > Terrestrial > Soil > Wetlands > Peat... | reverse complement strand
GGATTGCACTCCCGCCTGCGTCAACACGTGCCAGGCCAGGGCCCTGACTTTCGGCGACCTGGACGACCCCAACAGCGAAGTGTCCAAGTTGATCCGGGATCGGCAGGGGTTCCAGCTTCACGCGGAATATGGCACCGACCCCTCCGTGTACTACATCGACTACAAGCTTGGCGGGGCTCTGTCGAACAAAGCACCTGAATGTGACCGCACGGGCAGCCATATGCAGGAAAAAAGCACGGTCTACGCCGAAGTCGTGGAAAAGCTTGCTAAATCGAGCAAAAAGTAAGCCGGAGAGGTCATTACGTGAACGCTAGAACAGCCCGCCAGTGGATGGTCACACACGAGTGGATGGTCAAACCCATGCGGCAGACCGAGTGGATCGACGGCAAAGGGATGCTCGTCTGGCTCGCTGAGGTCTTTTCCGCTCTTGGCTCCGGGCTCTTCCTTGTCTCCCTCTTCGTGGGGAGCTGGTGGGGCGCGTTCTTCGGTTGGATCATGATCGTGCTCTTCAAGTTGCCCTTGCACCTCTTCTACCTCGGCAAGCCGCTGAGGTTCTGGCGCGCCATCCCGCCCTTCACCAATGCCTGGAAGACATCCTGGTTCGCGCGGGGCATGTTCTTCACGTTGGTCTTCACCGTCCTGGGCGCGATCCAGCTGGTCCTCAGCTATCTCTTGAAGCATGACGTGCTGGCGGCATCGGCGGTGAGCCCGGTGAACGTGGTGAACTGGGTGATGATGATCCTGGCCGGCATCTTCGTTGTGATGACCGGGGTATACGCCGGCTTCGCGATGAGCTACTGCAAGAGCGTGCCCTTCTGGAACACCGGTCTTCTACCCATTGTCTTCCTCATCATGGGTATCGCGGACGGTCTGGCCCTCGTCACTGGAGTAGGCCGGGTCACGGGCGGGCTCAACACCAATAGCATCGAGTCGGCAAGCCGCATAGTGCTTATCGTGAATGCCGTCCTCATCATGACTTATTTGATCAACGCTTCGTACCAGTCACGCACGGCCGAGCTTTCGGTGCGGGAGCTGATCGTCGGACGCATGGCCGTCGTGTTTTGGGCGGGCATCGTGTTTCTTGGGATAACGGTGCCGCTCGTGATATCGATCGTCAGCTTGTTCGTGGGAGAGATCGCGATGCCGGTGCTCGTTGTCGCGATCGCGTGCCACACAATTGGCGCGTTCTCGCTGAAATATGGCGTGCTGAAAGTCGGCATTTACAGGCCTATCTTGCCCAAGGTCTCTGTGTACTAGAGCGAGTGGGCTTGCTGCAAGGAGAGACTGATGGCTACTAGAGAAGTGGTGTATTCCACCTGCAAGAGCTGCCACGGCGGCTGCGGTGTGAAGGTGACCAAAGAAGACGGCGTTGTGGTCCACATCGAGGGCAACCCCGATTCGCTCACCAACGGGACGATGTGCTCTAAAGGGCTGTCGAGCATACAACACCTCGACAACCCGTACCGGATCAAGTACCCGATGAAGCAGGTTGGGCCCAAGGGCGAGGGCAAATGGGAGCGCATCTCCTGGGATGAGGCCTTGGATACCATCGAGGCCAAGATGAAGGCCGCCATAGAAGAATTCGGACCGCACACCATCGCCATCTCTCAGGGCACCGGGCGCGGGTACAACCGGTACACTCACCGGCTTGCCCGTTCTATCGGCACCGCCAACGTCATCTCGCCGGGCTACGTCTGTCACAGCCCCAGGCTCGGTCTCTATGGGCTGGTGACGGGTTACGGCCGTCTGTACTGCGACTATCACGGCTGGGGCGGCGAATTCCCGAAGACCCAGATCATGTGGGCGAAGCAGCTGGAGATCAGCAGCGCCGACTCCGAGATGTGCACCTGGTATATGAAGTCCCTGGATTACTGCAAGAATCTGATCATCATCGACCCGCGAGCAAGCGCATACGCCACCAGGGCGACGCTGTGGATACAGCCTAGGCCGGGCACCGACTGTGCTCTTGCCATGGGCATGATGAACGTGATCATGGAAGAAGAGCTCTGGGACAAGGAGTTCGTGGACAACTGGACCTTCGGCTTCGAAGAACTGCGGGAGCGGGTCAAGGATTACACCCCTGAAAAGGTCTCCGAGATCTGTTGGATCCCGAAAGAGCACGTGATCGACGCGGCGCGGATGTGGGCGGTGGATACCCCCGGCACGATCCAGGTGGGTAGCTCGCTCGAGCGGCAGGCCAACTGCGGCCACACTTTGCGGGCCATCACCTGCCTGATGGGGCTGGCCGGCAACATCGAGGCGCCCGGCAGCATGGTCAGCTGGGTGCTTCCCGAGACCGGGCTGATCGAGGACTTCTTCCTGGACCTGCCCCTCACCGATGAGATGAAGAGCCACATCATAGGCATCGACAAGTTCAAGATGGGCGCTGCCCGGACCTGCAACCCGGACACCATGGTTAAGGCGATCAATGCCGGTGAGGCGCCTATCAAGGTCTGGTTCAGCGTAGGCGGGCAACAGATCGTGCATATGGCCAACACCAAAGAGGTGGTGGCGGCCATCAAGAAGGTGGAGTTCATGGTGCATGTGGACCTATTCATGGGTCCCATGGCTGAGGCGGCGGACATCGTGTTGCCGGCGGCTCACTGGCTGGAGCTGGACGATGTCTACGACATGCACCCGCGCTTCATGATCGAGGCTCACAACAAGGTTGTCGACCCGCCGGGCGAGGCCAAATCCGACGCCTGGATCTTCAACGAGGTCGGCAAGCGGATCGCTCCCGATTTGTGGTTCGAGGACGTGGAAAAATGCCTCGACCATCAGGTGCGAAAAGGCGGCCTCACCTGGAAGGAGTTCAGCAAGAACTTGGTCAGCGGTTGTTGGGGCAAGGATCAGGTCTACTACAAGTACAAGACCGATTATTGGCGGGCGGGTGGCGGCTTCCCCACCCCCACTGGGAAGTTCGAGTTCGTCTCGAAGCATCTGGAGTCGCTCGGATACGACCCACTGCCCCAGTTCTTTGAGCCCGGAGAAAGCCCCTACTCCACGCCTGAGATCTACAAGGAGTTCCCACTGGTGATGAGCAGCGGCTTCCGCCAGCCTTTCTACTTCCTGAGCCAGTACCGCAACATCCCCTGGTTGCGGAGCTTCATGGAATTTCCTATGGCGCAGATGCATCCTGACACGGCAGCACTGTATGGAGTGGAGGACGGCGACATCGTCTGGATCGAGTCGCCCCGCGGCAGGATCCGCCAGAAGCTGAGGACGTTCCCGGGCATCAAGAAGGGCATGCTCATGGCCACGGCCAACTGCTTCTACCCGGAGGAGCCGGCCGCCGGCTTCCACGGGCTGTTCATCTCCAACCCGAATGTGCTCACGAGCAACGAGCACTTGGATCCGATGTATGGGTCGCCCGATCTCACCTGCCTTCTATGCAAGGTCTACAAGGCCACCGATGAGGAGCTGAAGGAAGAAGTCTTCCACACCGAGGAGTACGGGAACGTTCCCACCGGGGGGCAACAAAACATCTAGCCAAAGCCGGCTCGCGAGTGCCTGCATCTGTCTCGTAGCAAAGTGTGAAAAGGGCCGGGGGCGATCTCTCCCCCGGCCCTTTGAGTCATTGGCACACATCGGTCACGCACGGGAGAGGAGCTGGAATGGAACGGAGAGCGGTCAACCCCTGGAAATGGCAGGACGACTTCGACTTCTCTCAGGCAATCGAGGTGCGGGGCGCCCAGCGCGTCCTTTATTGCGCCGGCCTGATCTCTTGCGACGCCGATGGGCGGCCTATGCACGCGGGTGACATGGTGGCCACTGCCGTCGCGTAGCTCGCCGCCCACTGCATCCCAGGCATTCTCAGCCGCGCGGCCGGCGGCCACGCGGCGATGCCAGAAAAGAGGGCCCCAGCAGCGATGTCCTGCTGGGGCCCTCTTTTGGCTCACGGGTTGCTACAAGGGCCTACCGCGCCAGCGGTATGTCTCCCAGGTTGAGGTCCTTTTCCGTGGTGCTCAAGTCGGCGAACGTCTTGGCCGCGAAGCCCTTCGCTTCGATGGCGAGTGAGCACGATCCTTCGGCGAGACCGTGGAACCAGAAGTCTCCAAAGTTGTCGGTAGTAGCAGTCAATTCGCCTCCGGCCGCCGGGCCGCTCAACGTGCACGTGGCACCGATCACGACCTCTTTCTCGATGGGGTCGTAGACCGTGCCGGCGATGAACTTCTTCGGCACGTTGAGGTAGTACACCCTGGGCTTGGCCCCGAGCTCCGGCTTGAGTACCTCGGCCCTGGCGATCTCAGCCTTGAATTCGCTCTCCTCGCCGAACTTGATGGCCTCGGTGGGGCAAGAATCGGCGCAACGCGGGATCTTCCACTCCCCGCCGTCCAATAGATGAGCGCAGCCGGTGCATTTCTGGGCGAGGTTGAGGCTCTCGTTGAAGAAGATGGCATCGTAAGGGCAGGCATCCACACACGCCTGGCAACCGGTGCACTTCTCGGGATCGATGATGACGAGGCCGTCATCTCGCTTGTAGATAGCGCCGTCCACGGGGCAGGCGGGCATGCAAGGAGCCTCATCGCAATGTTGGCAGGGGGTGGGGAGGAAGTGCATCTGCACCTTGGGCACGGTGCCCCGGATGAACTCGCGCTGCCGCAACCAGAACTGGCCGGTGTCGGGCTGGGGTTTGGCAATAGGCGACCAGTCGTTGCCGACATGCTCGTCTTTGCAGGCGATCTGGCAGCTGTAGCAGCCGTTGCAGATGCCGACGTCGATCACGAATACCTTCATCTACTCCATCCCCCCCTCGACCCACGCATTGAAACGCAGCCCTGCAGCTTGATCGTAGTCTCTCTCGAAGGCTTCAGGATAGTCCCGTCGCCAGCCGTCCCATTCCTCTCCCTTTGCCTTCTGCACGTCCACCAGGTAGCCGCTGGTCGCCTGGCCTACCGCGTTCTTGGACGTGATGCCATTGGGGGCGATAGAGTTGATCGCCCCCCCGCGGTCCACCTTGCCGGGGACCAATGGGTCGTGCCGTGCCCCGTGGTCGACGTAGACGACGCCGGGCATGATCCTCTCCCAGACCCGCGCTCCTACCAGGACGATGCCCCGCTCGTTGAAGACCTTGACGATGTCGCCGTCTTTGATGCCACGCCCCGCGGCGTCGGCGGGGTTGATCCAGATAGGCTCGTACCTGTATCCGTCGACCCCCAATACCTTACACGTGGGGGTCTCCCTGGTCCAGGTGATGTCGTCGCCCTGGGAATGCGTGCGCCACCTGCCGTGATTGGACATCAGGAGCAGCGGGAACATGTCGGCGCGCTCGCTGGAGAGGCGCTCGTCGTGGGTCTCGCTTCTCTCCACCCACTTCGGATATGGCGGCCGCTCTTTGTCGTCGGGGAAGTGCTTCGCGAGCGCCTCGGAGTAGAACTCCAGCTTTCCGGTGGGCGTGGGCAGCGGATTGGCCACCGGGTCGTCGTGGAACTTTCGGAAGCCCGGCGGATCGCTTTCCCAGTCCTTCGCCACGGGGAAAACGAAATACTTCTTGTCTTCGAATTCCTCCCAGCTCAGGAACTTGGGCATCTCCATGTTGTCGAAGACCTCTCTTTCCAGGTCTTTGGTGGTCTTGCCCTCGCTGAACTGTTGGCCCAGCCCCAGTTTCTTGGCCACTTCCAGGACGATCTCATAGTCGCTCATCGATTCTCCGATGGGCGGGATAGCCTGCTCCTGGATGGCGATACTCTGGAAGTGCGGGCCTTGGCGGGTGTTGGTGACGATGTCCTCCACTTCCAGCGTCGTGTTGGCGGGCAGGATGATGTCTGCGTAGAGGCAGTCGTTCTCGAGCCAGGGGTGCTGCGCCACGATGCACTCGATCTTTGGGTGTCGCATGGCCTCGATGGTCCAGTTCCCGTGGTTCCAACAGGTGATGCGGCACGGGGTGTCGGTCCACATCATGTGGATCTCGGTACCGCCGTCCTCCTTGGCGATGGGATACGTGTATTTGACGAACTGGTCATCCACTCCCGACTCCTGGCCACCGCTGCCCATGAAGGTAAGGGGGGGCTTGAGGATGGCGTCCTGAATAAGGGTCTTAGGTATCAGCTGCTTGCCCCAGGCGTCGATGGTGGTGCGGCACGGTGTGCGCAGGCGCTCGCTCAGCGCCGGGTTGAAGAAGCGCACGCTCTTGAGGCCCTCCGCCCTGGGCATCCCGAAGTAGGTCATCTGGCACTGGTGCACGCCGGGCGCGCCGAGGCCCTGCATGCCCAGCAGGACGCATTCCAGGCGGCCGGGTTCGTGCGAGAACGCGCCCCGGATGAACGACCCACCGAAGTAGTGGAGGATCGAGGTCGTCTGAGCGGCGAACTCCCGGGCGAGCGCCTTGATGGTCCACTCCGGCACACCGCATTTCTCGGAGGCCCACTCGGGCGTCTTGGCGATGCCGTCCTCCTTGCCAAGGACGTAGTCGGCGACCTTCTCCAAACCCACCGAGTGCGTCGCTATGTACTCCTTGTCCCAGGTGCCCTCGGTCAGCCATACGTGGATGATGGCTAACTGGAGGGCGGCATCGGTGTTCGGCAGCACCGGGATCCACTTGTCGGCGTGGATGGCGGCGCCGTAGTTGAGGTCCGGGCAGATATACACTTGCTTGATGCCCGCCCTGCTCCAGAACTGGCAGATGCGGCTGGCGTATTGTCCGGTGAAGCCCCAGGGGGTCGTCTCCGGGTCGCAACCCCAGTAAAGCACCATGTCGCTGTTCTCGGTGATGTCCTTGATGAGGTTGGCGGCCGGCGACATCATGCCCTGGAAGCCCTGGCCCCACACATGCTTGGAGCCCCAGTACCAGCCTTCCCAGCTATCCGGGTTCCTCACTTGCTGGGTGAAGCCGCCCATCATGTCCAGCAACCTAGCCGAGTGGCCGTGGGGGGTATGGATGGTGAGACACTCGCCGTGTCCGTCTCCCTGAACCAGGATGCCGAGCGGACCATACTCCCCGTGGATCCTTCTTACCTCATCGGCGATCAGATCGGTCGCCTCGTCCCAGGAGATCCGCTTGTATTTGCTTTTGCCCCGGTTCTCAGGGTTTCTCTCGCCCTTTGGGTCCCAGTCGACCCGCTTCAGTGGGTATTTGATCCGGTTGGGGGAAAAGGTCCTCTTCTTATAAGCAAGCGAGAACGGGCTGGGTAGTGCCTTCATGAGCGGCTCCAGCGTCTCGCCGTTCCGCTCCATCTTCCAGCTGTTGAAGTCGCGGCCGTCGTATTTCCAGTCGTAGTGGAAGGGTCTGATCCTGATGGCTTTGCCATCTTTCACGTCGACCACGCATTCGCCGCCGCCGCCGAGCAGACCGCCGAGAGCCAGAGCTTTGATCACCGTCTTGTCGAATGTGACGTCGACTTTCTTACGTTTGCCGTCAGTCATCTCAATCGCTGTCCTTTCAGGTGTCTTCTTGATCTACCGCGGGGTCATTGGCGAGTATCCGAACTACAGGTCTCTGTAGGTGATCGAGGGTCTTCAAGCCTGCCATGGCTGTAGGTCACTTGGTATCTCAGAGCTGGGCGATAATCGACGCTTGTCCGGTCCTGCAAGCTGAGGCACAAGAGGCCATACCGGCCCGCGTACCCCGGCCGGCCGGTCTCAAGGTGATGCGATACTCTTAGCGGCATGGAGCTCCGGCCAAAAGCGCACCGAGCACACCGATCCCGGTGACCAGGCGATCCGAGCAGCGCCGGTCGCCGGCCCTGACGGCGGGGCCCAAGCGGCTTGCCGTGGGCGCGCTGATTCTCCTGGCCCTGATCTGGGGCTACGCCTGGGTAGTGATGAAAGTCGCCCTCGGCTATGCCGAACCTTTCACGTTCGCGGCGATGCGAGCGGTGCTGTCGGCGGTCCTCCTCATGCTCGTTCTCCTGGTCTCGCGCCGGTCGCTGAAGCCCCGCGCGCTTGGGCTGACCGTTCTCCTCGGGTTGCTCCAGACCACGGGCTTCGCGGGCCTCGTTATGTGGGCACTGCACTCCGGAGGAGCGGGACGCACATCCGTGCTCACCTACACTATGCCTTTCTGGCTTTTGCTCATGGCCTGGGTGGCTCTTGGCGAGAACCTGCGCGGACTTCAGTGGCTGGCTGTGGCTCTGGCTTTGGGGGGGCTCATCTTCATCCTGGACCCCTGGCGGCTCCATGGCGTCGTGAGCAGCGTGCTTGCAGTGGGAGGAGGCTTCTGTTGGGCTTTGAGCGCCGTGGTGGCGAAGTTGATCCACAAACGCCACGCGGTCGACCTGTTGTCCCTCACCGCCTGGCAGATGATGCTGGGCGCTGTGCCCCTGGTGATCGTCGCCCTGCTCACCGCCACCAAGGCGCCGGTGTGGTCCGCCTCGTTCATCTGGGCGCTCGCCTACAACGTCCTTCTCGCAAACGGATTGGCCTGGGTACTCTGGCTCTTTGTCCTCAAGGCTTTGCCTGCCGGCACCACCGGTGTATCGAGTCTGGCCAACCCAGCCTTGGGCGTGCTCTTCGCGTGGATACAACTCGGCGAGAGACCGGGGCTCACAGACGCCATCGGAATGGCTCTCATCGTAGTGGGGCTCGTAGTGCTGACCGTTTGGGAACTTGCTCGGGGTGCGTCCCGGGAGGCACCCACCCCGTTGCCCGAGGGCGGATAGAGCCAACGGACGCGCGACCGTCCCAGCGGGCGCGTTCGCCGTCATCGGCGATTGGACGGGGCCGCCTATGGCTGCGGCCCCGGATTCCAGCCCAGATAGGCCGAGAGTGAACCCGCTGTCGCCTTCACGGCCTCCGTGCAACCCTCGCGCTCAGCGGGGCCAAAACGCCCGGCGGGTGCCACGACCGAGATAGCCGCGACCACGGAGCCCATCTGATCGCGCACAGCAGCTCCCACCGCGCAGGTGCCCAAATAGAGCCCCTCGAGATCGAAAGCCACCCCTTCTCGGGAGATCCGGTCGAGTTCTTCGTTGATGAGGCGCGGGTCGGTGACCGTGTGAGGGGTCAAACGCGGCTGCGGCTCCGCCAAGATCTTCATCCGGTCGGCGGGCGCCTTGAAGGCGGCGAACAGCTTGCCGTGAACCGATGCCGTCCCCCCGATGATCCGCCCCGGAGCGGTCTGGCGCTTGAATGGCCGCGCGGTGTTGATCATGTCGACGCACACCGGCACCCCGTCCACCTCCACGGCGAGAGTGACCGACTCGCCGGTCTCGTCGATGAGGGACTCCAAAAAGGGCCGCGCCACTTTCACGAAGTCGGAGTGATCTCCGGACACGTAGGTCATGGCAAGCGTGGCTGGGCCCAGGTGATAACGGTTCGTGGTCGAGTCGCGCACGAGGAACCCACCAGCCTCGAGCGTGCGGACCATGCGGTAAGCGGTCATGCGCAGAAGGCCGGTGTCTTGGGCGATCTCGTCGATGGTCCAATCCCGGCGGTCCACATCAAACAGCCGGAGGATCGCAAGCCCCCGAGACAAGGCGCGCACCATCAAGGGATCGGCGTCGGTGGTTTGACCCGAAAGGCCGTTCGCCGATTCCTTGCTCTCGTGTTTCCGGAGTTTCCTAGACGCCGCCATCTGCTCCCCTATCGCGCCTTAGTGCCGCGGTCAAGAAAGCCGGATGTGGACTCCCGGCCGATGCCGCTCCACGATACCAGCATTGCTATCTGATGATATCATGATACCGTTAGTACAAGTAGATGCGATGTCGAGACTCGGTCCGCGACTGACATAGGAGCCGATGATAGATGTCTGAGCATGTGTTCACGAATTGCACTGTCGGAGGCCCGGTCCGGGTACACGTCGAAGATGGGAGGATCACTCGGGTGAGGCCCTTGATCCTCGGCGAGGATGATGCTCGGCCGTGGACCATCGAGGCCCGGGGACAGAAGTTCTCACCGCCTCACAGGGTGACCGTGAGTCCGAATATCCTAGCGGAACGCCAGCGTGTGTATTCCAGCGATCGGATCCCCTACCCGATGATTCGTGAAGACTTCGACCCTAAGGGCGAGAGAAACCCGCAGAACCGCGGCAAAAGTGGATACCGCCGCGCCAGCTGGGACGAGGCGCTCGATCTCGTATCGGGGGAGATCACCCGCGTGCAGAGCACCTACGGGCCCGAGGCGCTGACGGCTCTGACCTCGTCGCATCACAACTGGGGGGTCGTGCACTACAAGGCGAGCCCGTTCCGACGATTCTTCTCGATGCTGGGCTTCACCTCGGTCTTCGATAATCCCGACAGCTGGGAAGGGTTCCACTGGGGTGGCCCACACATGTACGGCTATTACTGGCGGCTGGGCTGCCCGGAGGCCTACGACCTCCTCGAAGACTCACTGAAGAACACCGACATGATCGTGCACTGGGCCAACGATCCGGACACCATCCGGGGTGGCTACTGCGCCCAGGAATCCGCCATCTGGCGAGTGTGGATGCGCAAGCTGGGCATCAAGATGATCTATGTAGACCCCTACTGCAACTCCACCGCGGTCAAGGATGCGGACAAATGGCTGGCCCCTCGGCCGGGGACCGACACCGCCTTGGCTGAGGCTATCGCTTATGTGTGGCTCACCGAAGGCACGTACGACAAGGATTTCATCGAACGGAAGAGCCTGGGATTCGACACTTGGGTAGATCACATCCTGGGCAAGAGTGATGGGATCCCCAAGACGCCGGAGTGGGCCGCTGATCTCACCGGTCTGAACGTGGCTATCATCAGGGCGCTTGCCCGCGAGTGGGCGAAGAAGAAGGTGATGCTGGCTTGCGGGGCCCGCGGCGGGTTCGGAGGAGCGCACCGCACGGCTTACGGGCACGAGTGGGCG
>Ga0209014_10002464_pt1 | contig 10752 bp, 14 predicted proteins | sample BarGraNGADG00212_FD_184491 | JGI IMG/M metagenome (GOLD analysis project Ga0209014, IMG submission 184491) | Arctic peat soil microbial communities from Barrow, Alaska - Barrow Graham LP Ref core NGADG0002-212 (SPAdes) (version 2) | ecosystem: Environmental > Terrestrial > Soil > Wetlands >... | reverse complement strand
GTCAGGGTAATTTCGTCGCCTTTGACGATGCCCTGGCTGATGAACTTGGCTGGATTGCCGCCCATATCCACCTGGACGAAGAAGGAGACCTTATCGGCTACGACCTTGCCATCGTTCAGCGGCAACGGCTGGCCTTGCGGACCGGTCACCGTGCCGGTGAGCTTTTCACCATCCTGTTTGAAGGCATAAGTGAGAGTAAACGGGTTATCACCCATTTGCATGGTTCCCGACCAGTTGCCGGAAATATCGGCGGCCAGAGCGGCCCCGGCAAAAATGGCGCAAAGTACAGCAGTGGCGAAAAGAATTCGTCGAGTCATGCCTGCAATTCTACCGTGATTGCAGCTTCACGCAACCGGTCAGGCGGTACCCTGCCCGACCCATGGCAGGCGAAACCGCCTGCCCCACCCTACTTGACGCGTTTGAGGGCGGTGGGGCCGAAATCCGGGCCGCCCTCGGCCTTGATATTCAAGGTGATTTCGTCGCCTTTGATCACGCCTTCGCTGATGAACTTGGTGGGAGTGCCGTTCATATCCGCCTGGACGAAGAAGGAGACTTTATCGCCTGACACCTTGCCATCGTTCAGCGGCAACGGCGGGTTTTGGGAACTGGTCACGGTGCCAGTCAGCTTTTCCCCATCCTGTTTAAAGGCAAACGTGAGGGGAACCGGGTCATTACCCGCTTGCATGGTTCCGGACCAGTTGCCCGAAATATCGGCGGCCAGCGCCGCCCCGGCAAAAATGGCGCAAAGTACGGCAGTGGCGAAAAGAACTCGTCGAGTCATGCATGCAATTCTACCGCCCGGGACTCGGTTACGCTAGTCTGGAGTCACAGGTATGAAAAGGGACGACGACGTGAGTTGGGGCCGGCTCGGCTGGATCGAGAGGTTATTTCTCGTCCTGATGGCGATCTGGGCGCTGCTTTTCTTCACGGGTATGGCGCAGAGATACCAGACGCTGGCCGCGGTGGCCGCGATCTTCATGGGAGTGCTCGCGATCGTCAAGATCGGCCGGATGGCGATGCGCAACCTGATCTGGAGGCTGCGCAACCGCCTCATCGTCGCGTACCTGTTCATCGCGGTGGTGCCGATCGTGCTGATCCTGGCGCTCATGCTGGTCACCTCGTGGGCCCTCGTGGGGCAAATGGCGGTGTACATGGTGAACCGGGAACTGGATAACCGGATGCGCACACTCGACTGGCCGGCCGAGACGTTGACGCGCGCGCCAGCGCGGGATCCGCAGACAGCGCTGACGCGGTCGCTGCCCATGCTGCGGCGTGGGTTTTCGAAATTCGAAATGCTGGCCACCGGCGAACAGCAGTTTCGTTACCCGCCGGACTCCAAGCTGTCGGCGCCGCCCGAGCCATGGAAGAACGCGAGCGGCCTGATCACGAGGAAAGACGGCGATACCGAGCGTCTGTTCGCGTGGGCGCACTCCGAGCAGGGCGGCAACGAGGTGACGATTCTGGCGCCGATCACGGCCGAACTACTGAGCGGCCTGGTGCCCGGGATCGGGGACATCACGTTTCCCGGGTATACCCAGCGATCGGCGAAGTCGCACGTGCCGGCGGCGGCGAATGGGCTGGATTTCGGCGTGAGTTTTCTGTATCCGATGTTCGTGCCGTCCTGGGAGAATCCGACGGCGCCGCCGCGGCAACTGTACTTCATGGTGGATACACGCTACTCGGCGGTGCTGGGAATCGTGTTCGGCCAGAAGGCGGATTGGAGCGAACTGGCAATGACGGCGCTGGTGGCGCTGGTGGGCGTATTCCTGATCGTGGAAATGGCGTCGCTGTGGGCCGGGATCAAGCTGACGCGCACGATTACGGGCGCGGTACACGAGTTGTATGAAGGTACGCAGCACGTGCGCGAAGGCGACTTCAACTATCGCATCCCGGTGAAGGGCACCGATCAGATTGCCGAACTGGGCGGTTCGTTCAACACCATGACGGAGAACCTGGGGCGCCTGATCGTGGTAGCCAAGGAGAAGGAACGCCTGGAATCGGAGCTGGCGATCGCCCGCGACGTGCAGAATCAACTCTTCCCCAAGGACGTGCCGTTTACCAAATCCCTGGAATTGAAGGGCGTGTGTACCCCGGCCCGCATGGTATCGGGCGATTACTACGATTTCATGGCGCTGCCCAACGACGGCCTGGCATTCGCCATCGGCGACGTGGCCGGCAAGGGGATTTCGGCGGCGCTATTGATGGCCACCATTCAATCCACCATGCGGACGCAGTTGAGTACCGCCAACGGCAGCCCGCTGCAACACCTCTCGGCGGCGAAGATGGTGGCCACGCTGAATCGCCAGCTCTACGCCACCACGTCTCCGGAGAAATACGCGACCTTTTATTTCGCGCTCTACGACGAAGCCCTGCACACGCTCACCTACACCAACGCGGGACACCTGGCGCCCATGCTGCTGCACGGCAACAACCTCGAAATGCTGGATTCCACGGGCACCGTCGTGGGCGCGTTCCCGGTGGCAGTCTACGAAGAGAAGACCGTGACCCTGGAGCAGGGCGACGTACTGCTGGCATACACCGACGGCATCGTGGAACCGGAGAACGTGTACGGCGAAATGTTCGGCGAAGATCGCTTGAAAGATCTGCTGGTCAAGTATGCCAGGGCGGATTCCGCCGAACTGATCGCGCGCACCATGGAGGCGGTGGTGCACTGGACCGGCGAGGGCGAATTGCAGGACGATATGACCATGGTGGTGGCGCGGCGCTTATGAAAATCCTGACCGCGGCGGAAATGCGGGATGTGGACCGCCGGACCATCGAGGCCGGCATCCCGGGCATCGTCCTGATGGAGAATGCCGGGCACCGCGTGGTGGAGTTTCTGGCCGAACGTTTCGCCCCGCTCGCCGGGCAACGCATCGTGGTGCTCTGCGGGAAGGGCAACAACGGCGGCGATGGCCTGGTGATCGCGCGCCAGTTGCACACGCGCTTTGCGCTCGATTCGCTGCACGTGGTGCTGCTGGCGGAACCCGCGGAGCTGAAGGGCGATGCGGCGGCGAATTTTGCGTGTCTGCTGGCCGCCGGGGGCACGGTGGAGCGCGAAATTCCGGCGGAGGCGCACGCCGCCACGCTGGTCGTGGACGCGCTCTTGGGCACGGGCGTGAGTGGAGCGGCCACGGGGCGCATGTTGCAGGGCATCCGCGAAATCAACCACGGTTTTCCGCTGGCCGCCGTCGTGGCGGTGGACCTGCCGTCCGGCATGCCAACCGATTCCGGCGAGCCGGCCGGCGAATTCGCGCGCGCCGATTACACCGTGACGTTCACCGCGCCCAAGGTGGCGCACGCCATGCCGCCGAACTGCGACCACATCGGGGAACTGATGGTGGGCGCAATCGGCAGCCCGCCCGAGTTGTATGCGGACGCATGGCTCGCACTGTTGGAGCCGGCGATGTTCCGCGAACTGCTGGCGCCGCGCGCGAGAGCGGGGCACAAGGGCGCCTACGGTCACGTGTTGGTGGTAGCGGGGTCGCGCGGCAAGACCGGCGCGGCGGCCATGACCGGGCTGGCCGCGTTGCGCGCGGGCGCGGGGTTGGTGACGGTGGCGTCGGCCGTAAGCACAATCGCAGAGATCGCGTCGCACGCACCGGAGTTGATGACCGTGCCGCTGGCGGAGACGCCGGAGGGCTCGATAGCGCCTGACGCAGAACTGGAGCGTATCACGGAAGGGAAGACGGTGGTCGCCATTGGTCCTGGCCTGGGCCGCGCGCCGCAAATCGCGGCGATGGTGCATGCGCTGTCCCACGCTTTCGAAGGACCGATGGTATTGGACGCCGATGCGCTGGTGGGGCAGGTCAACGGTGCTCCCTCCCGCATACGCATCCTCACCCCGCACCCCGGCGAAATGGCGCGTTTGACGGGCAAAACCACCGCCGAAGTTCAGGCGGATCGCATCGGCGCGGCGCGTACTTATGCCACGGAACATGGCGTCACCCTGGTGCTCAAAGGACAGCGCACCGTGATCGCGTTCCCCGACGGCCGGGTGTGGATCAACCCGACCGGCACGCCCGCCATGGGGAAGGGCGGCTCTGGCGATATCCTCACCGGGATGATCGCGGGATTGGTGGCGCAGTTCCCGGAGCGCGCCGGCCAGGCGGTGGCGGCGGCGGTTTACCTGCACGGTCTCGCCGGACAACTCGGCGCCCAGGCACTCGGCGAGAAGTGCCTGATGGCCACCGATCTTTTGCAATATCTCCCGGACGCGATGGAGGAGTGTGCCCAAGTACCACACCGCGTCTGAAGAGGAGACCATGGCACTCGGCGAACGGCTGGCGGGCGAGTTGCCGCGCTCTGGCGTGGTGCTGCTGATCGGTAATCTGGGGGCGGGCAAGACCACGCTCGCCAAGGGAATCGTGCGCGGCCGCGGCGCGGCGGAGCGCGACGATGTCTCCAGCCCCACGTTCACGCTGATCCACGAATACGGGCCATTCGGCAACGTGTACCACATCGATCTCTACCGCCTGGACGAAGCGCGCCAGGTGGAGACGCTCGGCCTCGAGGAGATCTTCGACCGCGACGCGCTGGTGCTGATCGAGTGGGGCGAGCGCTTTCCCCAACTGTTGCCGGCCGAGCGCACCGAGATTTTCATCCGGACTACGGGAAACGACGAAAGGGAAATCGAAGTCAGAGCAGTCACATGAGCAGTCACCTGAGCAGTCACATTAGTAAACAGCCCTGGGCCTTGATTCTGGGCGCCAGCAGCGGATTCGGCGAGGCCACCGCGCTGGAACTGGCGCGCGCCGGCATGAACATTTTCGGCGTGCATATGGACCGGCGCGACAAACTCGCGCACGTCGCCGAAGTGCAGGCGCGGATTCGCGCGGCAGGCCGCGAGTGCGAGTTTTTCAATTTCAACGCCGCCGATGAAGATAAGCGCAAGGGCTGCGTGGAGCAGATCCGGCAGCGCCTGGCCGAGCACTCGGGCGCCGCGCAGGGCTGGCTGCGCGTCCTGATGCATTCGCTGGCGTGGGGCGCGCTCAAGCCGCTGGCGGGCGCGGAGATTGTCGCCAGCAAGAAGCAAATCGAATCCACCGCCGACATCATGGGCCACTCGCTGGTCTATTGGGTGCAGCAGTGCCTGCTGGCCGGGCTGTTCGACAAAGGCACGCGGATCTTCGCCATGACCAGTTCGGGCAGCACGCGCGCCATCCCGGAGTACGGGCCGGTGAGCGCGGCCAAGGCCATTCTGGAGGCGCACATCCGGCAACTGGCGCTCGAACTGGCGCCGGCCGGCATCACCGCCAACGCGATTCTGGCCGGGGTCGCCGATACGCCCGCGCTGCGCCTCATCCCGGGGCATGAGAAACTGATGGAGATCGCGCGCCTGCGCAACCCCAACAAACGGCTCACGACACCGGAGGACGTGGCACGCTGCATCGCCGCCCTGTGCCATCCGGCGACCTATTGGATGACCGGCAACACGATTCACGTGGATGGCGGCGAGAACATTGTAGGATGAAACCGATGAAAGACAACGGACTGCCCTGCCTGGATCTGCTGGAAGCCACGCCCACGATTCTGCGCGGCCTGATGGCCGAACTCTCCGCCGAGGACGTGCGCTGGAAGCCCGCGCCCGGCCGGTTCTCGGTGGGCGAGGTGCTGTCGCACCTCAGCCATGCCGAGGGACACTGCTACCGCGCGCGCCTGGACCGTTTCCTGAGCGAAGAGAATCCCGAGTTCGAAAGCGATGACGCGCAACACCACCTGGAGTTGTATCGCAACATGGATCCCGAGGATGCCTTCGACCATTTCGAGGAACAGCGCGAGACCAACATCGAAGCGCTGCGCGACTTGCCGCCGGGCGCTGGCGAACGCAAGGCGGTGCACCGCAAGGTGGGACCGATTACAATGGCGGAGATGCTGAACGAATGGGCGCTGCACGATCTGGGACACATCCGGCAGATCGCGGAATTGGTGCGCGCCCGCAAATACCTGGCGGGCGCGGGTCCGCTGGCCGGCTTCTACCAACTGAAACCATGACGATACGACGCCTACTCCTGGCCTTGGCCCTCGCGGGCGGCTTCGCGGGCACCCCAGCCGCTCAGACCTTCATCCAGATGTCGGACCCGCAGTTCGGCATGTTCACCAAAGATGCGGATTTCGCGCATGAGACCGCAAACCTCGAGTTCGCCATTGCCACGGCGAACCGGCTGATGCCGGCGTTCGTCGTCATCACGGGCGACCTGATCAACAAGCCCACCGACGCCGCGCAGGCGGCGGAGTATAAACGGATCACGGCTAAACTGGACCCGAAGATCAAGCTCTATAGCGTCCCCGGGAACCACGACGTGGGCAACGAGCCGACCAAGGAATCGCTGGCCCAGTACCGCGAGCGTTTCGGCCCCGACTATTACAGTTTCCGCAGCGGCGATGTGGCGGGAGTGGTCCTCAATTCGAATCTGGAGAAAGGTGCGGAGAAGGTTCCCGAGGAGGCGGCCAAGATGGAGGCCTGGTTCCGCAACGAATTGGAACGGGTCAAACTGGCGGGCGCCAGGCACATCATCGTGTTCCAGCACATTTCCTTGTTTCTGAAGGAACCGAATGAAAAGGACCAGTATTTCAATATTCCGCAGGTGGTCCGCGAGCGATACTTGCGGCTGCTGCACGAGTACGGGGTGCAGCAGGTTTTCGCCGGCCACTACCATCGCAACGAACTGGGACGCGACGGCGATCTGGAAATGGTGACCAGCGCGCCGGTGGGCATGCCGCTGGGCGGCGCGAAATCGGGCCTCCGCGTGGTCACCGTAAAGGACGGTACGGTGACGCACAAGTTTTACGATTTCGGCGACCTCCCGTAGGACAGACGATCGCCGTTTGTCGTCTGTCGTTTCGTCGCCTGCCAACCCGCCCCGCCACGGCATTCGACGTGCACCAACCCCACCGTATGTTGTCCCGTTGGGTAAGTTTTGCATTCTCGGCGGTTGTGCTGCACGCCGCTATCGTCGCCGTCGACCCCGTGGCGGTGAACAATCCGGTACAGGGGGATCTCGCCGATGGCGCCCACGGAGCCGGCGTGGTGCGCGCCCAGATCCTGCTCGCCCGGGCGCATTTTTCCTGCGGCGAGATCGATGGCGCCTTCGGCAGCAACTTCCAGAAAGCGTTGTCCGCATTCCAGGGCGAGCGGAAGCTCCCCGTCACCGGAGTACTCGATGCCGCCACCTGGAGCGCGATCCAAACGGATACCGCACCGGCGCTGATCGATTACACCATCACGCCAAAGGACCTGAAGGGGCCATTCGCGCCCGTACCCGCCGGTATGGAGGCGCAGGCGAAGCTGGCGTACTTGGGGTATGCGTCGCCGTTGGAAGCAATGGGTGAGAAGTTTCACGCCAGTCCGGAACTGCTGCAGGCGCTCAATCCGGGCGCGAACTTCGAGCAGGCCGGTCAGCAGTTGATGGTGCCGAACGTCCACGTCATCCCGCGTCCGCTGGCGCGCCGCATCGTCATCTCCAAGGAAGAGAGTTCGGTGCGCGCCTACGGCTCTTCCGGCAGGCTGCTGGCGTTTTTCGCCGCCACCATCGGCAGCGAACACGATCCCCTCCCCATCGGCGACTGGCGGATCAAGCGAGTCTTCCGCAATCCCAAGTTTTATTACGACGCGACGCTCTTTTGGAACGCGAAGGCGTCCACGGGTAAGGAGATACTGCCGCCGGGGCCCAACAATCCGGTCGGGCCGGTATGGATCGATCTCTCCAAGGAACACTACGGGATTCACGGTACGCCGGAGCCGGCCAAGGTAGGCCACGCCACCTCGCACGGCTGTATCCGGCTGACCAACTGGGACGCGCTGCAACTGGCGGCGATGGTCCGGCCCGGCACACCGGCCACCCTGAAGGAATAAAGAAATGAAGACGCTAGCGGCATTCGTACTGGGCTTCGCCGCGGGGATGGTCTGCCTGGCGGCGGGTTTATGGAGCACTGGAAGCCTTCTGCCGGGGCACGCGCTGGCGGCCCCAAAGGTTCCCGAGGCGGTGCAGTTCCCGCAGCCCGCGGCGGTCCCGCCTCCCTTCCAACCTCCGGATACGTTACCTGCCGCCACGCCAAAAACAACACCGGCGCCGGCAGCGGCAGCGCCGGACGAGACACCTGCCCTGGGCATGCCGGTCGCCGGGGTGGATCCGCGCACTCTACGGAGTAATTTCTCCCAGACGCGCGGCGGGCACGCACATGAAGCGCTCGACATTATGGCGCCGCGCGGCACCGAGGTCCTGGCGGTTGCCGAGGGGAACGTGGTCAAGCTGTTCACCAGCAAGCCGGGCGGTCTGACGGTGTACCAGTTCGACGATACCCGGACGTGGTGCTACTACTACGCGCACCTGGATCATTATGCTCCCGGCCTGAAAGAGGGGATGCTGCTGCGCAAAGGCGATGTGCTGGGTTACGTCGGGTCCACCGGCGATGCCTCTCCGGATGCTCCACACCTGCACTTCGCGGTGTTTCAACTCGGCCACGAGAAACATTGGTGGCAAGGGACCGCGGTGGACCCGCTGCCGTTGTTTAAGTAAGCGGATACTACAAAACGCTGGCCCTTCACAATTGCCGGCCCTCACTGGACCGGCGGCGCGCCCGGCCCATGAAGCCGGTCGCCAATGCCGAGGAAGACCGCCAGTCCCTCATCGATCGCAGCGATCTCTTCCCGCGCAAGCTCCCCGAACACACGCCGGATCCTCCGCTTATCGATTGATCGCAGATGGTCGATCAGCGCGAAGGACTGCTTGGCGAGGCCGCTCTGGCCGGGCGCCAGCGGCGGATAAAGGAGTCCCTCGCCCGGGGTCCCTGTTACCGGCACCACGCACACCAGCGGAAAGCGCTGGTCGCTGATGACGTCCGGATCGCTCACCACAATGCAGGGCCTCACACCGTGCTGTTCGTGACCGAATATGGGGTCGAGTTCCACCACGACCACTGCGCCGCGGCCGAGCTTCACTCGCGCCCCTCCACCCAGCCCTCGCCGGAGACCCACCGTACGGGCTTGCCGGCGCTGCTGTCGACCAGTGCCTCCGTATCGTCCTCGGGCAAGCTGCGAGCCCATGCCTCCAGTCCCTCATCGGCGAGCTCCGCGCTCTCCGGGTGGGGGTTCTGTAGCGATCGGCGAAGATCCTCGCGACGGCGGCGATCCAGTTCATGGCGGACGGCATCCGCGACGAACTTGCTGCGGTTCTTCTCCCGCCGGTCAATGTCCCTGACGAGGTCCATCGGCAGGGTCACGGTCACACGTCCGACGCTGGCCATTTTCATACTCCCAGTATGATCATACCGCGGCGACGGCTTCGAAGCGCATCGGTGGGCGGGCGCCGGGCGGATTTCCGCATTGCGCGGCGGCCCTTTGGCTCACATACGGCTTGGCTGTGTTACGCGTAATGGTAGGACATCTCCCCAGGGTTGATGTCGATTCGCAGATCTGACCTGGACTCTTCGATTTGCCCAAACAACCGGACAATCTCCTCCAGCTTATCCTTGAGTCCGTCCCCAAGCGCGAGCGTGACGGCCCGTATTAGCCTATCGCTTTGGTGGGAGATCGGATCTTCGTTGTTTTCCCATTTAGAAAGTGTGGTCTTGTCTACGTGAATCAAATGGGAAAACTCTTCTCCGCTCATTCGCAGGTACTTGCGAAGGAACCGCACCTCTTCGCCAACCAGCCGATACGGCTTAGAAACCACCGCGACTACGAGCAGTCGCAGTAGAACATTGACGCGCGGTATTACGGGGTCTGTGGTGCGGCACTTTGGGCACCGGATTAGATCGATGCCTTGCAGCACAACGTTGGGTAGTCCGCTCTCTTTGAACGGGTAGCTACCGCGAACCACTTTGGCGTTTGCCCCGCACTCGCCACACGCGGTAGTTTTCATTTTGGCTTCCTCCTTGATTGAATCGAAAACACGGTGATTAGATAGGCTCTATCGATTTCCTTGAAACTGAAAACGACTGCTAGCCATTCCCCTCCTGGCTCATGGCCCTCTACGCGATATTTCCACTCTCCGGTCTTGATGTCTACTTCGGGCGGATCGTAGATCCTCCCTGACTTGAGGACAGCCCATGCGTCCTCGAACGACAGGTGCTCCTTCGCCAACTCTTCACGGAAATGTTTGCCCGGAACGATCTCCCCGTCTTCAAGGCAGTGGTGCAGGAGATCTACGGCTTCCTGTGATTTGAGACACCCAACCGCCATGTTGGTATTTTACCAACTTCCGGGCAAATGTCAACCCCGATGCGGCGTGCGATCCCTATTCCCCCGGCTCGTCCCACCGGAATACGAACGCCACGAATCCCGCCAGAATCAGGAACGGCGGCGCCCCGAGAATCAGGATGCCGGCGTTCAACACGTGCGAGCGCGCGCCCTGCTGCGCGTGCGCCGTGCGGTAGCACATCACGCATTGCGCGCCGGCGGGGAGCGCGAGCGTGGCCCACAGCAGCGGAACCAGGAGGCAGCGCTTCATACCGGCGGCCTCATCATCGGGATGCGATAGGCGTCGCCCAGGAAGATCAGCATCAGCACCATACAGAAGATCAGCATGGGGAAGAGCGTCAGGAACAGACTGAGGCGCTCGAACTTGAGGTGCATGAAGTAGGCGATGATGAGCGCCGCCTTGATCACCGAGAGGCCGAGCAGCACGGTCAGCATGATCATCATCGGCGTCTGCATGTAGGCGAGAAGGACCTCGACGGCCGTCATGGCCAACAGCGCCACCCATACCTTGGCGAAGGTGGGGATGCCGGGGCCGTGGCTGGAAATTTCTT
>Ga0209014_10002463_pt1 | contig 10753 bp, 4 predicted proteins | sample BarGraNGADG00212_FD_184491 | JGI IMG/M metagenome (GOLD analysis project Ga0209014, IMG submission 184491) | Arctic peat soil microbial communities from Barrow, Alaska - Barrow Graham LP Ref core NGADG0002-212 (SPAdes) (version 2) | ecosystem: Environmental > Terrestrial > Soil > Wetlands > Peat... | reverse complement strand
GGCCTCCCTCGTGTTCGTCGTCATGCCACTGGCCGCCCAGCAAGGCGCCAATAGCGGCGACGCCAAGCTGACCGCCCTTCGCGAAACCCTCGCCAAGGAAGGCTACATCGAGCCGCCGGCCGACGTGGCCAGGCTGGTGACCGCGCCGCGTCACCTCGTGGTGTCGCTGTCGGTGGCGAGTCCCGATCACAAGTACTTCATCAAGGAAGAGAGCGAAGGGCTGCCCAGCGTGCAGACGTACGGCAAGGCGCACCTGTACTTCGCCGGGCTGCAGGTGGATCCCAAGGCCAATCGCGCGCGCATCTTCACCTCGCGCGGCGCCACCGGGCTGCAGCTCGTCGAGGCCGGCACGGGGAAGGCCGTGACGCTCGAGACCCCCAAGGGCGCCACCGTCAGCGCGCCCGCGTGGTCACCCGACAGCAAGAAGATTGCCTACATCGCCAACTTCGAGGCCGCGTCACATGTGTTCGTGGCCGACGTCGCCACCGGCAAGTCGGTGCAGGTCACCAAGACGCCGCTGCTGGCCACGCTGGTCACCACGGTCGACTGGACCGCCGACAGCAAGAGCATCGTCGCGGTGCTTGTCCCCACGATGCGCGATCAGGTGCCGAAGAAACCCGAGATTGCCACGGGCCCGCAGGTGCGCCTGTGGACCGAGGGCACCAAGGCGTCGGAGCGCAACTATGCGTCGCTGATGAGCGAGCCGTACGAATTCGCCCTCTTCGAGTATTACGTCAGGGGCCAGCTCGCCGTCATCGACGTGGCCAGGAAGACCGTCAGGAACATCGGCGTGCCCGTGTTGTTCTCCTCGGTCGACGCGTCGCCAGACGGCCAGTACTTCCGCGTTTCCACGGTGCAGAAGCCCTTCTCGTACGTCGTGCAGTACTCGTCCTTCGGTTCGCGCGATGCCGTGTGGGATACCGCCGGCAAGATGGTCGCCGAGATCACCAAGCGCCCGCTGCGTTTTGCCAACGATACGTCGGGTGGCCCCGGGGGGGCGGGGGGCCGCGGTGGCGCCGTGGCCGGCAAGAAGGGGCTGGCCTGGATGCCGCAGGGCGCGGGCTTCTATTACATCGCCACCGACTCCGCCGCACGCGGTGACACGGCCGCGGGCGCCGCGCGCGCGGCGGCGCCGGCCGGCGGCCGCCCCGGCGCCGCTGGTGCAGGCAGCAATCGACCCGAGAAGGTGGTGCAGTGGCTGCCGCCGTTCGGCGAGAAGGACATCAAGGTGCTGTACCAGCACACGGGTGCCATCGCCAGCGCGGTTTTTTCGGACGATGCGCAGACGCTGTTCGTCGCCACCAACAATGCCGGCACCGGCGAGATCTTCGCGGTGAAGCTCAGCGAGCCCACCAAGCGCATGTCGATCGTGCGTCAGCGCGGCTGGACGCCGGCATTCGCCGGCGGCGGTCGCGCGGCGGGCTTTGGCGGCGGCGGACGAGGCGGCGCCGACACGCTGTCCTTCTACACGAATCCCGGCTCCCTGCTCACCCGGCGCGGCGCCAATGGCGGCGAGGTCGCGGTGGTGAGTGCCGCCGGCGAGGTCTTCCTCAAGGGCACGCAGTACTCGCGTGACTACCTCAAGAACCCGCCGCGCGACTTCCTCGACAAGGTCGAGATTGCCACCGGCAAGAAGACGCGGGTGTTCGATGCGGCCACGGACGTCGCCGAGTCCATGGGCACGCTGCTCGACGACGATGGCACGCTGGCGGTGGTGACGCGTGAGTCGCCCACGACAGTGCCCAATACGTTCCTGAAGGACCTCAAGGCCGGCACCCTGACGCAGCTGACGAAGAACGTCGACCCGGCACCCGAGTTCACGGCCCTCACCCGGAAGCGCGTGGAGGTCACGCGCCCCGACGGCATCAAGTTCGTGGTGCAGGTCACGCTGCCGGCCAACTACCAGGCGGGCACGCGCCTGCCGGGAATGTTCTGGCTCTATCCGTACGAGTACACCGACCAGGCGGGCTACGATCGCAGCATCCGCAACGAGAACGTGAACCGGTTCCCCGCGTCGGGGCCGCGCACCATCGAGTTCCTGGCGACGCAGGGGTATGCAGTGGCCAACTTCAATCCGCCGATCATTGGCGAGGCCAATCGCATGAACGACAACTACATCTCCGACCTGCGCATGAACCTCTACGCCGTCATCGACGAACTCGACCGGCAGGGGTTCATCGATCGCACCAAGCTCGGGATCGGCGGGCACAGCTACGGCGCGTTCAGCACGGTGAACGCCATGGTGCAGACGCCGTTCTTCAAGGCCGGCATCGCCGGCGACGGCATGTACAACCGCACGCTGACGCCCACCGGCTTCCAGAGCGAGCGGCGCGACCTGTGGAGCGGCCAGGGCACGTATCTCCAGATGTCGCCGATGCTCAACGCCGACAAGCTGCAGGGGGCGCTCCTCATGTATCACTCACTCGAGGACCAGAACGTCGGCACCGATCCCATCAGCTCCATTCGCATGATGCAGGCCCTGCGCGCCAACGGAAAGACGGCGTCGCTCTACATGTATCCGTACGAGGATCACGGCCCGGTCACCCGGGAGACGCTGCTCGACCAGTGGGCCCGCTGGACGGCGTGGCTCGACCTGTACGTGAAGAACGACGGCATGTCGAAGAAGATCCAGCCCACTCCGGTGGTGCATCCGTAACATCGGATCGTCTCGCACGGAGACCGTCGTCTCGCACGGAGACCGGAGAAGCGCGAAGGGCACGAAGTATGGCAACAACTCTAAAGGGGTGTGGCGGACAGTACGCTCCGCCACACCCCCTTGATGTTTGGCCGTTCTCGGTGACCTCCGTGCCCCTCCGGTCTCCGTAAGAGACCGTTAGGGTCCCCGGCACGTGTGCCGCGCAGGGCGCACCAAACCGCCTATCGCGCCACCTGCCCAAACCGCACAATTGTCGAATCCTCCGCGCGCCTTCCCCCCCTGCGCGACCGCGGCACACGCTTTCACCTGAATGACGGAGTCGCAGATGACCGTACCATCCACACACCGCCGCGCGCGGTGGCTCCTGCTATCGGCCCTCCTGCTGGCGCTTCCCTCCATCGCACGTGCCCAGCTTCCGGCCGGGATGAAGAAGGGCGCGACCGTCGAGGGCATCACCGAGTACACGCTCGACAACGGCCTCAAGGTCCTCATCTTCCCCGACGCCTCCAAGCAGACGACGACGGTGAACATCACGTACCTCGTCGGGTCGCGGCACGAAGGTTACGGCGAGACCGGCATGTCGCACCTCCTCGAGCACATGGTGTTCAAGGGCACGCCGAAGCACGCCAACATCCCGCAGGAGCTCACCGAGCACGGCGCACGCCCCAACGGCAGCACGTGGTACGATCGCACCAACTACTTCGAGACGGTGCCGGCCACCGACACCAACCTCGTGTGGGCGCTCGATCTCGAGGCCGATCGCATGGTGAACTCGTACATCGCCAGGAAGGACCTCGAGAGCGAGTTTTCCGTGGTGCGCAACGAGTACGAGTCGGGGGAGAACAGCCCGTTCAGGGTGCTCATGGAGCGCGTCATGTCCACGGCATACCTGTGGCACAACTACGGCAAGAGCACTATCGGCGCGCGCGCCGACATCGAGAACGTGCCGATCGAGCGCCTGAAGGCGTATTACCAGCGCTACTACCAGCCCGACAACGCGGTGCTCACCGTCGCCGGCAAGTTCGACGTCAATCGCACCCTTGCGCTCATCAGCCAGAAGTACGGCGCCATTCCCAAGCCGGTGCGCGCGCTCGATCGCGGCAACATGATCTATCCCACCTACACCGCCGAGCCCACGCAGGACGGCGAACGGTCGGTGACGCTGCGGCGTGTGGGTGACGTGCAGGTGGTCATGGCGGCCTACCACATTCCGGCGGGCACCGACAAGGACTATGCCGCGGTGGACATCCTGTCGCAGATCCTCGGCGACCAGCCCTCGGGACGCATCTACAAGGCGCTCGTCGAGAAGAAGCTCGCCGCCGACGCCTCGGCGTTCGCCTTCCAGCTCAGGGAACCGGGCGTCCTGCTCGCCTACGCCAACGTGCGCCAGATGCAGTCGCTCGATAGCGCATCGCGTGCGCTCATGGCAACGCTCGACGGCGTCGTCTCGACGCCCGTGACCAAGGAAGAAGTCGACCGCGCCCGGATGCAACTGCTTACGCAGATTGACCTCACGCTCAACAACTCCGAGCGCGTGGGCCTTGGCGTGTCCGAGTGGGCGTCCATGGGCGACTGGCGCATGCAATTCCTCCATCGCGACCGCCTGAAGACCGTAACCTCCGCCGACGTGCAGCGCGTGGCGAAGGCGTATCTCAAGCGCGACAACCGCACCGTTGGCTACTTCATCCCGACGCCCAAGCCCGACCGGGCCGACGTGGCCCTGGTCAGCGACTCCGAGATCGTCGCCGTTACCAGGGACTACAAGGGGAACGCCACCCTCGCCGAGGGCGAGGTCTTCGACCCGTCGACGACCAACGTCGAGAAGCGCACCGTGCGCAGTGCGCTGCCCAACGGATTCAAGCTGGCGCTCCTCACCAAGCAGACCCGCGGCAACACGGTGAACGCCGTGATCAACCTGCGCTTCGGTGACGAGAAGTCCCTGACCAACCGCACCACGGCGGCGCAGATGATGGGCTCCCTGCTCGACAAGGGGACCATGACGAAGACGCGGCAGCAGATCGCCGATGGGTTCGACAAGCTCAAGGCGCGCGTCTTCATCGGTAGTTCGGGCAACAACATCTCCGTCAACATCGAGACCACGCGCCCCAACCTGCTGCCGACACTGCGCCTGGTGGGTGAGGTGCTGCACGAGCCGTCGTTCGACCCCAGGGAGTTCGAGCTCCTTCGTACCGAAAACGTGGCCGGGCTCGAGCAGAACAAGTCGGAGCCGTCGTTCCTCGCCTCCATCGCAGCGCAGCGCATCCTGAACCCGTGGCCCAAGGGGCATCCGCTGTACACCGGCACGGTGGACGAGCAGATTGCCGACCTCAAGGCCGTCACCGTCGGTGACGTGAAGAAGGTCTATACCGACCTGGTCGGCGCCTCATTCGGCGACCTCGCCATGTCCGGTGACTTCGACCGTGACTCGGTGACCAAGGTGCTGCAGGAGATCGTCGGTACGTGGAAGAGCCCCAAGCCATTCGCCCGTCTCAAGCGCAAGGCGTTCGACGTGGCCTCCACCACGGAGCAGATCGAGACGCCGGACAAGGCCAACTCATTCTACGCCGCCGGGGTCAACATCCCGGTGCGCGACGACCAGCCGGAGTACGCCAGCCTCGTCATCGGCAACTACATCCTCGGCGGCGGCTTCCTCAACTCGCGACTTGCCGTGCGCATCCGCCAGAAGGACGGCCTCAGTTACGGCGTTGGGTCGGGTTTCAGCGCGCAGGCGCTGGACAGCGCCGCCATGATCCAGGTCTATGCCATCTACAATCCCGAGAACGTCGTCCGCCTCGAAAGCGCCTTCGGCGAGGAAATCGGCCGCTGGGTGAAGGAGGGCGTCACCCCTGATGAGCTGGACAAGGCCAAGCAGGCGTGGCTGCAGGGGCGCCTGCAATCACGGTCGCGCGATGCCGAACTGGTGAATCGCCTGTCGCAGCAGACATTCCAGAACCGCACCATGGCCTTCGATCGGTCGCTCGAAGATCGCGTGGCCGGTCTCACCGTCGACCAGGTGAACTCGACCATCAGGAAGTACGTGAACCCAGCCAAGTTCTCGGCCGTCAAGGCGGGCGACTTCAAGAACCACCCACCCAAGCCGATGCCGACCAAGCCGTAGGTTTGGTGTTGTCTCTCACGGAAACCGGAGAGGCACGGAGGGCACGAAGAACGACAACAACCTTTGTTGTTCTCAGCGCCCTCCGTGCCCCTCCGGTCTCCGTGCGAGATTCCCCACCATCAGCTGCTGCAGCGTTACGGTCCTCAGGTCCGTGAAGCCTCGGGCCGAGACCCGGGCCAGCTCGATGAAGAGCTTCTGCGCCCTCTCACGTTCGCCCGTGCGCAGCAGTGCCAGCACGCCGGCGTCGCGCAGCAGGTCCACCGGCAGCCACGTATGTCCCGTGTTTCGCGCCTCGATCTGCGGCGTCACCTCGGCGGCCACGCCCGGCCAGTCATATGTGCCCGCCGCGCGCAGGAACCGCCACGCCGAGCGGGCGGCCTCCGGCGCGTGCCAGCGATCCATGTACCGGTCGATTTCGCGATAGTATGCCGTGTCCACCACGCCGCTCACGCCCGCGTGGATGTTACGCTCCACGTCGAGCGCATTGCGGAACAGCGCAAACCAGTCCGTCGGCGCGTGCGGGGCGGCGAGCATGTCGCGCAGCGTCTGCTGGAGGACGAGTGCCTCCCGATACTCGCGGTCGGCGTCGGTCGCATCGCTCGCCGGCAGCGGTTCGTGCGCGCGCAGCCGCGCCCCCCGGGCGCGCAGCTTGGTACGCGGCAGGCGCAGCCCCTCGCGGGTCTCGATCCCGAAACCGATGCGCCGCTCGTCGATGGCTGCCAGCAGGTCGAAGCGGTCTTCGGTGACTTCCATGAAGCCGGTCGCCGCGATCTTCCGGAAGCGCGTCCGCTCCGCACCGAGGTCGAGCACCGGGCGATAGTCCGAGTTCACTGCGCCCTCGCTGCGCACCGCCGGCAGGAATGACGAGCGCGTCCCCACCAGCGCGCCCTCCAGGGCCTCCGGCGTGATGGGGCGGAAACGGCGCAGGTCGGCCGCGACCAGCGGATACTGCAGCACCGACCAGTCGGGCACCGGCAGCAGGGAATCATTGGACGCGACAATCAGCATGTCGACGTCATTGGTGAGGTAGATGCGGTACGCCGGGAAGTTGCGGTGCACGGCACGCACCACCGTGAGCAGCAATCCGTCGTCGATCTCGTACAGGTGCAGCCACTGCCCAAAGACGCCATGCGGCGCCAGGTACTGGCGCACGCGGTGGTAGAACTCTTCGGTGAACAGTCCGCTCACGCCGCTCACCCACGGGTTCGACGGCTCCGACAGGATGAAGTCGTACTGCCGGCGCGCCGACGCGAACACCGATCGCGCATCGTCGTACACGAAGTGCGAGCGCGGGTCGTCGAAGACGCGCCTGTTGATGGGGTAGAATTCACGGGAGCCGCGTACCATCTGCGGCTCGATGTCGATGGTGGTGAGCCGCTGCAGGAAGGGGCTCCCGAGCAGGAAGTGCGATGACATGCCCGAACCCTGGCCGATCACCGCCCCCTCGCGCGCCCGGGGCACATGGGCCAGCGTGATCATCGGCAGCAGGATCTGCGTGCTCTCATCGCCATCCACCGGGCGCTCGCCCCTCGCCATGGAGTCGAACCAGATGGGCGACAGCGAGGCGTCGGGCTTGCCGTTGGTGGACAGGGAATACTCCCGCTTCCCCGGCGTCTTGCGCACGCTCACCGTCGCCGTGCGGCCGTCCTTGTAGAAGATCACGCTGCGCTCGCCCCGTTCCACGCGCCCATAGCGAAAGACGCCGCTGGTCAGCATCTCGCGCGTGAACGGGGCGTTCAGCGTGGCGCCGAGCGTGGCGAGCAGCGCGGCGGCGGCCAGCACCCTGGCGAGGTGGTGCGTCTCGGCCACGGTCGTCCCCGCCAGCCACATCAGCCAGACGCCGAGTGCCATGTCGATCACGCCGCCGCTCACGAGCATCGCCTTGAGGCCGATAAGCGGCATCAACACCAGGGCGGCGAGTGCCGCGCCCACGATGGAACCGAAGGTGTTGATGCTGTACACGATGCCGATGACCCGCTCGCCGGCGCCCTTGGCCAGCAGGATGCGCGTGATGAGCGGGAGGGTGATGCCCGCGCAGAACGTCGCCGGGAGCATCACGGCCAGGCAGATGCCGTATCGCGCCACCGAGAACAGCCGGTAACCTTCGTCACTGCGGGCCAGCGCCTGCAGCAGCCACGCCATCCAGTCGAAGCTCCACACGTACACCGACATCGTGGCAATGGCGAGCGCGCCCATGACCCACTGCGTGATGGCCAGCGCGCGCACCGGGTCGTGGAAGGTGTCGGCGCGCTTGCGCACCCAGAATGCGCCCAGCGCGATGCCGAGGATGAACGCCGACAGCATGAGCTCGAACGAGTGCGTGGCGCTCCCCAGCACCAGCGACAGCATGCGCACCCAACTGATCTCGTAGATGAACGACGACACCGCCGTGCCGAACGCGACGGCCAGCAGCACGCGAGCGAGCGCCGCCGCGCGCCTGCTCGATTCCAGCGACACGGCCGCGCGCGCCGGCAGTGTCGCCGTTGTCGTTGCGGTCGCGCCAAGGGGGTCTTCGTCCCGCGTGAGCTGCACGATGGCCACGACCATGGTGGCCACCAGGACATTCAGGATGCCCGCGGCCTGCAGAGTGCCCGGCAACCCGAAGGCCTTGATGAGCACGAAGCCGGCCACCAGCACGCCCACCGCGGCGCCCAGCGAGTTGGCGAAATACAGGTTGGCGAGCACCCGCCCGCTGCCGGTGCTCCCGTCGGGTGACGATGCCCGCAGGTAGCCGGCGCTCATCAGCGGAAATGTCGTGCCCAGCAGCACCGACTGCGGGAGGATGAGCAGCGCGGCAATGCCCCACTTGGCCACGGTGAGCGCAACACCACCCGGCAGGGCGGGAAAGAGCGTGTCGTAGCAGAACGCCGTCACCACGCCGAACACGCCGTGAAAGGCGAATCCGATGATCCCCGTGGCAGCCTCGATGCGCGCATACCACAGGAGCGGCTGCTTCATCCGTTCGGAATGCCGGGCGGTCCAGGCGGCGCCGGCCGACATCCCGCCCAGGAAGATGACCAGGACGATGGTCTGGGCGTACGCGCTGTGCCCGACGAACAGTCCCAGGTAGCGGCTCCAGATGGACTCGTAGATGAGTCCCGCCGCCCCCGAAAGCACGAAGGCCGCCGTGAGGACGAGTTGCAGTGGATTCATGTCGAAGGGAAGGTAGCGAGACTCGGTCCCACCCGTTCCGCCCAGTCCCCGGCGCTCGTCCAGTCGCGCACCATGTCGGCGTCGATGTCCCGCGGCGATGCGTCGAACTGCCGGCGGATGTCGCGCCGCCCGATCAGCCGCTCAAAGTGTCCCTCACCCCCGGGGTTGGCCGCCGTGGGATACCTGGCCCACTGAAAGCGCAGCCGATGCGTGCTGGCGATCGCCGCCATCAACAGCAGGCCGAGGGCCACCGGCCGCAGGGCGCCGGCATCGGCGACGCGCACCCGGACGCCGTGGCACGGTTCGGCGATGTACGGCACAGCCCCGGGGGTGAACGACGTCTCGCTGAACTCCACCCCCTTGGGGATGCGCCGCGCCAGGTCGGCGAGCACGGCGTGGGCATCCAGCCACGGCGCTCCCACCTGCTGGAACGGGGCGTCGGTGCCGCGTCCCACGCTGAGGTTGGTCGCCTCGAACAGGCAGGTGCCCGGGTACAGCTGCGCGCTCTCGAACGAGGGCATGGCCGGCGACGTCGGCACCCACGGCAGCCCGGTGTCGGGCCAGCGCATCGCACGCGTCCATCCGTCGCAGGACACCACGCGAAGGTCGAGGTCGGTGAACCGTTCCCGGCGCCAGAGCCGTGCCAGCTCGCCCAGAGTGAGCTGGTGCCGCACGGGAATCGCATCCTCGCCAACGAACGACCGGCAGTCCGGCTCGAGCACCGGTCCCTCGGCGCGTGCGAGGTCACCACCCAGCGGGTTTGGACGGTCCAGCACGACCACTCGAACTCCACCTTCGGCACATGCCGCCATGACGTGAAAAAGCGTCCAGGTGTAGGTGTAGAATCGCGCGCCAATATCGGGAATGTCGAACAGCACCGCATCGAGGTGGCGCAGCGACTCGGCGTCGGGGTGCGTGCGCTCTCCGTACAGCGAAACGACGGGCAGCCCGGTCAGGTGGTCGGTGCCATCGGCCACCGCCGTGCCATCGTCGGCCGACGCCGACAGCCCGTGTTCCGGCGAAAAGAGCCGGACTATCGGTACCCCCGCATCAAGCAGCGCCAGGCGGGTTCGCACGCCCACGTCGCCAGCCAGGCGCGCGGCGTCGTTGGTGACGAGCCCCACGCGCGTGCCGCCGTCGAGGAGCGATGGCTCGGCGGCCAGCCGGTCGGCGCCGAATCGGATAGTCACTTGGTGTCTGGTTCTGAAGGCAACGGCACCACCGTCGTTTCCTTGGTGGTGCGCAACACGATGGTGGTCCGCGCCCGAACCACCCCGGGCGTGCCCTTCAGTTCCTCGCTCACCACCCGGTCCAAGTCGAGCGGATTCCGGCAGCGGAGCTTCAGCAGGAAGTCGTCGTCCCCGGTCACGTGGTGGCATTCCTGCACCTCGGGGATGGCACTCACTCGCTTGAGGAACGCCTCGCGCAACGCCGGCCGCTCCAGCGACACCCCCACGAACGCCGTGACCATCATCCCCACGGCGTCGGGGTTCACAAGGGCCGCGAACCCTTTCAAGATGCCACGTTGCTGGAGCCGCCGTACCCTGTCCGCCACCGCCGGCCCCGTGAGCCCCAGGGTCTTCCCGAGCTTGCTCCACGTCTCCCGGCCGGCATACTGCAAACGGATAATGAGGCGGCGATCTATGGTGTCCACTTACAGATACTAATGAAACAATAGTAATTCTGCAAATAAACTAATGATTCGATAAATTGCACTTGGGCCGATTCACGAGGTCTTTCCTGGCTTCAGTGCGGAGCTTCAACTGCAAATACTGGCCACAGATGAACACAGAACATCACAGAAACCGCAAGAGAATCAGGGGGGT
>Ga0209014_10002460_pt1 | contig 10758 bp, 10 predicted proteins | sample BarGraNGADG00212_FD_184491 | JGI IMG/M metagenome (GOLD analysis project Ga0209014, IMG submission 184491) | Arctic peat soil microbial communities from Barrow, Alaska - Barrow Graham LP Ref core NGADG0002-212 (SPAdes) (version 2) | ecosystem: Environmental > Terrestrial > Soil > Wetlands >... | reverse complement strand
AGAATGCGTTTCGAATTACTCCCGATAAGTCGGCTTGGCGGCGGCAATGTGCCGAATCGTGGCCAGTTGACGAGAAACGCGCGAACCTCGGACTTGACGATACGACACACAAAACCGCCGCGATGGCGGCAGTTTCTAAGATCACTCCCTTTAGAATCAGCGTTGAAAAAGCGCAAACCGCCGCAGCCGCGGCGGTTTGACATTCCAACACCTTCCTGCACCCGCATTCGATCCTGCCGAAAGCGGCCAAGAAGGCCAAGAAGGCTAGCGTGGCAGTGAGGAACGAACCTGCGATACGCTGTTTTGTGGGCGTGACGGTGCGCCCGGAGGTGAAGGGATGCAGGAAACGCCGCCGAAATCGATATCGGCATTTGAAAAGAAACACCCGGCCGTCTGGGAGGCGTTTGCCAAGCTGGGCGAAGCTTGCCATGAAACCGGTCCGCTGGATGAGAAGACCCGCAGGCTGGTGAAGCTGGCGATGGCGGTGGGCTTACGCCATGAAGGAGCGGTCCACTCGGCCACGCGGAACGCCTTGAAATCCGGCGTGACGCGAGAGGAGATCGAGCACGTCGTGATCCTGGCGATCACCACCATAGGCTGGCCGGGCGCCTACGCGGCCATAACCTGGATTGAAGACGAGATCTCCCATCGCGGCGGAAGCCGCCGGCCGGTCAAATCCAAAACATGAATTGGCTTGGTCACCCCACTTGCGACCGCGGATCCAGCAGGGAGTTTAGACGTTCTTCCGGAATTCCCGACTTTTCGCGCGCCACATCGCGAATTGTGCGGCCGGTGGCATGGGCTTCCTTCACGAGCACGGCGGCCTCCTCGTAGCCAATCTCGCCAGTCAGCGCTGTGCCCATCCCGAGCGACTGCTCGACAAAGCCCTCGGCGCGTGGCCGGTCGGCCTCTAATCCGTCTACCAGTTTTTCCGCGAAGTTGCTGGTGCCGGCAGCTAGCAGTTCGATGGCGTCAAGCAGGTCAAATGCCATCACAGGCATCATCGCGTTGAGCTCGAAATTCCCCGCTGCCGAACACCAGACGATGACGGCGTCATAACCAATCACCTGCGCGCAGACCATCAGCAGGCTCTCGGCGATCACCGGATTGACCTTACCCGGCATGATGCTCGATCCCGGCTGGACTGCCGGCAGTTTCAATTCTCCCAATCCACAGCGCGGCCCGGAACCAAGCCAGCGGATGTCGTTCGCAATCTTGGTCAGAGCCACTGCGTACGTGCGCAGGGCGCCGCTCAGGAAGCAGGCTGCATCGCGCGCGGCCTGCGCTTCAAAATGGTTGCGAGCTTCGACGAAGGGCAGTCCGGTACGCCGCGCGATCTCGGCAATGGCGCCCTGGGCGAACCCAGGCGGCGCATGCAAGCCGGTGCCCACCGCGGTTCCGCCGAGAGGCAGTTCATAGATGCCGGGTAGCGCGGCTTCGATGCGCTCACGCGCCGCTTCCACTTGACGGGCGTAGCCGCTGAATTCCTGACCCAGGCGGATGGGTACCGCATCCTGCAAGTGAGTGCGCCCGATCTTGATAATGTCGTGGAACTCCGCGGCCTGACGTTCCAACGATGCGCCGAGTTGTCGCATGGCCGGCAGCAACCGTGCGGCCAGAGATTCTGCGACGGCGATGTGCATGGCGGTGGGGATCGCGTCATTGCTCGATTGACCTCGATTCACGTGATCGTTAGGGTGGGCTCGGGCGAGGTGGCCGATTACTTCATTGGCGTTCATATTTGTGGAAGTGCCGCTGCCGGTCTGGAAGATGTCGATCGGGAACTCATCGTCGTACCGCCCTTCCACGACCTGCTCTGCCGCGGCTTCGATAGATGCCGCCAGAGCCGCCGGCAGGTGACCCATGCGGCCGTTCATGGTTGCGGCGGCGCTTTTGATTATTCCCAACGCACGGATAAACGATCGTGGGAAGCGCTTACCGCTAATCGGGAAGTTGTGGACAGCTCGCGCTGTCTCGGGTCCGTAGAGTGCCGAGGCGGGCACCTGCATGTCCCCCATGGTGTCGCGTTCGATTCGGAAAGAGTCCGTCATGATTCTATTGTGAAGCCTTGCGGAAGTCTTGCGGGCGCTCGAACTGGCAATACCGATGGACAGTACGTCACAGACCGGCGCATTCCCCCTTACCTCAGACACGCCCACCCTGGATGCCCCGGTGGTTCGCGTGGCGGCGAGGGATACCTTTGTCCCCTCGGCCGCCAGTCTCGAACTGATGGCGTTGCCATCGGTCGATGACCTTCGTGCCGGCGTGGAGAAGGTTTTGCATTACCGATTGCGCAATTGCAGCGCGGCGTGACTGTAGTCACTGACGCGGCCGGGCGGTAGGCTCATCATCAATTCAGAAGGGAAGAGAAGAATCGATGACAACTACAACTCTGGCCGATGTGGCCGCCACCTCACTCAACGCCGTGCGCACACTGGAGCGTCACGGCCTGGACTATTGCTGCGGCGGGAAGCAACCGTTTGACGAGGCGTGTGCCGCCAAAGGCTTCAAACCGGAATTCGTCATGCAGGAGATCGAGCGGGCTCAAGGGCCCGGCGCGTCCGAACGAGACTGGCAGACTGCGCCGCTAGACGAAATCGTGCAGCACATCGTCGGCACCCACCACGAGTACCTGAAGCTCGAACTGCCGGCCCTGGGCAACCGCATGAACAAGGTGCTCGCAGTCCATGGCTCCAAAGACCAGCAGACCCTCGGCCGCCTGGCGGACGTGTTCGGCTCTTTGCGCGGCGAGATGGAGATGCACATGCACAAGGAAGAACTCATGCTCTTCCCCGTCCTCGCGCAGTACGGCCGCGCCGAAACCTCGGGCCGGCCTCTACCACCGGTTCCCTTCGGGTCCGTCGCCAACCCCATCGGGGTGATGGAACGTGAGCATGAAGGCGCTGGCGGGGCGCTCCTGGAGATCCGTGAGCTCACTCGCGGCTTTGAGTATCCGTCCTACGCCTGCAGCACCGTCCGCGCGCTTTTCGATGGCCTGAAGGCAATGGAAGCGGACTTGCACGTGCACATTCACCTGGAGAACAACATCCTGTTTCCGCGCGCCATCGCGCTGGAACAAAGATAAGAGCAGCGCCTCCTCCGATTGACCAGTCTGGCTGAAACGGAGAGCTATCTCCCATGACCGATACGAGTCCGGCAGCGACCGAAATCGCATTACAGCGGCTGCTGACGACCTACGTCTTCACTGGCCTGCTATTCCTGTTGCTGCCGGGAACTTTTCTGGGAGTGTGGAATCTGATCTCGATCAGCGGCCGGCATTCCCTGGCGGGCCTTTCACCGTCCTGGCTTCAGGCCCACGGGCACGCCCAGATCTTCGGCTGGCTTGGCAGCTTCATCATCGGGATCGGCTATTACTCCTTGGCAAAGATGGGCCGGCTCATGCCCTTTGCCGTGAGCCGCGGCTGGGCAAGTTGGGCTCTGTGGACCTCCGGCGTTACGCTGCGCTGGGTGGCCAACGTCAGCGAGTGGAACTGGCGCGTCCTGCTGCCGGCATCGGCGGCGCTTCAACTCACGGGCTTCCTGATTTTTTTCGCGGCCGTGAGCGGCCATCAGTTCAGGCCCGCGCCGGGGTCTGACAGAGCCGCGTCACCGCCGCGAACCCAGATCGAGACGTGGATGAAGCTGGTCATGGCTTCCACGGCCGGTTTCTTGCTTGCGCTGTCAATGAACCAGGTCGAGAGCATCCATCTGGCTATGACCAGCACGCATCCGGAGATACCGCACTGGCTGGACCAGCGCTACCTATTCCTCGCCGCGTGGGGGTTCCCGGTCCTGGCGGTGTGGGGCTTCAACGCCAAGTGGCTGCCCGTCTTTCTGGGCCTTCGCAAGCCCTCCGGGAGTGGCCTGATGGCGGCGCTGGGCGCTTGTGGTTGCGCCATCGCAGCGGCGCTTCTCGGGCGGTTCCGGCTGGCGACAGCCTTGCTGTTGATCGCCTGCATCGTCGCCTCTATCGCCCTGCGAGTCTTCGAGCGGTCGCAAAAGCCGGCGAAGACTCTCGGCGTCTCCGCCTCTTTTCCCTATTTCGTGCGCGGGGCTTACGTCTGGCTTCTGGTTGCGGCCGCCCTCGGTGTTTACGCGGCGCGATCCGATGCGAACGGCGGCATCTGGGGAGCCTCGCGCCACGCTCTTACCGTCGGGTTCCTCGCCACCATGGTGTTTGCGATCGGCCAGAGAGTACTGCCCGCGTTCAGCGGAATGCGACTGCTCTACAGCAAGAAGCTGATGTTCGCTGGGCTGGCTGTCCTGAACCTTGGATGCCTCCTTCGCGTGGCCTCCGAGGTCCCCGCTTACGAAGCCAATCTGCCGGCAGCGTGGAAAATTCTGCCCATCTCTGCCGTAACCGAACTGACTGCCGTGACGCTGTTTGCGTTCAATCTCGGCATTACGCTGGTGTTGCCCGGCCCGAAGCGAGACTTCCACGCCTGATCGCCCCGAACAAAAATCCCCGCCGCCCGGGGCGCCTTGCTATCTCGCGCCATACCGCAAGTACAGGTGGTTCGCTCGCTGCTTCACGCTAACGATGTCCAGCCAGGGCGCTGTTTCGGGAAGAAATTCCACGCCCGCGATCAGTGCCGGGCGTAGGGGTTGCATGTTTCGACCGGCCACTTGAGGGGCTATGGTGAGGAAGAGTTCGTCGACGCAGCCGTCCGCTGCAAACCTGCCGAACAAGGTAGGGCCACCTTCATGTAGAAGGAGAGATACGCCGAATTCAGCGCGCAGAAGTTCGAGAATGGAAGCCGGCGCAATGATGGGACCTTCGAGCGACCTAACTTCCGTCGAGACCAGCGAGCCTACCCCGTTCGCCGCCAGAAGATCTCTACCGGCTTGGGCGGTGACGATCAAAGTTCGTATGCCGGGCGTCCGGAAAATGGCTCTTGTGAGGTCTACTCTGCCGCTTCCGCTGACGACAACCTGTAGCGGCGGCGCCGTCTTCTTCAAGGCCTCCGACCGGTAGCGCGCATACAGGTCGCGGGCTTCCGGATATACGCGGCCGGCGACGAATAGATGCTCCGCGGCGGTCTGGTGAAGCGTACCGGATCCCACCATGACGGCGTCCGCCGATGCCCGGAGGAGTCCCATGATGAAACGGTCCGACTCGTCGAATCCGCTGATATCGCCTCCCCCGGATTTGCCGGCGATTTCGTAGCTGACTACGCCGTCCACCGTGCTCACGAAGTTGGCGATCACATAGGGCCGTTGGGGACCGGATGGAGGGAACCACAGATCGCCGCCGTAAGCAATTCTCAATTCCTCCGGCAGAACGGAAGGCTCGGATGTCTCCCGGCGGTCGATCAACGTGCGGATGATTTCTGGCAAGGGCTCCTCCTTGGGCGACGCGCGAGTCTCCGCCGATCCTCAGACGGGCGTTCTGGCAACCGGAAATCGGCCGGCCGCCTGGTTGACGATGCGATCGCCTCCGTGTCCGCGGCTGTGTCAACCACGCCGTCTTTCAGGTATCCATCACTATGCTATTGCATTTCAGCCGGAAATCTTTGTTGCTGCAATTCTTCTTCGACCAGGGAGCAAGGCTGGGACCACTTGGATTAGGCACAAGGGAACAGACATCCGGCTTCGTGGCTGGTATCATCGGGCCAACGACGATCAAACTCTCCGAGTCCGAAATCCGCTCTGCATTGCGTGATCTGAGTGGATGGACGGTTTTAGACGGGAAGCATCATCGCGAGTACAAGTTTGCCGATTTCATTCACGCTTTCGGCTTTATGACCAGCGGCGCCATCGCGGCCGAAGCCATGGGACATCACCCCGAGTGGTGGAACGTCTACAATCGCCTGACCGTTGACCTTACCACCCACGATGCCGGCGGTATCAGCGCGCAAGATGTTGAACTCGCTGGGAAACTGAACGCTCTGTACCCGAACGGAGAACGCCCGGAACTCCGTTGAAAGTAGCGACTCCCGCGTAACCCACTCTACGACGCCTTTCTCCGTTTGACAACCTCCGGCTTAGAGGGAGTCATAGCTTCCAATTCCTTGATGAGCGCCGGAATCTGTTTGTATCCTTGCACCCGCCGGAACTTCTTCTCCGCGACCAAGAGCCCTGACCCCACCCAGCGCTCGCGCTGGTCGCCGATTTGCTGGCCCCTCAGGACGGGCTACGAAGAATGTGGTCGGTTCAAAATGGACGATACGTGGACAAGAACCCGGCTGAGCAAAAGGTCTGGAGGGGGTTTGGCTGGGAAGGGAGGCCGCTAAGTGACAGAGAACTGGTACGCCCGAGTGGATTCGAACCACCGACCTTTTGCTCCGGAGGCAAAGTGGCCAAGCGTAACTGGTTGATTCTATGAACCACTCTACAACCGTTCAACCGTTATTCAGACGGCCTGCCGGAGAAATTGCGGGGGAAATTGCTGGGGTATTTCCGCCCGACAGTCCTCATCAGCTGGCTTGATGCCCCGGGGCCACGTTAGTCCGTCGACCTTTCGTAGGAGGAATGATCGGTGAATGGCGTTCTTGCAGCAGCTGCCGGATGGTTCGGGACGCATACGGCTTACTCAAATTGATCACTCCAACGCCGATGTCTGTTTCCAACCACGTGACTGAGCTTTGGCCCCGAATGCCGGTGGGCCAGGATAAATCCCTAGGCAAACATTTTCGGAATTTCTTCAGCCCTCACGAAGCTTGCCGCTGAACGAGTTCTTACCTCCGGACTGTTGCTTCCGTTCTGGATGATAGCGCACCTGCCTTGGGCGCAGTCAGGCCGTCTCCAAAGCTTCCTTAGGTTTACCTCCACTCTCAAGGTTTTCAACAACTTGGGGAATCTGCTTTTCGCTCAAAAGCAACCCAAGACGCTTCAACAAGAGGAGTTTTGTCACGGTTTTGCCACGGTCCAATTCGTTAAGTGCGGCAACCCGTGAGAGTTGCTTTGATCCACGGTGATGAGGAATCGGTCCTTGAGATCCGTATTCTTGATGTTCTCTGTCCTGGCCAGCGGGATTCTAAATACGAACCTCTTTGGAGCGGAGCCGCCCGGCGAGACGGAGTACCGCATCCCGCTCAATCTGTTCCGTCAGACTGCCCAGCGATGACTTGCGCCAATTGGCGTAGTCTTCCGGACCGAGCGGAGAAGGTGGGCGGCCGTAGGCAGGTTCAGAAGACAATGACCTTATCGGCCTCCTGCGTCCAGCCTGTGAGTTCGTCCATCGAGCTTCGATGTGCGCCTTCCACGAGGGTTTCGGGTTTCATGCCGCGGGCGTCCATGCACGTTCCGCAGACGCCGACCTTTCCGCCTTTTGAGGCCAGGATCTTCAGCATGCGCTCGATGTTGTAATACCCGTTCGGGGTCGTTTGGCCGGCAACGCCGCAGGACGCGGCATCACCCATCAGGAACACCCCCACGGTGTTCTTCTCGTCCTTGGCGAGCGAATTCGCCAACCGAAGGCCGTTGTAGCTGCGTTCGGTACCATACGGCGGATCATTAAGAATCAGAAGATAATTCATAGGTTCCTTTCGCGTCCTTGAGGCCAAGAACCGCTTTCAGAAGACTCACAACTGCTTCGATTTCGCCCTCGGTCGTCGTGCGTCCCAGACTGAACCGGATCGCGCCCATGCCGATCTCCGGAGGAACTCGCATCGCCTTCAGAACGGGTGATAGCTCGATCGAACCGGAATGGCAGGCCGAACCCGTTGAGGCGGCCACTCCATCCAACGCGTGCAGAATCTCCGCCCCAACCTTGCCAGGGAAACTGACGTTCAGAGTGTTCGGCAAACGGTCCGTTGGATGCCCATTGAGAACTACGTGGCCGCCGAACTCCTCAGTCAACCGGCGCCAGAATAGATCTCGCAGTTTCTGGATTGACTGCCTGCAGATCCAGGAGCCGGCCAGTTCGCAGGCCGCACCAAGGCCTACGTCGAGCAGAATGTTTTCCGTACCCGCGCGACGGCCCGCTTCATGACCCGCGCCATGGATGAGCGGCTCGAGTTGAACACCCGCGCGGACATAGAGCGCTCCCACACCTTTCGGACCGTAGAGTTTGTGGCCCGCTACGGACAAAAGATCGACACCAAGCTCTCGAACGTTCGTCGGGATTTTCCCCACGGACTGGGCGGCATCGGTGTGGAGGATGATCCCATGCTCGCGAGCGATACGAGCGATATCTGCAATGGGCTGAATGGTGCCAACTTCGTTGTTTGCGTGCATTACGGAAATTAGGATCGTGGCCGGCGTCACCGCCTGCCGCACATCTGCCGGGTCGACTCGGCCGAAGGCGTCCACCGGCAGGTAGGTGACCCTGGCCCCGAGCCGTTCCAGAAACCGGCACGGATTGATGACCGCGGGGTGCTCGATCTGCGTCGTGATGATGTGGGGGTGCGCAATGGGCCTGGCGAAGAAGATTCCCTTTAATGCGTGATTGTTCGCTTCGCTTCCACCGCTCGTGAAGACAACCTCGCCGGCGTCGCACCCCAGGAGGCCGGCGACCTGCGCCCGCGCCTTCTCAACGGCTTCCCGAGCGGGCTTCCCCGCCCAGTGATCGCTCGACGGATTCCCGAACGGCGCATTTAGCACCGCCTGCATTCGAGCGGCAACCTCCGGTGCTACCGGCGTGCTCGCATTGAAATCAAGGTAGATGCGCATACTCTCCTTGTGTGTGTCAGAACCCGTTTACCACCCGAAGTCCATCGAGGGCAGATCGTGCCGAATCCGCGCCAGGTAGTATCGTTCAAAGGTCAGCTTCAAATACCTGGCCCACTTACCCCGTTTCACAATCACCTTGTTGCGTGGAGGCAGGAACGGATCGGCAAACATGTAAAACGCCGTATCGCCGGCATCGGCGATGCAAGTGGAAGGCAGCGTCATCCCATCGACTTTCACACCACCCGTGAATTCGGCCGCGATATTGCGGGCCGCAGCCTGAGCCATCAGTTCCGTCATGTGCCCGGTCTTCGGCACCGCCACCGGAATCGGCGTGGGACCCGGGGGAGCGATCGCTACCGCAACACCCGCCGCGTAGATGTTCGCGATTTTCGTGCTCGCCAGTTGCGGAGTGACCGTGATGAAACCTTTCGGGTTCGCCAACCCGTCCACCCCGCGAACGAACGGGCTTCCGAGAAATGCCGGGATAACCAACGAAAAGTCGAACGGATGCTCGGACGCATCCGCCAGAATCAGGCGGTCAGGACCAGCATTGGCGATCCGGGCATTCACGACAGAATCGATGTGACGCTCCGCAAACTCGTCCTGGACCATACGAGGCGAAGCGCCGATGCCTCCAACGCCGAAATGCCCCAGAAACGGCTCCGGCGTGACGAACGCGATCGAGAAGCGATGCCGCTTTCTGGCCCTCTTCAGGACGGTATCGATCATCATTACGATCTCGTAAGCTGGGCCGACACAACTCGCTCCGGCGGCGGCGCCGATGACGATGCGCCCCTCATCGGCGGCAAGCACCCGCGCGAGAGCATCGCGCGCTCCCAGCGCCTCTGCGGACGTGAAGGTAGAATAGGTATGCCCCGCCTGGGGACCCAGACCCGGCACTGCGGCATAATCGAGTTCCGCGCCCGAGGCGATGACGAGAGCGTCGTACGGATACGTCTGACTCGCCGTACGGACTTGGCACTTCTGAGGATCGAGTTCCTTGACATCATCATGAACAAAACGGATCCTTCGGCGCTGAAGCGGCGCATCCAGAGGAACCTGAAGCCGCGATGGATCGCGCCAGCCCATGATCACCCAAGGCAGCGAGGGGATGAACGTGAACTCCGCATCCCGCGAGATCACCGTGATCTCGGCGTCTTTCGGAAGCCTCCGGCGAAGTTCGTAGGCCGCATTGACGCCGCCAAACGAACCGCCCACCACCACAACTCTCTTGCGACCGATGCTCATAATCTCCGTAGCCCTGCTTTACAAACTGTTCCGCATTTCATCTCGGTTCCTCGCCCACGGCGACCGGCAAACCTTCCGCCCGCCACTCCGGCACTCCATGCTCCATGCGGACAGCTCGAAAACCCTTGGCGCGTAGCAACTTCACGGCCTCGACGGCAAGCACGCAGTAGGGGCCGCGGCAGTAAGCCACGATTTCCCGGCGGCGAGGCAGCTTGGAAAGGTGGCTCCGCAACTCCTTCAGTGGAATCGAGACAGCGCCCGGAATATGGCCGGCGCGATACTCCTCCGGCGGGCGCACATCAAGCACGATCACTTCCGCTCGGCGTACTCGTTCTAGAAGAGCCTGTTTTTCGACCGCTTCCATCAATTCGCGGCCGTTGTTGAACTGCCGGACGATCGCCTCGATCTCCGCGAGGCGGCTCTCAGCGAGGCTGCGCAGAGCCTGGTAAAATTCGCAGACCTGCTGGTCGGCGAGGCGGTACGTGACGAAAAGGCCTTCCTTATGGGCATCAACAAGTCGCGCCGCATGCAGGGTCTGGAGATGCTGGGAGGTATTGGCCACGCTCAGACCGGCTTCCCGCGCGAGCGCCTCCACGGTTCGCGGGCCCTGGCACAGGAGGTCGAGCAACTCCAGCCTGGGAGGACTCGCCACTGCCTTCCCAATCCGGGCAAGTTGTTCATAGACGGCCTTCTTCAGATTTGTCTCAGCCATGTAGATATTCAAGCGTCTGCTTGATTATAGGTTGCGCTGGTCCATTAATCAATCGAACTCTTGAATATTGCGCCCCGCCTCTGCTATACCTGATGGTTCATGAGCCAATCTCGTCTGCCATTGCTTGACCACCCGCTCGATCAGGCCTCCGCGTTTACTCCCGAAGCGTTGATCGCAGCGGTTCG
>Ga0209014_10002459_pt1 | contig 10759 bp, 7 predicted proteins | sample BarGraNGADG00212_FD_184491 | JGI IMG/M metagenome (GOLD analysis project Ga0209014, IMG submission 184491) | Arctic peat soil microbial communities from Barrow, Alaska - Barrow Graham LP Ref core NGADG0002-212 (SPAdes) (version 2) | ecosystem: Environmental > Terrestrial > Soil > Wetlands > Peat... | reverse complement strand
GCTCTTCTTGAGCGACGTACTGCCGCCCGGCATCCCAATCAAGGCGGGCATCGTCGCCGTGGCCCAAGGTGGCACTGACGTTCGCCAAGTGACTACCGGTCGAAACGTGCAACTCCGGGTCTTCACCGAGTCGGTGCCATTGCCCGGTGGATCGACGTACTTCGTCCAGACAGCCGCCAACATGAGCGACGAGGTCAGTCTGCTCAACCTGCTCCGGACGGTCCTTCTCGCCGGGGGGGCTCTGGCCTTCCTGGCGGCGCTTGCCGCCGGCTACTTCTACGCCGGCCGGGCGTTAGTCCCGATTCGCGCTTCGATCGATCGGCGCCAGGCGGCATTGCAGCGGCAGCGCGAGTTCGCGGCCAATGCCAGCCACGAGCTTCGCACGCCGCTCACAGTCATAAGGGCGAGCGTCGAGGACCTGAGACGCAACAGCAAGAGTCGGGTCGCCGACGTGGGCGACGCCCTCGACGACATGGAGGCCGAGGTCCGGCATCTGACCGCACTCGTCGATGACATGTTGCTGCTGGCACGGACCGATTCGGGCGTCGTGCAGGTTGAGCGCATGCTGTTGGACCTCGCCGACGTCGCGGTCGAGGCGGCTTCCACTCTGTCTGGGCTGGGTGAGGAGCGCGGAGTGGGCGTGGTCGCGGATCCGCTGCCGGCGCCCGTCCTCGGCGATGCGCTACGCCTTCGCCAGCTGGTCACGATCCTCGTGGACAATGCGATAAGGCACAGCCCGTCGGGCTCCACGGTCACGGTCAGTATTCGGTCAGGCAATGGGGTCGCGCTTCTATGGGTCGAGGACGAGGGCCCGGGCGTCAAGCCGGAGGACCTGCCGCGCCTGTTCGAACGGTTCTGGCGAGCCGACGACGCACCCGCCGGGGGCACCGGGCTGGGGCTCTCGATCGCCAGATGGATCGTGGAGCAGCACGGCGGCACGATCGGCGCCGAGAACAAGCCCGAAGGTGGAGCTCGCTTCTGGGCCCAGCTGCCTTCGGCCGATCCGCGGGCCCAGGCGGTTCTGGATATCGACGCTCCTAGGGCGGAGTCTCCCGAGCCTTCTTCGGGCCAGTCTCCGGAGTGGATCCCAGGGGATCGGGACCAGCCCGTTATCTAGCCCCGAGCTGCGGTAGGCCCGCTCAGCCGGCCAGCAGCCTGACCTCGGCCACGATACCGACGCAGATGATCGCGAGGCGCAGCAGCGGCGCCGGGAGTCGCCGTCCGACGCGAGCCCCCACTTGCCCGCCGACGATCGAACCGACGGCAATGAGCAGCGCCACGTCCCAGTGGACCGGCGCCACGAACGCGAACAGGAGCGCGGCCACGCCGTTGATCAAGACCGCGAGCACGTTCTTGAGGCCGTTGAGCCGCTGGATGTCGTCGGGCAAGAAGATCGTGAGGAGGGCGATCATGATGATCCCCTGACCCGCCCCGAAGTAGCCGCCGTAGATTGCGGTGCCGAAGATCGTCAGCGCCAGAGGCCAGGACTTGTGGGCCTCGTCGTGGCGCTGGTGCGCCAGCGCCTTCGACAGCCGCGGCCCAACGGCAACCAGAACCAGCGCCACGAAGATGAGCGCCGGGACGATGGCCGCGAAGGCGCCGGGGAAGGCCCGCAGCAGCGCCGCTCCAGTCAGCCCTCCCGCGCTGGCCACGATACCGAGACGGATTGCGCGCGACTTCTGGCCGACGAGTTCGCGGCGGTAGCCGATGGCGCCGCTGATCGACCCGGGCACGAGCCCCACGGTGTTCGAGACATTGGCGTCGAGTGGCGCATAGCCGAAGGCCAGGAGGGTTGGAAAGGTGATCAGCGACCCGGAGCCGACGATCGTGTTGATCGTCCCCGCCGCCAGTCCCGCGCACAGGATCGCGACCGCCTCGAACGGCGTCATCGAGTGGCCCGGCGCGAAGCGCTGCGCACTGCGCGGAGCGCCGCTCGCGGGGCGCTGAAGGCGGGGTCGTGGCTCATCGGCCGATCGTATCCGACCGGCGGGTTCTTCGGCCCTCGTTCACACCGCCGACCCGATTCCGGCGATTGCGTAGAGGAGCTGGGGTGGCCTACGGGGGTCGAACCCGTAACCTGCGGATCCACAGTCCGCTGCTCTGCCGGTTGAGCTAAGGCCACCATCGCGTGCCCCCGCGGGCCGCGGCGTCGACCGCTCGTGCCGCAGCGTTGGGCCGACCGGGAGTATAGCGGGTGCGCGGCGCAGAGGGCTGAGCGTTGCCGGGCGTGGGGGCGGACGCCGCACGTACACGTTTGCCGCTTGCGGCTGCGGCTTGGGCGGCGCCGGCCGACTACTCCCTCGTGAAGCTACCCTCCCGTGTAGGGGTCCGCCCCCCAAAGAGCAGGATTAGCCCTGGTACCACTTGACCCCACACCGCGGGACCTGCGGGCAGGTGATTGGTCGGGTCTCGCATGCCTATCTTGGGGCCACACCTAGCCAACTGGGATCGCATCACCCACCATGCCCGATCACATCGCCAGCCGACCCGCCGCCACCCGTGTCCGTTTGCGCATTCTGCGTAACGCGGGCGTCGCTGTCACATTCGCCCTTCTGGCCATCGGCGGCACGGTAGCGCCCGCGGCAGCCTGGAGCACCGGGTTCAGTTCCTCCGACGAGCAGCTCCTGTTCTCGCTGACGAACCAGGATCGCGCGTCCGCCGGCCTCCACTCGCTGGTCTACGACTCGTACCTCCACAAAGAAGCAGAGTGGCGGGTCAAGGACATGGCCGACCGCAACTACTTCTCCCACAAGATCCCGCCCACCAATGTCATGGTGTTCACCTTCATGCAGAAGGACGGGTACTGCTTCAACGTGGCCGGCGAGAACATCGGCTCGAGCACGTACCCCGACGACACCGCCACCGCTTACATCGAAACGGGGTTCATGGGCTCCCCGACGCACCGTGACAACATCCTCGGTACCTGGAACAACATGGGCGTGGGTGCCTACAAGGCGGCCGATGGCCACAAGTTGTACGCGGTCCTCTTCTCCATTCCGTGCACCGCCCCCAAGCCCACACCCAAGCCCACACCCAAGCTGACACCCAGGCCGACCACGGCGCCGACGGCCAACCCGACCACGCCGCCGACGGCCAACCCGACCACGCCGCCGACGGCCAACCCGACCGCGACTCCGACGGCCAACCCGACCGAGACCACGATCCCGACCACGGCCAACCCGACCGCGACTACGATCCCGTCCGCAACCTCCACACCAACCATGCAAGTCACGGACCAGCCGACCCCGGGTGTCTCCTCGTCGGAGCCGTCGTCGGCCACGCCGTCGGCCACGCCGTCCGCGACCGTCGCCCCGAGCCAGACGTCCGAGATCGGGTCAGAGCCCTCGAGCCTGCCGTCCAACGTAGGCGCGACCGGGACCGGTGCGCCATCCTCGGGGACCATGATCGGCGACAATTCGGGCTTGCGAATACGCAACCAGCCGCCTTCCGGTAGCCTCCTCGGCTCCGTGTTCCAGACGATGTTCGGCGGGTTCTTCGACTCTTAGCCGATCGGTCTACACTCTCGGCGTGCCAACAGCGCCGCCTGCCTCATCTGCCGAATATGCCAAGCAGAATGGGACGATCCTCGAAGCGATCAACGTCACCAAGCGCTACCGGCTGGGAGCGCGTGACGTCGAAGCTCTGAGGGGCGTATCGCTGCACGTTCGGCGGGGCGAGTTCGTCGCCCTCATGGGGCCATCCGGATCCGGCAAGAGCACCCTCCTCCAGCTCCTCGGTGGCCTTGACCGGCCGACGAGCGGCGAAATCGTGCTCGACGGTGAAGTAGTCAGCCGCCTCAGCGACGCGGAGGCGACTCGACTACGCCGCGAGAAGACCGGCTTCGTCTTCCAATTCTTCAACCTCATCCCGCTTCTCGACGTGTACGAGAACGTAGCTTTGCCCTTCACCATCGCAGGCATCGACCCGCGTCGAGGCGAGGCCGCAAGGCAGATCCACGAAGTCATCGAGCTCGTGGATCTCCTGGGACGCGAGCGCAACCGCCCCGATCAGCTGTCGGCCGGGGAGCAGCAGCGCGTGGCCCTGGCTCGCGCCCTGCTGGGCCGGCCCGCGATATTGCTGGCCGACGAGCCGACGGGCAACCTGGACTACGCAACAGGCGGCGAGATCCTCGACGAGTTGTGGCGCTCATGCGACGAGCTGGGCCAGACGATCGTCCTCGTGACCCACGACGCACGCGCCGCCGCTCACGCCGACCGCGTGCTGGTGATCAGCGACGGCCGCATTCGCGACGAGATCGAGCTTGGTCGCCGTAAGGACAGCGACGCACGACCGCTGATTACGCGGCTCGCCCAGCTGGGCCTGTAGCCGGTGCGGCGCTTTTCGTCGCTCGCCTGGCGAAGCCTCCGCGCCAGATCGCTGCGCAGCTTCCTCACTATTGCCGGCATCGCCCTCGGCGTGGCCGTCCTGTTCGCGTCCCTGTCGGCGGGAGCGACGATGGACGCCGCCGTCGACCGAGCCGCGGCCGACGACATCGGCCACTCTGCTCTACGCGTAGAGGCACTGGCAGAGACGGGCCTGTCGGGGGAAGCCATGCGGGTGATCGAGCACATCTCCGGCGTCTCCGTCGCCGCGCCGGCGCTCGAGCGCAAGACCTATCTGGCCGCAAGCCTCGCCCAGAGTCCTTCCGCGAAGTTGCCGGCGCCTGTAACCGTGCTCGGCGTCGATCCCGTTGCCGAGCCGCAGCTTCACGACCTGTCGCTCGCCGCCGGCCTGCCGCTGGCCGCGGACGCCGGAAAGAGCGCCCTCATCACTCAGACTCTCGCCTCGGCGGAGCGACTCCGAGTGGGCGACACGATAAGACTCAACGGAGGCAAGACCGGCCCCGCTGAGTTCGGGATCGTGGGGATCATTTCCGGCGACGGACCCCTTCCCGACGCTGCCGGTCGCCTGGTTTACGTTCCGCTCGCCGCAGCCCAGGCGCTGTTCGACTCGACCGGCGTAACTAGAATCGATCTGGGCACGCGCCCGGGAACCACGACCGACGAGCTGATGGGCCAGCTCGAAGCCAGCATCGCGAGTGAGCCGTACCTGCTGACGCGGACATCGGATCTAGCGACATCGTTGCGCGCCGAGACCGAGGGCTTCCGCAGCACTCTGCTGCTTGTAGCCGCCGTCGTTCTGTTTGCGGGCGCGTTCCTGATCTTCAACACGCTGTCGATGACCGTGGCCGAAAGGTCTCGCGAGGTCGGGTTGCTGCGGGCGGCGGGCACGACCCGCTCCCAGGTCATGAGCTTCGTCCTGCTGCAGGCTCTCGCGCTCGGGGTGGCCGGATCCCTCCTCGGGGTCGCATTGGGCGTGGGTCTGGCCGAGATCACGCTGTCCTGGGTTGGCTCCGCGGGTTCCGTCACGCTGGGCGGTCCGGAGATTTCTGCCGCTTCGATAGTCCTGGCTTTGGTGATAGGCGTCCTCGTCACCCTCGCGGCCTCGCTGGAGCCGGCCTGGCGGGCCGGGCGCATTCCGCCGATCGAGGCGCTGCGCCGGGGCCCGATCGGGGCGGCCGCCGGTTACGCACGGCTGCGCTGGCTCGTGCTGGTCTTCGCGGTCCTCGCGATCGTGGCCCTCGCCGTGTGGCCGAGTGGCACCGCGACCCAGGGTGGTGGCGGATTCTCTGCCGGCGGCTCCGGAATGTGGGGACCGCTGGTCGTCTTCGCCATCCTGCTCGGGGCGGTGCTCGTGGTGCCGCTGGTCCTGGGCCCGTTGCTGCGCGTGGCGGGTATCCCGTTCCGGGTCTTTCGCAGCCAGGAACGCCTGGCGCGCAGCTCGCTTGCGCGAGATCGCAGCCGCACGGCCCTCACGGCCGGTGCCCTCGTGGTGGGTCTGGCGATGGTCGTGGCCCTGGGCACCGCCGCTCAGGACGTGCGCAAGATAGGCGCCATGTGGCTCGCGGAGACCATTCCCGGCAGCGAGCTCCTGACCTCCATTCGTCCCGTCTCCCCGACGGGGCAGATCCCGGACCAACTGGCCGCGGTCCCGGGCGTGAAGTCCATCTCGCCGATCGGGATGTTCGGCGCGCCCTTCGACGGCGTTCGCCAGGAAGCGGCCGCGATCGTCGGCAAGGACTATCTCGATGACGGCCGCCTCGTCTTCGTCTCGGGTGGCGGCGATCGGGACGCGGCGCTGTCGGCGCTCGACGCCGGCGGCAGCGTGATCGTCCCGCAATCGCTCGCCCAGGCCAGCGGGATCCATGTCGGCGACACGCTCTCCTTCGCCACGGGTCCGACACCCACGCGGCTCCGGGTTGTGGGAATCGTTGCTCACTCCATCCCGAGCGAGTCGCAGGAGGCCATCCTCATCGGCTGGTCGGACGCCGTGCAGTCGTTCGGAGCGTCCGGGGCCGATTTCTTCGCGGTCCGTTACGAGCCGGGCCAGGAGTCGACCGCAGGCGCAACGATCGATTCGCTGGCTTCGCAATACGCCCTGGAACCGGCCGACCTCACGCGCGTCCAGGGAACGGTGGGCGACGCCCTCGATCGAATCTTCCGGCTGCTCGATGCGCTCGCCCTGACTGCCGTCCTGGTGGCCGGACTCGGGATGGCAAACACCTTCTCGATGAGCGTCCTCGAGCGAGTCCGCGAGATCGGCGTCCTTCGCGCCACGGGCATGACGAGCCGCCAGGTGTGGGGCATGGTCGTGCTCGAGGCCGGGATTCTGGGCATAGCGGGCGCCGTCGTCGGCGCTCTGATCGGCCTGGTCGTGGGGGCCCTGCTGGTCTTCTGGTCCAGTGGTGGCTTTGGGCTGGTCTTCGATCCGCCGTTGGCGTCGATCGTCCTGGCGGTATTCTTCGGTGTGCTCATCAGCGTGACGGCATCGATCTATCCGGCAGGGCTGGCCAGCCGACTTTCGATCGTTCGCGCCGTCAAATACGAGTAAGGCCGACTCTCGGGCCGGGCCGGCCCTCCGGGGTAGCTCGCTCGTTTGCTACACTCGCCTCAATTGGGCCGGAGGTAGGGTCCAGTACATGGCCGCGCCACAGCAGGGAAGACAACGTATGCTCGCGACCCGACATCTGAACCGCCTCCCCGTCGCCGAAAAGGGGATCACCATCGGCGACTTCCTCGTCCCTGTTCGCGTCGGCGAGCGGATGAGCTCGAGGCTTCGCCACATCGCGCTCATCTCCATCGGGGCCGTCTTCATCGCCCTGACCGCCAATGTTGCAATCGCCATCCCGGGCAACCCGGTCCCGATTACCGGCCAGACGCTCTCCGTGCTCGTCGTCGGCGGCGCCTTGGGCCTGCGCCGAAGTTCGCTCTCCGTCGCGCTGTACCTCGTCCTGGGTTTGTTCCTGCCCGTGTATGCGAACCAAGCCCATGGCCTGGGGACGATCGCAAGCTTCGGGGCAGGTGGGGTCAGCATCTCGCCGGTCGGCGGATACCTGATCAGCTTCCTCTTCGCCGCCGCCCTGGTTGGCTGGCTGGCTGAGATGGGCTGGGATCGCCATATCGGCGGAGCAATCGGAGCCATGATCCTGGGCGAGGTCGTGATCTATGCCATCGGCGTGCCGTGGCTGGCGATCTCGGCGCACCTATCCCCGCAGTCGGCGATCGCGCTGGGCTTCACTCCGTTCGTGATCGGCGATGCCATCAAGCTGGCGATTGCGGCGGGCATCTTCCCGTTCGCGTGGTGGCTCGTAGGGAGACGCGCGGGCGAAAGGTAGTCGCCTCGCGGGCGGTCCAGCGCCGAAGCCAGGCGTGCCTGGCTCGTTGTCGCCTGCGCTCCTCGCTCACGCACCTTTGGGTGAGCTCGCTCTCGCCAGGCTTGCCTGGCGCGTGCTCGGCTCCGCCTCGCTCTGAACCGCCGGCTCGGCGACGTCCAAGCTGGCAGGCGGTCCAGCGCTTCGTTGCTGGCGAATCCCTGATCGTTGGCGCCTGGCGCGCCACTCTCCGGGCGATCCTGCGTTTGTCCGGCTGCAGCGGACAGGAATCGATCTTTCGACCTGGTTAGCCGGCTCGGGTCGACGGGTTTATCCTCAAGCAGCTGTCTGCCAAGCTCATCGGCCTTGAGCAGTCGCTCTTCGCCGGTCCAAATGGTTGTCTGCAGGTGAGCTTGGGGCGAAAGAGTTCTTCCCGGACCCGATCGCGGTCCGGTCATCCCGCAGAGCAGCGGATCCTGTCCGCTGGGAGCGGACATTCGCAAGATCGTCGCCGGGGGCGAGCGTGCCAGGGCATCGATCGAGCCACTCCAGGATGCGGACGCCGCGGGGATCGATCCAGCGATGGCGCAGCACGCCGTCCGCGAGGCCCGCGCCTGGAAGCTAGAAGCGCGCCCATTCGTCCGGCGGTAGATCGCCGACGCCGAACAGGTGCAGGCAACGCTCGAGGCCTTCGATCTCGACAGGCACGGCATCGCGGCGCCACGTCTCGGGAGTGACTATGACCTTGTGCTCCACGACGGCGTTGCCGCTCACGGCGTACGTTTCGTCGCCGTTGGCCACATAGCCGAGCTTCGCCGAGACCCGGGCGGAGGGTGCGTTGCCCTCGAAGTAGCCCGACTCCGCGGCCAATGCCCCCAGCCCCTCGAAGGCGAGCGCAAGGACCGCGGCCCGCATCTCCGTCCCGTAGCCGTGCCCGTGAAAGCGGCGGCCGAGCCAGCTGGCGCTGCTTACGACTCGCCTCACACCGAAGTCGCGAGACATCAGGTCCTGTATGCCGATCGGCTGCCCATCGGCGACCACGGCAAGCCCGAGCACCCAAGCAGCTGGACTCCAGTTGCCCCGGACGCTCCACCAATGCAACAGGAATTGGCGTTCGAAGGCGGGGGAGGGGAGTTCGTGCCAGGGCACCAGGAAGACCGTCCTGCCCTCGTCGACGACGCCTTCGCGGGCAACGCCGGCCAGGGCGAGCAGGTCGTCATCGGTAGGTAGGCGCAACTCGAGGCGGGGCGTCCGAATTCGCAAATCGAAGAGCGGCCAGGGGTGTCCGGACATGCGCAGCAGCTTAGCCGAACGAAGGGTCCGGCGGCGTCTTCGGTGGACTCGAAGCCGTGGCGTTCAGGCCGACTTGCGACGGCGTGCCGGTACCGCGACTTCCTCTTCCGCTGGCGCCGGTGCGGGCGCCGCGACCTTACCGGGCTCCACAGCGACCGGCTTGCTCCTCTTACGTTCGCCGATGGGCTGCGGCGTGGGGCGGCGTTCCGCTCGGCTTGCCCTCGCCGCTGCCACGCTCGCCTCGAGCGCGGCCATCAGATCGGTGAGTTGGGCCGCAGGCGCGGATGCCGGCTCGGCGATCTCGGCTCCGGCAGCCTTGGCTTCGATGATCTGGAGCAGTGCCTCGCGGTATTCGTCCCGGTAAGCGGCCGGATCGAATTCCTTTGTCATCGCCGCGACGAGCTGCTCAGCCATGACCCGCTCCGCGGGCTTGATCTCGACATCGCTCTCGGGCAGCGTGAGATCGCCGACGGAGCGGATCTCGTCGGGCCAATGAAGCGTCGAGAGAAGCATCGTCGAGGCGAACGGATCGAGCGAAGCCAGCTGCTCGCGATCCTTCATCACGACCTTGGCGATCGCCCGGAGGCCTCGTTCCGCCAGGACCTGCTTCAGCAGGAAGAAGGCCCTGCGCGCCACCGGCTCGGGCTCCAGGTAGTAGGCCTGCTTGATGAACCGGGTCGTCTGGCCGTCCGCCGCAACTGGCACGAATTGCTCGATCTGGATGGAGCGGACCGTCTTGAGCGGAACGGCCGCAAGGTCGTCGTCGGTGACCACGACGAACTGTCCGGGCGCCATCTCGTAGCCACGCACCATGTCGCCGCGCTCGATGAAGACTTCGTCGGTGGGGCAATACGTTTTCATCTGGATCCGGCCGTGACACTGGTCGTGGAGCATGTGGAAGCTCACGCCCTTCGACTCGGTTGCCAGGTAAAGCTTGACCGGGATTGTCACCAGGCCGAACTCGATTGCCCCTTTCCACATAGCCCGAGCCATCGCGCCTTACCTCGCTTCCTCGAATCCGCCTCGCGGACTCGCGAAATCAGAGCATAGCCTCGACCGCGAAATGGGCGCGATTCGCCCCACCGAGGGGCACGCGTGTGCCGCGTGGCGAGTCCGGAGCGGCTAAATCCGGCGCAGCTCCGCCTCTGCCTCGGCCAGGCGGGCGATGATGCCGTCGCGCAGCTTGTCCAGGCCGGTGTTCACGTCGCGGGCGCTGGTGCCGATCGACGTGAGGGTCTGTTTGAGGGCGCGGATCATCTCGAGTTGCTCGCGCACGCCGTTGAGCGCCGCAGTCACGGCCGCCGCGTCCACCTCGACGTCGTGTTCGCGCAGCGTCTGCAGGGCGAGCAGTCGGGCCAGACGAACCGACGCTTCGAGAGTCGCCATGTCCGGCGCCGCGGGATCGATCACGCAGTAGACGTCGCCGGCGCGCACGTCGAACGGGGCGATCCCCGCGGGGGCATGGGCGGGAGTGAAGGCGACCAGCGCCACGGCCGCGTCGCGGTTGGCCTTGGCTTCGCGCAGTTCGTCACGCATACTGCGCCCCGAGACGTAACGGTCCTTGCACTCGATCACGACCCGCACTTCGGCGCCGGCGGTCGCCTCCGAGTTGAGCGTCAGCACGAAGTCGCCCTTCTTGGAGCCCATCGAGGCGCCCCTCTCGGTCCCGGTCCGCTCGAGCACGTCGCCCGATCCGCGCGCGATCTCTCCGAGCAACTCCTCCGCGATCTCCTCGAAGTCGGCGCCCTTGGCCGTCGACTTGCTTCGCTCCGAGGCACGCGCTGCGCCAGACGCCTCCAGCGCGGCCAACCGCTC
>Ga0209014_10002458_pt1 | contig 10760 bp, 7 predicted proteins | sample BarGraNGADG00212_FD_184491 | JGI IMG/M metagenome (GOLD analysis project Ga0209014, IMG submission 184491) | Arctic peat soil microbial communities from Barrow, Alaska - Barrow Graham LP Ref core NGADG0002-212 (SPAdes) (version 2) | ecosystem: Environmental > Terrestrial > Soil > Wetlands > Peat... | reverse complement strand
TGCTGACAACCAAGCGCAGGTTCGCCTCGATCAGCGCGTCACGAAGGCCGGCCGCGGCCTCCGCTCCGGGCACGAGGGGGTTCGCGAGGAGCGCCCGCAGCGCGATGGTGTCGTCCCCCGAGAGCGCCGCCTCGATGGCAAGACGCTCGTACTCCTTGGCGTGGAGGACGAGTGCTCGCATCTCGTGGGCCAGGGGACCGGTCGGGAGCGGTTCAGCGCCGTCGCGCGTGACCCTCGCCGAGAGCTCCACGACGTCGTCGTCGGCGAGCCCGCGGATCGCCCCGCCGTTGCGCACGTCCACGACGTGGATCGCACCGTCGCCGGTGTGGAGCGACTCGACGAGCGCGGCTGCCGCTTCGCTGTAGTACGCGCCGCCCCGCCGCTCCAGGAGCTCCGGCTTCCGGTCCAGCGACGGGTCCCGGTAGAGCTCCAGCAGCTCGCGTTCGATCGCCATGACATCGCTCGCGCGGTTGGCGCCGTCGAGCTGCTCGCGGAGCACCTCGTCCGTCGCGTAGTAGTAGCGAAGGTAGTAGGACGGGATGGCGCCCAGCGCCCGGACGAGGTCGAGCGGGAAGTGCTCGTCCGCGGTGACCAGCGGGTCGCCTGCGGCCAGCAGGTCCGGCAGCCGGTCCACGCCGTCGACGGTCACGGCGCGGATCCACGAGAGGTGGTTCAGCCCGACGTGGTCGAGGCGAACCCGGGCAGGATCCACGCCGAAGTGGGCGGCGAACCTGCGCTGGAAACCGATCGCCACGTTGCACAGGCCGATGGCCCGGTGCCCCGCGTCGAGCAGCGCCTGGGTCACGATCCCGACCGGGTTGGTGAAGTCGAGGATCCAGCTACCCGGCGCCCCCCGGCGCGCAGCCTCGTCCGCGATCTCCAGGACGAGGGGCACCGTCCGGAGCGCCTTCGCGAACCCGCCGGGTCCCGTCGTCTCCTGGCCGATCGCGCCGAACCGGTGGGGGAGCGTCTCGTCCACGAAGCGGGCCGCCTGGCCGCCGACGCGCAGCTGGACCAGGGTGAACGCGGCGCCGTCGAGCGCGGCGGACCGATCCCCCGTCAGCACCAGGCGTCCCGGCCAGCCCGCCCGGCGCAGGATGCGGCTCGCCAGGCCACCCACGATCTCCAGGCGCCCCGCGTCAGGGTCCATCAGGACGAGCTCGTCGATGGGCAGGACCGCGGACCGCCGCGCGAACCCCTCGACCAGCTCGGGGGTGTAGGTGCTTCCCCCGCCGATCACGGCGACCTTGAGGCCCATCGACCCGTCCCTCGCTGACGTCGGTCCCTGACAAAGGCTTGACAGATTGCTTATAACCTTAGCAGCAAGCACGTGCACCGCAAGAGGCGACGGCGACGCGCATGGCACGCTTCAGGCTACTCGCGGGCCCGATCCCGCTCCACCACCAGGTCTATCTCGACCTGCGCTCGGCGCTCGAGGCCGGGGAGTGGCAGCCGGGCGACCAGCTGCCGCCGGAGCGCGAGCTGGCCGCCCGGTACGGGTGCAGCCTCATCACCGTCCGGCGCGCGCTGGGTGACCTTGCCCGCGAACGGCGGCTGGAGCGGACGCGGGGCCGGGGAACGTTCGTCACGCGACCGCCGATCGCGCTCGATCTCGACGGCCCGCTCTCCTTCACCGAGGAGCTGCACCACCTGGGCCACGACGCGTCCACCCGCGTGGTGACCGCGCGCACGGTGCCCGCGAAGCTGTCCGTCGCGGAGGCCCTGGGGATCGCGATCGGCGCCCCCGTGATCCACGTCGAGCGTCTCCGTATCGCCGATGGCGAGCCCCTGCTCCTCGAGCAGGTGTACCTCCCGGAGGCACGCTTCCCCGGGCTCCTGGCGGGTGACCTCGAGCACGGGTCGCTGTACGAGCTCCTCGCGGTCCGCTACGACACGCGTGTCGTCCGTGCCCGGGAGGCGCTGGAACCCATCGCGCTGCCCTCACGCGAGGCGCAGCTGCTCGGTGTCGAGCCCCACCGGCCCGCGCTGTTGATCGAGGGGCTGGCCTTCGACCAGGCCGGCCAACCGGTGGAGTTCGCGCGCTCATACGTCCGGGGCGACCGGACGAGGTACTACGTGGAGCGGATCGTCGTCCGTTCCAGCCCCAGGTCAGACTCGGTGGCCACGGGCTCCGCCGAGTCCGGTCCGAAGGTTGTCTCGCGCCACGGCTGACGTCCGCCATCGAAGACGGTCCGGTGCCCGACCAGGAGGAGCAGATGCGAGCGATCCGAGCCTTCGCCGTTCTAGGGGTGCTGGCGCTTGTCGCCGGTGCCTGCGGCGGCAGCACACCCACCACGGCCCCGTCGGGCGGGGCGACGACCGTACCTGCCGCCAGCGCCACGACAGCGCCTGCCGCCAGCGCGACGACGGCTCCGGAGCCGTCCGCCTCGGCCGCCGCCGGCGCGCCGGTCGAGATCCGCTGGTACTGCTGTCTCGGCGGCGGCGACGCGCCCGAGCAGGTCACGGTCGAGAAGCAGGTCGTCGAGAAGTTCAACGCGAGCCACCCCAACATCAAGCTGACCTTCGAGGCGGTCCCGTACGCCGGCGCGAACGACGCCCTGGCGACGGAGATCGCGTCGGGCAACGGGCCGGACATCGTGGGGCCGGTGGGCATCGGCGGCGCCAACGCCTTCCATGGCCAGTGGCTGGACCTCGCGCCGCTGATCGCGAAGAACAACTACGACCTCTCGGGCTTCCCGCCCGACGCGGTGAACATCTACAAGCTGGACGAGGGCCAGGTCGGCATCCCGTTCGCGATCTACCCGTCGGTCCTGTTCTACTCGAAGAGCCTGTTCACCGAGGCGGGTCTCGCCGAGCCGCCGCACACGTACGGCGCGAAGTACAAGATGCCCGACGGCACCGAGGTCGACTGGAACTACGACACCGTCCGCCGGGTCGCGAAGATCCTGACGGTCGACAAGAGCGGCAAGGACGCCACGCAGGCCGGCTTCGACCCCAAGAACATCGTGCAATGGGGCTTCGAGCCGCAGCGGGACGACCTGCGCGGCATGGGCGCCTACTTCGGGGCCGGGACTCTCGCGGGTGGCGCCGACGGCAAGACCGCCCAGATCCCCGCGGCCTGGAAGGCGGCCTGGACGTACTGGTACGACGCGATGTGGACGGACCATATCTCGATGACCGGTCCGATCTTCAGCAGCCCGGACATCAACCCCGAGGACTACCCGTTCTTCACGGGCAAGATCGCGATGAGCGAGAACTTCCTGTGGTCCACCTACGGCCTCGAAGGGCTCAAGGGCGACTGGGACATGGGCATCATCCCGTCGTACAACGGGCAGGTGACGTCCGCGTTCAACGCCGACACGTTCCGCATCCTCAAGGGCACCAAGCACCCGAACGAGGCATTCGAGGTGCTGACCTACCTCCTCGGCGAGGGAGCTCCCGACCTGCTCGCCACGTACGGCGGCATGCCCGCCCGGACGGCCGACCAGGCGGCGTTCTTCGCAGGCCAGGACGTGACGTTCACCCAGAAGCCGGACTGGCAGGTTGCCATCGACAGCATCCAGTTTGCCGACAACCCCAACTTCGAGTCCTACATGCCGGCCTACAACGAGACCCTCGGGCTCGTCGGCTCGGGCGGCAAGTACACGACCCGCTGGCAGACCAACCAGGGTCTCGACATGAACAAGGAGGTCGAGACGCTGCGCGCCGAGATCCAGGCGATCTGGGACAAGCAGCCCTGATCAATCCCTGGCCCGGGGGTTCCAGGCCAGGCTGACTCCGTCCCGCCGGCGGTTTGCCGGCGGGACCCCACCGCCGCTCGAGGACGCGATGCCGATCCTGCGCAACGGGCCCCGGTCGTGACCGCAGCCCCGGAGTCCGCCGCCGTCACCGTGCGGTCGCGGAGGCGGCTGCCGATCCACGGCTGGCATCCCTCGCGCCTGGCGCGTCGCGAGGCGCTCTGGGGCTTCCTGTTTATCTCGCCCTGGCTCATCGGGTTCCTCGTGTTCACGCTGGCCCCGATGATCGCCTCGCTCGGTTTCACGTTCACGAACGTCAGCCTGGCGCAGGAGCAGCCGCTCGCGTTCGTCGGGCTGCACAACTGGCAGACGATGCTGGGCGACGCCCAGACCTGGGCTTCTTTAGGTGTCACCTTCCGGTTCGCGCTGCTCCAGTTGCCGATCGCGATGATCCTCCCGCTGTCGCTCGCGATCGCGCTCAACGCCCGGGCCCTCAAGGGGCCGGGCGCCTTCCGCGTCCTGTTCTTCCTGCCGTACGTGATCCCGTTCGTGTCGGGCGTCCTGATCTGGCAGGGGATGCTCAACCTCGAGACGGGCTGGCTGAACGCCTTCCTGCGCTTCACCGGCATCGAGAACCCGCCCAACTGGCTCAACGACTCGACGTTCATCTACCCGGCGCTCGTGTTCATCGGCATCTGGGGCATCGGGTCCGCGATCATCGTCAACCTGGCCGGCCTGCGCGGGATCCCGACCGAGCTCTACGACGCGGCCAACATCGACGGCGCCGGGTGGTGGGGCTCGCTCCGCAACGTGACCCTGCCGCTGATGTCGCCGGTGATCTTCTACACGCTGATCCTGAGCATCGTGGACGTGCTCCAGTACTTCCTCGTGCCCCTGGTGATCAACAACGGCACGGGCGAGCCCGACGGCACGACGTTCTTCTTCAACCTCTACCTGTACAAGACGTTCTTCACCTACCAGAACATGGCCTACGGGGCGACGCTCGCGTGGATGCTGTTCCTGGTCACGCTGCTGGTGTCGCTCGTCGTGTTCTGGTCGTCGCGCCGCTGGGTCTACTACGCGGGTGAACGCTGATGGACACCGGCGCCGGCCGATTCGCCGATGTCGCCACCGCCGGCGTCGTCGGCCAGGACGCTCGGAGGCGGTTCCGGCGCCCGCGCCGTCCGCGCGACGCGCGTCGCTCGTTCACGATCACGTTCATCCTCGTCGTCGTGCTCGCCGCCTTCCTGTCGCCAATCCTCCGGGCCGCGCTGGTGTCGCTCAAGACGCCGGCCCAGCTGTCCGAGACCAACGCGCCGTTCCTGCCGTCGGTGCCCAGCACGTTCGCGTGGGAGGGCAAGGAGTACGACGTCTACATCGTCCCGCTGCCGGAGGGTTCCCGGGAGCTGGCGCTGGTGAAGCCCGGCCGCCAGCAGAGCGACTTCCTGGACCCGGCCGACCCGGCTGCGGGAACGATCACCTGGCAGGGCTCCTGGCGGACCCTGGAGCGTGCCTGGACCCTGTCGCCCGCCTGGTCCAACTACTCCGACGTCTGGGCGCTCATCGACTTCCCACGGTTGCTGTTCAACACGATCGCCATCGCGTTGATCGGCATGGTGGGCGTCCTGGTCTCGTGCACCCTGGTGGCGTACGGGTTCGCCCGGTTCCGGTTCCCCGGCCGCTCGCTGCTGTTCATGATCCTGATCGCGACGATCTTCCTGCCCGGTGCCGTGACCGTCATCCCGACGTACACGGTGTTCTCGAAGATCGGCTGGGTGGGGACGTGGCTGCCGCTCCTGGTCCCGGTCTTCTTCGCCAACGCCTTCGACGTGTTCCTGTTGCGGCAGTACCTGCTCACGATCCCCCGTGAGATGGACGAGGCCGCCGCCATCGACGGCGCCGGGCCCTTCCGCACGCTGGTCTCGGTGATCCTGCCCCAGGCGTGGCCGGTCGTGATCGCGGTGGCGATCTTCCACTTCGTGTACTCGTGGAACGACTTCTTCAACCCGCTGATCTACCTGTCCACCAAACCAGAGCTGCAGACGCTGGCCGTCGGCCTGCAACGGTTCAACGGCATCCACTACCGGAACCCGGCCTACGTGCAGGCCGGGACGCTGATGACCATGGTGATCCCGGTGATCATCTTCCTGATCTTCCAGCGGGTCTTCACTCGTGGCATCGTGATCACCGGGGTGGAGAAGTGAGCCACCCGGACCCGGGCGGCTTCCGGGTGGCCATCACGATCGATGCCGAGTTCCCGGACCGGCCCACCGAACCGGGTGTCACGGCGCGGATCCTGGATGTCCTCGCGGAGGACGGCGTCCCGGCGACCGTCTTCATCCAGGGACGATGGGCCGAGGCCGAGCCGGTCCTGGCTCGCCGGATCGCCGCCGAGGGCCACCTGGTCGCGAACCACTCGCACCACCACGCACGGATGACGCTCCTGACTGCGGCGGGCATCGTCCGCGATGCCCAGGCGTCGGAGCGGGCCATCATCGCGGCCACCGGGCGGAGCCCGCGGCCGTGGTTCCGGTGCCCGTTCGGGGCAGGTGCCGGGACCCGCCGCGTCGCCGACCGGCTGGACTCGATCGGCTATGTCGACGTGGGCTGGCACGTTGACGGCCGCGACTGGGCCGGGGGCAGCGCCGGGCGCCTCGAGGGCCGCCTCGTCCGTGAGACCATCGCCCACGGAGACGGCTCCGTGGTTTTGCTGCACGGCTGGCCGCGGGCGACGCCCGTCGCGCTTCGCGGCACCATCCGCCGGCTCCGCGATGCAGGAGCCACGTTCGTGACGATCGACACCCTCGACAGCCTGCCCGGAAGGCGCAGCACGTGAGCGAGCTCCTCCTGGCCGTCGACGGCGGCAACTCGAAGACGGACCTCGTGCTGCTGGCCGCCGACGGGACGGTGGTCGCGGCTTCCAGGCGCCCCACGGTCTCCCACCAGCAGGTGGGTCTGGAGGAGGCGGGCCGGCGGCTCCGGCAGCAGGTCGGAGCGCTGGCCGCGAGCGCAGGACGCCCCGTGACGGAGCCCATCGCAGCGCTCGCCGTGCTGTGCCTGGCGGGGATGGACCTGCCATCGGACGAGCGTGCGCTGATGCGGCTCCATGCACGGACGGGGATCGCGGCCGCGCTCGTGCTCGAGAACGACACGGTCGCCGGGTTGCGTGCGGGCTCGCCGGACGGGTGGGGCGTGGGCGTCGACGTCGGAGAAGGGATCAACGGGGTCGGGATCGCCCCGGACGGGAGGCGCGCACGCTTCGCCGGCCTGGGCCCGATCAGCGGGGACCGCGGCGGCGGTGGAAGCCTCGGGATGGAAGCCCTCGGCGCCGCGGTCCGCGGCCAGGACGGACGCGGCGGGCGGACGTCCCTCGAGGCGCTCGTGCCGGCCCACTTCGGGCTGCGGCGCCCACTGGACGTGACCGCGGCGCTATATGCCGGCCGGATCCCCGAGGGGCGGACGAGCGAGCTCGCCGGGGTGGTGGTGGAGGCGGCGCGGGACGGGGACGCGGTGGCGCTCCAGCTGATCGGCGCGCTCGCCGACGAGTGTGCCTCCTTCGCGATCGCGGCGATCCGGCGGCTGCGGCTGGGCCGTCAGGCGATTCCCGTCGTCCTGTTCGGGGGCGTTGCGCGTGGGGCCGGGGACCTCCTCGCGGCAGCCGTCGCCGAGCGCGTCGCAGGCACGGCACCCCGGGCCCGGGTGGTGGTCCTCGAGGCGCCGCCGGTCCTGGGCGCCGCGCTCCTGGCGCTCGATCGCGTGGTCCCCGGGGATACCGCAGCCGACGCCCGCGTCCGCGCGTCGATCACGCACGAGGGGCTCCTCGCCGACGCGTAGCGACCGGGCCCCGTGGCGCCCGGCGACCCCGCATGGATCTCTCATGGTCGTGGCCGAAGATCCACTCGACCGACCGCGTCCACGTGAGGGTGCCGACCGCTCGGGCCACCACAATCGAGCCCGGGCCCACGGGCGCAGGTGACCCAATGACCGACTCCCCCCGTGGGTTCAGCGCGCCCGTCGCCCTGCCCAACCCCGTCGCCCTGCCCAACCCCGTCGCCCTGCCCAACCCCGTCGCCCTGCCCAACCCCGTCGACCCCCGGACCACCGCCGAGTCGGTCCTGTTCGAGATCCGGCGCGTCATCGTGGGGCAGGACGTGATGCTCGAGCGCATCCTCGTCGCGCTGCTGTCCCGCCGTACCGGGCAGCGAGCGCGGACGCGGCTGCATGGTCGCGGCCCCACACGGCGGCGAGGGTGGCTCCCGCCGCGGCAGCGATGCCGGGCGCGTGCGTCTCCCGAGCCCAGTATCCGGTGCCAACGAGGCCAAACCGGAGCGTGGCGTCCAGGGTCATCGCACTCAGCCTCTCGATCCGTTCGCAACCTGCATGGCCGGATCGTAGCCCCGCGGGCAGGCGGCGGGTGAGCCGCACGTGAGCGGCCGCGCCCGGCTGACGTCCCACCGCCGTCCGGCCCCGGCGTCAGGCCCCGGCGTCCGGGCGTACGGGCACGGGCTCCGCGCGGCTGGGCCCGCCCGACCCGCGGCTGGACCCGCCTGACCCCCGGACCAGACTGGTCGCGATCCCGATGCAGCAGATGACGGCGGCGATCACGAACGCGTCGTGGATCGCGGCGGCGAGCGCCGCGCTCGCCTGGGCGGCCGGCGTCCCTCCGCTCTCCGACGCCAGGTGGACGGGCAGGCGCGTGGCCACGACGGCGGCGCTCAGCGCGATCCCCAGCGCCTGGCCGACGACGCGCATCTGGGCCAGCGTGCCGGACGCCGTGCCGATGCGCCCGCGCGGCACGGAGCCCAGCACCGCGCTGCTGTTGGGGCTCATGAACAGACCCTGGCCCAGCCCCAGCAGGACCAGCCGCCAGACCAGGTCCGGGAGGGTGAAGTCCACGGGGAGCTGGGTCAGGCTCAGCAGCGCGAGGGCCATGATCGCCATGCCCGTGCTGGCCAGGACCCGCGGCCCGAAGCGGTCGGACGCCGACCCGCTGAAGGGCGCCACGATCGCCATCGTGATCGGGACGGGGGTCATGAGCAGGCCGGCCTCGATGGGGGACAAGCCAGAGCCCTGCTGGAGCAGGAACGGGAGCAGGAAGGTCGCGGTGAACAACCCCGCGAAGGCGACGACGACGCTGGCCAAACCTGCTGCGAACGCCCGGATCCGGAACAGGGCCAGGTCGATCATCGGCTGCAGGGCCGAGCGCTCCACGGCGACGAGCGCCAGGCCCAGGACGGCTGACGCGATCACGAGGCCGATCGTCGCTGGGCTGGTCCATCCCCATTCCTGGCCCTCGCTGAGCGCGAGCAGGAGCGCGAACAGCGCGCTGCCCGAGAGCGCGGCCCCCCGGATGTCGAACGACTGGCCTTTGCCGGGCGTCTCGGCGGGGAGCACGCGGGCCGCCCAGACGATGGCCAGCACGCCGATCGGGACGTTGATCAGGAAGATCGCCCGCCACGTGCCGACCTGGGTGAGGATCCCGCCCAGCACCGGTCCGAGGCTGAGGCCGATCGAGACGCTGACGCCGTTGAGGCCCAGGGCCCGTCCCCGCTCGAACGCGGGGAAGGTCCGGGCCACGATCGCGGGGCCCATGGCCATGATCATCGCCGCGCCCACACCCTGGACGGCGCGGAACGCGACCAGCACCTCCGGGGTCGGCGACGCGCCGCAGCACACGCTGGCCAGGGTGAAGATCGTGAAGCCCACGAGATAGACGCGCTTGAAGGTGAGCACCTCGCCGAGCCGGCCCACGGGCAGCAGCAGGCTGCCGACCACCAGGAGGTAGGCCACGGACACCCACTCGACCGTCGTCAGGTCGATTCCGAGGTCGCGCTCGATCGACGGCATCGCGACGTTGACGATGCTGCCGTCGAGCGTCGACATGAGCGAGCCCAGCGAGACCGCGGAGAGGATGAGCCACTTGCGCTGCACGGCGTGACCAGTGATGGGCTGTGCCGGTCCGCGATGAGGGCAGGCGCCGGGCGAGCCATGCCCCAGTGTGCACCCGCGGCGATCGTCGCGAGGATCCGGGCGCATGGGAGCCGCCTCGGGTACCCTCAGGGCGTGAGCATGCGCACCGAGCTCGGCGAGGCCCCGGATGTAGTGGCCGCCCTCCTGGACCGCGCCGTGGGGCCGGTATCGGACGTCGCCCGGCTGGTCCGCGAGCGCGATGTCGACCTGGTGCTCATCGCGGCGCGCGGCACCTCCGACCACGCCGCCATCTACGCGCAGTACGTCCTGGGCGCCCGCAACGGCCTCCCGGTGGCGCTCGCCGCCCCGTCGCTCGTATCCGTATACGGCGGCTCGCCCCGTGTCCGGAACGCGCTCGTCATCGGCATCTCGCAGTCGGGCCGCTCCCCAGACGTCGTGGCGGTGCTCGAGGACGCCCGTCGCCAGGGGGCGGTGACCGTCGCGCTCACCAACGATCCAGCCTCGGAGCTCGCGGGCGTCGCCGCGCACCTCATCGAGCTGGGCGCCGGTCCGGAGCTCGCCGTGGCGGCGACGAAGACCTACGTGGCGGAGGTGGCGCTCCTGGCGATGCTGTCCGCGGCGATCTCCGGGGACGAGCCCTCGTCGGCGGAGCTCCGAGCGCTGCCGGGGGCGATGCGCGCGGCCCTGGAGGTCGAGGACGCGGTCGTCGCGATCGCCCGGGAATGGGCGGCCGAGGACCGGTGCGTCGTCCTCGCCCGGGGCTTCCAGTACGCCACCGCGCGGGAGTGGGCGCTCAAGCTCAAGGAGCTCGCATACGTCCTGGCTGACCCGTACTCGGGCGCGGACTTCGAACACGGTCCCATCGCCCTGGTGGAGGCGGGCTTCCCTGTGCTCGCCGTGGCCACGGACGGACCGCTGCTCGCGGACATGCACGCCCTGCTCGCGCGGTTGAGCGCCGCCCGGGCCCGGCTCCTGGTCCTGTCCGACGACCCGTCCCTCCGGGCGCTGGGTGACGGCATCCCGGTCCCCGCGGGAGTGCCGGAGTGGCTGGCCCCGATCGTGACGATCCTGCCCGCGCAGCTGTTCGCCTACCACCTGGCCCGGGCCCGGGGGTTGGACACGGAGGCGCCG
>Ga0209014_10002457_pt1 | contig 10760 bp, 10 predicted proteins | sample BarGraNGADG00212_FD_184491 | JGI IMG/M metagenome (GOLD analysis project Ga0209014, IMG submission 184491) | Arctic peat soil microbial communities from Barrow, Alaska - Barrow Graham LP Ref core NGADG0002-212 (SPAdes) (version 2) | ecosystem: Environmental > Terrestrial > Soil > Wetlands >... | reverse complement strand
TCGGAGGACCGACTGGCAACTTAGGTCCACGCCCTGTTGTGATGGAAAGTGGCTGGTCAGAGCTGTGGAACGTCGCATGACCGTGCCACCGATCAGTCCTCAATGGCTTCGGAAAGGGAAGTTTGAGGTCAAAGCCCTCTGTCGCCATCGGTGATGTGTGGGCCTCCATCAGAGTCGTAACCGGCTCCTGGGGCGTTGCCGTGGTTCTGCAGGTCCGTGATCACAACCACCTGCGTGACATCCTCGTACTCGAACTGTGGAAGGTGCCCGGCTTCCACCACAGCGAAACGCTCCTGGTCCTCGAAAATCTCGCTGTCCCGTTTGACTGTTTCGGTGGGGTCGACGGCAAGGAGACCTCGGACGGCACCAGATGACCGGCCGGACACCGGAACACGGCGACAGCGGGAGAGGCCGGACCTCCCCGGCTGCCGCGCGCGAACACGGGCGACCTATGCCGACAACCCGCCATCGACCGGCAGGTTTACTCCGCTGACGAAAACCGAGTCGTCACTGGCGAAGAACAGCGCAGCCTTCGCTATATCCTCCGGGAAGGCCAGCCGATTGAGCGGGACCGCCTTGGCGAAAACCTCAGCGGCCTGGTCCTTGTCCATGTAGTTGTCCATGAACTTCGCCCACATCGGGGTCTCGGAAGCCAGCGGACACACCGAGTTGACTCGGATACCGTATTGCCCGAACTCCTTTGCGAGTGACCTCGTCAGCATGACCGCAGCGCCCTTGGACGTTTGGTACGCGCTCGCGTCCGGCCGTCCTTTGAGCCCGGAGATGGAAGCGGTGATGATGAACGAGCCACCGCCGCGTGCACGCAGAACCGGCAGCGCAGCCCGTGCCGCCAGCCAGGGCCCTCGGGCGTTCACTGCCATGAGACTGTCGAACTCGTCGGGCTCAATGTCGGTGATGGAGCGGAAGGCCTGGGGCAAGCCGGCATTGGCCCATAGGATATCCAAGCCGCCATAGTTTTCCACGGCGGCTTGGACCGCCGCCTCGTTATCCTCCACTTTGCCGACATCGCCGGTCACGGCCAGCGCCTCGCCGCCGTTGCTCTGCACCTGCGCGACAGTCTCCTTCGCACCAGTCTCATTGATGTCGACGACCACGACGCGGGCACCTTCCGCCGCGAAAAGCTCAGCGCCCGCACGCCCCATCCCAGACCCCGCGCCGGTGATCAGCGCAACCTTGTCCTTCAGCCTCATACCACTCCTTTTGGATCAACCGGCAAGCAATTAGTAGAGAACGATGCGCTCGTTCAATTCGACCACCATGTCGCGCTCTACGATCGGCTGGGGCTTTACGAGTTGGCTGAACATTTTTATCTCGGGTTCGGAAAGTCCCGCGGTCCGGGCACCGGCCCGCATGATGAACATGGTGTCACCGAACCCGGCCGTCTGCAGCAGGCCGACCTTGGCGCCTAAATGCTCCACGAAGATGTTCGGCGCCACCGTGGTGCCCTGGCAATACAGCTCGGTGGCAGAGAGCAGCTCGTTGAACTCCAGGCCTTCGGCCTCCGCTCCCATCCGTAGAGCGGCGGCGATCCCGTCACCCACGTCGTCCGGCGTGGTGGCGGACTTGTGCTGCCGAAGACGTCCCGTCTCCCTCTCCACGATGACGACGTCGGTGAACGTCCCACCTACATCGCTCCCGATCGAGTAAGCCCCCCACAGTGTCTCCCTCCCTCGACTAGAAAGTACCCTGAGCGGCAGGACCGCACGGGTCGTCGCAGCCTTTATGCACAGCCAATGGCCTCAGATTCGAATCGTAATCGTCTTCAGCTGCGAGTAGTGGTGCAGTGCCTCCAGACCCTTCTCCCGACCGAAGCCACTCGATTTGAAACCGCCGAACGGCGTCTCCACGCCTCCCGCGAAGTACTCATTGATGAATACCTGGCCGGATTGGATCCTCGCTGCGGTCCGGTGGGCGCGGCCGAGATCGGTGGTCCAGACACCGGCGGCGAGCCCGTACTTGGTGTCGTTCGCGATGCGGACGGCCTCGTCCTCGTCGGTGAACCGGATGGCGCACAGCACCGGACCAAAGATCTCCTCCTGCGCTATCCGCATATCATTGTCGACCTCGGCAAAGATCGTCGGCTCCACAAAATGGCCGGCCTGAAGCGATTGTTCGGACGGAACTCCACCGCCTGCGGCGACCTTGGCCCCCTCCTTGTGGCCGAGCTCGAGATAGCCCGTTACCTTCTCGAACTGTGCGCGGGTGGCGAGCGGTCCTATATCAGGGTTTTCTATCCCCGGCCCGATTGAGGCACTGCGAGCCCGCGTGACGAGCCGGTCGACGACCTCCTCATACACGCTGTCGTGAATGAGGAGACGTGAACCAGCGGAACATATCTGGCCCGTCTTAAGGGTGAAAGCCGACCACGCGCTGCGCCCGGCCGCGTCGAGGTCGGCATCCGCGAAGACGATGTTCGGTGACTTCCCGCCGAGCTCGAGTCCAACCGGGACCAACCGCTCCGCGGCGGCCCGCATGACGACCGATCCCGTTTCGACCGAACCGGTGAAAGCGATCTTGCGTACAGCAGGGTGTTCGATCAGCGCCTTTCCAGCTTCATCACCGAAACCCGGTACGACATTGAGCACTCCCGGAGGTAATCCGCACTCGACGGCGATACGAGCGAGCTCCAGCGTCGTGATCGGCGTATCTTCCGCGGGCTTCACCACGGTCACATTGCCCACCGCCAGCGCCGGGGCGAGTCCTCGGGCAGCTTGCTGCAACGGTGCGTTCCAAGGCAGGACGAGCGCTATGACACCAAAGGGCTCGTGGGTCGTGTAGGACAGGTAATCCGGCCCCAGCGGGATGGTCTCGCCATGCAACTTGTCGGCCGAACCGGCGAAGAACTCAAAGTAGCGCGCAGCCGTCTCGACGTCACCGAACGCCTGCGACAGCGGTTCGCCGTTGTCCAGCGTCTCCAGGCGCGCCAGTTCGGTGGCATTGTCACGAATGGCGTCAGCGATCCGCCCGAGAATCCTCCCGCGTTCCACCGGTTTCGTCGCACTCCAGGCCGGAAACGCTTTCTCGGCACTTCGCACCGCTGCGTCGACATCCGCAGCGGTGCCCCGGGTGACCTCCGCGAGAGGCTGACCGTTCGCAGGGTCAAAAGTGATGAAGTAGCCACCGGTGCCCGCAGCCGGGGCCCCCCCGATGAATGATTGATAGCGGTTCTCCATCGAGCCTACGGACCTAGAGATCCCGCAAGTAGAAGTCGACCGTGATCGGCTCGTCGAGCTTCTGGAAGTCCAGCCACAGCGAGCGGCCCGTCTTCGGGTCGACATAGTGGCGGAACTCGAGCCGGTCGTCCAGCAGCAGCTGGGAACCGAGCTCCTCGGCCTTCGGCGTGCGGTACGGGGCGACATCGCGCCAGTTGTCACCCAGCGGGCCGAGCACCACACCGCTCTGGGCGCACTGCACGACGAGCTGGCCGCCCTCTCGTGCGATGTTCAGCACGTCGGCCCAGCGATGGACCACCTCGAGGTCGGGCTTGACCTCGTAGTCGTCCCGCGCGTTGACGAGATCCTGCAGGCGAGCCTGACACAACTCGTCGCGCCGCGCCTGCGTCGCCGGCCCATCGACGGCGCCGTCGTGGATGACGACCCCGTAGATGTTGCTGGCCACGCCGGACTCGCACGTGCCCTCCAGGACGGTCGCGAGGACCATCTCGGGATCGCGCTCCAGCGGGTCGCCGTAGCCGCCCGCGTTCTGCGTGATCGAGTTGATGGCGTCCCCCGTTGTCATCGGCACCGTCGCCTTGGCGGCCGCGAGCCGATAGGTGCCGCCGATGTCCTGCATCGTCTCGGGCGGCGTCCCGCTGGCCATGATGGCCTTCCAGTCACTGCCCTCGACCACCTCGTAGCTGCAGGTGCCGCCCGGGTAGGCGCCGAACATGCCGATGCCCGTCGGGATGCACGCACCCTGGGTGCCGCACGTGGAGATGACCTCGGTGGAGTCATGGACGGCAAGCGCCCACTCCATCCCGTTGCCGCCACGCTGACGGCCGGCACCGCCCGAGTCTCGCGTCTCCTTGCGCCACAGGTATAGCAGCGGCTGGTGGTTCTCGTGGAGCTCGACGTCGTTGAAGCCGCCGCCGACCACCACGAGGGAGCCGCCGGAGTCGACACCGTCACGGCCGCGGAAGGCCGGGCCGCCCCAGCCCAAGGAGTCCATGAACATGGTGGCGAACGGCTCACCGTACTGGTTGAGCCCACCGAACTGGCTCAGGAGCCAGGATCCGTCAGCCGGCCCGTAGACGAAGTCGGCGTACTTCTCCGAGAACGCCAACATCTTCGAGATGCAGGCCGTCGCCGCGCACTCGGCGATCCACGACGCGCTGGTCGAACCCGCAGACAGCGGCATCGGGGGCTCGGCGCTGACCACAGAGTTCAGCGGCATGTCGACCGTGATCGGCCGCATGAGGCCAGCGTTCCACGGCAGCTCGGAGCCGAACACGCCCATGATCGCCGTGCCGACCGCCCCGAAGGTGCCGGACCGCGAGGCGTTACCCATCCCACGGATCGCGGGGTCCGAGCCTTCGAAGTCGAAGGTAATCGAGCCATCGTCCTTCTTCAGGGTGCAGACGACCTTGTAGAGGTTGTTCGCGTGACCGTCGTGGTCGACGTAGCCGACGGTCTGGAAGTCACCGTCGGGCAGCTCCGAGATCCAGTCGCGCATGCCCTTCTCGCAGCCGTCGATCGACTGCTGCATCGCCGCCATCAGGACGTCGGAGCCGTAGTGGTCGCACGCCTCGGCGAGGCGAGCCTGGGCCACGCGGTGCGAGGACAGGAACGCGCTGAAGTCGTTGGCGACCATGGAAGGAAGCCGGCTATTGGCCATGATGGTGTCCCACAGGCCCACGTTGACGTCGCCGCCTTCGACGATCTTGGAGATGGGGACGCGGGTACCTTCCTGCTGCATCTCGGTGGCCCCCGGGCACCAGCTGCCCGGGTTCATGCCGCCGAGGTCCATGACGTGCGCCATGCATCCAGTCCATGCGGTGATGCCGCCGTCGTGGAAGAACGGGGCCACGAACTGCACGTCGGACTGGTGGACGCCTGCCACGAACGGGTCGTTCGTGATGAACACGTCACCAGGGTTGATGTCGTCGCCGTACAGCTCGAGGACCTTCTTGATCATCAGCTGCATGACGTAGATCGGGATCATGTAGAAGACGCCCGAGACCGCCAGGTCGCCGTCCGCCGTGTAGAGCCCGAAGTTGTAGTCCGTGCCGTGCACGACGGGCGAACCCGACGCGTGGACGATGGTCGTGGACCCCTCCTCGTTGATCGACCACAGGCGGTGGCTGATCACCTCATAGGTGATGGGATCCAGCTTGATCGGTGTAGTGGTCTTCTGTTCATAGGTGCCGGGATCCGGCTTGGTCCGTGTGATGGTCATCTGTATCTCCTCTGCTGTCCCCGCCGCTCAGGCGGTCTCGATGATGACGTTGCTGTGCTCGTCGACCGTGGCGCGCTGCGCACGCCCGACGACGATGGTGGTGTCCGGCAGCTCGACGATCGCCGGCCCGGCGATGTCGGCCCCGACGTGCAGGGCGGCCTCGTCGTAGACGGCGGCGTCCAGCCACTCACCCTCGTATACCCTCTGTGTCCTCGAACTCGCCGGAGCCGCGCCGTTGGAGCCGCTGGCGCTCCCCTTGATCTCCGGCCTCTCGAGCTTGCCGGTGGCCACTACGCGCCAGGTGACCATCTCGACGCCGGCCGCCGTGAAGGCCGAGCCTTCGCCGAAGCGCAGCTCGTAGTTCTCGATGAACGTCACGAGCAGGAGGTCCAGGTCGACGGCCTCCATCGGAAAGGCCGGCACCTCGACGGTGAGCTCGTGGATCTGGAAGCGGAACCGCATGTCGACGAACCGCTGGACCTCGAGCTCCTCGTGCGTGACGCCCTGCCCGTCGAGCACGTCGCGGGCTTCCCTCTCCAGCTGTCCGAGCACGTCGTTGAGGTCGCTCGCCTGGACGTAGTTCGATGCGCCCTCGCTGCCGGGCGGGGTGAAGTACGACTTGGAGAGCTCGCGGGAGACCACGAGATCGGAGGTGAGGATCCCGTAGGCCGAGTGCACGGAGGCGGTGACCGGCACCACGATCTTCTTGACGCCGAGGTTCGCCCCGTAGCCGTGCGCGTGAACCGGGCCGGCGCCGCCGAAGGCGAGGAGCACGAACTCGCGCGGGTCATAGCCCTTGTTGACGGTGACCTGGCGGATGAGGTCCGTCATCTTGGCGTCGACGATCCGCTTGATGCCCTCGGCCGCCTCTTCGACCGACATCCTCAATGGCTCGGCAATCTTCGTCCGAACCGCCTCCTCCGCCTTCTCGCGGTCGAGCTTGATCCGGCCACCGAGGAAGTTGTCAGGGTTGATGAAACCCAAGACGACATCCGCATCGGTGACCGTCGCCTCGGTGCCGCCGGCGCCGTAGCACGCGGGGCCCGGAACCGCACCCGCGCTCTCGGGTCCGACGGTCAGGAGGCCGTCTGTGACGCGGGCGATGCTGCCGCCCCCCGCGCCGATGGTCTGCACCGCGACGGAGGGAACAGCGATGGGCTGGCCCTCCAGGACCGTGGTGGCCTGCAGGAGCGGACGCCCGTCGACCACGAGGCCGACGTCGAAGCTCGTGCCCCCCATGTCGGTTGTCACGACGTTGCGCTCACCAAGGCGGTCGGCGACCACCTTGGAGCCCACGACTCCGCCCACGGGGCCGGAGAGCAGGATGTTGACCGGCTTGTCCCCCGCGTGCTCGACCGAGCTGAGGCCGCCGTTGGACTGCATGAGCAGCGGGAAGTGGGGGAGGCCACGTTGCTTGAGCGTGCCGCCGAGGTTGGCGGTGGCCGCCCGGACGTTCGGCCCGAGGAACGAGTTGATCGCAGTCGTCACCGTTCGCGCATACTCGTTCATACGGGCGAGGATGTCGCTCGAGGCCGTGACGTAGACGTCGGGCGCCTCCTCCTTGATGATCTCGACGATCTTCCGCTCGTGCTCGGGATGCTTGAAGCACCACAGCAGCGAGACGGCGATCGCCTCGACGCCCTCGGCGACGAGCTCCTTGACCGCGGTACGCGCGGCGTCCTCGTCGAGCGGCATCAGCACGCGGCCCTGGTAGTCGACACGCTCGGGAACCTCACGGATGAGGTTGCGGTCGATGATCGGCCGTTGCTTGACCAGCGTGCGGTAGCTCTTCACCGTGGCCTCGTCGAGCCCGAAGCCCTTGTAGGCACGCATGATGTAGAGCGTGTCGCCGAAGCCGGCGGTCTGGATGAGCCCGGTGCGGGCGCCACGGCGCTGCAGCAGTCCGTTGGTGGCGATCGTCGTGCCGTGGGAGAAGAGCCGGATGTTCGGAAGGAACTCCTCCAGGCTCGTCCCGCGGGCGTTGGCGGCCAGCTGGAAGGTGTCCAGCACGCCCCGCACGAGGTCGTCTGGGGTGGTCGCGGCCTTGTAGCGCGCGACGACACCCCCCTCGTCCGTGACCACCGTGTCGGTAAAGGTCCCGCCGATGTCCGAAGCCACATACGTGGCCCCATGCCCTTCGCTCATCTCTAACCCCCTGAGTTTCGGTAAGGTGCGTGCCGCTGGACTTGCCAGGAGTACGTTAAGTGTGCGGCGTGCCTGCTGCTATCCGCTAAACGCCGGATGAGAGCGCAGGAGCGCATGCCCAGTGCACGACATGAAGCAGAACTGTGCAGGGCAGGTCCCGCGGCGCGCGTTTCACGCCGCGGGACCTTTGCCAGCGGCTCAGGTGTGCCGGATCCCCGACTCGACCATCAGCGGCAGGACCCGCTCGCCGAAGTACTTCAGTTCTTCGTTGTAGTCGACGAGACCCATGATCATCCCGTCCGTGCCGGCTTCGTTCAGCTTGCCGAGTTCCTCGGTTACCTGCTCCGGTGTGCCGACGTGATCAATAACCGCCCCAGCTGGCGATGAAGCGCTCCTGGAGCTCGTTGACGGCGTGGTCGAAGGATTGGCTGGGGCCGGAACCGGCGATCTTGATGACGCTGCCGGCCGCGCCCCAGTCGCCCTCGTCGACGACCTGCTGGAAAGCGGCTTTGGCCTCTGCCTCGGTGTCGCGGCAGACGGCGACGCCGTAGGCCATCACTGAGCCTGGAACCACCGATGAACGACCTGAATAGGTAGCCGCGTATCCGCGGAAAGTGCCTCCCCATCTGGGAGAATGAGGATGTTCGAAGTCGGCATTTCCCACCAGGAACGGAGGCACTTCCTGTGACTGCGGGATCACGCGGAATCGACCGCATCGAGGTGACCTTCGACGACCCGAACCTGGTGACCTTCGACGACCCGAACCTGGTGGCCAACGCCGGGCTGCTGGTGGTGGCCACGCTGGTCTCCCGTCTTCATCTCGAGCGCCTGATCAACACGACAGTCGACCTCTCGGGTCGCATCGGGGGCGCGCTCGTCAACCAGCTCGCCCATCCCCTCCTGGATCGTCGTGCGAGCCGCGCCTGTCGCCGCAGCCAGAGAGCTCACACCACCGCGATCCAGCTCCGCGGCCTCGACTGCCAGCATCAGTCGGCGCTGCCGCTCATCGAGATAAGGAGAGGCGTGCAAACCGGCGTCCTGCTTGCTCTCCATCGACCACCATCCCATGATACGGCTCAAGCGAGATTCGCAGGTGTCGTTGCTCCGCGACTCCTTACCGAAACCGACAGCCGCCCATGGCGTCGCTCGATCCCCGCAGCGAACCGGAGTTATCGCGGCGCCGAACTGCCCACTGATTCACAAACGCAGGGTGGCGCTCGGCGGCTCACCGAAGCGATCCCGGTACTGCTGGGCGAATCGGCTCGGGTGCAAGAAACCCCACCTCATGGCCACGTCGGTGACCCGGACCTGCGCCGAATCGCTGTGTAGCAACTCCGCCCTCACACGGTCGAGTCGCAAGCGCCGCAAGAAGCTCATCGGCGATTCGCCGATGAGCTTCTTGAACGAGGCATGCAGGGTGCGCACGCTCATGCACCCCACCCGGGCCAGATCCTGCGGGGTCAGCGGCTCGTCGGCGTTGGCCTCCATGTAGGCGATAACCGGTGCCAGCCAACCCAGCCGCACCGTCTTCGCGGGCGCCAATAGCGCGTCGGTGAACTGGTGCCGACTGGCGTGCAGCGCCTGTGTCATGACGAAGGCCTCAAGCTCTTTGCGCGCCAGTGACATCTCGGCTAAGCCGCCCGGGCGGTCTAGCTCATCAGCCAGGAATTTGACCGAGTTCAGCAGGCTCCGTCCTGCCGGGCTGATCAGATCCAGTCCGAAGTCGAAGTCGATGACCTCGGTGACCGGCTGCCCGATCAGCTCGCTCAGATGCGTCTCCAGGCTACTGCGCGGCACCTTCAGGATCAGCTGCTCGGCATCCGAACGCCAGTGCACGGTGTTGTATTGGATCGGGCTCAGCACGACTCCCCGCTCGTTGGCCACGGTGGTCTCGCGGCTGCCGTCGGAGCGGCTGGCGTAGGTCTGACCGGCCACGGTGAGGTTGATGTGGTAGCAATTCTCTGTCGGCGGCATCATCAGCTCGGTCGGGGCGCGATAGGCGAGGAAGCCGAGCGTCAGGTGTCGGTCGGTGACCGCGTTGAGGGTCATGTCGACCTGGTCGTAGCGGGCGGTCAGTTTGTGCGGCAAGTAGACGCGGGTCACCGCGTCGTGGGCCTCCTCGAGGCTGTGCGTGCCGACGATCGGGGAATGCGACAGCGGAGGGGATGGCCGCCCATCCGGCGGTCGATCAACCAAGCCTACGCTGTTCCATGTCGAACGGCACAATCGAGAGGATAGACCTTATCCAATGCTCAACACCAGCCGCTCAGTGCAGACGTCTATCCGCTTAGCGCTATGTGAGAGCTGCACAGTGTGGCGAACTCTGGCCTCGACGCGTCCGTGGCCGGGTTCAGTCGGCGCCTGGTGGGATCGAACCGGGGCGCGGTTCCTGTCTTTCGGCAGGTCCGTCTACCCGGCCCGTCCCCCGACTGAGGTAGGCCACTGGTTGAGCGGTTGACCACTTGCCGACCGTCGCTTCGGCCACGCCAAGACCGGCGGCCACCTCCCGATTGGTCGGGCCCTCGGCACAGGCCAGCACGATCTTCGATCGCAATGCGAAGGACTGGGGCTCTTCGGGCGGCGCGCCCAACAATCGAGCGTGTCGCGCTCTTCATCGGTCAGGATCAGCGGCTTCTTCGGGCGTCCGAGTCTCTACAGGTGACACCTCCATGGCCACATGGAAGAACGCGCCCTCCAACCCTGAAATTCCCGCTCAGCCCATATTCGTTGTGGATTAGAGACTCGGGACACTGGGTAAAGTTAGGCACCAAGAGCGAGGGGGTTCGTCGATGGAGGAAAGGGGGAAGACCGAGCCGGCGTTCCGGCGCGTCTGGAGCGACTTGCGGTCGCAGATCCTCGAACACGACTTCCCCCCGGACACGGCGCTACCCACCGAGCTCGAGCTCGCTCGCAAGCACTCCGTCAGTCGGCAGACCGTGCGTCGCGCCTTCCTGGACCTGGTGGCCGAGGACCTGGTCTTCCGGGTTCCCGGCCGGGGCACGTTCGTCACTCCCTCCTCTAGGCGCTACCTGCGGCATTTCGGCTCCGTCGAGGACCTGATGTCCCTGTCCGCCGATAGCCAGCTGCAGGTCCTGCATGCCCTGACTGCCGCTGTCGATCCCACCGCCGCCGCTAGATTGCGCCTGTCCGACGACCGCGTGGCGAAGGTCACCTTCTTGCGTGTTCACGACCGAGAAGCC
>Ga0209014_10002451_pt1 | contig 10771 bp, 6 predicted proteins | sample BarGraNGADG00212_FD_184491 | JGI IMG/M metagenome (GOLD analysis project Ga0209014, IMG submission 184491) | Arctic peat soil microbial communities from Barrow, Alaska - Barrow Graham LP Ref core NGADG0002-212 (SPAdes) (version 2) | ecosystem: Environmental > Terrestrial > Soil > Wetlands > Peat... | reverse complement strand
ATTCGGGTTCTCGTTTTTGGCCAGGCCCCATTCGCGGTTAATGATGAGCTGAATCGCCATGGCGCGGCGCACGCTGTCCTCAGTCGGTGTCGTGATGGCTTCATCGAACGCGTTGGTGTGCAGGCTGTTGCAGTTGTCGTAAATGGCGATCAGCGCCTGCAAGGTGGTGCGGATGTCGTTGAACTGGATCTCTTGTGCGTGCAGGCTGCGGCCACTGGTCTGGATGTGGTATTTGAGCTTCTGGCTGCGCTCGTTGGCGCCGTACTTCTCTTTCATCGCCACCGCCCAGATGCGCCGCGCTACCCGCCCCATCACGGTGTATTCGGGGTCCATGCCGTTGCTGAAAAAGAAGCTCAGATTTGGCGCGAAATCGTCAATGTGCATGCCGCGCGCCAGGTAGGCTTCAACAAAAGTAAAGCCGTTGGAGAGGGTGAAGGCCAGTTGGCTGATCGGGTTGGCCCCCGCTTCGGCGATGTGGTAGCCGCTGATCGAGACCGAGTAGAAATTGCGCACCCGGTTGTGGACAAAATATTCGGCAATGTCGCCCATCACTTTCAGGCTGAATTCGGTCGAGAAGATGCAGGTGTTCTGGCCCTGGTCTTCTTTGAGGATGTCGGCCTGCACCGTGCCACGCACATTCTCTTGCACCCATTCTCGGATTTTTTCCAGCTCGGTGTCGGTCGGCTCGCGCTTGTTCTCGGCCCTGAACTTGTCGATATTCTGGTCGATGGCGGTATTCATGAACATCGCCAGAATGCTCGGCGCCGGGCCATTGATGGTCATGCTGACGCTGGTTGACGGGCTGCACAGATCAAAGCCGCTGTAGAGCACTTTCAGGTCGTCGAGCGTGGCAATGGAGACGCCAGAGTTGCCAACCTTGCCGTAAATGTCAGGGCGCAGATCGGGGTCATTGCCGTAAAGCGTGACCGAGTCAAACGCAGTCGAGAGGCGCTTGGCTGGCAGCCCTAAGCTGAGCAATTTGAAGCGCGTGTTGGTGCGAAACGCATCGCCTTCGCCGGCAAACATCCGGGTCGGATCCTCGCCTTCGCGCTTGAAAGCAAAAGTGCCAGCGGTGTAGGGGTAGCTACCGGGCACGTTATCGAGCATCAGCCACTTCAATATTTCGCCATGGTCTTCGAATTGCGGCAGTGCGACTTTTCGAATGGTGGTGCCGCTCAAGGATTTGGTGGTAAGCGCGGTGCGGATTTCTTTGTCGCGGATTTTGACGACGTATTCATCACCGGCATAGGCCTGTTGCATGGTGGGCCACTGCGCCAGCAGTTTGGTGGCGGCGCTGTCTTGTTGCTGCCGACGTTCATCCGCCAGATGCAGCACCGTGTTCTTGGCACCGTCGCGCGTGGCATCGTCATCGAGCAACATGCGTGCTGTCTCGCTGAGCTGCTGCACTTCGCGCGCCAGCTTGGCTTGGCTGCGGGCTCGTTTTTTGTAGCCGCGCACGGTGTCGCTGATTTCGGCCAGGTAACGTGTGCGCGCGGCCGGCAGCACCGGTTTCTGGTTGGTGCTGTGGCGCACCTGCGTGCGCGGCAACAGACCACCCGCGTCAGCGTTGCCTTGACTGAGTGGTAGTCCCAGTTCAACCAGGCGGACTTTGAGCGCCTGGTACAAAGCGGTGACACCATCGTCATTAAAGCGCGCCGCCATGGTGCCAAACACCGGCATCGATTCACTCGGTTTAGCAAAAGCTTCCCGGTTGCGCTGCACCTGTTTGGCCACATCACGCAGGGCATCGAGCGCGCCCTTGCGGTCGAACTTGTTGATGGCGACAAACTCGGCAAAGTCGAGCATGTCGATTTTCTCAAGCTGGCTGGCGGCACCAAATTCGGGCGTCATCACGTACAGCGGCACATCCACATGCGGCACGATGGCCGCATCGCCCTGGCCAATACCGGAGGTCTCAACCATGATCAGATCGAAACCTGCCACTTTGCAGGCGGCAATCACATCGGGCAGCGCCGCGCTGATCTCGCTGCCAAAATCGCGCGTGGCCAAGCTGCGCATGAAGACACGCTGTCCTTGCTGCCACGGCCCTATGGCATTCATGCGAATGCGATCCCCCAGTAGCGCACCGCCGGTCTTGCGCCGGGAGGGGTCGATGCTGATCATGGCGATGCGCATACTGTCGCCCTGATCGAGCCGCAGTCGGCGAATGAGTTCGTCGGTGAGCGATGATTTGCCGGCGCCACCGGTACCGGTAATGCCCAGCACCGGTATTTTTTTGGTCGCGGCGACGCTGCGTATTTCCTGTACCAGCGTGTTCAGTTTTTTTGACGGTGCGCCTTTGTTCTCGCCCCCGGCCTTTTCATTTTCCAGCGCCGTGATGAGTTGCGCCAAGGCGCGCCAACTCATCTCGGTGTGGCCCTGAATCGCTGCTATGGTCTTGGGGGCGTAGCCGGTGAGGTCCTGGTCGCAGCGCTTGACCATCTCGCCGATCATGCCGGCCAGCCCCATGCGCTGACCGTCTTGCGGGCTGTAGATGCGCGCCACGCCGTAAGCCTGCAACTCAGCGATTTCCGCCGGCACGATGACACCGCCGCCACCGCCAAAGACCTGGATGTGAGCACCGCCCCGGCTTTTCAGCAGATCCACCATGTATTTGAAATATTCCAGGTGACCGCCCTGGTACGAGCTGATGGCAATGCCCTGCGCATCTTCCTGCAGCGCCGCCGTCACCACTTCTTCCACGCTGCGGTTGTGGCCCAGGTGAATCACCTCGGCGCCCATGCTCTGCAAGATGCGGCGCATGATGTTGATGGCGGCATCATGACCATCAAACAGGCTGGCAGCGGTGACAAAGCGCACCTTGTTGACAGGGCGGTAGTTGGCGAGGGACTTGAACTCGGCGGACAGTTCGGTCATGGTAGGGTTCCCGGTGCTTGACGTTTACGTAAACGTCAATCTTAGCGTCTTTTCAAAGCAAAAGGGCGCTTGCGCGCCCCATTGATCCAATGCTTTGTCATTCACACCCGGTGCGCGTTGGCGCGCCGGGTGGAGTGGTACAAATCTTCAGCTAGCTCAAAAATCGTAAGTCAGACCGACAGACAAGGCCTGGGCCGTGTTGCCAGAAAACGGGGGGCCGCAAACACCGTTGTCCTGGCAGCCGCCAATATATTTGTCACCCACATAATTTCGCGTCGGAAGGCCGTGACCGCCGGCGCCCAGTGAATAGTGCGCCCAGTAGTCATTGTTCAAACGCGAGAATGTCACATAGGTCGTGGTTCGATTGTCAAGGAAGCGGTGCTTGTAACCGATGGAAAACAGGTTGGCGCCGTTAGCCGACGCGCCAGGGCTTGACATATTGCCGTACTTGTCTTCTACACCCTGATCCGGCTGGCCCGGTGTCGCCAGAGCATGCGCCCAGCCAAAGTTCACCTCGTCAAAGGCAGTCAATTTCTGGGTCAGTGCCAACCAGGTAGCGGTGTGCGTGCGTTCATCCAAGGCCGCAGTGATGGCATCGCGCTTCAACCGTTCTATCATGAAGCTGACGGTGGTTTTTGTTGGCAATGCATACTGAACGCCCAGCTTGAAGGCACTTTCATCCCGTATGCCTATCGTTCCCGCAACGGTTTCGTCACCAATACGATTTACATCCTTGTGCAATTCATACGCACCTGTCACATAAAGTGGGCCCGCTTCATAGGCCAGTGAAGCGCTGTAAGCATTGCCGAAAGCACCATCGACGCAAGATGCCGGTGCACCGCCATTGCTGTTGAGACCGCCGGTCGAATTGCCGCCCGTGCAATCTGGCTCGCCCTGGGCATAAAGTCCATTGCCGGTACTGCGGTTCTGACCAGGTGAAACCAGGCCTTTGAAAGTGAAGCCACCCAACTTGGGCGATTCGTACCAAATGGAATGCGGCAGGCGCATGTCAAATTCGGCGCGGTTATCCCCGCCACTGTTGCCGATGATCGCGTTGTAGTCCCCTGGCGTGCTTGCAAATGGGTCAAGCCTGCCGGTGGAAGTCTTGTAAGGCGTGTCGGTCTTGCCCAGCTTGACCGCGCCATAGTTTGCACTTTCCAGTCCGACGAAGGTGTTACGTGATCCGAGGCCGGTTTTTAGCGCGGTACCATCAGGAGATTGGTCCGAGGTTCCCGGTGTTGAGGAGTACGCGACTTCAGTTTCCAACTGGAAAACGCCCTTCAAATCCTTGCCAACGGGACGATTGCCGCGAATCCCGAAGAACGACAGGTTGCTCGATACATCGCTCATCCAACCGTTGTTGCCCGTGACGGGTAGACCATTGTGAAGGAAGCCGCTCATCCCATTGGTCTGGACATCCACGGAAACATCGGCGTGACCGTAAAGCGTGACCTCGCCGCCGCCAACCTGAAAGGTCAGGTCATTGCCCGGTTTCATGCTGATGCCCGGAGCAGGTGCCACTTGCTCCTGCTTTTTCGCCATGGTGCCCATCTGCGCTTGCAATTCCTGCATTTGTTTTTGCAAGGCGTCCATTTTTGCTTGCATATCCGACACCTGATCTGCATGAGCAGTAGCCATGCAGGCAAGCGCCAGGGAACAAGCGATCACTAGGGATCTCTTTTGGAAAGTCATTATTTGTCATCCTCTTGAAGGTTAAATATTCAATCTGTGGTTTCATCCGAGTCAACGCAAAATTGCATCGGCAGTAGCAGTAGAAACCTGGATGAACAAAAGCTGACTTGACCATTGTCAAGATTTGCATTTATGTGACAGGCGAATAAAAAACTTTACCTGGCGGTAACAAGTGTGGGCCAACGGGTTAACCAAGCAAGCAAGACCGCCAGTGTTGCAAAGGGTCAGCCACCTAGATAAGCCGCTTTGACCGCAGGATCATCCTTGAGCTGGTCCGCCGGGCCGTGCACTGAAATGCGACCATTCTCGAGCACATAGCCATAGTCTGCCACCTTGAGCGCGGCCGCTGCAAACTGCTCGACCAGCAACATGGTGACGCCTTCGCCCTTAAGCCGCGAGATGATGTTGAAGACTTCTTCCACCAGAATGGGTGCCAGCCCCATCGATGGTTCATCGAGCAAAATCACTTCCGGGTTGAGCATGATGGCGCGCGCCATTGCCAGCATTTGTTGCTCCCCACCCGAGAGCGTGCCGGCGATCTGGTGGGTGCGCTCCTTGAGACGCGGGAACAACTCCAGCGCTTTTTGCAGGTCAGACTCAATGTCGCCTTGTGGACGTGCCTTGGTGTAGCGCACAAACGCGCCCAGACGGATGTTGTCGAGTACGCTTAGAGTGGGAAAAACGCGGCGCCCTTCGGGTGAGTGGGCCAGGCCGCGTTTGGCAATCTGGTGCGAGTCCAGACCGGTGATGTCCACACCCGCGAGGGTGATCTTGCCGGCGGTCGGCTTGATCATGCCCGATACGGCACGCATGGTGGTGGTTTTGCCAGCGCCATTCGAGCCAATCAAGGTGACAATTTTGCCTTGGGGTACCTGGATCGAAATACCGTGAAGTACCTGAACCTTGCCATAACCGGCTTGCAAATTTTCGATGGTGAGCATGTTGAATTTTCTCTGCAATCAATGGGCTTGGGCGCCGCTACCCAGATAGGCCTCGATCACTGCCGGGTTGCTTTGCACATCAGCGGGCTTGCCTTCGGCAATCTTCTGACCAAAGTCGAGCACCGAAACGGTGTCGGAAATACCCATGACCACGTCCATGTGGTGTTCAATCAAAATGATCGTGATGCCATGATCACGAACCTTCTGGACCATGCTCATCAATTCTGGCAAGTCGGCGGGTGACAGGCCTGCCGCCGGTTCATCCAGCAGCAACAGCCTGGGATCAAGGCCCAGCGCGCGCGCAATTTCCAACATGCGTTGTTTGCCGTACGGGAGATTACGCGCCTGCTCCTGACTCATGGCGGTCAAGCCGACGAAATCAAGCAGACTGGCGGCTTGTTCGCGCGCGGCAGCGTCTTCCCGCCGGTAGCGCGTTGTGCCCAGCATCACGTCCACAATATTGCTCTTGTAGATGTGATGCAGGCTCACCAGCACATTGTCGGTCGCCGTCATCTCACCGAAGAGCTGGACGTTCTGGAAGGTCCGTGCAATGCCGGACAAGGCAATGCTGGCGGGTGTCTGACCCGTCACCGAGTGTCCATTGAACAGCACCTGCCCGGCGGTTGGCTGGTAAATGCCGGTCAGCACGTTCATCATGGTGCTCTTGCCCGAACCGTTGGGGCCGATCAGACCATGCACCGTTCCAGGCATGACGCGCAGGTCCACCCGATTGAGCGCTTTGAGGCCGCCAAACTGCATCAGCACCTGCTGGGCCTCAAGTAGCGGCCCCGTGCCAGCCGATGCGTTCGTATGCGTGGACGTCCAGCGGCGCAAGTTTGCATTTGAAGATCCGACGCTGGCATGAGTCTTGGGTCTGACAAAACGCGCCAGAAAATCACGCGCAAAACCAACCACGCCATCTTGCAGGTAATAGACCACAAACAAAATCATCAAGCCAAAAATGGTCAAGCGCCAGTCGGTGATATTTTCAAGTTGAAACGAAAAGACCGACATGGCCACGGTCGCCAGCACCGGTACCGCCAACTCACGCACGGTTCTGGTTTTGCGCATTAAGTTGTACGCCGCCATCGCCGCCACTCCCACCGCCAGCGCCGTTGCGATCACCCGAAAGAGGTTAATGTCCGATAGCAAGCTGGGTAACATCACCACAATTGCCGCACCGATCAAGGCGCCGGAACGGGTCTTGCGCCCACCCATGATGACGGCCAACAAAAACAAAATGGTCAATTCGAAATTGTAAGTATTGGGAGAAATATATTCCTCAGAATAAGTGTAGAGCGCCCCGGCCAGACCGGCCAGACCGGCGCTGATGACAAACGCATAAACCTTGTAGCGATAGACGGAGACGCCCATGCAGTCGCACGCCACCGGGCTGTCGCGCAAAGCTTCAAAAGCACGACCCAGGTGCGACTTCAAAATACGATGGACCACCACCAGCGCCAACACCATCAGGACGGCGACCACGTAAAAGTATTCCACCTCATTGAGTTTGTGGCCGAAGAAAATAGGCTTGGCCACCTTGATTCCAATCGGGCCTTCGGTTAGAAACGTCATCTCGTTGATCAGAATCTGGATGATGGTGCCAAAAGCCAGCGTCACCATCGCCAGATAGGGGCCGGTCACGCGCAAGGCGGGCAGTGCCAGCACGGCGCCAAAAACAGCGGTGACGCCAATGGCGGCGGGCACCGCCAGCAAAAAAGGCAGCCCGAGCTTGAAGAACAAAACTCCAGCGGTATAGGAGCCCACGCCAAAAAGACCCGCATGTCCGAGCGACACCTGGCCGGTGTAGCCGACCACAATGTCCAGCCCGAACAGCAGGATTGCGTAGATCAATATCGTCTCGACCAGGTGGACGTAATAGGGGTTGGGCACGAGCACCGGGAACAAGCCCAGCGCCGCCAGACCCAGCACTATTAAAAAGTAGGATTTGATTTTCATGTTGAGGGTGACTTGTTTGCGTCAAACCTTTTTGATGGCCATCTTGCCAAACAAGCCTGCGGGCTTGACCGCCAGCACCAACAGCAACAGAACCAGCCCAGGCACGTCTTTGTAGCCGGTGGAGATGTAGTAACCCGTGGTGGTCTCGGCAATGCCCAGAATAAGGCCGCCCACGATCACGCCAACACCCGAGGTCAGGCCGCCAATAATGGCCACGGCAAAAGCCTTGAGCCCCAGCACCGAGCCCATCGTGGCACCGGTGAGAGTCAGGGGAGCCACCAAAACGCCGGCCACGGCGCCGGTCATGGACGACAGCGCATAAGAGAAAGTGATCACCGCACCGGTGTTGATCCCCATGAGGGAAGCCGCATCCCGGTCATTCGAAGTCGCGACGACGGCTTTGCCGTAAATCGACTTGCGGTTGAAAATCTCGACCATCGCCATCATGGCCAAAGCACCCACCACCACCACGATTTCCATGGGCAGCACATTGCCACCAAAAATCTTGATGGGGGCTTCTGACAGCGGGGAAGGGAATTTCAAATCGTCTTTGCCCCAGATATTTTCAGCAACGTTCTTGAAAATAATGGCCAGCGCGATGGTGGACATGATCCAACCAAACTCGCTCTTGATCTTGATCGCCGGACGCACGCCGATCCATTCCACCAGTGCACCTTGGGCCGCGCCGAAAATTGCAACCAGCGGGATCATCAGCCAATAGTTGAGATAGGGGCCACCATGAATCGTGCCCGCCAGCGACAGGCCAACCAGCGCCCCCAGCATCAGCGCCTCACCCTGCCCGAAGTTCAGCGTTGCGGAAGTGGCAAACGTGAGCTGGTAGCCGAAGGCGATGACGCCGTAAATCATGCCCAGCGCAATGCCGCTGTAGATGAGTTGCAAGAAAATTTCCATGTCGAACCTCGAACAAGTACAGATGAATCCCGTGCAGCAAACCCTTAACACCAAAAAAGCCGGAAGGTTCCGGCTTTTTAAGAGAGCATGAAGACTACGCCAATTTTAAGCTGGTGCAGTGCTTACTTGGCGGCCGCCTTGGTGCGAATTTGGCTACCCTTTTTCTTGTCCTCGTCATAGGCGTAGATCACTTTGCCATCTTGTACTTTCCCAATGACCGGCATATTGATGGTGATGGCCTCGTGGTCGGTTTTGGAGAACGGATGGTTGTAGGTGGTCACGACACCTTCAACCGGTGCTTTCAGGTCTTCCAGAGCGGCTTGCACTTTGGGGCCATCGGTGCTGCCGGCTTGCTTGATCGCTGCGGCCAACAAATAGATTGAGTCGTAACCCTGCGCCGCCGAGACCGGTGAAGGAATGCGGACAACTTTGTAGGCCTTTTGATAGGCATCAATAAAGCTCTTGCGCTTGGGCGTATTGGGCTCCTGAATGAAAGTCTGCGGCATCAGGGCACCGTCGGCATTTTTACCGGCGTTGTCAATGAAATTGCCCATGGACAGTGTCCATGAGCCCATCATTGGGACCTTCCAGCCGAGCTTGATCATGCCATTGGCAATTTGTGCCAGCTCCGGGCCAATGCCGTAGGTAATGACTACTTCGGCACCGGCTGTTTTAGCTTTGAGCAACTGGGGCGTCATGTCGACGTCTTTGATGTTGTATTTTTCCACTGCGACGGGGGTGATGCCCTTGGCCTTGAGCGCTTTCTCCAGGTCCTCACGACCCAACTGGCCGTAGTTGGTCGAGTCCGCCAGAATGGCCACCTTGGTAAGCTTCTTGTGACCGATAAGTTCTTCCACAATCATGGTGGACTGAATCGTGTCGTTGGCGGAGTTGCGGAAAATATAGTTTGCCGGTTGATCTGCGAACTGCGAGACGATCACCGTCGCCGTGGCGACATTGTTCATGACCGGAATCTTGGCTTCCTGGTAAAACCGCTGCGAAGCGAGTGACACGCCGGAGTTGATGTAGCCAACCGTAGCCACCACTTTTTCCTTGTTGATCAACTCTTGCGCGATTTGAACACCGCGTTCATTCTTGGCTTCGTCGTCGCGCTCGATCATTTCGATCTTGCGACCTAGCAACCCGCCCTTGGCGTTAATCTCGGTGACAGCCAGCTTGGCACCATCGCGCATGGAAACGCCCATCGGACTGGAGCCGCCAGTGAGCGGGCCTTGCAAGCCGATTTTGATGTTGTCTGCCGCAAAACTCATAGCTGCAACGGCAAGGGCAATGGAACTGAAAGCTATATTTCGCACAAATTTCATGCGGTCTCCAAAAGTTATGTTGCGATGAGAACGACGAATTGCCGCTCATCGTTCGATTGTGCGGGGATCACGCGAAGCTCGACTCGGTAAAAACCCTTGGTGACCTTTTTTAAAAATCACAAGTGTTTTTACTTTTATTCAGCTAATTCGTTGCCCGCGCTCGCCAGCGATGAAGTTGGCGACCAGCGTCAGGAAACTGCAAGCATCAAGAACATTTCAAGGCCGGGGCCGTCGATAAGTTGCCGTATCCCTCGACAGCGTGCTTAGCATGAATTTCAAACTTTTTCTATTCAACCGCAGGCTACGCCGGTGACGTGCGCTGCAACTCGCTTGCCAATGGTGGCAGGCAGGCCAGGCGCTGTGGTGGATGTGCGATCCGACGCCGAACGCGCCTGGGTCGGCTTTATACCCGGCGCCGTCCCCTTGGCATGGCAGCAGTGGCCCGGGATGGTGACGAATGCCCACGTTGACGAAGATTTAGTGGCGTCAGTGCCCGGCGGGGGAAAAGTACTTTTTTTGTGCCGCAGCGGTGTGCGCCCGGTTGCGGCGGCCCAGCGTGGCCGCAAGGGCGGCTGGCCCTTTCACGGCCTGCCCTGGCGGCAGGACTGAGATGGCAGGCGCGAGTTTGGTGATAATCGTGGCATGACCTGTCTGGCAATTGATGTTGGCAACACGCGCCTGAAATGGGCGCTGTACCAGAGCCCCCACGTGAACGCACCTGTGCTGGCACAAGGCGTTGAGTTTCTGGACAACATTGACAAGCTGGCTGACGGTCCCTGGGCCAGGCTGGCGACGCCCGACTACATGCTGGGCTGCATCGTCGCCGGCGACGTGGTCAGGCGCCGGGTCGAGGAGCAAATGGAAATCTGGGAGGTGGCACCGCAATGGGTGGTGCCAAGTGCGGCTGAAGCGGGGCTCATCAATGGCTACGATCATCCCACGCGGCTCGGCGCCGACCGCTGGGTGGCGATGATCGGGGCCTGGCATCGCTCGCCGGGCACGGGTCCGGCGCGACCGATGGTGGTGGTCATGGTCGGAACCGCCGTCACCGTGGACGCCATTGAT
>Ga0209014_10002448_pt1 | contig 10773 bp, 9 predicted proteins | sample BarGraNGADG00212_FD_184491 | JGI IMG/M metagenome (GOLD analysis project Ga0209014, IMG submission 184491) | Arctic peat soil microbial communities from Barrow, Alaska - Barrow Graham LP Ref core NGADG0002-212 (SPAdes) (version 2) | ecosystem: Environmental > Terrestrial > Soil > Wetlands > Peat... | reverse complement strand
GCCGAGGCGCTGGAGGGATACCGACGGGGGGACCATGCGGCCAGGGCGGCGCTCGCCGAGAGTGCCCGTGGGTATGCGACTCTTCTCGCCGAGCACATCAAGAAAGAGGACAGCATCCTGTTCCCCATGAGTGATCGAGTTCTCTCTGAGTCGGTGCAACAAGAGTTGGTGGCAGAGTTCGACCGGATCGAGGCCGAGCACATCGGGGCAGGCGTGCACGAGCGCTACCACGCTATGATCGACGAACTGGACCCGACGGCATAGCCCGTTTTCTCCTCTCCGCGGCTGCCCGGTCCAGCGGATCGGGCAGCCGCAGTATTTCACATCCGAGCCTTGCTCACGGCGCCCTTGCGCCGTCGCGTCGAGCTGTCGCACTCCCGATCCGGACGCGGCCATAGGTTGACCGCCCGAAGGGCCGATGCTATCGTGATGGCATATCCTGAACGTTCATCTTGGATCGTTGGCAGAGTGCCTCAGCGCGACATTAGGAGGGGAAGATGCTCACCGTAGCCGAGTTCGCTCAGATGATCGACCACTCGATTCTCTTGCCCCAACAGACGGACGGGGATCTGGTCGAGGGCATCGAGGTCGCTCGCAAGTATCGAGTGAAGTGTGTGGTCCCGAAGGCATTTCAGGCTGCTCGAGCCAAGGAGCTGCTGCGCGGCTCCGACGTTCGGCTTTGCATTCCCATCTCCTTTCCGCAGGGATTGAACCTCCCTGAGGTCAAGCGCCACGAGGCGGCGCTCGCGCTCCAGCAGGGCGCTCAAGAGCTGGACATGGTGATCAACATCAGCGCGCTGAAATCGGGCGAGTACGAGTATGTGGAGCGCGACATCGCCGGCGTCGTCGAGATCGCCCGTGGCCACGGCGTGCCGGTGAAGGCTATCCTCGAGACCTGTCTCCTGACTGATGATGAGAAGGTCGCTGCCTGCAGGATCGCCGAGCGCGCCGGGGCTGCATTCGTGAAGACTTCGACCGCCACGCAGCCGGGAGGTGCCACGGTGGAGGACATACGGTTGATGCGCGCGACCGTGAGCGACGCCGTCACCGTCAAGGCGTCCGGCTACGTCACGGACATAGACAAGGCGCTGGCGCTATACGAGGCGGGCGCCCGGCGATTCGGCACCGGCTACACCGTCAATATCCTGGAGGGGCTCCGAGCGCTACTCGAGCAGGAGGCGGAGGGCGCTCCCATCTCGAATCTCCAGTAAGCCCGCAGCTTCCGGCCCTACAGGCGGCACGCGGCCAGACTGCCCCCCCGCCAGCCGTCTTGTGGGCCGGGAGTGTCGTACCCACGGAGCCGGCGCCGAGATCGGCACCGGCATCCTCCCCGGCCCCGCCTCGGGTGCCCTCTTTCTCCGCGAGTCCCTTCCATCTTCCTCCGAACGGCGGCCCAATTGTGGTTTGTCGCCAATGGATTGACGGTTGCCTACGGCTTGATGATTACCTTGATGGTCCCCACCTCGCAGGCGTGGGCCTTCTCGATGGCCTCTGCCGCCTGCTCCAGCGGGTAGGTGTGGGTGTGCAGCGACCGCACCTCCACCAACCCCTCGGATATCATCCGGACCGCCTCGCCGTAGACGTTGTTGTACCGGAACATGCCCATCACGTCGACCTCCTTGACGATGATGTCCAGCATGTTCACGGGGACCTCGTCGACACCGGGCATCCCGAGGAATACGATGCGGCCGCCCTTGCGTACCAGCCGGGTTGCCATCTGGATCGTGGGCACCGCACCGGCGGCCTCCATCACCACGTCGCAACCCCCCGGCATCAACTCCTCTATGATTTTGTCCGGGTCCTGCTCCCTGGGATTGATCACCTCGGTCGCGCCAAGCTTCTTTGCCATCTCAAGCCGGTCGGCCTGAAGGTCGATCACGACTCGCCGCGCTGCGCCGTACACCTTCACGGCTTGGAGTACCATCAGGCCAATGGTGCCAGCTCCCAGGATGACGACCCTGTCGCCCGGCACGATCCGGCCACGGCGCGCAGCGTACACACCGACGGAGAGCGGCTCCACCAACGTCCCATCCTCGAAGGACATGTTGTCTGGCAGCTTGAAGAGGAGATCCTCGGGGATCTTGAAGTACTCCCGCATGGCGCCGTCGGTGTGGGGGGCGGCCATGAATGCCACGTCGGGACAGAGGTTGTAGTGCCCGGTCTTGCAGTAGGAGCAGCGGCGGCAGGGGATGCCCGGCTCCAGCGCCACTCGATCTCCCACCTTGACCAGCGTCACATTCTCGCCCACCGCCACAACGATGCCGGCGCTCTCGTGTCCCAGGATCATCGGCTTGCGTACCACACGCTTCCCGATCCGTCCGTCCCAGTAGAAGTGAACGTCCGAGCCGCACACACCTATGGCGACAATCTTGACGAGCACCTCCTCGGGGCCGACCTTCGGGATCGGGCGTTGCTCGAGGCGGACATCTCGGGCCCCGTACATGACGGCGGCGAGCATCGACCCCTCGGGCCTCTGGTTGAGTTCCTGCTCCGACATCGGTCTTCTCCTTTGAGTATCTGGCGCCGGTTCCGCGCCTTCGGGAGCCATCGGGAGCGGCCCGCTCCGACCAGTGATGGCGTCACCGGCAGGACACCGGGTATTCCGCGGTGCGCTGTGCAGTTTAGACCAGTCCAGCGCAGAGATACAGCCCGCCATGGAGACGGCTCATTGCGGCAGAGTGTGACGCGGCCTCGGCCCTAAAGGGTCGGAGGCGTCAACCAAGGCCGCGAAGGGACCTGGGGACGAGTTGGAAATGGGAGATGGAGTCGCCCTGACTCCTGCGGATTGGTATAGTACTAGCGCACTCAACTGCGCTTCGAAGCGCACCGGCGCGGATGGAGAGGCCGGAAAAGGCGGAGAGATCACAAAGGTAAGCCTGTATTGCATCGTGCCTCTGACCGCCATGCCACGCGAAACAGGTGATCGGGAGACGGGAGGTATCGGTGGAAAACCGCAAGGTCTATCTGAAGCCCAGCGTGGCACCTGTCCTGGAGCGCGCACCCAGACAGTTGCCGGTCCTGCTGGCCCGGTACGTCAACGCAGTCGACGGCTGTGCCCAGAGGCTGGGAATTCAGGTGCGCCTGACCGAGGTGGCGGGATGCCGCGATCCTGAGGATGACAGCCCGCGGCTGACCATCACCCACACGGTGCGGCTGTCGGAGATCGAGGTGAGGGGCTATCGGAGCCATCTGGGCACCCAGATCCAGGCGTGGCTGCAGGGGCTTTCGCCGGAGGATGTGAAGCTGGTGGAGGAGTGGTTCTCCCTGGAGGTGCGTACGGACCTGAAGGGATCCTACTGATCCGGGAACGTGTCGGTATCCCCCCTTACGACGCTTTCTGCAGTTTGGTCGCTATTTGAAGCTCCGCAGCCTGTCGAAGTCCAGGGTGGCGAAGTAGTCGGATGTCGTTTCCGCCCTTCGGACCTGGACGACCTCGCCGTTCTCCCTCAGCAGCAGCTCGGCCGACCTCAGCTTGCCGTTGTAGTTGAAGCCCATGGCGTGGCCGTGGGCACCGCTGTCGTGGATCACCAGGGTGTCGCCGACCTCGACCTCGGGGAGCATCCTGTCGATGGCGAACTTGTCGTTGTTCTCGCACAGGGAGCCGGTCACATCGTACTTGTGGTCGGCCGGCCGGTTCTCCTTGCCCACGACAGTGATGTGGTGATAGGCGCCGTACAAGGCGGGTCTCATTAAATTGGCCATGCAGGCGTCCGTCCCCACGTAGTCCTTATATGTATTCTTGATGTGCCGCACGCGAGTCACCAGGTAGCCGTAGGGGCCTGTGATGACCCGCCCGCACTCCATGAATACCTTCAGCGGCGCCAAGCCGTTGGCGACTATCTTCTCGGCGTACGCCTTATTTATCCCCTCCGCGACCTTATCGAGGGATACGGCCTCCTGGTCGAGTCGGTAGGGGATGCCGATCCCTCCGCCTATGTTGACGAACTCGAAGCGAATCCCCACCTTCTGGCTAATCTCCGCAACCAGGTCGAACAGCAGGGCGGCCGTCTCGACGAAGTAGTTGTAGTCCAACTCGTTGGAGGCGACCATGGTGTGAAGCCCAAACCTCTTCACACCCTTCTCCTTCATGATCCTGTAGCCCTCCAAGAGCTGCTCTCGGGTGAAGCCGTACTTCGCCTCCTCGGGGTGACCGATGATGGCGTTGCCTTTCTTCAGGGGGCCAGGATTGTACCTGAAGCAGATCAGATCTGGGATGCCGGCGCTCTTCTCCAGGAAGGCGATGTGGCTGAAGTCGTCCAAGTTGATGATGGCGCCCATCTCCCTCGCCCTGACGAACTCCCCCGCGGGGGTGTCGTTGGAGGAGAACATGATGTCCTCGCCCACGATACCCACCATTTCCGACAGCACAAGCTCCGGCATGGAGCTGCAGTCTGCCCCGAATCCCTCCCCTTTCAGCAGCTTGAGGATGAAGGGGTTGGGCAGTGCCTTTATAGCAAAGAACTCCTTGAAGCCGGAAGTATCCTTGAAGGCGCTCTTGAGGCGGCGAGCATTCTCAAGGATCGCCTTTTCGTCGTAGATGTGGAAGGGGGTGGGATATCGATCCGCGATACCGCGGATCTGGTCAGTTGTAAAAGGCAGTGTCTTTGAAGCCATCTGGGATCACCTCACAATGTGCGGCAGGGGAGCGGTGAGCCCCGCACAGCGAACCTGCCAGACACCCGCTTGGCAGCGTCTTTATGTTGGGTGGAGTTTATCAGAACGGAGCCCTTCCGCGCATGGGCATCGGCATTGGGAGCGAGACCGTGGCAAGCGACGGGGCCCCTGATTTTGGATCGGGGACCCCGCCGGGTTCATGTTAGCGTCGGGAACGAGCACGACGCTACTGATTGTCCTTCTCGGCCCTGCGCCCCATCGCCCGCTTCGCGGCCAGGACGATCGCCTCGGCCATGTTCTCCTCGCGGGCGATGCCCTTCCCCGCTATGTCGAAGGCCGTGCCGTGCCCCAGGGTGCAGAACAGGATCGGCAGCCCCTCGGCCATGGTGACCACCCGGCCGAAGTCCAGCAGCTTGATGGCGATGCGCCCCTGGTCATGGTACATCCCAACATACACGTCGTAGGCCGGCTTCTTCACTGTCATGTAGAAGGTGTCCGCCGGGAAGGGGCCGTAGGCGTCGATCCCCTCTGCCCGGGCGTCCTGGATGGCCGGCGCGATCTCGTCGATCTCCTCGCGTCCAACCGTGCCCTCGTCTCCGCCATGGGGGTTGAGGGCCGCCACGCCGATCCTGGGATGGGCCACCCCGGCCGCCTTCGCGGCCTTCTCGCCGAAGCGTATGGTGGAGAGAACCCGTTCGCGGGTGATGTAGTCGGGCATTTCCCGCATGGAGACGTGGAGAGCCACCGAGCCAAGGGTGAAGGTGGGGCTCACTTGTAGCATGGTGTACTCGGCGCTACCGCATAGGTGGGCCATGTAGTCGTACTCGTCCGAGAACTTGAACCCGGCCTTCTTCATCGCTGCTTTGTTCAGCGGCGCGGAAGCTATAGCCTCCACCTTGCCCGCCAGCGCCAGCTCCACGGCCCGGGTGAGGTACTCGATGGAGGCGCGGCCTCCCTCGACGCTGACCACGGAGATCTTGAATGAGTCCGGTACGTTGTTCAGGTTGAGCACAGAAAGGACACCCGGGGACGGGTCGGCCTTCTCCGCGTCGGATATCTCGACTATGCGGGGCTCGCCTGCCCAGCCGGCAGACCTGGCCAGGAAGCGGGCGTCGCCGATCACGACGGGGACAGCCACTTCGTAGATCTCGGGATGGGCGAGGGCCTTCACCACGATCTCGGGGCCGATGCCTGCCGGGTCCCCCATGGGCACGGCCACCCGCGGCAGGGGCCCAGCCGCCCTATTAGAACCGTTGCCAGCGTTGCTCACCGTCTATCCTCCAGCGAGAGATGGGTACAGTCTATCAAGATCATAGCAGAGTGCATCCCTCATGGATCGCTGGCGTCACCGGCTTTCTGTTTACAGTATGACCGGAATGCGAGGATGGGCGGGAATCGAGGGCGATGCGGCCCGCGCTCCAAGCTAGCGCGGGCCGCTCCCGTATCGGGGGCCGAGGGCTGGTCCGATTGGTCCACGAGTTAATTCGGGGCTGCCTGGTCCTGGGGCTGAACGTCACCATCAGCCGCCGCCGCCGGATCCGCCGCGACGGGCGCGCCTATTTCGACTCCCGAATCGGCGGACTCGGCAGCGAGTTGAATGGCCGGAGCCGGCTCAATCACAGACGTAGGAGCCACGACTGTCGACGCCGCGAGCACAGGAGGCGTGGTCGGGGTGGGTGTGGGCGTGGTTATCCCGCGGTCGAAGGCCGTCGCGTAGAACGACAGGTAATCGGGGCTGTGGGATATCCAGTAGGCTGCCTCGTGCTGCCCGGGAAACTCGTTCCAACTTTGGTCGATTCCCCTGTCGGACAGCGCCGTATGCAGTAGCTCGGTGCCCCCCCTCCACGCGTCAAGCACTCCCACGTCCAACCATATCTGGAGCGTCTGCAGATTGCTCTTGGTGGACGCCAGCCGGATTGGATCGAACTCGGCGTAGTAGTTCCAGTCGGCCATGAAGTCAGGAGCCCCCACCGGCGAGAGGAAGAGGGAGGGGCTGTGGGCACCCACGATGGAGAACAGGTCCGGGTGGTTGAAGGCTAGCTGAAGTGCCCCATTTGCCCCCATTGAGAGGCCCCCAATGGCTCGATGCTCTCTGTCCGCAATCGTGCGGTAGTTGGCATCGATGTGGGGCACCAGGTCCCGGGTGATGTAGTCAGCCCAGCGCAGACCGCCCGGAAGGTTCATGAAGTAGCTGTGCTCTCCCGTGGGCATAACGATGATCATCGGCTTGATCTGCTGATGGGTGATCATGTAGCCGGCCGTGTAGTCTATCTTCTCGTTGTCGGTCCACTCCGTGTAGTCGGAGCCGTTGCCGTGAAGGAGATACAGGACCGGGTATCGATCTGCCGAGGTGCTGTATCCAGGGGGCAGGTAGATCCTGTACGGGGGGGCGTAGCCCAGTACGCTGCTGACGAAGTCGGAATAGAGAAGGGAGCCGTCTTTGGTGCCGGTTGTGACCGTAGTATCAGACATTATATTGCTGGCGACGAGCCCCGATGCCAGCAATGGCTTGGCGCTCGGTCCGACCGTGGCGATTAGAAGGAGAATCGCGGAAAGGCAAGACGCGGCCAGTATCCTCAGTATCATCGAAGTATCCCTTCTTCCAGTCCATGTCATTTCTTGTCGCCCATTGTAGCTCAAACCGTCGCTCGCCAATACCCTATTGCGCTCGCATTCTAGAGATGGCTCGCTGTTGCTAGGGACAAGCACCGCAACGGGCCGCAATCGGCGGTGAAATCTGTCACTCTTTCCTCAATTTCCGGCCCCATTGCTGCCCACGATCCGCGGATTGGGACTTGCACAGCGGTCTCGCCAATGTCACACTCAGGGTATCAACTACGTGGGTACCTTCCGTCTGCATTATTGATCCCGTTGAGCGGCAGAAAGGGGCCGAGAGCGCGATGAGGGGGGCGGATCCTTTGAGTCTCAGCATCGTCGACTCCCTCATACTGCACGATGGCGAGACGGTGATGTGCGGGGGACCGGCCAGGTCCGCTCCAGCGCTTCCCGGTCCCATTTTGCCGTGTTGGCTGCTGCCTCGTACGTGCTCTGGAGGAACTGTAGCAGCAGATCGTCGGGGGAATCCGCCCGACGTACGTCATCGTAGGGTAGGATGAAGGAAGATCGGAAAATATTGAATACCCGATCGACCTGCCACAGGATCCGCCAGAGGCGATGGGCGTATTCAGGATCGTAGGAGGCGTGAACCGTGTCCTGATCGAAGGGGATTGGGTCCGCCACCTCCACCGGCGTAGTCCAGATGCGCACCCCCATCCCAAGGGAGGATAGGGTTGACATCACCTCCTGGTAGAAGTCGGCGACCGAGCGGGGCGCCAGCGCCACGGAGCGCACCTCCCCATCGGCGGTGGTTATTCGCAGTTCGTGGATTGTGAAGTCGAAATCCATCTGGAAGGTACGCTGTCCGTAGGGGATCGGGGCGGTGGTGAGTCCTCGGGTGGTAACGTAAAGCGCCACCTGCCACCAGTGATTGACCATAGGCGCCAGGGCGAGCTTGATCTTGCCTGCTATCTGTGTCCACATGTGGAGTGTACTGTAGCTGTCCTGCCACTCATTCAGCGGCAGGCTGGGCCAAATGTCCGTTCCTTCGTCGTAATACCGTCTTGGTCTCGACATCGGCTGCTCCTGGTTCGAGGTTGCACGTTGTGGGATGCCGCCCGCGGTGGACTGAGCGCCTTGCAATTACGGTGCCAGCCCACGCGGGGCTTCGAGTAGCCATTACGCACGCTCATTGCCTCGCCCCGGAGCCAATCGGTTCGACTGAAGCTGCCGATAGTAGAGAGTAGATAGTGGAGAGGTTAAGTGTCCACCATCGCCGCTGACAGGGAGCAGCTACAACCGCCGGCAAGGCGCACAAATCCAGGCCGGCTCTTCGACCGTCTGGTCGATGCCCTGTGCCTTCTGGGCATGGGTCTGTCGCTGCTGCTGTTGGCGGCCTCTGTCGCAGCCCTGGTGGCCTTCGCGTGCCTGAGCTATCCCCTTGCAGCCTCGTCCGCGTCCGATGCCCTGGTCATGGCGGACGTTGCTGTCCTCGCGGAGAGCGGAATGGCTCCCCCACCCTGCCTCGAACAGGATTCTCTGGACGGCCTCTCCCCCGCGGGCGTCGGTAGCGCCGATGGCTGCCAGACACCCGGTCCCACGGTCGCTGTCGGACTCCAGCCTGAAGCCACCCCCACCTTGGTAGTTGCCCAGGGGCTGCCGGAGGTGGTCGTTGCTGGACTGGAGTGGGGTCAGCCAAATTCCGTGGCGTTTGCCGAAGCATGGCCGAAAGCGTTGGGTCCCGGGGTGCCCACGCGTCCCCGGCTCTACAGGGTCGTGGAGGGGGATAGCCTCTCCGGAGTTGCGGCGACCTTCGGCATAACCCCGGAGACGGTGCTGTGGGCCAACGACATAATGAACCCCGAACTGCTGCTGGCCGGCCAAGAGTTGAAGATACTCCCCGTCTCGGGGGTGCTGCACCAGGTCGCCCCTGGCGACAGCGTGTCCGCCATCGCAGACATGTACGGGGCCGACCCGAAAAGGATTCGGGAGGCGAACGCTCTACCCGACGGCGCGGAACCTCTGGAAGGGCAGGCGCTGGTCGTCCCCGGCGGAATGATGAGGACTACAGAGCCGATCGAGGCGCCTCCAACCCCTCCCCCGGCCGCCGAGATTCAGGCTGCGGCCAAGTACAATGTGAAGGCCGGCGACAGCCTCGGCTCCATCGCCGACGGCTTCGGCGTCATGCCCTCTGCCATACAAGCGGCCAACGACCTGATGAACCCGGACCTGCTAGCGATCGGCCAGATTCTTGCCATCCCGGGTGCTGGAAACGGCGCGTCGCGAAGCTCCGCGACGGGCGAGCAGCCCAAGCCGGCCGTCGCGGCGGCAGCCGCTGATGCCCCACGGACTGCCCCAACGGCGATAGCCCCGACCGCCACACCCCCGCCTGCGCCTCCGGCGGCGACGCCCGCAGCTTCGGGTGCCCAGTACACGGCGAAGACCGGCGACAACCTCTACTCCATCGCCCGCTCGTTTGGGGTGAAGCCGCAAGCGATCCAGGATGCCAACGGCCTCTCCGATCCCACCAAGCTGACGATTGGTCTGACTCTATCGATACCGGGAGTGGCTGCCGGCACCCAGCCGCAGCCTGCATCGCAGCCACCGGCAGCCACCGCCGTGCCCTCGCCTGTCGCTACCGTCGCCCCTGTGCCGTCAGCGCTGACCCCCACCCCGCCAGCGCCGAAGCCCGCTCCGACGGCGCCGAAGCCCGCTCCGGTGCAGCCGGCGCCCCTCCCCACACCGGTGCAGCCGGCGCAGCTTCCCGCCCCGGCGCAGGCGGCGCCTGCCGGCGGGGCGTTGGGGGACAGGATCGCCTCCATCGCCCAGAAGTATCTGGGATATCGCTACATCTGGGAAGGGGCGTCCCCGTCTGGCTTCGACTGCAGCGGCTTCACCTGGTACGTCTATCGGGAGGCCGGGTGGAACATCCCGATCCACGATCTGGGCGGGCAGTTGAACAGCGGGCAGAAGATCGCCCGGGATAGGCTGGCGCCCGGGGATCTGGTCTTCTTCGAGAATACCTACATGAAGGGGCTGTCCCACGTGGGTATCTACCTGGGTGGGGGCAGGTTCATCAACGCCGAGACGGAGAAGGTAGGGGTGCAGATCCGTTCCCTCTCCGACCCATACTGGTCCACCCGCTACGTTGGGGCATCGAGACCCTGGCAGTGATGACCTCGTACAGGACCTCAGTCCTTTAGGAGCCGGCCGCGGCGCTGCCTTCGCTCGCGTCGCGTCCCTGATGCCGGCGTGGTCGCCGCCCACCGTCGGGGTCGGAGACGCCCCCCCCAATATAGAGTGCAGGCATGGAATCTGCCGTTTTGCTCTTGTCACCGGCCGGGCCGGGGTGCCCTGCCAGATTCTCGATCTGGCGCTAGCCCACCCGACAGAATGTACCGTCAGGTCAGGCCGAGGTTGAGGTTGTCATGCAGTCCGTGGTGATGGCGGTATTCCCCAGCCCGTCCGACGCATCCCTCGGGCTGGACAACCTTTCGGAGGCCAACTTCGGTCCGGCGACAATCTCCCTGGTCATGAGGACCACGCCGGAGGTGGCGGATTTGGCCAATGCTTCAGGACCGTTGAATGGGCTGCCGACTGATC
>Ga0209014_10002447_pt1 | contig 10774 bp, 10 predicted proteins | sample BarGraNGADG00212_FD_184491 | JGI IMG/M metagenome (GOLD analysis project Ga0209014, IMG submission 184491) | Arctic peat soil microbial communities from Barrow, Alaska - Barrow Graham LP Ref core NGADG0002-212 (SPAdes) (version 2) | ecosystem: Environmental > Terrestrial > Soil > Wetlands >... | reverse complement strand
GTGAAGTTCGCCGAGTTGATGAAAGAACGAACCAACGGCGCCGTGGACGTCCAGGTCTTCCCGAACAGCCAGTTGGGCAGCGAGAAGGACATGGTCGAGCAGGTCAGGAACGGCGTCATCCAGATGGCCGTTACCTCCGCCGGAATGCTCGCCTCCTTCGATGGCTGGGGCTCGGCAGCGGTGCTCAGCATGCCCTACATCATCAAGGGTGACACCGACGAGGAGCAGTTCCCGGTTCTCACCAAGCTGGCGCGCGGTCCGATCATGCAGGAGGTTGCCGACAAGGCGGCCAAGGCCAGCGGGATGCGCACCCTGGACCAGGGGTGGTGGTACGGCACCCGAAACCTGACCACCAAGTCGAAGCAGGTCACCAAGGTGGACGACATCAAGGGGCTTAAGATCCGGACGCCAGACGCACCAGTTCAGAAACTGGCCATGGCGGCCCTCGGGGCCTCCGTCACCCCCATGGCAGTGGCAGAGCTGTACAGCGCGCTGCAGATGGGCGTGGTCGAGGGCCAGGAGAACCCGTTGAATACCATCTACACCTCCAAGTACTACGAAGTCCAGAAGTACCTGGCGCTGACCGGCCACATGACCCAAAACATGGAAGTGCCGATCAACGAGAAGTTCTTCCAGAGCCTCACGCCCGAACAGCAGAAGGTGGTCATCCAGGCCGCTTACGACGCGGGCGACTATCAGAGCGACATCCAGCTGAAGATGAACAAGCAGAACCTGCAGGACCTGAAGGACAAGGGGATGATCGTCTCCGCGGTGGACAAGAAGGAGTTCGCCGACAAGACGAAGGACGCCTGGAAGGAGTTCGAGCCCCTGTTTGGCAAGGATCTGTACGACAAGATGGTGGCAGCCCAGAATTAGGGCGGAAACCCCTTGTACTCAAGGTTTATCCGAACACTTCCGTCACGGCGTCACCTTGTACGCAGAGAACGAGTCCAGGCACTTGGGTGCCCGGGTCTAGCCGCTAGCATCCGGGGTGGGGCTGGCAACAGCCCCACCCCCCGAATCCTGGGAGGTAACGGCCCGTGGGGTCGGTAGGCTTCGTCGCAAAGAACTTCGAAGAGCTGGTGGCGGGTACCTTTATGCTGCTGATGTGCCTGGCCACCTTCACCAACGTCATCGCACGCTACATTTTCAACGAGTCCTTTCAGTGGGCAGAGGAGTTCTCTCGATACTCCTTCATCTGGGTAGTCTTCATAGGCGCCGCCCTCTGCACCAAGCACAAAAGGCACATCGTAATAGACGGTTTCGTACTGGCTTTGCCCAAGCGACTCACCCACCTGATCTCCTCTTTCGTGGACCTGATAACCATCGGTTTCATGCTCGTTCTGATCTACTACGGCTGGGTCCTCTGTACTTTCGCCACCCAGCCCACCTCGACCTTGAAGATACCCCAGTACCTGGTCTACGCGGTGGTGCCCCTGTCGGCAATCCTGATAACCATCTACTCTGTCAGGGACCTTCGCCACGACCTCCGTGCCTTCATTGCGGGGGGTGAGGCGTAATGCTCTGGATCTTCGTCGCCATGCTCATCCTCTTCGTGATCGGCATGCCCGTCGCCTGGTCCATGGCGATAGCCGCGACCATCTACATGGCATTCGGCCCCCACGTGCCCCTCCAGGGCATGGTCCAGCGGCTGGTCGGTGGCATAGATACCTTTCCACTGCTGGCCATCCCCTTCTTCATCTTGGCCGGCAACTTGATGAACACCGGCGGCATCACCGAGCGGCTGGTCACCTTCGCCAAGGTACTCGTCGGGCACATCACCGGCGGCTTGGCCCACGTCGTCATCCTCACCAACATGATTATGGCCGGCATGTCCGGCTCGGGTGTCGCCGATGCCGCCGGGTCTGGAACGGTCCTGATCCCGGCCATGAAGAGGGCCGGCTACGGAGTGCCCTTCGCGGCCGCGGTTGTGGCCGCCTCCGGCACCATAGGGCCCATCATCCCGCCATCCATTCCCTTCGTGCTCTACGGCTCCATAGCCGGCGCTTCGATAGGCCGGTTGCTGTTGGGTGGCGCCGTTCCGGGCGTGCTGATGGGCGTTGTGCTCATGACCTTTGCCTACGTTATCGCGAAGCGTCGAGGTTATCCCGCCGAGCGGAGGGCTACCTGCGGCGAAATCGCCAGGGCGACCCTGCACGCCATCCCTCCCATGGGGATGCCCCTCATCATCCTGGGTGGCATCATCGCGGGCATCATGACTCCGACCGAGGCCGCAAGTGCCGGCGCGGGTTACGCCTTCGTACTGGGCTTCTTCGTATACAAGGAGATAAAGCCCGCAATGCTGCCGGGCATCATCGTGGAGTCGGCCATGGGCACGGCCGCCATCGCGATCATTATGTCGGCTGCTCAGCCCTTTGGATGGGTGCTCACCTTCGAGCAGGCCCCCAACGCGGTCCTCGCCATGGTCGACAACGCCCAGCTGGCCCAGTGGCAGGTTCTTCTCATGATCAACGTGGCCATGCTGATCCTTGGCTGCTTCATGGAGGGGCTGGCCGTCATGATGATGGCGGTGCCGGTGCTGCTACCGCTGCTGAACCACTACGACATCGACCTGGTCCACTTTGGGGTCTTCTTCGTCATCAACATCATGATCGGGACGATCACGCCGCCGGTAGGCACCATCATGTACGTCGTGTGTGCCCTCGGCAAGATCTCGATAGGCCAGTTTGCGAAAGAGGTGTGGCCCTTCATAATCGCGCTGGTCATCGCGCTGATGATCGTGACCTACGTGCCGGAGGTCGCCATGTGGCTGCCAAACCTGATGATGCCTGTGAAGTAGCCGGCGCCGTTGGGCCGTCAGGCTGGAATAGTCAAAGTGGTCGGCGTTCTTCAGAATGGGAAGGAGGGAAGATGGTGATCTTCCCTCCTTCCCATTCTTCCCTTCTCCCTGCGGCGGGCAACCCCTGACGACCGTACTATACGTAACCGTACAAAGCCATCGTGCAGTTTTGCCCCAGCTCTAACCTTGACTGCGGGCGAAATGTGTGCTATTTGTACCCTATCAATTAGTACATTGGAGCAAACCATGGAGTTGCGGCTCGATCCGTCCTCCCCCGATCCCCTCAACAGGCAGATCGTCGATCAGATACGGCACCAGATCGCAACGGGAAAGCTGCGGACCGGCGAACGGCTCCCTCCGGTGCGGGTTCTGGCGGCCCAGTTGAAGCTCAACGTCAATACCGTTGCCAGGGCCTACCTGGAGTTGGAGCGCTCCGGAGTGGTTTCCACGGCCCATGGTCGAGGCACCTTCGTCGCCGGCGAGGCGTTGGGGAGGCTGGTAGCCTTCCGGGAGGATCGGCTTCGCGATCTCCTGGGTCGCGCCATGGTGGAGGCCCTCAGCCTCGGATACTCCCAGGAGCAGATCGAGGGAGCTCTGGCGCTGCAGCTCGCCCGCTGGCGCGAGTTGCGCTCGGGAGGGGACGAGGGGCGTGCTCAGCCGCAAAAGCCTCCGTTGGGTCCTGTCCTGCGGATTGTCGGCAGCAACGATCTTGCCCTGGACCTGCTGGTCGGCCAGCTTCACCGCAGCCATCCGCAACTGGGGGTCATCTCAGCCTCCGTGGGCAGCCTGGCCGGCCTGATCGCCGTGGGGCGAGGCGAGGCGCAGTTGGCCGGATGCCACCTGCTGGACGAGGAGACCGGGGAGTACAACCTCCCCTACGTTCGGCGAGTGCTGCCGGGTGAGGAGGTTCTCCTGGTCAACCTGGTCCACAGGCAGCAGGGGCTGATGATGGCAAAGGGCAATCCCAAGGGGATCACGGGGTTGAAGGATCTCAACAGGCCCGACGTGACCCTGGTAAACCGCCAGAAGGGAGCGGGTACCCGAGTCCTTCTGGATCTTCAGCTGAAGGAGTTAGGGATCACCCCCGAGGGCGTGCGGGGCTACGATCACGAGGTCGCGACCCACACGGCGGTTGCGGCGGCCATTGCCGGTGGTGCTGCCGACCTGGGGTTGGGGATCCTCTCGGCCGCTCGTGCCCTGGATCTGGACTTTGTCCCGTTGGCCAGGGAGCGGTACGACCTGGTGATCCCCGTCGCCTACTGCGACACGGATGAGATGAAGCTGCTGTTGGCGGCAGTCGGGTCGGAATCGTTCAAGGCCGTGGTGCGCGAAATGGGAGGGTACGACACCACCGACACCGGCAAGATCGTCGGACGCACCGGCCTCGCGGCCGTCTAGACTCACAAGTTCGTTGGATGGAGTGGAGAGTTGAAGAGAATCATCCTGGCCTTCCTGTGCACCCTTGCCCTGGCGGTGGCCGGCTGCGGATCGGCAGCACCGGCGCCCACCGCGACGCCTCCGACAACCGCGCCGGCCGCTGCCACGAAGGCTCCGGCGGCGGCTACGACGACCGCCCCGACTGTCGCGCCCGCCGTGGCACCCACCGCCGCGCCTGCCCCCACCAAGGCCGTGGCCCCGGCCAAGCCGCCGGCAAACCCCGACCTGATCCTGGCCACCACCACCAGCACCCAGGATAGCGGGCTGCTGGACGTGCTGATCCCTCTGTTCGAGAAGCAGACCGGCTACAAGGTGAAGCCCATCGCCGTCGGCTCCGGTCAGGCTATGACCATGGGGCAGAAGGGTGAGGCCGACGTGATGCTCGTCCACGCCCCCGACTCCGAGAAGCAGTTCATTGCAGATGGTTGGGGCGTGAATCGGCTGCTGGTCGCGCACAACGACTTCATCTTCGTTGGCCCTCCCGATGATCCTGCGAAGATCAGGGGCACCAAGAGCGCCGACGAGACGGTGAAGAAGCTGGCCGCCGCCCAGGCGCTCTTCGTCAGCCGTGGCGACAACTCCGGCACAGATCAGTTGGAGAAGAAGCTCTGGAAGACTGCCAGCATCGATCCCAAGGGCCAGAGCTGGTACCAGGAGACCGGCCAGGGCATGGGTGCGACCCTGAACGTGGCGGCGGAGAAGAAGGGCTACACCATCAGCGACCGGGCCACCTACCTGGCTCAGAAGAGCAAGCTGGGGATGGACATCCTGGTCGAGGGTGACACGGCCCTGCTGAACATCTATCACGTCATCCAGGTCAACCCTGCCAAGTTCCCCAAGGTGAACGCCGAAGGGGCCAAGGCATTCTCCGACTTCATGGTTTCCAAGGATACCCAGGACGTGATCGGGAAGTTCGGACTGGACAAGTACGGTCAGGCGCTCTTCTTCCCGGACGCCGGCAAGCCCGAGTTCTAAGCCACGGAGTTCTGGTTGCTGAGTGCTGGGTTCCATTCTGAGCTCAGCACCCAGCACTCAGCACTATCGTCCAGGAGGGTGTGTCGTCCATGGATTTGATCTGGGACGGAATCAGCAAGGCTTTCTGGCTGTTGGTGACGGGAGACCCCGAGGTACTGCGGGTCACGCTTCTGTCCATTCAGGTCTCGGGAACCGCCACCCTGGTCAGCCTGCTGATCGGCGTGCCGCTTGGCACTGCCCTGGCACTCTCCAGATTCCCGGGCCGGCAGATAGTGATAAGTTTGGTGAACACCGGCATGGGAATGCCTCCCGTTGTAGCCGGTCTCTTCATCACCATCCTGCTGTGGCGCAACGGCCCGCTGGGGCTATTTCACATGTTGTTCACCCCTACCGCCATGGTGATTGCCCAGACGGTGATCGCCGCACCCATGGTCTGTGGCATTACCCTGGCGGCAATCGGCTCTCTCAACCCAAAGCTGCGGCTTCAGATCCTGGCATTGGGGGCGACGCGCTGGCAAATGCTGTGGCTGCTGATGCGGGAGGCGAGGCTCCCGCTTCTGGCGGCGGTGATGGCCGGTTTTGGGGCGGTGATTTCGGAGGTGGGTGCATCCACCATGGTGGGCGGCAATATCCTGGGGCAGACCAGGGTGCTCACCACGGCCACCGTGATGGAGTCTTCCAAGGGCAACTTCGACGTGGCCATCGCACTCAGCCTGATCCTGATGCTTCTGATGTACCTGGTGAACCTGGTGCTCACCTATGCCCAGCAGCGGCAGCGACCGCTCTGATACTACTTCTCCTCGATCAGGTTCACCCTGCCGCGAAGGGTCCCATCCGGCTGCCGGAGGGGCAGGCTGAGCAGCCGCACCGACCTGGGTGAGTCGGCCGGGACCCTGGCTTTGAGATCTGCCGACACCGTGTCTTCCGGGTTGGCCAGGATCTGCTCGACGGCTCGATCCAGCTCCGCTCCATCCGCAAGGCCCCTCTTCAGCAGCGCCGTCCACTCGTCTCTGGGCATCTCACACCGTTTGGGTGCCACCCCCAGAAGCCAGAAGGAGGCGGGGTTGGCGAAGCGAATGTTCAGTTCGTCGTCCAGGAGGATGATGCCGTGATTGCTGATCTGGTTGAGGGCGGACTCAAGGGAGAGCCTGCTCTCCATCGCCTCCTCGTACACCCTTGCGTTGCGGATCGCCAGGGCTGCCTGGGTGGCGAAAGCCTCGGCCAGGGAGATGTCCGAGGCGTCGAAGTGTCTCTTCTCCAGATAGCAGATCACAAGCGCGCCAAGCGCCTCGTTGCCTGAGAGGAGTGGGACCGCCAGCGCGACCCGGTAGTCGTTGGGTTTCGGCTCGGAAGGCGGCTCCGCGGGGAAATGGGAGAAGGGGGCCTGGACGAGAGCCGGTCTCGCCGTTTCCATGGCCCGGTGCACGGCGTTGCCGAGTGGGCTATCCCCCAACTGGACCGCGTCGCCGTGAATCCTTCCCCGTTCGCCCCCCACACCCTCAACCTGAGGTTTCTGACCAGTGGGGTCTTCGGCGAGGAAAATAGCGCTGAACTCCGCTGCCAGCAGTCGGGAGGCGTGGTTGACTATGGCATCCATCACCACCTCCAACTCCAGCTTTGAGCCTATGTGGGTCGCCACCTCACGGAGGCTGCTTTCCCTGGCTAGCTGCTCCTGAAGCTGGTCCAGCAGCCAGGAGCGCTCCACGGCCATTGTCACCTGCGCCGTGATGGCGCTCATCATGTCCCTCTCGCGCGCGGAAAAGCGATGGCTGTTGGAGTATCCGAAGGTCATCGCGCCAACGACCCGGGTTTTCCCCTTGAGGGGCAGAGCCGAGATGCCACCAAGCTGCCCCAGCCCGCTGTCGGGCGTCTCCCCTGATCTTCGAAGCAGGACGTCGGGGCACGACACCGGCTCGGCCTGCTGTATTGCCTTCCGTCCGTAGATCCTGGCGATACCCTCCCAGGTGTACTGCATGGGATCGCTCGGGGAGTGGCGGGCGATGCACACCAGGTCTTCCTCGCCATCGACCAGATGGATAAAGGCAACCTGGGCCTTGCAGATCTCCGCGCCCAGTCTGGCCACCGCCTCCAACACCTCCGGCAGGGGGCGATCGGACGAGAGGAGGGTGGAGACCCCCATCAGGGTGGAAAGCTCAGTTACTCGGTCCGATAGCTCCTTAACGTGGCTCAGGCTATCCTCTAGCCATTGGGTTTCGGATTTCTCCTCGCCCGCACACTCGGACAGCGGCTTCGTCGATCGGCGGCTTCTGTACAACGAGTTTTCCTCCCATGGTAAAGGCGTCATTTGGCATTTGGGATGGAAGAAAGGGGTGGGAGACCGCCCGGCTATCCGGCGCGGCTGGGAAGCCTGCGCACCCGGCTGTTGAGGATCTCTCGAATCTCGGCCAGGAGTTGCTCCTGCTCCACCGGCTTCAGCATGAAGCCGTCGGTTCCGGCCTCAAGGCACTGATCTCTGGCCATCAGCACGCTGAATATGAAGACCGGTATGTCGTTGGTGGCGGGATCCCGCTTGATCTTGCGGCACAGCGCGAGACCGTCACCGTCCGGCAGTACGGTGTCCAGGACGATGAGGGCGGGGCGCTTGCTCCGCGCCAACCTCAATATACCCTCCGCGTCGTGGGCGACCAGCACCTCTCTACCATCCGCCTGAAGCCGTTGCACCAGGTCCGAGGTAAAGGGGTCTCTCGCTGCGGCAGCGATGAGCACGGCGCGCGGGGCCATGTATCCCTCCTCGAAAACCGGCACTGTGGGCTTAGCGTAGGGCCCGGCCCCTGGGACGGCGGGTCGCACCACGTCCGGCAGGGCACCACAGCCGTCAATTGGTCACAGAACAAGGGGGAGTATACAGCAACCGTTCTCGAAAGGAAATAGAATCAGGACAACAGTAGTGGGTTTCCGGCTAGCAGGATGGTCACGAATATGTAACAACCGCAGGGAGGAAGAAGAAGGCTAAATGTCGATGTCCAGCGAGCTGTCGTGCTCTGCCACGCCCCGTTCCAACTCGGATGAACAGGCGTTTCCACGGATCAGCACGCTTTTCACCTTTTCCGCCCTGGCGATCTCCGCAACGCCCCAGTCCTTGGTCACCACGGCCACCATCGCCCCCGGATTCCGCCGCTGCTCGGGGCCGGCGCGAAGCACCAACTGCCTGTCGGTGGTGATGCCGTCGGTTGGATTGCCGGCCAGGATGCGCACCGTGACGCCCGACTTGCCGAGGAGGATACCGGAGGGCCCGGCTCTGCGTTGGGCCAGCATATCGAGGGGAGCGATAGCCAGCAGCGCCGACCCCGCCTGGCCACGTTGGGGGGCGCGAGAAAGCCCCCTCAGTTCCCGCATCACCTCCGGTATCACCACCAGCGTAACCGCACGGTTCTGAAGGCGGTACTCCTCCAACCGCGGCATGTCCAGCAGGATGTTGGTGTCGAGGAACAGGATTGTGGGTCGCAAGGGTGGCTCCTCCTTGTGAGGGAGTATAGCACGGGGAGAGCGGCGCGGGTTGGGCCATGCGTCGCCCCTACGGGGATGCCACATGAGCCCTGCCTGGGCATGGTTCATGAGCGAGGGGTGGGTAGAGTTACAGTTCATGCGGCTTTGGGCAGCGAGCGGACGGACGCCTCTACTCCCCTCAATTGTTACGCGGTCCCTGAACTATGCCCTTTCTGGTACAATCGTGGCACACTCCGTGCACCTTCCATGAAGCACGAGTACCGAATGTCCGTTCGTGCTCGCGGCGATATCCACATAAAGCCTTCCGACAAACCATCACTTGGTGCCCACCGACTTCCTGTGTTGGCAAATGGTCATTGCTAGCGCTGCGTCCTATCTGGGTGATATCGCAGTCTTGTTCTGTTGTCGACCGGGGATAATGGTATCAGCCACCCGCGAAGATGAAGAGCGGTTCCAGAAGGAGTTGGGTGGAGAGATCATGAGTCTCATGGAGGTGCGGGATTATCTGAGACCCAAGAGTGTCCTCGCGGGAAATCGTCTTCGTTACAACAGTCTAAGGAGAAGATCATGTGGCGCTATCTCATTGCTGGTCTGTTGATTGGGTGCGTCATGGTAGTATTGAGCGGGTGTGCTGCCAAGAGTCCAGTGGCAAGTAATGGCTTTTCTTATGCTTCCGCGGCCGGCGGCGACTGTGGGGCGTTCATGACCATCGCCAATCCGGACGGCCAGGCGGACACACTGCTGGCAGTCAAGTCCGCCGTGTCTGGTCGCGCCGAGTTGCACACGGTCGTGAAAGACGCCAATGGAGCCATGGTGATGCAGCGAGTGGAGAGCATCCCGGTCCTGGCATCAGGCACCACCGAGCTCAAGCCGGGATCTTTTCATGTCATGCTCTTCGGGTTGAACAAGGAACTGAAAGTCGGGGACACCTTCCCGCTGACCCTCACGTTCCAGAAGGGCGGGGATACCGCGGTGCAGGTTCAGGTTAAGGAAAAGAACTGAGGCTGGGAGACCCGAGATGAGGACAGGCTGGCTTTGGCCTGCGATGGCGGCGGTTGCGGTTTTGGCTCTGGCTTCCGGATGTGGCGGTGCGGGGTCTCGGCCCGCTGAGACGGTCGCCGTAGCAACGCCGTCGCTTGCTCTGAATGCTGCGCAGGCGACCCTGGCTCCATCGGGGCCCAATTTGGGCAGCCAGCGATACGGCGATCTGCTGGTGTGGCTCTCCAGCAGGCCATCGCAGCCCGTGCAGGGGACCGCCCAGATGGAAGCGTACCTGGTCGGGACAGAGGGCCAGCCTGTCACGGATGCCAAGGTGAGTTTCGACACGGATATGACGAACATGAGCCACGGTCTTAACGTGGTGACGGCTGAGCTGGCCGGGAACGGCCACTACTTGGGTAATGTGCACTTCTCCATGCCTGGGCCCTGGCGCGTGATCGCGGTCATCGAGCGCCCGGGCCGTGAGACCGTGAAGTTGCGTTTCGAGTTCAAGGTCAACTCCCGATAGGAGACGAGCAATGGATCTGCTTACAGCGGTAGTTCTTTCCGTGATCTTCACGACAATCAGTGCCGGCGTGGGAATCTATCTCTTGCGCTACCGGGCCACCGTGACAGAGATGCTTGGCATGATGATCGGGATGACCATGGGTATGATGTCAGGTATTGCCGTCGGTTTCTATGTGGGGGCTGCAACCGACATGTTCATCAGCAATCTGGTGGGGGTAACAATCGGCCTAACGTTTGGTATTGTGTTTGGTCGATTGGGTGGGCTCATGGGCGCTATGGACGGCGGCATGGGTGGCTTCATGGGGGGCATGATGGGGGGCATGTTGGGTGTCATGATCAATCTTTCCCCGTTGGCCGTCTGGGTCACCACAGTGTTCGTAACCGTGATCTGTCTGGTGGTGTATGCCGGATTGATCCGTCTAACGCAGAAGAGCGTCTTCAAGAAGTTCGCCAAAGACCCAGTCTGTGACATGATGGTCGATGTCGCCACGTCGAAGCTGACCAGCGAATACCGTGGCGCGACGGTGCACTTCTGTGCCGTCGGCTGCATGCGTGCTTTTGACAAGGATCCTGAGCGGTATTTTGGCG
>Ga0209014_10002446_pt1 | contig 10774 bp, 5 predicted proteins | sample BarGraNGADG00212_FD_184491 | JGI IMG/M metagenome (GOLD analysis project Ga0209014, IMG submission 184491) | Arctic peat soil microbial communities from Barrow, Alaska - Barrow Graham LP Ref core NGADG0002-212 (SPAdes) (version 2) | ecosystem: Environmental > Terrestrial > Soil > Wetlands > Peat... | reverse complement strand
CCCTTGGCCGCCTTTGCCGGCCACCGACGGGGCTACCGTTACTTTGACATTGCATCCGCACTTCTTGCACGCGTACTGCTCGCCCTGTTTCATTTGCATCGTGACCTCCTTCAACAGAATAGGTGAGGGCGTCGACACGCCGCTGTCCGTTTCTATACACAACGCGGTTAGCCCTGGGTGGTTGATATTCGCATTGCTTAGGCGGCGTTAAGAACTAGATATTACAACTATTCAGGCTGCGGCGATAGGATGTTGAGGCATGATCTCACGTTCCGAGGCTGTCCTGGAACAGAAGCTCGGCGCCGTCTGGCCGATGCTGGAGGAGCGGACCCGGCGCCTCCTCGCGGCCAATGAAGCCCTGGCCTTGGGCTATGGCGGAGTGTCCCGTGTCCATCGAGCGTGTGGGTCGTCTCGAGCCGCGATCACGAGCGGGATTCGAGAGATCGAAGAGGGGGTCCAGCTCGAGCCTGGCCGGGTGCGGCGGCCGAGTGCCGGTCGCAAGCGAATCGCGGTCTCGGACCCCACCCTGCTCATGGCGTTGGACCGATTGATCGATCTCGAGACGCGCGGCGCCCCCGAGTCGCCGCTGCGATGGGTCTGCCAGAGTACGCGGACGCTCGCCGACGTGCTGCGCCAGCTGCAAGGCTTGCCCAACTTGGCGCGAGCGTCGCTCCGCCCGGACCAACGCTAGGCCGCGGCCCGCTCGGCCCACCTCGGCCAGCCTCGTGGCTTTCCCGCGAATTGCCCCACGGTTGCCCCACGGGGGTCTCCGCGCACGGGACTGTTTCGAGCCGCGGTCGCCGTAAGTGTCTGAAGGAGATCGACTTGTTGGTGCCGGAGGAGGGAGTCGAACTCTCACGAGGCGTGAGCCTCTCGGGATTTTGAGTCGAGGGAATTGACGCGCTCCACCACGCTTTACTGTGCTTCATCGCACTCGCCTCGCGCTTCACCGCGCTCTATCGCGCCGCTGATTGCCCCAAATTGCCCCACGGCAGGCCCACCTACCCACGTCGTGTTATGCGACACGGGCGGCCGCCGTCCCGCTGACGCTGGACGCCGCTGGTCCGCCGATTCAGGCCGATCTCGCCGACACAGCGGTGAGACCTGGCAGACGAATCCAGGGTCCATCTGACAGATCGGCGCCTCGTCGCCCTGCCGCCGAAACGAGCCGCGTCAACGGTACCGTGCGCCTGAGCGACGACGAGGGGCGCACTTGACACGTGTCCCGGGTCGTCCATCCCGGGGCGTTCGCCTATTCCTGCCTGACGGTCCTCGATGACGGCTCGATCGGCCTGCTCCACGAGCGCGGCGAGTATCGTTCGATCACCTTCGAGCGCTTCAACCTCGCGTGGCTCGTTGGCGGACGCGTGTCGGGCGATCTCTGACGCTCCTGTCCCGCGCCCTCGTCACGCGCTATCGAGTTAACACGAATGCTCGGTACGGTTGAGCGCCACCTGGCTGGCGGCCAGGTCGCCCTGCGCGCCTCCAAACTACTGCTTGACACCGGGGCTATAATCTAAATGTAGTACCAGGACAAAATGTCTCTCGTATTGGATACATGGAGACCGGCGGCCGCGAGTCGCGTCGAGCCATGCGCCTGTCGCCGGAGGTGTCTCTAAACTGCCAGCAATCGGTCGAGCATGGGATCGGTCAGGGGGTTCCATGAACGGAAGTCAGTCATCGGTTTCCAACTAGTTCATCGCCGCCGCGTGCGGCGCGGGAGGGACCAGCCGTGAGAACCAGGATTGCCCTTTTCAGCGTCATCCTCTGTATCGGCTTCGTGTTGATGCCCGCCTGGCTGTGTGCCCAAACCGAAACTGGGACCATCACCGGGACCGTGGTGGACCAGAGTGGGGCCGTGTTGCCAGGCGTGGCGGTGACCTTGTCAAGTACTGCGCTCATTCGCGGCGTACACACGGCAACCACGAGCGCGTCAGGGCTCTACAAGTTTATCGCGCTGCCGCCGGGCTCGTACGACCTGAAGTTCGAGCTCTCCGGGTTCAGCACGATCAACCGACCCGGGATCCGAATCACCGCGAACTTCGTGGCGAAGGTCGACATCTCGCTCGGCCTGCAGAACATGGCGGAGACGGTGAACGTCACCGGCGAGGCCCCGGTGGTCGACAGCAAGAGCTCGCTCATTTCGACATCGCTCGACAAGGGGCTCCTCGACAACATTCCGACCGGCCGGGACATCTGGGTGCTCACCGAGGAAGTGCCCGGTGCGGTCCCTGACCGTTACAACGTCGGCGGCACGGAGAGCGCCCAGCAGAGCTCGTTCGCGATCCACGGTGCCACCGCGCAGCAGGACTACAGCGTGAACGGGCTGAGCATGAACTGGCCCGGCGGAGCCGGCAACTTCACGATGTTCTACTTCGATTACGACAGCTTCGACGAGGTCCAGGTCGAGACAGCCGGTGCGCCTGCCGAGGTCAGCGTGGGCGGCCTCTACATGAACATGATTACCAAGTCCGGCGGCGCGAACTTCCATGGCGGCATGACGTTCATGTGGGAGCCCGGGAAGCTCCAGGGTAACAACGTGACCGACGCCCTCAGGGCGCAGGGGATCACAACCGCCAACCCGATCGACCGCATCATGGACATCCAGCCGACACTCGGCGGTCCGATCGCCAAGAACGTCTGGTTCTTCACCTCCTACCGCATGTACATCATCGACACCCAGATCCTCGGACTGCCGGCCGGTCAGAACGTCGACATCAATCACCAGAGCAACGTGCTCGGCAAGGTCACGACACAGGTCACGCCGAACAACAAGCTGATGGTGCAGTACTATTTCAACGGACAGAACCGAATCTACCGGCGCGACAACGGCTACGCCTTCACGACGCAGGATGCGTCCTGGCGGCAGATCGAGCCGGCCCATCTCATCCAGGGGCAGTGGACGTCGGTGCTGGCGAAGGCGCTCTTCCTCGACACGCGCTTCGGCTACCTGCACCAGATCTTTCCGCTAGGGCCGCAATCGACGGCCTCGGGCATCTCCAAGATCGACGACATCTACTCCACGGTGAGCGGTTCCGCTCCAGACTACCAGACCAACCTGGCGACCCGCCAGCAGGCAAACGTGGCACTCAGTTACTTCAACGACCACCTGGCCGGCGGCACGCACGACTTCAAGTTCGGCTTCGAGCTGGCACGTGCACTGAACGCCTACGACTACAGCGCAATCGGCGACGTGAACGCGCACTTTCTTGCCGGGGTGCCCTCGTACGTGCAAACGTACAACACCCCGATGCACCAGGTGAGCCAGATCCAGAACCTCGCCTTCTACGCGCAGGACGCCTACGCGATCAAGCACCTCACGATCAACCTGGGCGCCCGCTTCGAGAACTTCAAGGGCTGGAATCCTGCACAGGGGGCGTCCGGAGGGACGTTCTACCCGGCGCGCCAGTTCTCGGAAGTGGACAACATTCCGAACATCAAGATCCTGGTCCCGCGGGTTGGCGTGAGCTATGACGTGTTCGGCAATGGCCGGACGGCCGTCAAGGCGAGCTTCAGCCGCTACGCGCTGCAGGAGGGGTCCCGCTTCCCGGAGACGCTCAACCCGAACGCCCTGAGCGGTGACTACCGGAACTGGACGGACCTCAACGGGGACGGCATTCCACAGGCCAACGAGCTGAGCGCGCCGACCAGCTTCTACGGGGGAGCGAGCGGCATCACACTCGATCCGAACATCAGCCGCCAGTACTCCGACGAGATCACGGCCGGCATCCAGCACCAGATCGGGAAGGATCTGGGCTTCACCGCTACCTACTACTACCGGCGGAACAAGAACCTGCTTGGTCAGCTGAACACGGCGATCCCGGCCAATGCCTACACCCCGGTGCAGGAAGCGGTGCCGACAGGAGGCACGCTCACGGTCTACGACCTGAATTCCCAGTATGTGGGCCAGGTCAGCCGGGTGATTACCAACATCCCATCGTTCTGGGAGAAGTACAACGGCATCGAGTTCACGCTGAAGAAGCGGATGTCGGACCGGTGGCAGATGATGATGGGCTACACCTACAGCAAAGCCACGAGCAACTACGTCGAGGTGCCGTGGAACTTCTACGACGCCAACGATCCGAACAACACGATCTTCATCAACGGCCGCGTGACGGGGTACGACACGCCCAACATCCTGAAGCTGTCCGGCACCTACCTTCTGCCGTGGGGCATCTCGGTGAGCGGCAACTACCGTTACTACACCGGCAAACCGCGGACGCCCACCCTCACTGTCAGCCTCAACCAGGGGTATGTCAGCGTGCCGACCGAGCTGCGCGGCGCTACCCGTTACCCGGCGGTGTCGCTGCTCGACCTGCGCGTCAGCAAGACGTTCGACCTGGGGTCGAAGGCGAAGTTCGAGGCGATGTTCAACCTATTCAACGCGTTCAATGCCGCGACCGTGATCTCTGAGGTCACGACGGTCGGCCCGTCGTTCGGCACGCCGACGCAGATCATGACGCCAATCATCGCCGGGATCGGCGCGCGGCTGACCTTCTAGTTACGGCCGGTTCTGACTGTCGCAAGGCGGAGGCGGGCGCTCGGGCGCCCGCCTCCGTTCGGTCCGTCTTGTTCCGTTTCATCCTGATGATGACTCGTCCGGAGGAGGCTCGCATGCGAACGTGGCAGCGGAGCATCGTCTGCCTGTCTTTGATCGCCGTGGCGTCCGGGTGCACGAGCACGCGTGTCAGCGCGCCGCTTCCGCCGTCCGGCTCGCTCACCGTCGATCGTCTGTTGCAGTTCAAACACCCTTCGCCGCCGGTTTGGTCCCCGGACGCACGTCGTCTGGCGTTCGTCTGGGATCTTGGCGGCGTGCAGAATATCTGGATGAGTGACATGGCGTCGACGCCTCCGTCTGCGCCACGACAGGTCACCAGCTTTGATGTGGGACCGATCGACAACCTGTTCTGGAGCCGCGACGGCGGCTCGCTGTACTTCGTGCGCGACGGCGATTTGTGGCGGATCGTTCCCGACGGAGGCAAGGCCTCGGCCGTCTGGACGACCCCCCTGCTCGAGAACCAGGTCGTCTTGTCGCCTGACGGCACGCGCGTCGCCTTCGTGCGCGGCGGCGGTGCCGGGCTTCCTGACTGGCAGCGCACGGACGGCGATCTGTGGGTACGCTCCCTGGCCGACGGCCGCGAGACCCGATTGACCCACGACATCGGCGTCGTGACAGGGCCCGCCTGGTCGCCCGACGGCAGCCACCTGGCGTTTGCCTGTAGTAGGGTCACGCCGCATTCTGAAGCCCCCTCATACTCGGGCAGCAAGCTCCTTTACACCCGTGTCGATCACGCCGTGAGCACGCCGGCGTTTGTCTCGGCCGCCGGCGGCGCGGTGACCACGTTGCCCTCGAGTCCCGGGTGGGACGCCTCACCGCTGTGGATCGATCGTGCCCGACTGCTGGTGCACCGCGTGGCCGAGGACAACAAGACGCGGGAATTGCTCGTGGCCGACGTGCCGTCGGGCAAGACGCGTCTTCTCTACCGCGAAGTGGATCCGGTCTTCTGGAGCCTGGGGTTCGTCGCGCCCGATCCGACCGTGTCACCAGATGGGGAGCTGGTGGCCTTTGTCAGCGACCGCGATGGCTGGGACCATCTCTATATCGTGCCGATCGCCGGCGGCGAGGCCAAGCAGGTGACCAAGGGACGCTTCGAGGTGCGGCATCTGGCCTGGTCGCCCGACAGCAAGCGCCTCGCGTTCGACCGGAGCCTCGAAGACCACCCTGGCGTCCGGCACCTGTCGGTCGCTGTCCTCGGCCGCGACCTTGGCAGCGTCCGCGTCGTCGATCTAACCTCGGGGCGAGGCACCAACATCGACGCCGCGTGGGCGCCAGACTCGCAGCGTCTCGTCTACCAGCACACCGATCCCCAGAACTCCGCGGATCTGTTTGTCACTGCGATGTCGTCGACTGCGGCTCCGGCGCAGCGGCTGACCGACTCGATGCCCCCTGGCGTGGACCGCAGCGGGTTCGTCGAGCCGCAGCTCGTGCACTACCGCGCTCCGGACGGTCAGCAGGTGCCTGCATATCTGTTCGTGCCCAAGGGGCTGGATCGCACCACCAAGCATCCGGCGGTCGTCTGGATCCACGGCGACGGGATCAACCAGAACTACGACGGCTGGCACGTCGAGCGGAACTACGCCGTGTACTACAGCTTCCACCAGTACCTCCTCCAGCATGGCTACGTGGTGCTTGCGCCCGAGTACCGCGGCTCGATCGGCTACGGGCGGGCCTGGCGCCAGGCGGTCTATTACGACGTGGGAGGCAAGGACGCCGAGGACGCCGCGGCCTCGGCCGACTACTTGAAGACCCTGAACTACGTGGACGCCGAGCGTATCGGAGTCTGGGGCCTGAGCTACGGCGGCTTCTTCACACTCATCGCGATGGCTGATCATCCGACCGCGTTCCGGTGCGGCATCGACGTGGCCGGCAGCGTTGACTACAAGATGTGGTACGAGGATCCGGGAGGCGCCTGGGTCGTGGCCCGGATGGGCACGCCGACAGAGCAGCCCGCGGTTTACGAGAAGGCGGCTGTCATCGACCGCGTCAGCCACATCACCCGGCCGCTGCTCATCCTGCACGGCACGGCCGACGGCAACGTGCCATACATCGAGTCGGTGCGCCTCATCGATGTCCTGCTCAAGGCGGGCAAGGAGATCGATTTCATGATGTATCCAGGAGAATTCCACTACTTTCAGAGGGCGCATGTGCTGCGGGATGCCTGGACCAGGGCGGCGGCGTTCTTCGACCGCCACCTCCAGCCTGCGGTCGCGACCAGCGGACGGTAGATGGTCATGCTCGGAAGAGTTCAGGAGGATGGTATGCGACGACGTTCAGGTACCGTCATCTGCCTCGCGTTCTCCCTCGTGCTGGGGGCCTGCGCCGGAACCGGCCCGAAGCAGCCGACATCAGGACTCCTGACCATCGACCGCCTGACCGAGATCAAGCATCCCTCGGAACCCACGTGGTCACCCGACGGCACTCAGGTCGCGTTCGTGTGGGATCAGGGCGGTGTGCAGAACCTCTACCTGGTCGCGAGCGGCGGCAGCGCCCGCGAGGCTCCCCGGCGTCTGACCAGCTACGACGCCGGGTCGGTGGCCAACCTGTTCTGGGGCGGCGACGGGAAGAAGCTGTACTTCGCCCATGGCGGCGACCTATGGTGCGCCACGCCTGGTCAAGCCGGTGCGCCGCAGCCGGTCTGGATCACCCCGGAGTTCGAGAACCAGGTGGTGCCGTCGCCCGACGGGACCATGGTGGCATTCGTGCGTGGCGGTCACGTGGGCGTTCCCGACTGGCAGCGGACAGAAGCAGACCTCTACGTCCGGTCGCTTGCCGACGGCCACGAGACGCGTCTCACGAGCGGCCTCGGCGTGGTGTTCGGGCCATCATGGTCACCGGACGGGAGGCGCCTGGCCTTCGCCGTGACCAAGGTCGAGGTCCGTGCGGACGCGCCGGCCTATTCGGGGGCGAAGATCCTCTACACTCGGACCGAGCGCCAGGCGTCGGTGCTGGCCATCGTGGTTTCGACAGGCGGGAAGCCGACGATGTTCGCTGCGGGCCCGAACTGGGAGGCGACGGCTTCCTGGCTCGACACGTCGCGGCTGCTCGTGCAGCGCGTGAGCCCCGACAACAAGGTCCGCGAGATTGCCGTCCTCGATGCGACGACCGGTCAGGCGCGCGTGATTGTCCGAGAGGAGGATCCGAAGTTCTGGAGCGTCATCGCGGGCGCGCCGGCGCCGTCGCCCGACGGGCGCCGCGTCGCCTTCGTCAGCGACCGCGACGGATGGGACCATCTCTACGTGGTCCCCGTCGATGGCGGGGACGCGCGTCAGGTCACCAAGGGGCAGTTCGAGATCCGCAGCCCCGCCTGGTCTCCCGACGGCACGCGCATCGCGTTCGACAAGAACGTGGAAGGCAAGCCGGGTGTTCGGCATCTCGCCGTGGCAACGGTCACCGGTGACGCGCCTTCGGTCGTGGCGATCACGTCCGGGCGCGGGACCAACACCGAGCCCGTCTGGTCGCCGGACGGGAGAAGCCTCGCCTACCAGCACACCGATCCCCAGACGTCGGCCGAGATCTACGTCGTCGCGGCCGGAACCGGCGCGGCGGCAGGGACGCGGCTGACCGACTCGATGCCGGCGGGGATCGATCGCCAGGCTTTCGTCGAACCGGAACTGGTCAGCTACGCCGCCGCGGACGGGAAGAAGGTGCCGGCGTATCTGTTCGTGCCGAAAGGGCTCGACCGCTCGACCAGGCACCCGGCCATCATCTGGATTCACGGGGACGGCATTAACCAGAACTACGACGGCTGGCACGTCGAGCGGAACTATGCCGTCTACTACAGCTTTCACCAGTACCTCCTGCAGCACGGCTACGTGGTGCTCGCCCCCGATTACCGCGGCAGCATCGGCTACGGGAGGGACTGGCGGCAGGCGGTTCACCTGGACGTCGGCGGCAAGGACGCGGAAGACGCGTCGTCGGGCGCCGACTACCTGAAGACGCTGCCGTACGTCGACGCGGACCGGATCGGTGTGTGGGGGTTGAGCTACGGCGGGTTCTTCACGCTGATCGCGCTTACCGAGCATCCCACGACTTTTCGGTGCGGCATCGACGTGGCGGGCGTGCCCGACTTCGGCATGTGGTACGTGGATCCGGGCGGGTCGTGGGTCACCGCCCGCATGGGAACGCCTTCGGAGAACCCGTCCGTCTACGTGAAGGCCGCCCCCATCAACCGGATCGATCGACTGGTCCGGCCGTTGCTGATCCTGCACGGCACCGCCGACGTCAACGTGCCCTACGTCGAGACGGTGCGCCTCATCGACGTCCTGCTGAAGGCCCACAAGGACTTCGAGTTCATGGTCTACCCGGGCGAGTTCCATTACTTCCAGCGTGCGCACGTTCTGCGCGACGCCTGGCGGCGGGCCGAGGCGTTCTTCGACAAGCACCTCAAGGCGCCGGCGCCGCCGACACGCTGACACAGGCTGGTGATCCCCACGCATGCCCCTGTTCCAACCAGGGGCTCTGTCCGGGGCCGTACGGTTGACCGACGACCGGTCAGCGTCGCGATGTCAGCGGCACTCGAGGCTCCTGGAACAGCGGCGAGAAACAGCGGCGAGAAACTGCCACTGAGAACGTTCTCGCACTCGCGTCGCGCCCCAACGCGCTCCATCGCACCGCTGATTGCCCCAAATTGCCCCGCGGCAAAGCCCGCGTGAAGGCGGTGCTATACTTCGCCGCAGGTGGCTACGCGGCGTTGTGGGGAGGCATCCTCCGGGGCTGTTCCACCCGCTGAATCCAGGGGCACCCGGCTGCCCAGAACTGTCGAATGCCAGTTAGGTTGCTCTACAGAATGACCTACACCGCTCCCCCGCAAGGCGGTCCCGCGGACCTGAATCCGACCATCAAGGCCATCCTCTCGAATGCAGACAGGCTGGCCGAAGAGGCGATCGACCTGGGTGATTACGGACGCACCCAAACCGCGTTCTTCTTGAGCGTCCTAGCGCGAGAGGAGTTTGCCAAGGCCTTCTTGCTCATTCTCGCGCAAGAGGAACGACTGCCGTGGACAACACGGTTTCAAGATGCGCTCCGAAGCCACAGATGCAAACAACTTGTCAGCCATACTCTCTGCGAACTAAGCGCCATCGACCTGCTTGATCCGAAGTACGTCGACAAGTGGCCTCGCAGGGTCCGAGAATTACCAAGGCCAGTGGTGATGCCTTCCACATCTTGGTCCATGAACACCTCCGCGACCTCGACAGGGAAGACTGGTGGTACAAAGACGAAGATCCGCCAATCGATCCGACAGTCCAGGAGGTCGCGGCCGGGGCAGTCGAACGGCGAAAGCAGGATGCAGTGTACGTCCGTATTGGATGGAATGGCTCTCCGCGAAACGACCCCACTAAGCCTCTCGGGGAGTCGGAGTGGAAGCACGAGCGCCGAAGACTCAAACTCATGAAGGATGCATTCTGGGTTTCCGAAGGGCGGCTCTCTGGATCGCCCGCAGTGCAGTATCCGCTGATCGCCGCCCTTGTCAGAGTACTTGCCGGCTTGCTGTCACGCCCGACGACGAGCAGGACTGACGGCGGCTACCGGCCTGCATTGTCTGAAACGACACCGTCAGAATGACCGGCGCGGCCCTCCGCCTGCCCTCCGGTTCCCACAGGGCCGCGCATAGATGTCGTCCGGCGAGGCCGTGCCAGGCGCATGTCCGACGCGGCCAGGCGACAGTTCCTGTCCTGGCGGTTGGCGTCGGTTCACGTAGTAGTCGGGCGCTGCTTTTTGCCGAGTGTTCCGGCAACGGTGCGCGAAAACCTCGACCGGCAGCTTGCCCGCGGGCTGGCATAGCCCGCAGCCAGCCCGCCGGGCTCACCCCGTTGCCCAGCGTGCCGCGAGCGTTGCCCGGCCCCCACCACAGGTCGGTCGTTGCCCGCTCAGGCCAGGCCGGCCAGCCTCGTGGGTTTCCTGCGCGACCACGCGTTGCTGCGCGCCAACGCGCTCCATCGCACCGCTGATTGCCCCACAGTGCCCCACGGCTCGTTGCCGAGACGCGGTACTACGATGCCGGCGGTCCCCCCATGCCCCTCTCGGCCGGCACCCGTCTCGGCCCGTATGAGATCCTCGCCGACCTTGGGGCCGGCGGGATGGGCGAGGTCCACAAGGCGCGCCCGTGCCGCGCGTTTGTGGTAGTCTCCCCGTCATGCTGACGGCGGAGCACGCCTACTACCTCAAGCTCGGACGGGCAGGTTCTTGGGCCGAAGATAGTATCAGGCACAGCAA
>Ga0209014_10002445_pt1 | contig 10778 bp, 10 predicted proteins | sample BarGraNGADG00212_FD_184491 | JGI IMG/M metagenome (GOLD analysis project Ga0209014, IMG submission 184491) | Arctic peat soil microbial communities from Barrow, Alaska - Barrow Graham LP Ref core NGADG0002-212 (SPAdes) (version 2) | ecosystem: Environmental > Terrestrial > Soil > Wetlands >... | reverse complement strand
CCTCGAAGGGGTCAAGGCGGTCCAGCTCGCGATCATGGCCCACTGCGAGCTGATGGGCGATCGCGTCGCCATCCTCGACGCCCCGCCCGACTACAACGCGCAGCAGATCAAGGAGTGGCGCCAGGACAAGGCCGGCTACGACTCGAAGTACGCCACCCTGTACTGGCCCTGGATCAAGGTCTTCGACCCGGTCGCCGGCCATGCCGCGTTCGTGCCGCCGTCCGGCCACATGGCGGGCATCTGGGCCCGCAGCGACGGCGAGCGGGGCGTCCACAAGGCGCCCGCGAACGAGATCGTGCGCGGCGCCATCTCGCTCGAGCTGAACCTCACCCGCGCCGAGCACGACCAGCTCAACCCGATCGGCGTCAACTGCATCCGCACGTTCCCCGGGCGCGGAATCCGCGTCTGGGGCGCCCGGACGCTCTCGTCCGACCCGGCGTGGCGGTACCTCAACGTGCGCCGCCTCTTCAACTACATCGAGGAGTCGATCCTGCTGGGGACGCAGTGGGTGGTCTTCGAACCGAACGACATGGACCTCTGGGAGCGCGTGAAGCGCACCATCTCGTCCTTCCTCGTCCGCACCTGGCGGGACGGCGCCCTGTTCGGGGCAACCCCGGGCGAAGCCTTCTACGTCAAGTGCGACGGCGAGAACAACACCGCCGAGACGATCGACGCGGGCCAGCTCATCGTGGACATCGGGATCGCGCCCGTGAAGCCGGCCGAGTTCGTGATCTTCCGCCTCGCCCAGTTCTCTGGCGGCACGTCGCTCAGCGAGTGACCAGGACGCCAACCAACCCTGCCTGACACGAGACTGGAGGACCCCCACCCATGCCAGCCGGACTCCCCTCCGCGACGCCCTTCGACTCGCTCGTCGCCCAGCGCTTCAAGATCGAGATCGGGGGCGTCACGATCGCCTCCTTCCAGGAGGTGGGCGGCATCACCTCCGAGATCGAGGTCGTCGAGCTGAAGGCGAACGACGCAATGGGCAAGCCGATCCTCAAGAAGATGATCGGCGCCACCAAGCCGCCGACCATCACCCTCAAGCGCGCCGCCGACGCCAGCATGGATCTCTACAACTGGCACAAGGCGGCCCTCGAGGGCGCCATCACCGGCGCCCGGAAGGACGGCTCGATCGTCCAGTACGACTTCGCCGGCGGGGAGGTTGCCCGCTACAACTTCTACCATGCGTGGATCTCGAAGTTCGAGGCGACCGGGATGAAGGCCGGTGACAACACTCCGGCGGTCGAGAGCGTCACGATCGTCTGCGAGCGGCTCGAGCGGATCAAGTGACGTGGTTCTCGACCTGATCGCGGGGCCGGCGGCCGCCATCGGCGGCACGTCCGGCTCCGCTCCGGCGGGCCTGCGGACCGAGTTCCCGTTCGTCCTGCCGCGAGGCTACGTCGACGAATCGGGCACCCTCCACCGGGAGGGGGCGATGCGCCTGGCCACGGCTCGCGACGAGATCCTCCCGCTGCGCGACCCGCGAGTGCGGGAGAACGAGGCGTACCTGACGGTGATCCTCCTGTCCCGCGTCGTCGCCCGTCTGGGAACCCTCGGCCAGGTCACACCGCAGGTCATCGAAGGCATGTTCGCCTCCGACCTCGCGTTCCTCCAGGACCTCTACCGGCGCATCAACCAGGAGGGAACGTCGCAGGCCGCGGTGACCTGCCCGGCCTGCCGTCACGAGTTCAGTGTCGAGATCGGGGGCGCCTCGCCGGGGGGGTCGTGACGTACGCGGCCGACCGCCTCTTCGAGGAGGTCGCGTACGTCGCCTATCACTTCCACTGGTCCATGGACTCGATCCTTGACCTGGAGCACCCCGACCGGCTTCGCTTCGTCGAGGAGATCGCGGGGATCAACCGGCGCCTGACCGAAGAGGAGTGAGTTCGTCGTGCGCTGGCCTTTCGCGAATTGGCTCCGCGGCGCACCGGGCGGGGACGACCCTTCGCCCAGTGCGAACATCGGCGCGGGCTCTGCGGGGACGCCGGATCCCGGACCGAGTCCGCGAGCTGCAGCGCGCCCGGCCGCCTGGCGGGACGCGCCCCCGCTCCAGCGAGCCGTGGGCGAGGCTCCGCTCACCGCGCCGAGCGCGGCGTTCGTGCGCGATCTGGCAGGCCGTCGCACACCCGAACCGATGCTCGTGCCGCTTGGCCACGACCTGACCGCCGACGGGCCCGCGGGCATGGTCAGCGGGATCGCCGTGCCGCTGGTCCAGCGGGCGCCTCTCGGCTCCGACGGCCGGCCCGTCCCCGCGATGCCTCCGCCGGCCGCCCCGGGGCGGGGCCGTCCTACCGCCCGGCGTGCCGTCGCGTCGGTCGCGACGATGCCGCCGGGCCAAGGCCTGGAGAGCGCGACCGCCGAGGCCGTGCTCGAGGAGACCGCCGCGGACGACATCGCGGGCTCGGTGGCCGGTGGACCGACGGCCGAGGTCCCGCTCCTTCTCCCGCGAATCCTGCCCGTCGCGCAGACCGCGACGTCCACGCCCGCCCTGGCCGCGACCCGGGTCGCCGACGAGACGGCGCCCGCGCCGATGCTTGCCGTCGCCCGGACCGTCGCGTCGGGCGCGCCGCCCGTCGCGCCGGGCGCGACGGGCGGGAGCGGTGAGGCCCTGGTTGAGGGATCGTCGGTCACCGCTACGGGTCCCGCGCCCGGCTCGGCACCGGGGGAGAGCGTCGCGGCCACGCCGCCGGCGCCTGCCGGGCCGGACGATCCCGCGCGCCCCGTCGTCTCGAGGAGGACCCTCGGCGAGTCCCGGCGGCTGGGGCTCGGTGCGCCGCTCCCCGGACGACCACCATCCGCCGCGATCGAGCCCGGTCGGGCCGACCTGCCCGTCGCCCGGATGCCCCGTTCGACGGACTCCCCGGGACGGGGACCGGCGTTCGCGGCGATCGCACCGGCGATGCCTCCGGCAGCCGCGGCGCCGGCACCGCTTCCTCGGCTCGTCGTTGCGCGGCGGGCCGCGACCGCGCCGGGTTTCGCCACGATTCCGCCGACGCCCGACCTCGCGTCCGCCACGCCCACCGCAGCCGGAGCGAGTGACCCACGCCCGGCGGGGGCGCCCGGCGGAGCGCCTTCGGAGGCGGTCGGCGAGCCCTCGGCCGCCGAGTCCGGATCAGCGGGCACGCCCATCGTCACGCGGCCCCTCCTGGGCGAATCGGCCATCGGCGTCTCGCGTCTCGCCCGGGACGCCGCTGCCGCTGACGCCGACGGCGAGGCAGCCCCTTCGCGCGGCCCCGCCCTGCCCCTGGACCGTTCGTGGGGCTCGGCCGCTGCCGAGCCAGACTCGGAACCGACCATCGGCCGCTGGCCGGAGTCCGGGGCTGCACCTCTCGCGGGCACGGCTGCAACGACCGACAGCCCAGCGATGACCGGCAGCCCGGCGACGGCGTTTCCGACACACACGCCCGGGTTCACCGCGCTCCAGCGGAGCCTCGTGGCGCCAGCCGGCAGGGATCCGGCGCGGTCTGCCTCGTCGGGGTCGGCCGCGCGCACCACAGCCCCGCTCGCTCCGCTCGTTCCGGGCCGCGCGATGCGCGCGAGCCAGCCGGGCGCCATCTCGACGCTCGGCCTCGCTCACGCGGGCGACGCCGAGCCGATCGTCGCGCGTCTCGCGATCTCGCCGCTCGGCGCCGGGGCCGGCGGGGACGCCGGCTCAGCCGTGCTCGGTGGCGCAGCCGGCTCACCGAGCCTCCGCGCACCGGCCGCGGGCACCCGACGCGACGATCGTCCGGTGGCGTCCCGGATCGCGCAGGCAGGAGGTGCCGGCCCGACCTCCGCCGCGACGCCGACCCTGACGCTGTCCCGCTCGGCGACCGGGTTGGCCACGCCGGACGACGAAGCGACCGGAAGACTCGCCGGCGCCACCAGCTGGATTGCCGGGACGGGGTTCACGACCGTCGCCGCAGCCGGGCCGCCATCCGTGCAGCGAGCCGTCACGATCGACGAGATGACGGTCGCGCCCGCCGATGGCGCTGCCGCCGGACCGGGCGGCGCTGCGGGGGCTGCGGCCGCCGGTGGCGCGGGAACGGACTACGAGGAGATCGCGGAGCACGTCTACGACCGGATCCACGCCCGCCTGACGACCGAGCTGCTGCTCGATCGCGAGCGCGCAGGCATGCTGGTGGACGGGTGAGCGGCCGCGCCCGGCCGGCGGGCTGGAGGGTTCGATGAGCGAGCCGGGGTACGGCCTCGTCCTGCGCTTCAAGGTCACGCTCGATGACCACACGGAGCTCGGCAGCTGGACCAAGTGCGAGGGCCTGACCGTCGAGTACGACATCTCTGAGGTGAAGGAAGGCGGCCAGAACGACTACGTGCACCGCCTGCCCGGCCGCGCGAAGTACCAGAACATCAAGCTGACCCGGCCCATCGACAAGGACACCGGCAAGGTCGCCGCGTGGCTGACATCGGTGGCGAGCGACCCCAAGCGCTCCACCGCGGAGATCGTGCTGCTCGACTCGGGTGGCACCAAGGTGACGTCGTGGAAGCTGGCCGGGGTCTACCCGGCGAAGTGGTCCGGACCGTCGCTCGATACCGGTACGAACCAGGTCGCGCTCGAGGTCCTCGAGCTCGTCCACAACGGGTTCACCCGCTGATGCTCGCCGGCGGCCAGCTCAAGAAGGCGCGGCTCAAGGTGGTCGACGGCGACCCCGAGATCATGCAGCTCGACTTCATGTACAACCCCGCTGAGATCACGACCTCGAAGTCGGCCACCTGGAACCGGCCGCAGGCGCGCGGGGCGGCTTCCACGAACCGCCCCGAGTTCGCCGGGGCCGGGCCCCAGGGCGTCTCGATGGAGATCACGTTCGACGCCTGGGACACGCCCGGCGCGGACGTCACCGCCAGCGTCAAGACGCTCTTCGAGTGGACGAAACCGACGCCCAACTCCATCCAGCGCACCCCTCCGAGGCCGCCGATGCTGGGCTTCGAGTGGGGAAGCAGCACGATCTTCGCGGACTACCGCTGCTTCCTCAAGACCGTGCAGGCGAAGTACACGCTCTTCAAGCCCGACGGGACGCCGATCCGGGCAACCTGCCAGATCACGCTGGAGGAGATCCCGGAGGAGCCGCAGGGCACGAACCCCACGTCGGGATCGCGAGAGAGCCGTCGAAGCGTGGTGCTCGACGCCGCGGACAGCCTGGCCGCGGTGGCCTACCGCGAGTACGGCAACGCGGCTCTCTGGCGCGGGATCGCCGCGTTCAACGAGATCGACGATCCGTTCCGGGTCGCTGCCGGGACCCGGATCCTCGTGCCCTCGCGCGGCGAGGCGAAGCGCCTCGCGGACGGAGAAGGCTGACCCATGCCTGGTGCGGTCGGCGCGAGCGCATTCCGGATCGAGATCGACGGGCAGCCGCTCGACAGCTCGCTGGAATCCAGCGTGATCCACGTGGTGGTTGACGACCACCTCCACCTGCCGGACACCTTTGCGATCACGTTCCAGGAAACCCCGGACATGGACGCGCTGAAGAAGTCCAAGGTCAAGGTCGGCTCGAAGGTGAAGATCTCCGCGACGCCCCTCGACGACCCAAGCCCCGGCCTGCTCATCAGCGGGGAGGTCACGGCGCTCGAGGGCGAGTATCGCGAGAACAAGGCGCCGGTCCTCGTGGTCCGCGGCTACGACGCGTGCCACCGCCTCATGCACGGCCGCGTCTCGAAGGTCTACGTCCAGAAGAAGTACTCGGACCTCGCCGGCGACATCGCCGCCGGCCACGGCCTGGAGCGCGGCCAGATCGACGACTCCGGGTTCGTCCACCCCTTCGTCCACCAGGCCGCCGAGACAGACTGGGATTTCCTGCGCCGGCTGGCTCGCGAGAGGGGCTTCGAGGTGGCCGTCCGCGACGGCAAGCTCGACTTCCGGAACCCTCCAAGGGCCCTTGACGCGCCGGGGGCGGGCGACCTCGCCAGCACCAACCCGCTCCAGCTCGTCTACGGGAAGGAGCTCCTGGAGTTCCGGCCGCGCGTCACGGCGGGAGGCCAGGTGGGCCAGGTGACGGTGAAGGGCTGGGACGTCGTCGCCAAGCGTGATCTCATCGCCCAGCAACCCGGCGCCACGACCGGTGCGGAGCTGCGGGACAGCCCCGCCTCGCTGGCGGCTGTCTTCGGCTCGCCGGGCCACGTGACCGGCGATCGACCGCGCCACACGCAACGGGAGGTGGACGACGCAGCCAAGGCGATCGCCGAGCAGATCGGCAGTGTCTTTGCGGAGGCGGCGGGCATCGCGCGCGGCAACCCGAAGCTCAAGGCCGGCGCGGGCGTCCACGTGACGAAGGTTGCCGAGCCGTTCGCGGGCCGCTACACGCTCACGCACACGCGCCACGTGTACGAGGCGAAGCACGAGTACCGCACGTTCTTCGAGATCAGCGGACGCCAGGAGCGTTCCCTGCTTGGCCTCGCGAGCGGCGGCGGGGCCGGCGACGACCCGGTCGTGACCCCTGGCCTCGGTGGCGTCCAGGTCGGGATCGTGACCGATACCAAGGACCCGGAGAACCGCGGCCGAGTCCGGGTCCTGCTTCCATATGCCGGCGTCGACTTCGTCACCGACTGGGCTCGCGTGGCAGCGCCGGGCAACGGGGCCTCGCGTGGCTTCGTGTGGATCCCGGAGAACAAGGATGAGGTCCTCGTGGCCTTCCACCACGGGAGCGTGCGCGAGCCCTACGTGCTGGGTGGTCTCTGGAACGGCCAGGACAAGCCCCCGGATATCGAGCTCGACGGCGACGGCAACCTGCAGGCGCGCAAGCTCGTCAGCCGGACCGGCCAGAAGATCGTCTTCTCGGACAAGTCGCAGGGCGAGGGGATCCTGGTCTCCTCGGCCGACGGCAGCATCTCGATCCTGGTGGACGCGGCCAACAAGAAGGTCGTAATCACCTCCGATGGGAGCGGCACGGTGGAGATGAAGAGCGGGGGCGACTTCACGATCGACTGCAAGGGCTCCCTGAAGATCAGTGGCATGGGTGGTGTGGAGATCAGCTCGCCGGCCAGCACGAAGGTCAGCGGGAACGGCCAGCTCTCGCTGGAGTCCGGCGGCATCACGTCCGTTAAGGGCTCCCAGGTCTCGCTGGGCTGAGGAGGGTCGCGATGGCCAACGACGAGTTCATCGGCGCCGGTTGGGCATTCCCCCTGCGCACGAATTCCGCCGGCGGGATCGCCCTGGTCACCCACGAACGCGAGATCGAGGAGAGCATTCGGCTCATCCTGGGCACGGCCTACGGCGAACGTCCGATGCGGCCGGAGTTCGGCTGCGGCATCCACGACGAGATCTTCGGCCTGGCTGACGCCGCGACCTTCGGTCGAATCGCGGCGGACGTGCGCCGCTCGCTCCGCCGGTGGGAGCCCCGGATCAGCGTCCGCAACGTGGACGTGACCCCGGACCCCGAGGACCAGGCCACCCTCTATATCGACATCCGCTACACGATCGGATCGGCCAACGATCCGCGCAACCTCGTCTTCCCGTTCTACGTGATCCCCGCGGAGGAGTGAGCGATGGCATTGCCGGTCCCCAACCTGGACGATCGCCGCTTCCAGGATCTCGTCGACGACGCGAAGCGCCTTGTCCAGCAACGCTGCCCGGAGTGGACGGACCACAACGTCTCCGACCCGGGTGTGACCCTGATCGAGCTGTTTGCCTGGATGACGGACCAGCTCCTCTACCGGGTCAACCGTGTTCCGGACCGGAACTACGTCAAGTTCCTGGAGCTGATCGGGATCCGGCTCTTCCCCCCGTCCGCGGCACGCGGCGAGATCACGCTCTGGCTCTCCGGACCGCAACCGGACGCGATCCGGATCCCGGGCGGCACGCAGGCTGCCACGATCAGGACCGAGACCGACGAGGCGATCGTCTTCACGACGCTCGACGACCTCCCGATCGTGCCCGTCTCCGTGGCCGCGGCCTTCACGTCCGTCGACGGCAAGAAGCACGTCGACCGGACCACCGAGGCCCTCAACAGCCGCGACTTCCTCGCCTTCGAGAGCCAGCCCAAGCCGGGCGACCTCCTCCTCGTCGGGCTCAGCGACCCCGCGCCATCGAACGCGCTCCGCCTCCGGTTCGCCTGCCGAATCGAGGGCGTCGGGGTGGATCCCGCCTGGCCACCGCTGGCCTGGGAGGCGTGGACGGGCGCGGACTGGGAGGCATGCGACCTCGACAGCGACACCACCGGTGGCCTGAACCGTGATGGCGACGTGGTCGTCCATCTGCCGGCAGGCCACGTCGCGTCCGTGATCGAGAAGGTCCGGGCGGGCTGGGTCCGGGCGCGGGTCACGGAACCCGAGGAGGGCCAGCCCTTCTACTCGGCGTCGCCCAACGTGCGGGGCGTGGAGGCAGCCACGGTCGGCGGCACGGCCGCCGCGGTACATGCGGACGTCATCGTCGACGAGATCGTGGGCGTGGCGGAGGGCGTGGCCGGCGGCCGGTTCCTCCTCAAGCGGCGCCCGGTCGTGCCGAGCGACCGGCCGATGACGCTCGGTGTCTCGGACGAGGAGGCCGGCTGGCAGGAGTGGGTGCAGGTCCCGGACTTCGCGGGGTCGGGGCCCGAGGACCGGCACTTCGTCCTGGACGCCGTGGCCGGCGAGATCTCGTTCGGCCCGGCGGTCCGCGAGCCGGATGGGACGGTCCGGCAGTACGGGGCGGTCCCTCCGAAGGGCGCGCACGTACGAGCGGACGCGTACCTGACCGGCGGCGGCCGGGCGGGCAACCTGGCGCCGCGGGCCGTCAGCGTCCTCAAGAGCTCGATCCCGTACGTCTCGCGCGTGGAGAACCGGCGGACCATGGCCGGCGGCGTCGACGGCGAGGAGATCGAGAACGCGAAGCTGCGGGGTCCGATCTCGCTCCGCACCCGCGGCCGCGCGGTCACCACCGAGGATTTCGAGCATCTCGCCCTGGAGGCGGCGCCGGAGCTTGCGCGCGTTCGAGCCGTTGCCGCGGGCGACGGCGCCGATGCTGGCTCCGTGCGGGTCCTCGTCGTGCCGGCCGCGCAGGATGACGCGGGCCGGCTCCGCTTCGAGCAGCTGCTTCCGTCGGACGAGACGCTCGCGCGCGTCGCCGCCCGGCTCGACGAGTGCCGGGTCGTGGGCACGCGAGTCCTGGTGGAGCCGCCCGCCTATCGAGGCATCACGATCGTCGCGCGTCTCCGGGCACGGCCGCGCGTCAACCCGACGCGCCTCCAGGATGACGCCATGCGGGCGATCTACGGCTACTTCCACCCGATCACCGGCGGCCCGGAGGGCACCGGCTGGCCCTTCGGACGCCCGGTCCAGGTTGGCGAGGTCTACTCGGTCCTCCAGGGGCTGCGCGGGACCGAGCTGGTCGAGGACGTCCGTCTCTTCGGAGCCGATCCGATCACCGGCCAGCGCGGCCAGGTGACCCAGCGACTCGATCTCGAGCCGCACGCGCTCGTCTTCAGCTACGAGCACCAGCTCATGGTCGAGGGGGCGTAGAGCGATGCGCGGCCACATCCCAGGCCTCCCCTCGCCGCACCCGCTCGGGGAGCAGCTCCCCGGCCTGTACCGCGACGACGACATGACCCAGCGCCTCACTTCTGCGTTCGACGAGGTGATCGCCGGCGTCGTGCAGGTCCTGGACTGCTTCCCTGCCTACCTCGACCCGGCGCTGGCGCCGGAGGACTTCTTGGAGTGGCTGGGGGCGTGGACGGGCGCGGCGCTCGACGAGACCTGGCCCATCGAACGCCGCCGCGCATTCGTCGCCTCGGCCGTCGACCTGTTCAGGATCCGGGGCACGGTCGGTGGCCTGGCGGCTCACGTCGCCGTGTTCTCGGGCGGCGAAGTGGAGATCGCGGAGCCCGGTGCCACGGCCTGGTCCCACGACTCGGGCGGATCGATTCCTGGCGGGAGCTCGGAGGACCTTTTCATCCGGGTCCGGGTCAAGGACCCGAAGTCGATCTCGGCCGCGGGTCTCGACGCGCTGGTGGCGACCGCGAAGCCGGCGCACGTGCCGCACAGGATCGAGATCGTCAAGGCGTGATCGAGGCCCGTCTCGCGCTCGACTCGCTTGCTACCATGCTCGCACGCTCCGCCGGCCCGTTCGCGCGCGGCCGGGGGTCCGGGCGGAAGGCTCGAAGTGCGTGCGCGCAGGCTGGCTGTCGAGGGAGCGCCACGTGATCGTCTGCACCAAGTGTGGGTTCTCGAACCTGGCCACGGACAGCTTCTGCGGATCGTGCGGGAGCTTCCTGGAGTGGACCGGGTCGAAGGTCGCCGATTCGCCCGCGGAGCAGGTCGCGCCGGCCTCCGAGCCGGGGCCGCAGCCCGCAGCTCCAGAGCACCCGACGTTCATCGGCCGCGTCCGTGACGCTGTCGGCCTCGGTGGGGCAGACGCAGCGAGCGACGAGACCGGCGGAGGCCCGGTCGGCAGCAGCGCCGAGCCGGGTCGACCCGGTGGCGCGGACTCCGAAAGTGGGGCAACCGCCTCCGCCGACGCCGCCGCCGAGCGGTCGTCGGCGTCGGTTGTCGTCAGCGGGACCCGGATCTACCGCATGACCGAACCCGAGCCCATGCCGGTGCCCGAGCCGGCGCCCGAACCGGAACCGGAACCGGCGCCCGAGCCCGAGCCGGCGCCCGAACCCGAGCCGGCGCCACTGCCGGCGCCCGAGCCCGAGCCCCTGCCGGTGCCTGAGCCCGAACCCGAACCCGAGTCGCTGGCCGCAATCTCGGTGCCCGAACCGGCGCTTGAGCCCGAGCCACTGCCGGCGCCCGAGCCGGCGCCCGAACCCGAGCCGGAGCCACTGCCGGCGCCCGAGCCGGCGCCCGAACCCGAGCCGGAGCCACTGCCGGCG
>Ga0209014_10002440_pt1 | contig 10792 bp, 9 predicted proteins | sample BarGraNGADG00212_FD_184491 | JGI IMG/M metagenome (GOLD analysis project Ga0209014, IMG submission 184491) | Arctic peat soil microbial communities from Barrow, Alaska - Barrow Graham LP Ref core NGADG0002-212 (SPAdes) (version 2) | ecosystem: Environmental > Terrestrial > Soil > Wetlands > Peat... | reverse complement strand
GGCGTCCGCCGTCGAATCGTAGACGTACGCCGTCCCGTTGCCCGATAAAGTCAGAATGAAGTCGTTGCCCGGCGTGGCGATCATGCCGCAGTTCGGGCAGCCGGTAAGCGTCACCGGGACGATCAGGTTCGGGTCCGCCGGACGCGGCAGCGCCTGGTTGCCCACCACTTTCCACAGCGTGCCGTTCGACATCAGGAATTGCAGCCCGAAGTACCCCATGGCCAGCGACCGCGGGTAAATCGGCGCGGCCGTACTGCTGCGCTGTACCGGCGGAAACGCCACGCTGTCCACCACGCGTTGCAGGTCCAGATCGATGATGCCGATCGATTCGCCGCCCGTGTTGCCCACGTAGAGCGTCTTCCCGTCGCCGCCCATCGCCATCTGGTGCGGCATCTGCCCCGCCGGAATCGGGTTCACGAAGTGCTGCTTCTCGATGTCGAAGACCTCGATCCGGTTGAAGCCGGAATTGGTGAGGTACACCAGGCCGCGCGCTTCGTCCAGCAGGATATCCTGCAATCCTTCGTTGCCCGACGTGTTGCCGGTGGTCCCGCTGCCGTTGTTGTTCTGCGTCGTCGGCACCGGATAGATCAGGCCGCGCTGGTCGCTCTGCCGGTAATTCATGAAGAGGCGGATCGTGTTCGGAATGTTGATGGCATCCGGCGAGGAAAGCGTCAGGTTGATCGGGGTTCCCTGCTGCGTTCCGGCGCCGGTCCAGATGTTGGTGCCCGGTTGCCGCACCACGCCGCTCCGTCCCGGTTCCATGGTGAAGGTGAGGGTCGATGGCGCGAGGCCGCTCGATTGCGAGTAGACCAGGGCCGCGCTCGGGCTGGCCGCCACGGTGTAGGTCAGCCGCCCTTTGCCCAGGTTATTGATCTTCAGCGCGCCGGAGGCCACGCCGCGATTGCAGTCGTCCATCGCCAGGAACACCATGGTGGTTTCCGGCACCAGGATCGGGTAGTCGTACAACTTCCCCAGCGGCAGGTGGACCAGCCCGGAATCGCTCAAGCCCCAGGCATCGGCGCCGTCGCTGGTCATCGCAATCTTGGCCACGATGCTTTCCGGCAGTTTGATGCCCAGGCGGATCCCGAGGTTCACGGGATCGTTCACCAGCAGCGTGGACGACGCCGAAGGGGAGGGAGGATTGGTGGTCGGCGCCGTATTGAACGCGCTATACAGCGTGGCACCGTCCGGCGAGAAGATGCTGCCGCCCACGTTTTGTGTCGTGTTGATAGCGGAACTGAAAGTGAACGGTGCGTTGGCGTTATTCTGTTGCGCCACCACGGCCAGCGTGGCTGTGTCGTACATGGTGAATCCGGCCATGAAGCGCGAGCCGTCCGGCGCCATCGAAATCACCGTACTCTGTCCCGCGGTGATCCGGTTGCGCAGAATCACGCCCGAAGCCACTTCATAAACAAAGATGTACGTGCTGGCGTTGGTCGGCGTGATCACCCCGACAATGAAACTGCCGTCCGGGGTGCGCAGCAGCTTTCCGGGGAAGGTGGTCGTCGGCCGGCCCGTTGCCTGGGCCGGCAGCGGCGCCAGGGTCGTGGTCAGCGCCGGCACCGCCACATCGGTCAGAGTCTTGGCCACTGGGTCGAACACCTCCAACGTCTTCTGCGGAACGCCCGCCGTCACGCCGGTCCCGGTCATGGCCACCAGCACGCGCCCGTCGATCCCCGTCTCCACTCCCTGCGGCGTCGAAGGCAGCGTCTGGCTGTACGCCATGCGGTTGGAGGTCAGATCGATCGCATACAGCGCCGAAGGCGGACCGCTCGCCGTCACGTACAGGAAGTTGCCGTCCATCGACATGGCGCCCGCCAGCGGTGTTCGTCCCGTCGGAATCTTGGCGACCACCTGATTTGTGGTGTAGTCGAGCACCAGCACTTGGCTGGTGGTATTGCTGACCAGGTAGAGTTGATGCCGCAGTTCGTCGAGCACGATGTCGGAGGGCGTACCGCCCGTCAACTGGATCACATCGCCGAAGGTCGCGCTCACCGCCTGTTGCGCGTGTACCGCTTGCCCCGCCGACAGCCAGAGGCCAATCGCCAACACACCAACCTGACGCCTGTGGTTCATAGATAGTTCTTCCCTTTGGGACGCGGCGGATTCAGTCCTAGTCTAACTTAAACCCTATCTCCGCAGAGAAGTTTCGAACGGCCCCTTCACTATGAATTTGTCAGACTCTGACAAATCCTACGCTATAAATACATGATTCTAAAGAAACACGCGCCTCCGATTTGTCAGAGTCTGACAAATTCGATCACGCTCTTCTCGGCTTTTCTTCTCTGCGCTTATCTCTGCGTTCTCCGCGTCTCTGCGTTGAAGCTCATCCCCCATTTCCGAGCGCCCCCGCAACAATCGCCCCCTCACCGTGTTATAGTCTACAAAATTGAAAGTACTAGTGCGGAATCAAACCCGCAACACCGTCCTGGGCGAAGCCGTGGAAGTCGCGGACACCAGTGAAAAGCGCCGTGTCGGCTTGCTCAAGCATGCACGGCTGGACCCCGGCGCGGGTCTTTGGATCGTGCCTTGTGAATCGGTCCATACGTTTTTCATGAAGTTTCCGATCGACTTGGTCTACCTCGACAAGCAGCGGAAAGTTCGCAAGGTGAGGCACGCGGTTCCGGCCTGGCGGTTGTCGGCCTGTCTCACCGCGCATTCGATTTTGGAATTGCCGGCCGGTACTGCCGAAAGATCCGGTACCCTGCCGGGCGACGAGCTGTCGTTCGAAAAGCTGATGCCCGAAACGCTGAACGCATGAAATCTCGCTACCTACCCGCGCTCCTGGCTGCCGGCGCCGCGTTCTCACTTTCCTGCGTCCATCAGACCCAGGTCTCCAGGACCACCGCACCGGCGTCCGCACCCATGAGCAACTGGGACCGGCAGGTGCGCAATGCCATCGACGCCGGGGACGGGGATTACCAACTGCGCGTCCTGCGCGAAAAAGTCGCCGCCGAGCCCGACAACATCCCGATACGCCTGGAACTCGCCAAGGCCTATGGCGAGCGTGGGTACCACGAAGTCTCTCTCGAAATCAGCCGCCTCGCAGTGGCGCGATTCCCCCAATCCGGCGATGCGCAACTCGCCCTGGTGCGTGACTTACGCCACGTCAACCGCCGGAGCGAAGCCATTGCCGGGCTCGAAGGTTTTCTCAAAGCTCACCCCGAAAGCGGCGCCGGGTACTATTCCTGGCTGGGCATCCTGCGCGACGAATCCGGCCTCTGGCCGCTCGGCGAACCGGCCCACCGCAAAGCCCTCGAACTCACCCCATCCGTCGACTACCTGCACAACAACCTGGGCTACAACCTACTGATGCAGAAGAAGAATGAGGAAGCCGCCCGGGAGTTCCAGGAAGCCCTCAAGCTCAACCCGGGTTCGCCGATGGCGCGTAACAATTTGGGGCTAGCGCTCGCCCATTCCAATGCCACCGCTGAGGCGGTGGCCAACTGGCAATCCACCTCCGACCCGGCCACGGCGCATAACAATCTGGCGGCGGTGTGGATCGAAAAAGGAAACTATGCCGAGGCGCGCCGGGAACTGGATTTGGCCCTCGGCTATAATAGGGCACACTCGGCGGCTCTCTGGAACCTGGACTTGGTAGCTCGCCTGGACGGCAGCCCAGCTACGCTTACGTCCAAGCCGTTGGATACGCGTTGGCGGCGGTTCAACACCGCCCTAAGAAAACTGTTCGTTGGCCCATTAGACAATTCGCGGACGGACGCGCCCAAGAGCGCTTCCGCTCATTGACAGAGAGAGGAACGATGAAAGCACTAGTCTTAGGTTTTATTCGCGACGAGCAGGGACAGGACCTGGTGGAATACGCTCTGATCGTGGCTGCCGTCGGGCTCGCCCTGATCACCACCGTGAACCAGCTCTCCCAGGGTATCGTCAGCCTGTACCAGAGCATTACGGGCGACCTGTCCAGCATCGGCGCGCAACAGTAGCGCTGGATGTCCATGTCGCGGCCGGGGCTCCTGCTGCGTTGGTGCGTGCCGGACCTGGCATTCGCCACCGCCTGCGTCACGCTGTTTTACTGCCTGTTCCTCTTCCAGGGATACCAGAAGCTCTTCCGCGACTCTGACGCCGGTTGGCATATCCGGACCGGTGAAGCCATTCTCACCAGCGGGAACCTGCCGCGCACCGACCCCTATTCGTTCACGCGTGGCGGCCAGCCCTGGTTCGCCTGGGAATGGATGGCCGATGTCGCCGTCGGCGCCATACACCGCACGTTCGGCCTCAAGGGTGTAGCCGTTTTCTACGCCGCCGCCATCTCCGCCGGGGTCTGGCTTTGGTTCCGCCTCCACTGGGCGCTGGGCGGCAACTTTCTGATCGCCTGCGCCATGGCCCCTCTGCTGCTCTCTACCTGCAACATTCACTGGCTGGCGCGCCCCCACGTGCTGAGTTGGATCTTCCTGCTGCTGGCCATCTTCCCGCGCAAGCCGAACCTGATCGTGGTCGCCCTGGTCACCGCCCTCTGGGCCAACGTCCACGCCAGCTTCTTCTTCGCGCCCCTCGTCGCTCTGTTGTTCGCGCTGGAAGACCGTTGGTATCTCAAGGCCGCGGCGGTGGCGGCGGTGGCGCCCCTGCTCAATCCCTACGGACCGCAACTCTACGTCCACGTTTTCCGCTACCTCACCGACACCGGCCTGCTTGCGCGCATCGGGGAGTTTCAATCCTTCGACTTTCACAGCACTGGCGCCGCGCAGATCGTCGCCACGGTGATCCTCGGGGTGATTGGCGGCACCCTCGCCCTGACGCAGAAGCGCCTGCACCACTTTGCGCTCGCCATCCTGATTACGGCAGGGGCCTTGCGCTCCGCCCGCGCCCTGCCGCTCTGCGCCCTGCTCCTGCTGCCCATCGCCAACGCGGCGATCACCAGATGGCTGAGAAACCCGGTGACAAACCCGGTGACAGACGGAACGTTTTCCGGTTTCTTTTCGGGGGGGAGAAAACCGGGGACAGACGGAACGTTTTCCAGTTTTTTCCCGAACAACGTCAGTAACTTCCGGTCTGTCCCCGGGTTTCCGAACAATGCGGAAAACGTTCCGTCTGTCACCGGTTTTCTGACCTACTCCGACAACCTCCGCGCGCTGGACTCCCGCTTCCAGGGGCTCGCCCTCCTGCCCCTGGTGTTGCTGGCGGCGTTTTGTCTCACCCCCGCCGCCGGTTTCCCCTCCGGCGAGTTTCCCGTCGCCGCTTATCCCCACATCCCGGCAGGCGCGCGCCTTTTCGCTCCCGACAAGTTCGGCGGATATCTGATCTATCGTTCGAACGGGACCCTGAAAGTCTTCTTCGACGGGCGCAGCGACCTCTACGGCGCCGATTTCCTGAAGCAGTACTCTCGCCTGGTACAGGTCCGCCCGGGGTGGCGCGCGTACTGGGAGTCCTTCCACTTCACCCACGCCCTGCTGCCCGCCGACGCCCCGCTGCTTCCCGCCCTGGAGCAGATCGGCTGGCGCCCCCTCTACCAGGACAAAACCGCGACTTTGCTTGTATTTGGCGGAACTTAATGACCCCGCATGTGTTACAACAGGACATCGGCAGAATATTGGGTGGAAGTTGTGTCTGAGCGTGTGCCTGGAGTACACGCCGCCCTTGAGGACTGAATGGACCGTCAGAAAAAATTCTTGCTGTTCGGCGCCGCCTGGGTGTCCGCGCTGTTGCTCACCTGGTTTTACTACTCCAACGCGGTCGCGCCGAAGCAGGAGAAGACCTTGCGCATGGTGGTGGCTACGCACGACATGCCGATGGGCACGCTGCTCAAAAAGAGCGACCTGAAGATCGTGAATTACCCGGAAAAAGATGTCCCCAAGGGCTCCGTTTTCCAGATCGCGGGCGCGGAAAATCGCGTCCTGATGGTCCCGCTGAATACCAACGAGCCGGTGCTGCAAGGCAAGCTCTCCGACATGACCACCGTGGAAGGCGTTTCTTCCACCATCGACCGCGGCTACCGCGCCGTCAGCGTGCAGGTCACCGATGTCTCTGGCGTCGCCGGGTTAATCCAGCCCGGTTCGCACGTGGATGTCATCTTCACCCGGCCCGGTTCCATGGCCGAGGCCACTACCTCCACCATCCTCCAGAACGTCAAGGTGATCTCCACCGGGCGCACGGTGGCCATAGGACAGACGGTCGACCCGCGCGCGCCGAAATCGCCCACCGTCACCCTGGTGCTCCTGCCGGAAGACGCGCAGAAGTTGGAGTTGGCCAAGAGCCAGGGCAAGATCAGCCTCTCCCTCCGCAACCCCCTGGATAGCGCGCATTCGGCCAACACCGAGCCCGTCACCACCGAAGTGCTCGACCCCATGATCAGCGCCCGCCTGGCCCGGGCCCGCCGCGGACGGACCACCAACATCGCCAGAGCCAACCTGGAAGATCCCAACGTCTGGCAGGAGTTGACCGGCGAGAAGAAGCCGGCCGACCCGGCCAAACTCGCCGCGGAGGAAGCCGCCCGGCGCAAGAAGGCCGAATCGGAGAAGCCGAGGATTGTGGTGGATGTCTACCGCGGAGATAAGCACGTCCAGGAATTGTTCCGATGAGAATCGGTTCGATGAGAATCGCTAAGCTGTGGTGCGCGGCACTGGTTGCCGCCGGATGCTTCGCGCAGACCACGGCACATTCCACGGCACATTCCACAAACCAGCCCCAAGCCCACGACATCACGCTGCTGGAGGGCCGCGGCGAGTTGCTCACCTTCCCGCGGGACGTCACCAAGGTCGCCATCTCCGAGCCCAAGATCGCCGACGCCGTGGTGATTTCGCCGCGCGAGGTCATGATCAACGCCAAGGGCCCCGGCCGCGCCACCCTGGTCATCTGGGAGACCGGCGCCGATCCCGCCCACTACGAAATTCTGGTCACCAAGGACACCACCGAGTGGGACACCTTCACCAAGGCGATCAATGACACCGCCGGCTCGCCCATCAGCGTGACGGGCTCCGGCGAAACCATCGTGCTCAGCGGCACGGTCAAGACCGCCGAGGATGCCAAGCGCCTGGCCGGCATGGCGCAGACGCGCGCCAAGACCGTGATCAACCTGCTGCAATCGCCGCCGCCCGCCGAACCGCGCCAGATCATGCTGCAGGTGAAGTTCGCCGCCATCGACCGCGTGGCGCTCACCCAGATCGGCTTCAACCTGTTCAGCACCAACGATAAAATGATCGGCACCACCAGCACGGAGCAGTTTCAAGCGCCGCGCTTCAGCCAGTTGCAACCGACAGGCACCGGGCAGACGGTGAACTTCGCCGACCTGCTCAACCTTTTCGCCTTCCGCCCGGACCTGAACATCGGCGCCACCATCAAGGCGTTGCAGGAACGCAACCTGCTCCAGATTCTGGCCGAGCCGAACCTGATCACGGTGGAAGGCAAGGAAGCCACGTTCCTGGCCGGCGGCAGTTTCCCGTTCCCCACCATCACCACCACGCCGACCGGCGGCGCCACCGCGCCCGTCATCACGGTGCAGTTCAAACCCTTCGGCGTGAAGCTGGAGTTCACTCCGACGGTGACGCCCCAGGGCTCGATCGATCTCAAGGTGGCGCCGGAAGTCAGCAGCCTCGATTTCGCCAACGCCGTCACGCTCCAGGGATTCGTGATTCCGGCGCTCAGCCAGCGCCGCGCCGAAACCGAAGTCATCCTCAAGGACGGCGAGAGCTTCGCCATCGCGGGCCTGATCGATAACCGCGTGATCGAGACGCTGTCAAAGGTCCCGGGATTGGGCGATCTGCCCATCCTCGGCAAGATCTTCCGCAGCCGCAGCACGCAGAAATCCACCGACGAACTGCTGGTGGTGGTGACCCCGCACTTCGTCAAGGCGCTGAGCGCGGAAGAGAAAGCCAAACTGCCCGACATGCCCGCCACGTTCCTGCCGGCAGCCGCTCCCGCGGGCGCCAAGAAGCCCAAAGCCGGCAAGACCAGCAACACCCAGACAACCGTCAAGGACCCTGAATTTGTAGGACCCCGTGGCCAGCAAATACCCAAACAGTAAGCAATCGCTCCCTGACGGTCGCGGCTCCGTTTCAGAGCCGCGACCGTCAGGGAGCGATTCCCGGGCGCGCGGCTCCATGTCGCTTCAGCTTGCCGTCATCCTGGTGCCGGTAGTGTTCGGCCTGATGGGCTTCGCGCTCGACCTGGGCCGTCTCTATCTGGTGCGCGGCGAACTCCATCAGGCGGCTGCCGCGGCCGCGATTGCCGCCGCCAACCAGTTGATCGGCACCACGACGTCGCTCGATCACGCCGGCGCGGTAGCCACGCAGGCCATCGCGTTGAACAAGTACAATTTCGGTTCGCTGACCCTCGGGCAGGACGCCGGCAACCTGACCAGCACGGTCAACGACCCGGCCTACTTCTCTACCGTGGCCGGCGCCCTCGGTACCGATCCGAATGGCGCCAGCGCCGACGGCACTACCGCCCGCCACGTGCAGATCTCGGTCACCGCCGACGCGCCGCTGCTCTTCTGGAGCCTGCTCTCGCTGGGCGCCTCGCGCAAGACGCCGATCGCCGCGCAGGTCCTGGCCGGAGTCAGCGCGCCCTTGTGCACAGCCTGCGGCATCGAGCCCTTCGCCATCGCGGCCAAGGACCCGAGCGACCTGGTGAATTTCGGACTCGGCGACCCGGCGGCCGATGGCCATTACACCTTCTACTACAACTGCACCGGGACGGCGCCCACCTTCCTGCCCAACTCGGGGCAAGCCGCCCCATACACCATCATCAATCGCTACGACGCGGCGAACACCACGGTCACCGACGAGACCGACCAGTTGTTCCGCCTCGGCGCCGCGGGACTGCTCTCCTCCACCACGCCCAACCCCACCGGCTCGCCGATTCCCCTGGGATGCGTGGGCATCGGCGATGCGCTCGAAGCCGTCTGGAGCAGCCCCACCTTCAGCGCCGTGCCGCCGCTCTGCTCAGGAGCCCTTCCCCCGGTGGCCCTGGCCGCACTGTGCGGCCTCTACACGCGCTTTGACAACCAGACGCAGCCCGCCGCCTGCACTACGGGGGTCACCGATTACAGCGCGCTCCAGGCGGCCTTCCAGCCCGATACCGACATCGTCACCGGGCAGGCCGACATTTACGCCACCTACTCCGGCAACGGGCGGCGCGTGATCACGGTGCCGGTGGTGGACGCGCTGGCGCCCAATTCGGCCACACCGATGACGGTGCTCGGCTTCCGCCAGTTCCTGGTGCAACCCAACCCCGACGGCACGTTCTTCAATCCCTCCGACCCCAACGGCCGCTTCGTCGCCACCTACATCGGCAGCCCGATGCCGGTCAAGCAGGGGTACATCGACGACCGCTTCGGGCAGAGTTGTCCCGCGCCAGTGACTTCGGGTCCGGGGAAGGTGGTACTCCACCGATGAGGCGCGGGCGCAGCGGCAGCATGGCGATCGAGCTGGCGATGTGGTTGCCGGTGATGTTCCTGCTGATCGGGGGCCTCATCCAGTTCGGCAAGATCACCTACATCTACTACTCGCTCGAGAAGACGATGACCACCATCGCCAGCTTACTGGCGGTGCAGAACGGGGTGAACTTCTGCCCCGATGCCGGCGACCCCACCATCACGGCGGCCATCCAGTTCGCGCTCACCGGGACCACCGACGGCAGCGGTACGCCCGCCATCACCGGTCTCACCGCGGACATGATTACGGTGACCACGCAGTGCATCGATCCGGTGACCCTGACGCTGGGCGATTGCGCGGTGTCCGGCTGCGGCACGCCGGTGGGCGCCCAACGGCCGGACTTTATCACCGTTTCGATGCCCAACGGGTACATCGTGCAGCCGCGGATTCCGTATATCCTGGTGGACCCGATTCCGCTCAGGCCGAAGGCCGTGATGGCATACGGAGGCGGATCGTGAGGATGCCCTGGTGGCGCAGGCACTCCTGCCTGCCGCGCCCCCACTCTTGGGGACGCTCTTGGTTCGACATCGTGTCACACCCGCAAACCGTGTCGAGACGAGTCTCGACACGGCAGGCAGGAGTGCCTGCGCCACGAGGGGTGTCATGAAGCGCACCCGCCGTTCGGGACAGGCTTCGGTGGAATTCGCGCTGCTCTATGGCGCGGTGATTCTGCCGCTCACGTTTATGCTGGTGTTCGTCAGCGAGATGCTGTGGGTGTGGCACAGTGTGGTGGATTTCACGCGCGACGGCGCCAACTATGCGGCCACCCACTGCTGGATGGGCGATGCCACCAACGTCACTAAATACATGACCACGCACGTGCCGCGCATGGTCGATATGGACAAATTCCAGAACGGCGAAGCGGGGCTCGAGGTCAGTTACTTTTCGCTCGACCCCGCCACCGGACAGCTCGCGCCGTTCAGTTGCGCATCGGGGGCCGATTGCAGCGCCAGTTGCGTTCCCGATGCGGTCACGGTGAGCGTCACCAGCTACCAGTTCACCAAGGGGCTTTCGACTTTTTTCCGATTGGCGCCGGTCACGATCCCGCCATTCGCCACCAGTATGCCGATGCAAAGCGCCGGATGCGACGAATCGGGAAACTGCCTGCCATGAGAAAGGACATCCGTGCCTAATACGACTCTGTTGGTCGCTTCGAGCGACGAGCATTTCCGCGAAAGCGTGCGCGACAGCCTGATCAATCTTCCCGAGGCGAAGATCGTCGCCGAATACCAGGAAGTGGCGGCCAACCTCTACATTCGCGTGTTGCAGGATCTGGAGCGCCATCCCCACGCCGGACTGATCGTGGATATTTCGGGCGATCCCGAGGGCGCCATCAAGGCCATCGAGAAAGCCAAGCAGGCGGCGCCGGACCTGTTCGTGATGGTGAGCAACTTCAGCGCGGA
>Ga0209014_10002439_pt1 | contig 10793 bp, 10 predicted proteins | sample BarGraNGADG00212_FD_184491 | JGI IMG/M metagenome (GOLD analysis project Ga0209014, IMG submission 184491) | Arctic peat soil microbial communities from Barrow, Alaska - Barrow Graham LP Ref core NGADG0002-212 (SPAdes) (version 2) | ecosystem: Environmental > Terrestrial > Soil > Wetlands >... | reverse complement strand
CGTCTCGGCGTCGGCGCCGGCCGACACGATGAGCGTGCCGCCAGCCGAGCCGGCCGCGTCGCGGCCACGGCAGGCCGGGGCAAGGAAGAGCAGGACGATTGCGAGGCGGCGCGAGCGGATGAGGTTCACGGCGGAGTACGTTAGGGCGACTGCGTCACCTGCGCCACGTCCACGCGACATCGCGGAACTGTGTGAGGGACGCCTCGAACAAGTCGCCGGAGAGCGTCGCATCGTCCTCGGGGAACACGAGGGATTTGGCGTTCCCTGGCGAGACTTCGGCGGCGATCACGTCCATCAACACGTCGCGCACCGTTTCATAGTATACGCCCGGCCCGAGGGCTTCGCGCAGCGAGGCGGCCGGCGCCGGGGACAGGAACGGACCCACGGCGAACGTGGCGATGCGCGCCTGGTCATCGTCCAGCAGGATCGACCCGTGCTGCAGCAACGCACCGTCGTGCCGCACCTGGGCGCTGCCAACGAGCTTGCGCCCCCCGAGCGTCAGTTCGCCGCGCGCCGGCAGGGCAAAGCAGGCCGCCCCCTCGGGGCGCATTGACCTGGGCTCCTCGGCTTCCGTTGCCGGCACGCCCAGGCGGTGCAGCGTGCGGAGGAGCCATTGGTTGATGCGGCTCATGCTCGATGGGAGCGACTCGGCAGGGTCGAGCGGTGCCGTCACCGAATAGGTGACCTCACGGTCGTGCAGCAGCGCGCGACCGCCGGTGGGACGGCGCACCACGTCCACGCCGGCGGTGGCGATCGCCGCGGCGGCATAGCGCGTGCGCGCCGCCTCGTGGCGGCCAAACGAAAGCGTGGGGCGCGACCAGGCGTAGATGCGGAACACCGACTCGCCGGTGCGGCGCGCGCGGTCCATCAGCGCGACGTCGCAGGCCATGTTCCACGCGCCGTCGCGCGGCCCGGTGTCGAGCAGGCGCCAGGGCGTCACGTCACCTCGTCACCGCGTAGTAGATCACGTAGATCCACGACAGCACGCCGTGCAGGATGGCCCAGAGGATGGAGTGGTTCGTGCTCCACGAAATGGCGATGGCAAGCGCCGAGCCAAAGCTGATGCCGGCGCGCGTGGCTTCGTAACGGGTGGACATGCGGTTCTCCCAGCGGAAGATGCCGCAAAATACCTGATGGGGAGCGCTACTGCACGTCGCGCCCCCCGCCCGTTCAAGAGGTTAGATTTCAGCACGTCGCGCGCCGCCTTGCACCCGCGTCCGGGTGCTCCGAAGGGCGCGCCGCACCGGAGCTTACGCACAGTGACTTCGTCCTCGTTTCCTCAGCCGGACCTCTTTGCCCCCCGCCATATCGGCCCGTCGGACTCCGACGTTCAGGCCATGCTGCAAGTGCTCGGTTACTCCTCGCTCGACGCGCTGATCGACGCCACCGTGCCGCCGAACATCCGCTTCGGCCGAGCGCTCAACCTCCCCGCCGGCCTGTCGGAACAGGACGCCCTCGCCGATTTCAAGGCGCTGGTGGCCCCCAACCAGGTGTGGCGCAGCTTCATCGGGCAGGGCTATTACGGCACACACGTACCGGCCGTGATCCAGCGCAACATCCTGGAGAATCCAGGCTGGTACACCGCGTACACGCCCTACCAGGCGGAGATTGCGCAGGGGCGCCTCGAGGCGCTGCTGAATTACCAGACCGTCGTGATCGACCTCACCGGGTTGCCGCTGGCCAACGCCTCGCTGCTCGACGAAGGGACGGCGGCGGCCGAGTCGATGCTGATGCTGCACTCGGCCAAGAGCGGGCGCGACACCTTTCTGGTGGCCGACGACTGCCATCCGCAGACCATCGACGTCGTCAAGGCGCGCGCCGCCGCCCGCGGCATCACGGTGAAGGTGCAGCCGGCAGCGCGGTTCACGCTCGATGCGACGGTGTGCGGCGTGTTGATCCAGTATCCCAACACCTTCGGCGCCGTCGAGGACTACCGCGCCCTGTGCGACCGGGTGCACGCCGCCGGCGCACTGGCGGTGGTGGCCACCGACCTGCTGGCGCTGACGGTGCTCACGCCGCCGGGTGAGTGGGGGGCCGACGTCGCCATCGGCAACGCGCAGCGCTTCGGCGTGCCGTACGGCTACGGCGGCCCGCACGCCGCGTTCCTGGCCACGAAGGAGGAGTTCAAGCGCCTCATGCCGGGGCGCATCATCGGTGTCTCGCGTGACACCGAAGGCAAGCCGGGGATGCGCATGGCGCTGGGCACGCGCGAACAGCACATCCGTCGCGAGAAGGCGACGAGCAACATCTGCACGGCGCAGGTGCTCCTCGCCGTGATGAGCGGCATGTACGCCGTGTTCCACGGTCCCGACGGGCTGAAGCGCATTGCGCAGCGGGTGCATCACCGTGCCGAGACGTTCGCGGCCGGGGTGCGCGCGCTCGGGCACTCGGTGCTGCACGACGTGTTCTTCGACACGGTGCGCGTCTCGCCCAAGGGTGGCGCGGCCGCGGTGAAGAAGGCGGCGGCGGCGAAGCAGGTGAACCTTCGCTACTTCGCCGACGGCACCATCGGCGTGTCGATGGGCGAGACGACGACGGCCGGCGATCTCGGCGACCTGCTGGCGATCTTCGGCGGCAAGGCGGACGGCGTGGACGCGGCCGCGTCGGGTGTGGACGCCCGGTTTGACGAGCGCTTCGCCCGCACGAGCGCCTTCCTCACGCACCCCGTATTCCACAAGTACCGGTCGGAAACGGACTTCCAGCGCTATGTGCGCTCGCTGGAGGCCAAGGACCTGTCGCTTGTGCACTCGATGATCGCGCTCGGTTCTTGCACGCTGAAGCTGAACGCGGCGGCCGAGATGTTCCCGGTGACGTGGCCGGAGATCTGCAACATCCATCCCTTTGCCCCGGTGGAGCAGGCGCAGGGGTACCGGGCGCTGTTCGACAAGCTGGAGGGAGCGCTCGCCGAGATTACCGGGTTCCATGCCGTCTCGCTCCAGCCGAACGCCGGGTCGCAGGGTGAGTACTCCGGCCTGCTGGTCATCCGCGCCTACCACCATTCGCGCGGCGATGGGCACCGCAACGTCTGCCTCATCCCGCAGTCGGCGCACGGCACCAATCCGGCCAGTGCGGTAATGGCGGGCATGACCGTCGTGGTGGTGAAGACCGATCCCCACGGCAACATCGACGTCGGCGACCTGAAGGCCAAGGCCGCGCAGCATTCAAGCAACCTGGCGGCGCTGATGGTGACGTATCCGTCGACGCACGGCGTGTTCGAGGAGGCCATCTCCGAGATCTGCCAGGTGGTGCACCAGCACGGCGGCCAGGTGTACCTCGACGGCGCCAACATGAACGCGATGGTCGGCCTGTGCCGGCCGGGCGACATCGGCGGCGACGTCTGCCACCTGAACCTGCACAAGACGTTCGCCATTCCGCACGGCGGTGGCGGCCCCGGCGTGGGCCCGATTGGCGTGGCCAAGCACCTGGCGCCCTTCCTCCCCGGTCACGTGGCGGTGAAGACCGGCGGCGCGCAGGCGATTGGTGCGGTGGCCTCGGCGCCGTGGGGAAGCGCCAGCGTCCTGCCCATTTCCATGATGTACATCATGCTGCTGGGCAGCGAGGGGCTGACGCTCAGCACGAAGATCGCCATCCTCAACGCGAACTACGTGGCCAAGCGGCTCGACGCCGAGTATCCCGTGCTGTACAAGGGAAAGCACGGGACGATTGCCCATGAGTGCATCGTCGATCCGCGCCGGTTCAAGGAGTCGGCCGGCGTCGGGGCCGAGGACATCGGCAAGCGCCTGATGGACTACGGTTTCCATGCCCCCACCATCTCGTTCCCGGTGCACGACACGCTGATGATCGAGCCGACGGAGAGCGAGTCAAAGGGCGAACTCGACCGGTTCGTCGACGCGCTCCTCGCCATCCGCGCGGAGATCGCGCTGGTGGAGTCGGGAGCCCTGCCCCGCGATGACAACCCGCTGATGCACTCCCCGCACACGATGGAACAGTGCGTGGCGGATGCCTGGACGCACGCCTACTCGCGCGAGGTGGCGGCCTTCCCGGTGGCGTGGGTGCGGGCCCACAAGTTCTGGCCGGCCACTGCGCGCATCGACGGCGCCTATGGTGACCGCAACCTGATCTGCGCGTGTCCGGCAGTGGAAGCAGGCACTGAGTAGAAGAGCACGAGAACACGAGAGCGCGAGAACGCGAGACTAACCTGACGGTCGGTCTCGCGTTCTTGCGTTCTAGTGCTCTCGTGTTCTCGCGTTCTCGCGTTCTAGTGCGCTGGCTGCGCTCCCAGGAGCTTTTCGTACGCGGTCGCATCCATCAGCGCCGCGACGTCTGCCGGGTTGATCTTCATCTTGATCATCCAGCCCGCGTCGTAGGGCTCGCTGTTCACCAGCGCGGGCTCGCCGTCGAGGCGTGCGTTGACTTCGAGCACCTCGCCGGCAACCGGACAGTACAGGTCGGACACCGCTTTCACGGCTTCGATGGTGCCAAAGGTGTCGTGCGTACGGAACGACGCGCCCTTCTTGGGCAGTTCGAGATAGACGACGTCACCGAGTTCGCCCTGGGCGTAGTCGGTGATGCCCACCAGCACGACGGACGGGTCGGCGGTCGGCTTGAGGTATTCGTGGCTATTGGTGTAGCGAAGATCGGCTGGAATCGAGGACACGGACAGCTCCGGTGAATCGTGGTGTGCTCGAAGTTTACGGGGCGCGTGCGTCGCGGGTCAAGCGGAGGCGGCGCGCTCGTTGATGGCGTCGAAGACTTCGCGCGCCCTCACCTCGAGTTCCGCCATCGTCCCGGTGTTGTCGATGATCCAGTCGGCGCGTGCGCGCTTGCGCTCACTCGGCCACTGCGCGTCGATCATCGCCCCGGCCGCTGCGGCATCGAGTCCGCGGTCGCGCATCAGGCGTCCGAGCCGCACCGCGCGCGGGGCATCCACCAGGACGATCCCGGCCACGGCGTCCTCGAGCCCGGCTTCGAAGAGCAGGGGAATGTCGCACACCACCAGCCGGTCGCCGCGCGCAACGGCGGCGGCCACCGCCGTGTCCCGGCGCCTCGCCACCTCGGGGTGGACGATCGCGTTGAGGGCCGTGCGTTCCGCCGGGTCGGCGAAGACGACCGCCCGCAGCGCGGCGCGGTCGAGCGAGCCGTCGGGGGCGAGCACGCCAGCACCCCACCGCTCGGCAATGGCGGCCAGCGCCGGCGTGCCCGGCGCCACGGCGTCGCGCGACAGTGTGTCGGCGTCGATGAGCGTCGCCCCCCACGCCGCAAAATGGCGCGCCACACCCGTCTTGCCGGCCGCAATGTTGCCCGTGAGTCCAATGAGGAGCATGGCGAACGATGGCGCCGGATGCGTCCCCCGTGCAAGTTGTTCTCCTGTGCCACGCCGCCCCGGATACACCCTCATCGAAGTCCTGATGGTGCTGTCGCTCATGGCCATCATGGCCGCCATGGCCATGCCCAAGATATCGTTCATGCGCTACCGGCAGGACGCCAACGGGCGCCTGGTGCAGCGCACGCTCATCTCGGCCCAGCATACATCGATCAAGTACAATACGAACGTGCTCGTCGTGGTCGACTACGCGGCAAGCCGAATGCGCGTGGTCCAGGACACCAATGCCAACGGTGTGGCGGATGCGGCCGAGTCCTGGAAGTCCTGGGCGCTGGCGGAGGGGGCCAGATTCGCGATTCCCACGACGACGGTGGACGGCGCCACCGCGTACTACGCCACCGGGCCGGGCATCACCACCACGGCGGCCGGTCCGACGATCACCTTCCGTCCCGACGGCTCGGCCAGCGGCGACGCCCTTGTGTACGTCGGCCTTCCGAACGGCAACCCGGAGGCCCTGCGGGCTATCGAGCTGGCGGGTTCCACAGGACGGACTCGCCTCTGGCGCTACCTCGGGGGCGCGTGGCACCGCGACTCCATCTGATGGAGTCCCGCTAGGCTACCACCCCTGGAACGAGCGGCGCGAACTTCGCGGTGAAGTGCCGCAGGGCCGGGGGTTGTTCGACGATCTTCACGCCCCTGATGCGGGACGAGAGCGTGTTGACGTGCAACAGCACCTCGCACACGTAGTCCATGTGGCTTTGCGTGTAGACGCGTCGCGGGAAGGCGAGGCGCACGAGTTCCAGGTCCGAACTCCTCTCGGTGCCGTCGGGCTGCTTGCCAAACATCACCGAGCCGATCTCGCAGGCGCGAATGCCGCCCTCGAGGTAGAGCACCAGCGACAACGCCCAGCCCGGATACTCCGACTGCGGGATGTGGGGTAGCCACTTCCGGGCATCGAGATACAGGGCGTGGCCGCCGGCCGGCCGTACCGTGGGAATGCCGGCGGCGTTCATCTTCTCGGCCATGTACTCCACCATGCGGATGCGGTAGCGCAGGTAGTCCGGGTCGAGCGCCTCGTAGAGTCCGACGGCAATGGCTTCGAGGTCGTAGCCCGCGAGGCCGCCGTAGGTGGGGAAGCCCTCGGTGAGGATCAGCGTGTTGCGGCAGCGTCCGGCGAGCGCGTCGTCGTTCATCGCCAGGAACCCGCCGATGTTCGCCATCCCGTCCTTCTTGGCGCTCATCGTGCAGCCGTCGGCGAGCGCGAACATCTCCCGGGCGATCTCGATTGGCGAGCGGTCGGCGTACCCGGGCTCACGAGTTTTGATGAACCAGGAATTCTCGGCAAAGCGGCAGGCATCGATGAAGAACGGCACGCCGTACTGACGGGCCAGGGCGGACGTGCCCCGCATGTTCTCCATGCTCACCGGCTGCCCGCCCTCCGAGTTGTTGGTGACGGTGGTCATCACCAGCGGAACGCGGCCGGGATTGTCGCGGAGGACGCGCTCGAGCGCGCCGAGGTCCATGTTCCCCTTGAAAGGGTGCAGGAGTTGCGGCTGGTGTCCCTCGGGAATGGGGATGTCGAGGGCCACGGCGCCCCGGTGCTCGATGTTGCCGCGCGTCGTGTCGAAGTGCGTGTTGTTCGGCACGATGTCGCCGGGCTTGAGCAGGGCGCTGCTCAGGATGTGCTCGGCGGCGCGTCCCTGGTGCGTCGGAATCACATGGGTGAAGCCGGTGATGTCGTGCACCGCGCGCTCGAAGGTGAAGAACGACCGGGCGCCGGCGTACGTCTCGTCCCCCCTCATCATCCCGGCCCACTGGTACACCGACATGGCGCCGGTGCCCGAGTCGGTCAGCAGGTCGATGAGCACGTCCTCGCCCTTCAGCTTGAAGACGTTGTAGTGGGCGGCCTCCAGCGCCACGATGCGCTCCGCGGCGGTCGTCTGCCGGATCGGTTCGACGGTCTTGATCCGAAACGGCTCGATGATGGTCTTGAACTTCAAGGCGCGCTTTCCTGTTCGAGCCCCTCGGCCAGTTCGGAACGGCCGATGGCGCGCAGGAACTGCGAGGTGACGTACCGCGCGCCGCCGCGCTCGCGGATTTCGAGCGGGGTGGCACCAACGTAACGCTGGCACATGTTGCGGAACGCCGAACCCGAGGGGAAGTCGAGGGCGCGGGCAATGCCGTCGGCGCTGCGCTTGGGGTCGTCGAGCATCTGGCCGGCGACGATCAGGCGCCCCCAGCCGATGAGCTTCTGCGGGGCGGGGAGGCGCTCGCTGCGGAGCCGGTCGAGGAGCGTCCCCTTGGTGACGGATAGTGTTTCCGCGAGGCGATGCGATGTCAGCCGCAGGTGGGCGCGCGTGACGACGATGAGGATCGTGTCGCGCGCCACGGGATCCATTCGCGCGAGCCGGTGTCGTAACAGGGCAGCGACACCGCGGGCTTCGGCCTGCTCGACGACCGATCGCACCGCCTGCGGCGAGTCGTCGAGGTCCACCAGGAGCAGTCCGTCCAGCCCGGCGCGCCCGGCATCGAAGAGGTCGCGGGCTCGCTGGGGGGTGGCGGTGACGTAGGCGATGAGGGTCAGCCGCGGGAAGCGTGTGCGCAACTGGCGGACCCGCTCGAAGCTCGCCGTGCCGTCGGCGAAGAGGTCGATGACCGCCAGGTGCACCGGTTCGCGGGCGCAGGCGGAGAAGAGTTCGTCCCAGCCGTGGCAGGGCGTGAGGGTGTGCTGCCCCCGAACGGCAGTGTGCACCCGCTGGAGGCAGCGGTCGAGCGGAAGCAGCGTGGCGATGACGCCCATGGGTCGTTGCGGGGTGAGCCGCCGTTGTCGGCGGACTCCTCAACTTACCATGCGTCTGGCCGGCCAGCCAAAAAAAGGGCTGGCGTTGCCCCCGGCAAAGAGGCCAAATTCCGCCAGATGGAGACGGGGACGATGACGCGACGCTCCAGGAACCGGGCGGGCATGACGCTGATCGAGGTCATCATCTCGGTGATGATCCTCAGTGGCGTGCTCATCGGGCTCTCCAACTTCACGCGCCGGTTCCAGAGGCTGACCACCAACCACACCGCGCTGGCGTCGGCCAGTGAACTGGCCACGGCCCGGCTCGAGGCCATCGAGCAGTACCGCCCTTACTCGAGCCTGGTGGCGACCTTCAACGGGACGTCCGAGACCAGCGCGACGTCGGGTGCAAACCCGCCGATGACGCAGTATCCGGGGTATACACGGACGACGTCGGTGGTGCGGACGGGCCCGACGACCACGGCGGACTATGTGACCATTACCGTCACGGTGACCGAAACGGGGACTGGCACGACCGTGAGCAAGTCGCTGGTCATCGCCGCGTTCTGATGGATGCCCGGTCGACACCTCGGCGCCCGCGCGCGGGCTTCAGCATGATCGAGATGATCTTCGCCGTCTCCATCACCGTGCTCGTCTTCTCCATCGCCATCCCGTTCTTTCGGGCGCAAACCCGCGCCATGGACGCCGGCGCCGGCAAGCTCGACGCCTTCCAGAGTGCGCGGTACGCTGTGGCGCGCATCGAATCCGATCTCCGCTTCGCCGGTGGCGAGGTGGGGCAGCCGGTGATCGTGCAGGCCGCGCCGTTCGCCATTTCGTTCAATGCCAACCGGCAGGGGCGCACGCCGACCACCGACCCGAACGCGTCGTACTGGGATGCGACCCTCGACACGCTGACCACGCAGAGCTGGATGGTGTCGCGCGCCACGGCGCTGCGGAATTCGGGCAAGGTGTATCCGACCAAGGCGTACACCACGCCCAATGGCACGACGAGCCTGGCCGAGACCATCCAGTATTTCCTGCACGCCGACACGTCGGGCGGGCGGACCAACCAGTACGTGCTGTACCGGCGCATCAACGATCGCGACAGCACGCTGGTGACGCGCAACCTGTACGTGGCCAGCGATTCCAGTTTCTTCTTCCGGTACTACACCACCAATGCCGCGGGAACGACGACGGCCGTGGCCAGCTCGTCGACCCCGATCTACTGGGATGACTCGCTGTCCCGCGACGACTCCGTCAGTGCGGTGCAGATCCGGGCCACCGGGGTCTACTACGATGCCAAAGCGCGGATCAACGTCTACCGGCAGCTCTATGCCACGGTCAAGCTGCGCAATGCGTTCAAGCTGCTGCCGCTCAGCTGCAGCGCCGTGCCGGCGACACCGGCGGCGCTGACGGTCACGGTGGAGACCGCGCCGGCGGGGGCCAAGCTCGACGTGCGGCTCGACTGGACCGGGGTGGCCGGCGACTCGACCACGCCGCGCGACGTACAACAGTACATCCTGTACCGGCGCCTCAACGGTGCGACCATCTGGACGCCCATCGGCAGCAAGCCGGCGCGTAGCGCGTCCAACTACCAGTACCTTGACTTTGCGTTGCCCGTCGCCGCGGGCACGTACCAGTATGGGGTGGCCGCCCGCGACTGTTCGGGACTCTCGGTGGTGCGCACCGGCTCGGCGACGGTCACCTTTCCATGATGCCCACGGTCCGCCGCGGATCGGCCATGATCCTCGTGCTCATCATGACGCTGTCGCTGGCCGGGCTGGCGATGTCGGCCATCTACATGGCCGGCAGTTCGGGGATGCTCAGCCGGTACCACGACAAGGAACGCGACCTCTCTTTTGCGCTGGAGACCGCCCTCGAGCTCGGCAAGTCCCGCCTGCAGCGCGACACGCTGCTGGTGCTGTACGACACCGGGTACCAGCAGCTGCTGACCAACCAGGCCGTGTACACGAGCGGTGGCACGCCCCTCACCGGCGTCACGGTGAACCTGTACGCCGGCTATACCGGTGACACGAGCGGCGTGTACGTCGAGTACGTGACGCTGCTCGGCACCGTGAGCGATGTCAGCGGCATTCGCATGGCGCGTCGCATGGACCTGTACGCGCAGTCGTTCGCGCGGTATTCGCTGTTCGCCAACGACTTCCCGGCCAGCGCCGCCATCGGCGCCGGTGAGAACATCCCCGGGCGGGTGCACTCCAACAACCGGTTCATCGGCGCCAGTTCCGGCACGCCGTACCCCGTCTTCGGCGACACGGTGAGCGCCGCCGGCATCATCAGCGGCTACGGCCAATGGTCCGACACCGTCAGTTCGGCGGGCGGTGCGCGCGTGATCCCGTTCCCGTCGGCCAACGTCCTGCGCCCGTACTATGCCGCGCTGGCAACCGCGGGCAACCTCAGTTACACGTTCAGTGCCAGCAGCCACAACAGCGCCTTTACCGCCGGCAACTCGGTCACCGGCATCAATGTTTCTGGCACTACGAGCCTCACGGCGAACTACACGGGCCGCGTGGAGTTCGTGACCGTCGACGTCAACAACAACGGGATGATCGACTCCACCGAGGGCTTCATGAGGGTCTTCATCCTGTGGCCCGGGTACGGCGGCGACTCCACGCGGCTCAGTCCGAACTTCGGTGGCAACCCGGTGCTTACCAGCACGCACATCCTGAATAACCAGTGCGGCGCGTTCTATACGTTGCCCAACCCGACCAA
>Ga0209014_10002438_pt1 | contig 10800 bp, 11 predicted proteins | sample BarGraNGADG00212_FD_184491 | JGI IMG/M metagenome (GOLD analysis project Ga0209014, IMG submission 184491) | Arctic peat soil microbial communities from Barrow, Alaska - Barrow Graham LP Ref core NGADG0002-212 (SPAdes) (version 2) | ecosystem: Environmental > Terrestrial > Soil > Wetlands >... | reverse complement strand
ATCCCGAAAACGATGAACACGACTGAGACCGCGACCAGCCTGGCCGTTCGGATCTGCTCGCGCAGCTCTTTGAACAGCAGGGCTCGGAAACCCATCATCCTCGGCCCCTCCCATCGAGACCCGTGACGGGGACTACGACCTGAGGAGTGGTTGGCGTGGAGCTCTCGGCAACCAGGTGCAAGAAGACGTCCTCCAGGCTCGGTCGCGCCCGCTCGTACCGAACGAGGCTCACGCCGCTCGATACCACCAGGGGCAGGATCTCTGGGCCGGCCACCTTGGGATCGTTGACGAAGACCCGAACCGTATCTGGAGTCGCCAGGACTTCGCGAGCCCACGGTTGGCCGCGCATGGCATCGGCCAGGCGTTCGATCGAGCCCGGCTGCTGGGCCTCTGGTTCGAGCTCGTAGACAGGCTGGGCGTAGCGGTCGAGCAGCTCGTCGATCGGTCCTTCGACCACCAGGTGGCCGAGGTTGAGGATCGCGACCCGATCGCAGACCCGCTCGACGTCGTTGAGGATGTGCGTGCTCATGAAGACGGTCGCCGTGCCGCGCAGCCGCGACACGATCTCGAGGACGTCGCGCCGGCCTTCCGGATCGAGCGAACTTACCGGCTCGTCGAGGAAGAGCACCTGCGGCCGGTTCAGGATCGCCTGCCCGATCCCGAGGCGCTGGCGCATGCCGCCCGAGTAGCCTCCGATGCGCCGGTGGGCGGCTTCGGTCAGGCCGACGATCTCCAGGACGTCGCCGACGCGCTGCCGCAACTCCGCCCCGTGGAGACCGTGCAGCTGGCCGACGAGCTCGAGGAGTTCGCGGCCGCGCATCCAGCCGTAGAAGCGCGGGTCCTGGTCGAGGTAGCCGATGTGGCGAGGGAGCTCGCCGCCCGTGCCGCCGATTCGCACGCCCGCGACCGTCGCAGTGCCGCCGGTGGCTGTTGCGAGACCGGTCAGCAGCCGCAGCGTGGTCGTCTTGCCGGCGCCGTTCGGACCCAGGAAGCCAAAGATGCTGCCGCTCGGGACCTCGAGGTCCAGGCGCTCGAGCGCCGCCACCCGACCGTAGCTCTTGGCGAGCCCACGGGTCACGATGGCGGGCTCTCCGGTCGAAGCGAGCTTGGGCCAGCTCGACAGAATGGCTGCGATCGATCCCGGAGATGTCGGACCGACTCCGCCGGTCTCGGCCCCGCGCGACTCGTCACGGCCCGCAAAGAGGTAGATCAGTGGGCCGATGCCCTCGCCGAAGAATATGACCAGGGCCCACACGATCTTGTTGTCGCCCCGGACGCGCCGGTCCTCCTGGAAGAGGTCGTAGACACAGAACAGCATCAGGCCGAGTTCGATGAGTAGCAGCGGAATGACGATCAGGGCGATCTGTGCGACGGGCATGCGCTCATTTTGACATCTGGGGCCGGGCGAAATCTCGGCCTATGGGCGGCGTTCGGTAGTGGCCGGATTCGGAAGCCGCAGGTCGGGTCGAACGCGAGCGACCCAATCGCGCAGGGCGCGGACGCTGGTCTCGAACGCGATCTCGCTCCACGGGATGTCGGCAGGCGCGAACGGCCGGGTCTCGAGCGACTCGCGTGTGGCGGTCGGCTCGCCGCCGACGATCCGGGCCTCGAATGCGATCGTCACGACCTCTGCCACGAGGCGGGAGTAGAGCCCGAGGATCTCCCCCAGCTCGATCTCGAGGCCGGTCTCCTCCAGCGTCTCGCGCACGGCAGCTTCCTCTACCGTCTCGTCGATCTCGAGGAAGCCGCCGGGTTGGGCCCAGCGGCCGTAGCCGGGAGCGATGCCGCGCTTGATCAGCATCACCTCGCCACGTTCTGTGATCGGCAGCGTGGTGACGACGAGGCGGGGGTTGACGTAGCAGACGAACCCGCAACGCTCGCACGCGAGCCGGTTGCGATCCTCGCCCTCGACGGGGCCGAAAACGAGCCCGCCTCCGCACCTCGAGCAGAACCGCGGGCTCGGCAGCGCCGGCGTCGAGCCGGTCATCCCAGGTCGGCGTTCGATTCGTCGGCCTCGATCGCTCTGGTCTGCGCCTCGCGGAACTCGACGAGACGCGCCCGCAGCACCGGATCGGAAATGGCGAGAATCTCCGCGGCCAGAAGTGCCGCGTTCTCGGCCCCCCCGATTGCGACCGTGGCGACGGGGATGCCCTTCGGCATCTGGACGATGGACAGCAGCGAGTCCAGACCGCCCATCACCTGTGTCGGGATTGGAACGCCGATCACGGGCAGGATCGTCCTGGAGGCCACGACGCCGGCCAGGTGCGCCGCGCCGCCCGCCCCCGCGATGAAGACTCGGAACCCGCACTCTTCGGCGCTGTCCACGAAACGGAACAGCAGGTCGGGGGCGCGATGGGCGGAGATGGCGTGCAACTCGCACGGCACCTCGAGTCGGTGGAGCAGCTCCACGGCTTTCTCCATCACCGGGAAGTCCGAGCGGCTGCCGCATACGATCCCAACTCGGGCGGCTGTCTGCTCTTCGGCCATGTGGCGCCCTCCTCCGCTGTGTGCCCCGATTATGGCGGTACGGGGCGGGATGCCGTCGAGCGCCGCGCGCCGGGCCTGCAGCGCACGCGAGAGATCGATTTGACATCTGTAAAATCGTCTTCGATACTGAGCGGATGGATCCACAGTTACTCCAGGCCCTACGCGCACTTGCCGACGCGTCCCGGCTGCGCATCGTGGGGCTGCTCGCCGGGCGGTCGATGGCGGTCGAGGAGCTGGCTGCCGCCAGCGGCCTGTCCGCCGGAACGGTCGTTCATCATCTGAAGCGGCTGGAAGCCGTCGGCCTCGTAGAGTCGAAGCCCAGGCGTCCATATGTCGAGTACGCTCTTCGAGTCGATCGTCTACAGGAGCTGTCGAAGCAGCTGGCGGGCCTCGATAGGGTCGATGAAGCCGGCGCCGAACTGCCGGGCCCGGACGGCGAGTCGCTGCCCGCATACGACGCCAAGGTCCTGCGAACGTTCGTGCAGGGCGGGCGCCTTATCTCGATCCCGGCCCAGGAAAAGAAGCGGTTGGTGATCCTGCGCTACCTGACGGATCGCTGCTTCGCCCAGGACCGGGCGTACGCGGAGCGCGAGGTCAACGCCGTGCTGGCGGCGTACAACGAGGACGTGGCCGCGCTGCGCCGGTACATCGTGGCCGCGGGGCTGATGACGCGTGCCGGCGGCGAGTACCGCCGAACATGAGTGATTACGGCGGAGGCGAGGCGCCCGGCGCCACGACGACGATCGTGCTGATGGGTGTTTCCGGCTCCGGCAAGTCGTCGGTGATGCGCAAGCTCGCCCGGGGTCTCGAGTGGCCCTCGGCCGAAGGCGACGAGTTCCACTCCCCCGATAACGTGGAGAAGATGCGAAACGGCGTGCCGCTCACGCTCGACGATGACCGCTTGCCATGGCTCGAAGTGCTGGCTGCGTGGATCGGCGAGCGTGAGCGGGACGGCGAGAACGCAGTCGTGACCTGCTCCGCGCTCAAGCGCGAATATCGGGATCGACTCCGGCGCGGCCACCCTTCGGTCTGGTTCGTGCATCTTGTCGCGGGTCGGTCCGTGCTGGCGGAACGCGTAGATCGGCGGCGTGGCCACTACATGCCGGCCTCTCTGCTCACCAGCCAGCTCGACACGCTCGAGCCCTGGCTGCCGGCGAACCCGGCATAACGCTCTCGACGGAGATGTCGAAGGCCCGGGCGGTTCTGGTAATCGTGGCGCGGATGCCCAGGCGCTGACGGGTAGGCCCGGGGTGGGGCCGAGCCGCCCGTCCGGTGAAATGGCCTGTCGAGATCTCCGCCCTGGCCTACGATTTCCTGCGTGAGCGAAAGCGCCGGCAGAATCCCGATCATCGTCGACTGCGACACGGGCATCGACGACAGCCTGGCTCTGCTGTACGCGGCCGCGTCGCCGGAATGCGAGCTCGTCGCCGTCACCTGCACGGCGGGCAACGTGGACGCCCGGCAGGTCGCGGAGAACACGCGCGCCATCCTGGAACTGGCCGGTCGGGAGGACGTGGAGGTGGCGATCGGCCGGGAGACGCCGCTCGCCCGAACTCTGGTAACGACGCCGGAGACGCACGGGCCGCGCGGCATCGGCTACGCCGAGTTGCCGCCGGCGCGGATGCCGCTCTCTCCTCGGTTCGGCCCCGACCTGATCGTCGAGGAAGCTCGGCGTCGCCCGGGAGAGCTGACCCTGGTCACGTTGGCGCCGCTCACGAACGTGGCCCTGGCATTCTTGCGCGAGCCCGAACTACCCAGGCTGCTGCGGCGACTCGTCATCATGGGCGGCTCGTACCGGTCGGCCGGGAACACTGCGCCCACGACCGAATGGAACGTAAGCGTCGACCCGGAGTCGGCCGCGATCGTATTTGCCGCGTTCCGGGGGAGCGGTGGGAGCGGCGGGAGTGGCGCAAGCGGCGGGAGCGGCGTACCGGAGTCGCCCGCTCGGCCGGAGTTGCTGGCTCGGCCGGAGTCGCCCGCTCGGCCGATCGCGCTCGGGCTCGACGTCACCGAGCGAGCCAAGCTGCTGCCGGAGCATCTGGCGCGGCTGGCGGCTCGGGCCGGCTGCGCGCCCGACGGGACGCGGTTCGCCGACGTACCGCGGTCCGCCGACGCGGCCGCTTCCGAGAGTGCGGCTGCCCCGAACCCGGTCGTGCGCTACCTGGCCGACGCGTTGCGCTTCTACATGGAGTTCCACAGCCGCTACGACCATTTCTACGGCGCCTTCGTCCACGACCCGCTCGCGCTCGCGACGGCGTTGGACCCGAGCCTGGTCCGGACCGAGGCCGTCGCCGTCGACGTGGAGTTGGGTGGCCGCCTGACCACCGGCGAGACCGTGGCCGACTGGCGGCGAGTATGGGGACGCCCACCGAACGTGGACGTGGCAGTGGAAGCGGACGCGGCCCGCTTTTTCGAGCTATTCATCGAACGGGTTGGGGCGCTGGCCGCGGAACGGGGCTAGGCCCGCGGGATATTTCCCAATGCACATCACACAGACATTCGGCGAGTCCTGGCGGAGAAATGGGCCTCAGGCGCGGTTCGGAGACGTACTCGTCGGGATTCGCCCAGGCGAGATGAGCGTGGGGTGAACGTCCTGGGCCGCGCGCCGGCCATCTGGTGGGGGCAGGGTGGCAGCCTCTCGTTGCCGAATGCCGTCCTGGTTTTCATTGGGCAAGATCGCCCCTCCGGCGGCACCGAGTGTCCAATCGCCCCGCCCCGCGCCACGAAACGGCGGGTGTTGGCACCCGGCCGCCAGACCTGCCAAGCTTTCGCGGCGCGGCACCCGTTCATCCGACCTGACCGCATTCCATGCGAGGAGAGCAGGAGAGATGGGTTTACTCAGGCGCTGGGTAGCTCGCCAGTTCACCACTCGAGTCATCGTCCTGATGCCCGTGGGCATCGCGATCAACATCGTGCTGGGGTCGACCGTCCAGCAGGCTCTCAAGCTGCCGATCTACCTGGATTCGATCGGGACGATCCTGGTCGGCGTCCTGGCCGGCCCGCTCGCCGGCGCTCTCACCGGCATCCTGGCGAACCTCATCTGGGGCTACCTGCTACCCGCCCCGATCGGGACCAGCACCATTGGCCCCTTCGCCATCACGGCGGGTGTCATCGGGCTGCTTGCGGGCTTCTGGGGTCAGTTGGGTCTGTTTCGGCCCCGTCGCGCCGGGGGAGCCAGCATCGCGGCCGCGGCGATCGCAGCCATCCTCGTCGGCGCTCTCGCGCTCTACACCTACGCCCGAGCCTATGCCAGCCCCGAAGCCTTCGTAAATATCACCGGCTTCCAGGCGACCGATTTCGACCGGTCCCGCATCTTCTTCCTGGCGATCATGGTGCTGTATGTGGCTCTGGTGGGCACGGCGCTCTACCTGCGACGCGACGTGGGCGCGGTGTTCGCGATTGGGGCGGGCCTTGTAACGGGGATCGTGGCTGCGGTGGTCTCGGCGCCGATCGCCTCGATCGTGTTCGGGGGCGTGACCGGCAGCGGAACTGACGCGCTCGTGGCCGCCTTTCGGTCGGGCGGAGACAGCATCTATCAGGCGACGCTGAAACAAGGTTTGCTGTCGGATCCGCTGGACAAGATGATCACCTCGTTCGTGGTCTTCTTCATCCTGGGCAGCCTTTCTCGGCGTTTCGTGGCGCGTTTCCCGAACGGCGAGAAGGCTCTCGGTCATGAGGCCGAAACCGACACCGTCCAAACGGCCAAAGGCTGAGCCGGCTTGTCCCAAGCCTCTGTGGCAGCCGGTCGCGGCCTGCCGGAGTACGTCACCCGACGACCGGGCGGCTTCTACCGCTCGGTGAATCCCTCGACGAAGCTGGCCATCGCGGCTTTGGAGGTCGTGGCAGCGTTCGCCGTGCCCGGTTGGCCGGTGCCGATCGCGATTCTCGCGGTGGTCGTCGCCACGGCTGTCGCCGCTCGCCGTCTGCGCGGCTTGGTCGTGGTGGCCCTCGCCGCTTCGCCGATCATCGGCTCGATCCTGCTGGTCAACCTGTTCCTGTTGCCCGGAGCGAGCGATCCGATCGTCCGCCTTGGTCCGCTCGCTCCCACATGGAGCGGGCTCTGGTTCGGGCTCCAGACGGTCCTTCGCCTGTTCGCATTCTCGGCCGCAATCACCCTCGTCTACCTGACGACTGCTATCGACGATTTGCTGGCCGATCTGGCGCGGCGAGGGCTGGGTCGTCGGGCCGTGTTCGTAGTCGGCGCGGCCGTCCAGATGGTGCCGCGCACGGTCGAGCGGGCAGCGGAGATCGTGGACGCCCAGCGCGCCCGCGGCCTCGACACCGAAGGCCGGTTCTGGCGTCGCGCCCGCGGAGTCCTGCCACTGGCTGCGCCGGTCGTCTTCGGAGCGCTGACCGAAGTCGAAGAGCGGACGATGGCCCTCGAGGCTCGGGCCTTCTCCGCCCCGGGCCGCCAGACGCGGCTCCGAGTGCCGGTGGATGGGGCGATGGACCGAGCCTTGCGCTGGGCCGCAATCGTGGCCCTGGTCGCGGTCGTGGGCCTGCGTATCGTCGGAAAGCTCGGCTGAACGTGGCGATCGAACTCTCGGCCGTTCGATACCGCTACGCGGGGGCTTCGAAAACCGCACTCGGATCGGTCGACCTGAGTGTGGAGCCCGGCCGAGTCTTGGGCATCGTCGGGGCCAACGAGTCGGGCAAGTCGACCCTGTGTCTGGTGGCCGGCGGGCTCGCGCCCCGCGCAATCGGCGGGCGGCTGGAAGGGTCCGTCCGGATCGACGGCGCGGACACCGCGGCAATGCGTTCCCACGAGCTGGCGCAACGCTGCGGCCTGCTCTTCCAGAACGCGGCCGCACAGCTTTCCGGGACCACGGGGACGGTGTATGAAGAGGTGGCCTTCGGACCGTGCAACCTCGGCCTGGCCGTCGCGGACGTGATCGAGCGAGTCTGGTGGGCGCTGGGAACAGTGGGCGTCGAAGACCTGGCACCACGCGATCCGGCGCGCCTCTCGGGCGGGCAGGCACAGCTCGTGGCGCTGGCCTCGGTGCTGGCACTGCGGCCGCGATACCTGATCCTCGACGAGCCTACGAGCGAGCTCGATCCGGCCGGGACGGCTCTGGTCGCCGACGCTCTGGCCAGGGTGGCGCGCGAAACGGGCGCCGGCATCCTGCTAGTCGAACACAAGACGGACGTTCTGGCTCGGATCGCGGACGATGTCGCGGTGCTGGCAGACGGGTCCGTGGCCCTCGCCGGACCCGCCGCGGAGGTGCTCGCGGATCCGCGTCTGGCCGGGTTCGGCGTCGAGCCGCCCGCTCGGGTTCGACTCGAGCGTGAGGTTCGGGCGTCCGGACTCGAATGGTCGGCCGCCCTGGCCGAGGCGATCGAATGACCGCCAAGCATTCGGCCGAGCCCAAGCTTCCGGCCCCAGCGGCACCGTTGGACCCGCCGGCGCCGTCGATCCAATTCGAAGCCGTGTCGTTCGCGTACCCGGACGGCACCCAAGCGCTGGTTGACGTCAGCCTCCGGATCGCGCCGGGTGAGTCTGTCGCCATCGTCGGCCAGAACGGGTCGGGCAAGTCGACGCTGGTCCGGCATCTGAACGGGCTGCTGAGGCCGACGAGCGGGCGGGTGCTGCTGGACGGCCTGGACGTTCGCGGGGTCCATGTCGCCAGGCTGGCCGAGCGCGTTGGGCTTGCCTTCCAGAACCCGGACCGGCAGCTGTTCGCCGGTCGGGTTTCGGCCGAGATTGCGTTCGGGCCGAGGAATTTGGGCGTGCGCGGTGCAGCGCTCGACGAGCGCGTGAGCCGGGCGCTGGATGCCGTCGGGCTGAGCGCGGAGGCGGCCTCGAACCCATACGACCTGGGCTACTCGCGCCGCAAGCTGCTCGCGCTGGCCTCCGTTCTGGCGATGCGGACGCCGGTCCTGGTGCTCGACGAGCCGACCACGGGCCAGGATGCGCGGGGAGTGGCCCGGGTCCGGGCTGTCGTCGCGGCCGCAGTCGGGGAGGGGAGGACGGTTGTCGCGATAAGCCACGACATGCGGTTCGTCGCGGAGTGCTTCCGACGGGTCGTGGTGATGGGCGCCGGGCGAGTGGTCCTCGACGGCGCGCCGGAAGTGGTATTTGCGGAGGACGCGTGGCCGGCGTTGCGCGCGACCTACCTGGAGCCGCCGCTCCCCGCCGTCGCCGGGGCGCGGTTGGGTCTGGGCGCGACGCCAACCCAAGCCGTCTTCGTTGCGGCCTTGCGGAGAGCCTCGACTAAGTCCCGGTAGATCGGCCGGTGCGACCCTTGGCGCATGGACGATCTTCGAGTCGGCGCCTGGCTCCGATCCGAGCGGCGCCGCGCCGGACTGCGGCAGGCGGAGTTGGGAGCCCTGGCCGGCGTGAGCGCGAGCACGGTTTCCCGTGTCGAGAACGGCATGATTGGGGAGCTCACGATGCGGGCGACTCGTGCCGTTGCCGCGGCGGTCGGGGTCCGGCTGCCATTCGCGCCGCGGTCGCTGCGCGGTGCGGCGATCGAGCGACACTTGGACTGGCGGCATGCGGCCCTGGTCGAGGTGGTGGTGGGGCGGCTCGCCGCTCTCGGCTGGGAGCCCACGGTCAACCCTATGGCGACCGTGGCTCGGTGGACGTGCTGGCCTGGCATTCCCAGGCTCGCGCGCTGTTCGTCGTCGAGGTCAAGAGCGACTTGCGCGACACCCAGGACACCTTCCATGCGCTGGACGTCAAGCGCCGGGTGGTGCCACGGCTCTTCGAGGCGGAGAAGGGCTTGAGGTTCGATTGCCTCGGAATCGTGATGGTGCTGGCTGATCTGCGAGTGGAGCGACAGCGGGTTGAACGCCACGGCTCGACCTTCGACGCCGGCCTGCCTGCCAGGACCGTGGACGTGCGCCGCTGGCTGCAGCGGCCCGTCGGCCCGCTGCGGGCCTCTGGTTCCTGCAGATTCCCCGCCCTATGGGCGCTATTCAACAACCGAGTGGCCAGGGACGGGTTCGGCGGACTCGGCGCTCGCCGGATGGGTTCGCGACAGCCCCCCAAACAGAAGGACGAGCGTCAGCCCCCGTTCCGAATGGGGTCGGAAGTATCGGGAATCCGCCGGCCGCGGGCGAGAGGACACAACCGAAGGCAAAGGCGCGAACCGGCCCTGAATAGCGTTCGCTGGGCGGGAATCCTGCAGAAACGGAGCCTCGTGAGCGTAGACGGGCGGCTAACGGCGGCGAACGGCCGCCAGGGGCTTCCAGGCGTGAGAGTGCACTTCCACGCGTCGCACGGTAACGTTGGGCACGAAGGCGGCCGAACCGGCTGAGCAACAACGAGGCAGTTGGATGCGCGTACTCGTTCTGAACCCGGGCTCGAGCTCGCTCAAGTCGAGCGTGATCGAGACTGGCTCGATCCCGGCGGTCGGAGCAGATGGCATGGTCCCTGCCGTCTCGGCCGAGTCGCTTGCGCCGGTGGGCCAGCTCGACGTCGACTGGGGCGTGGACGCCACCGCCGACCCCGGCGATCCGGCCGGCGACATCCGCTCCCTGGTCGCGAGTTACGAAGCCGCCGGCGTCTCGCTCGCGTCGCTGAGCGCCGTCGGATACAGGGTCGTCCAGGGCGGGGCGACTTTCCGGGAGCCGGTCCTCGTAACGCCGCGCGTGATCGAGCAGGTTGGGGAGTTGCGCGAGCTGGCTCCTCTCCACAACGGAATGGCCGCGGCAACGATGACCGCCGGACTGGCCGCCATCCCACACTTGCCCCACATCGTCGTGTTCGACACCGCGTTCCACGCGACGTTGCCGGAAGTGGCGTTCCGCTACCCCGTCCCCGAACGGTGGTATCGGGAATGGGGCGTGCGGCGGTACGGGTTCCACGGCATCTCCGTGGCCTGGGCCGCGGAACGCGCCGCGGCGCTCCTGGCGCGACCCGTCGGCGAGCTGCGAACCGTGGTCGCCCACCTGGGCAGCGGTTGCTCCGTGACCGCGGTCGATGGCGGCCGATCGGTCGCGACGTCGATGGGCTTGACCCCGCTCGAGGGTCTGATGATGGGGACCCGAGCGGGCTCGATCGACCCGGGCGCGCTGTTCTATCTGCTTCGAACCGGGCGCCTCGACCCCGACGAGCTGGCCGAGCAGATGGACCACGAGTCCGGGCTGCTCGGCGTGTCGGGCCAGACCTCTGACGTGCGCGAATTGGTCCGTTTGGAGGCGTCCGGCGATCGGCCTGCGACGCTCGCGCTGACAATGTTCGCAAGGCGGGCAGCCGAGTGCATCGCCGCCTCGGTAACCGCGTTGCCGTCCGTGGACGCGATCGTCTTCACCGGCGGGATCGGCGAGAACGCGGTCGGGTTGCGGGCTCGGATAGTGGCCAACCTGCGA
>Ga0209014_10002436_pt1 | contig 10802 bp, 7 predicted proteins | sample BarGraNGADG00212_FD_184491 | JGI IMG/M metagenome (GOLD analysis project Ga0209014, IMG submission 184491) | Arctic peat soil microbial communities from Barrow, Alaska - Barrow Graham LP Ref core NGADG0002-212 (SPAdes) (version 2) | ecosystem: Environmental > Terrestrial > Soil > Wetlands > Peat... | reverse complement strand
GTCGTCTGCACTTCCCATCACCGACTCCTCGTCGGCGGAGTCGCCGGCGCCGAGGACGGCCGAGTCGCTGGGCTGCGTGTTGACTCCGCCCATAATGTCGGTATCGCCGACGGTGCTCCCCGGTTCGCCCATCAGCTGCCGGTCCCGGTCGTGATCCACCATGTCAACCTCCACCCGCCGAACTTCGGCTGCCGCGACCGTATCGCGTGACGAGAGAGTCGCCAAGCGCCCGCGGACCCCTCAGGCGAACAGCTGGTCGGCAAGGCAGAGCGCGAGCGCCCCGGCCCACGTCCTCCACCGGGAAGCCGGCGACGAAGCCGGGGCCGACCAGCACACGGGCCGCCGCAACCCGGAACAGCCATCGGTCGGCCGGCACCACCGGCTCGGGCAGGACGTAGCGGCCGGTCAGCTCGCGACGGAAACCACCCTGCCAGGACCACCAACGTGGCGAGCACCGTCACCAACGCCGGCAGAGCCATCCGCTCGACGTGCGCCGGGGCTGACAGGCGCAGCTGGTTGACCGCCAGCAGGTTCGTCAGGTTCGACACCGGCAGCGACAGCGAACCGGCGTTGGCGATCCACACCGCCGCATAGGCGAAGGCGCCACCGACAGGCCGAGCCCGGCGGCCAGAGCGAGCACCACCCGGGTGAGCAGCACAGCCGTCGTGTCCAAGCTCAACACCGTCGTAGATGTGCAGGTCCGACCCGCAGATCGCGCTGGCGGTCACCTTGATCATGGCGTCAGCCGACTCTTGGATCTTCGGGTCGTCGACCTCGTCGACGCTCACCGTGCGATGGCGGCGCCAGACGACGGCCTTCACGGCCGGCTCGCGGGTCGAGGGGAGCAGGTCCGTAGCCGTGGTGCTTCGCCATGCCGGGGGCTACTTCTGTCGCGGTACGCCGGGCAGCACGCGGTACGCCGGGGGCCGAGCCGGGAAGGCAGCCACCGTGACGGTGATCGTGGGGACCTCGGGGTGGCAGTACCGCGACTGGCGCGGCCGCTTCTACCCGCCGCGGCTGCCGCAGCGACTCTGGCTCGAGCACTACGCCGTGCACTTCGAGACGGTCGAGGTGAACAACGCCTTCTACCGGCTGCCCGAGCGACGGGTGTTCGAGGCGTGGCGCTCCCGGACCCCGCCGCAGTTCGTCGTGACCACGAAGGCCAGCCGCTTCCTCAGCCATGTCAAGCGGCTGCGGGAGCCGGCCGAGCCGGCCGCCCGGCTGATGGACCGGGTCGCCGGCCTGGCGGAGAAGTCCGGCCCGGTTTTGCTGCAGTTGCCGCCGTCCCTGCCGGCCGACCCGGCGCTGCTCGACGAGTGCCTGAGCTGCTTTCCGCCCGGCACCCGGGTGGCGGTGGAGCCCCGGCACGACTCCTGGTGGACCCCGGAGGTGGCGGGGGTGTTGGTCCAACACGGGGCCGCGCTGTCGTGGGCGGACCGAGACCACCGCGCCATCACCCCGCTGTGGCGGACCGCGGACTGGGGGTATCTGCGGCTGCACCACGGCCACGCGCCCTGGCCGCGCTACGACTGGGGCTGTCTTACCTACTGGGCTGGCTTGATCGCCGAGACCTTCACCAACGCCGAAGACGTCTTCGTCTACTTCAACAACGACCCGGGCTGTTCGGCGGTCGACGACGCCATCACCTTCGCCGAGGCGGTCCGCCAGACCGGGCACTGGGTGACCCGGGTGCCGGAGGGGCGGCCGGCCTGGGGCGCCGACGACACGGTATGGGCCGCGGCCGCGTCGTGATCCGCGTCCGAACCGACACCGCTGCACACCGGGGGCTGCTCGCGGTGCCGTAGCCAGGTGAAGCGGGGGCGGGGAGGCGCCTTCACCCGCCGACGGCACTGTCACGGCCCGCGACACGCCGAGTCTGCGATGCCGTCGCCGGGTGAAGCGGGGTTGCGGGCGGCCAGCACGTCACGGCAGCCGCGTGGGCGCGGTACTCGGCCGGCGCAACGGGGCGAGCAGCAGCACCGCGACCACGGCCAGCACGAACCCACCGAAGATCGTCCCTCGGTAGCTGCTGCCGCTGGCGTCGATCACCGCGCCGACCAGCGGCGGCCCGACCAGGGCGCTGACGGCGGCCGCGGTGTAGAGCGCCCCCACGGTGCCGCCGAGCCCGGCCACGCCCCACAGCTCCGCGGCCACCGCCGGCGACAGCGCGATGTACCCGCCGTACCTCACGCCCATGGTGACCGCGAAGAGGACCAACGCGGCGTACGACGACCCGAGCAGCCAGATCGGGTAGCTGAGCGCCATGATGGCGAAGCTGACCTTGAACATGCGGATCGAGCCGAACCGCCCGCCGATCGCGCCCAAGCCAAGTCGACCCACCACGCTGGCCGCGCCGACGATGCCGATCAGCAGTCCGGCCCCGCCACCGCCGATGCCCTCGCTGCGGGCGAACGGGGCGAGAAAGACGAGGACGTGGAACAGCGGCATGCCCATCACGACCATGGCCAGGTACATGGTCCGAAACTGCGGCGTCCGCACCGACTGCGACAACCGGAGCGCGCCACCGGCCGGTACCGGGGGCTTCGCCGCCGCCCCCGCGCAGGCCAACAGCAGGATGCCGCTGGCCACGCCGAAGATGACGTACGTCGTCCGCCAGCCGTACCGGCTGATCAGCGCACCGGCCAGCGGACCACCGACCAGGGTGCCGGTCCCGATGCCGGCGACGGCCAAGCCAAGCGCGAACGTCCGGCGGCGCTCAAACCAATCGCCGACCACGGCCACCATCGGCACGTGGCCGCAGGCGACCCCGATCCCCACGCCGATCCCGTAGGTGAGGTAGCCGGCCCAGAGGGTGTGCACCCGAGAGGTGAGCAACAGCCCAGAGCTCATCGCGATGGCTCCGACCACCAGCACCCGGCGCGGCCCCACCCGGTCCACGACCGGTCCGCTCACCACTCCGAGGGAGAAGTAGACGAAGCCGGTGAGGGCGAACACGGCGGCCGCAGCGGCCCGACCACTGCCGAACTCGCGGGCCATCGGGTCGAAGAAGACGCCGAAGCTGTAGGCGACGCCGAACACCGTGAACATGGCGCCGAACGCCGCGGCTACGACTGTCCAGGCCCGGGCCGAAGTGTCGATGCGGGCGTCCATGGTGGCCGGCAACCTAGCCGGGATCACCAAGCCGGTCGCCCGGTTTGTGCCCCTGCGGGATAGTAGGTCCACGATCGTGGTGCGCCGAATTGGGCGACCCGCCGTACCGGCGTACGTCAGCGACACCGCGATCACCCCGACCTAGGCTCGACCCAAGCCCGACGTAGGCTCAACCAGAGGGGACCGGCGATGCCCCGCTCCGCCGCGGTTGCGTCGGCTGGCCCGAGGTGACGGGCCGGTTCGGCGCCCACCGGTCGTCGGGGGCCCGGCCGCGCGACTCCAGAGCGGCGCACGACCGTTGGTTAGGGCCGAGCTTGCGGGCGGCCGCTCTGTTGGGCGTCGCCGCGCTCGCGGTGCACCTGCTGCTGCCCCAGGTTGCCGAGGCGGGACGCACCTGGCAGGCGATGGCGGACGTGCGCTGGCGCTGGGTCGCGGTGGCCGCTGTGTTCTCGGCCGGTACCTACCTCGCGGCGGCTGCCGAGCTGCGGTTTGCGGCCGGGCGGCCACTGGCCTTCTCGCGCACCATCGCTGCCCAACTCGCCGCGTCGTTCGCCAACCCGCTTACCCCGGCTAGCCTCGGCGGCATCGGCCTCAACGTCCTCTACCTGACGCGCGCCGGACTGCTCCGGGCGCAGGCCGTCACCGCGGTAGCGGTCAACAACCTGGCGGGGGTCGGGGTGCACGTCGTCGGCCTGGTCATCGTGGCCTCGGCCAGCGGCCAACTCGGGCTGCTGCACCCACCGCATCCGCAGCACCCCCGTCGCGACGCCCTCCTGATCGGGTCGGTGATCTTCCTGGTGGTCGCCGGCTTGGTGCTGTTCACCTCACCTGCCCAACGCCATCGGGCGCTGACGCCGATGTCGTTGGCCTTGCGGCAAGCCGGCGGCCTGACCCGCAACCCGCGGCGGGGGTTGGGGCTCGTGGTCTGTGCCACCGGGGTGACGGCGGGCTACATCGCTGCGCTGGCCGCCAGCTTGGTCGCATACGACCAGCATGTGGCGCTGCTCGCGGTGGCGCTGAGCTACCTCGCCGGCTCGTCGCTGGCCGCCTTGAGTCCCACCCCAGGGGGACTTGCGGCGATCGAGGCCGCGCTGGTGGCCGCGCTGACCCAGTTCGGCGTGGCGGTGGGGCCGGCCGTGGCTGCCGTGCTGACGTTCCGGCTGGTCACCTTCTGGCTGCCTGCCCTGCCCGGCATCGTGGCCTATCGCGGCCTGCGCTCGCGCGGGGCGCTGTAGTTCCCGCCGTACTGGAGGCCAAGGCCGGCTCGGGCGGCGGTCAGGAACTCGGCCTGCCGAAGGCCACCGGCATCGGCCGGCAGCGCGCCGGCGAGTGGTCGGTCGGCGAGCGCGGCCAGGTCGTCGAGGTTGCTGCACTCGGCCAGGTCTGGGCTGGTCGGCCAGGACCCGATCACGATGCCGTCGAGGACGAGACGTCGAGAGGCCAGTGCCTCCAGCGTTAAGGCAGTGGCATTGAGCGTGCCCAGCCCGGCGCCGACCACCAACAGCACGGGCGCGCCCAGCCGGCCGGCGAGGTCGGCCAGCGTGGACCCGGCCGAGTCGTGGCGCACCAGCAGGCCGCCGGCGCCCTCCACCACAACCAGCGGGTACGTCGCGGCGAGGTCCCCAACGACGGCGGCAACGTGATCGAGGTCGACCGGCGGCCGGCCGCAGCGGCGGGCGGCAGCCTCCGGGGACAGCGGGTCGGGATAGCGCGCACCTTCGACCACTTCGACGTCCCCGGCAAGGCGGCGGACCACGTCGACGTCGGGCTCGTCGCCGGGCACGCCGGTCTGCGCGACCTTGAAATAGGCGACCCGGTCACCCCGCTGGGCCCGCAGCGCGGCCACGGCGGCGGTCACCACTGTCTTGCCGACTCCCGTCCCGGTCCCGGTAACGACCAGCACGCTCATCCGGCGGTTGCCGGCGTCGTGCGGGTCATTGCCGCGGCGGCGCACAGGGCCACGTCCGCCCGGCGCAGGTCGGCGGTGGTCAGGTCGGCCCGCGCGGTGATGCGCAACCGCGACGTACCTTCTGGGACCGAAGGCGGACGGAAACAGCCGACTCGGACGCCGAGTTCCAGGCAGCACGCCGCGGCGGCCAACGCCCGCCGCGGATCGCCGAGCACCACGCTGACGACCGCTCCGGCCGGCTCGCTGGCGGGCAGCCCGGCGGCGCGAGCGATGGCGGCCAGCTCATGCGCCCGGGCCTGCACCGCGGCGGCCCGCTCCGGCACCTCCGCCAGCACCGCCAGCGCTTCCTGCGCGGCGCCGGCCGCCGCCGGCGCCAGACCGGTGTCAAAGACGAATGACCGGCCGGTGTCAATCAAGTGGTCGCGAACGGCCGGCGGCCCCAGCACCGCGCCGCCCTGACCGCCCAACGCCTTGGACAGGGTCACGGTCATGACGACGTCGGGTTCGCCGGCGATCCCAGCCCCGGCCACGGCACCGCGCCCGCCCGGCCCGACCACGCCCAGGCCGTGTGCTTCGTCCACGACCAGGGCCGCACCGCCACGGCGGGCGACCGCGTGCAGCGCGGCCAGCGGCGCGAGGTCCCCGTCGACGCTGAACACCGAGTCACTGACCACCAGGGCCCGATCCTCGGACCGCTCGGCCAGCGCCCGCTCGACCGCGGCCACGTCACCGTGCGGAACGACGACCACCCGGGCGCGGGACAACCGGCAGGCGTCCACCAGGGAGGCGTGGTTGCCGGCATCGCTGACCACCAAGCTCCCGGCACCCGACAGCGCGGCGACGGCCGCCAGGTTGGCGGTGTACCCGGAGGAGAAGACGAGTGCCGATGCCGCGCCGGTGAAAGCGGCCAGGTCATCTTCCAACGCGGCGTGCAGCGCCGTCGTACCGGTGACGAGGCGGGACCCGGTCGAGCCGGCGCCCCAGGCTTGCAGTGCCGCAACGCCGGCCGCCACCACCCGCGGGTGCCGGGCCAACCCGAGGTAGTCGTTGCCGGCCAGGTCGACGACGTCCTCGTCCACCGGTCGGGGCCGCAGTGTCCGGACCAGACCGCGCGCCGCACGGTCCGCGGCGGCGTCCGCGAGCCAGGCCAGTGCCAAGTTCGGGTTCGCTGCCGAGACCTCGGGCGCGGGGGTTTGGGTGTGCACGTCGCCGACAGTAATGGCATCCCCGGCCGCCAGCGTCGGCGGTTGGCCGGCAGCGCGGTGGGCGATCGTGGTGCGGCTGGGGTACGCGACACACCGAGGAGTCGTGCGCTGGCGGCACCACGATCGTTAGTTGACAGCGTCCGGGCGCCGTTCGCCCTGAGCGTCAGCCGCCCTGAGCGTCAGCCGCCCTGAGCGTCAGCCGTCCTGGGCCAGCGCCCCCACCACCGCGTCCGTGATCGCGGCCACGTCCGCCGCAGTGCTGATGTACGGCGGCATGGTGTAGACCAGCCGGCCGAACGGGCGCAGCCACACGCCGCGCGCCACCAGCCGCGGGGTGAGGGCCCGCAGGTCCACCGGTTCGGCCATCTCGACCACCCCGATCGCCCCGAGCACCCGTACCTCGGCCACCCCGGGCAGCGCGCTGGCCGGCGCCAGGCCGGCGGTCAGCTGCCCTTCGATCTCGGCCACCCGCTGCTGCCACGGCTGGCCGAGGAGCAGCTCGACGCTAGCCGAGGCCACCGCCGCCGCCAGCGGGTTGGCCATGAACGTGGGGCCGTGCATCAGCGCGCCGCCCGGCGCGGCGCTCACGCCGGCCGCGACCTCGTCGGTGCAGAGTACGGCCGCCATCGTCAGGTAACCGCCGGTCAACGCCTTGCCCACGCACAGTACGTCGGGCACCACCCCGGCCCACTCGCTGGCGAACAAGCGCCCGGTCCGGCCGAAGCCGGTGGCGATCTCGTCGAGCAGCAGCAGTACGCCGGCCTCGCGGCACAGCGCGGCCAGCCGGGTCAGGTACGCCGGGGCGTAGAACCGCATCCCGCCGGCGCCCTGCACGATCGGCTCGACGATCACGGCCGCCAGCTGCCCGGCGTACCGGTCGAGCAGGTTGGCGACCTCGGCGAGATCGGAGTCGCGCACCGGCTCGGCGAAGCGGGGGCGGGGGCGCTCGGCAAAGACCTGCTGCGGCACCAAGGCCCGGAACAGGCCGTGCATGCCGGTCACCGGGTCGCAGACCGACATCGCCCCGGTGGTGTCGCCGTGGTAGCCGCCACGCACGGTGAGCAGCAGCCGCCGGTCCGGCTGGCCGCGACCCTGCCAGTACTGCAGCGCCATCTTCACCGCGACCTCGACCGACACCGAGCCGGAGTCGGCGAAGAACACCCGGGTCAGCGAAGTCGGGGTGATCTCGACCAGCTGCCGGGCCAGCCGCACCGCCGGCTCGTGGGTCAGTCCGCCGAACATCACGTGCGCCATCCGGTCCACCTGGTCGCGCAGCGCCCGGTTCAGGACCGGGTGGGCGTACCCGTGGATCGCCGCCCACCACGACGACATCCCGTCCACCAGCTCGCGCCCGTCCGCCAACCGCAGCCGGGTCCCGCTGGCCGACGCCACCGGCAGCACCGGCAGCGGATCTACCGCGGAGGCGTAGGGGTGCCAGACGTGGGCCCGGTCGTCGGCCAGCAGTTGCTCGACCGCAGTCGGATCCCAGGCAGCGTCCACAGGGCGCCAGTATTCGCGTCATCCGACCGTGACTTGAGCCGCCCCTTTGGCACCGGCCGCGGCGGCCGACATCGTGCCCCTGGGCTTGCCTGCCGTCGCCAGATCGACATAGCACCTGGGTAACTGGGTCAGTACATAGCGTTCGCACACGCGCCGAACTAGAGTGATCTCGAAATGGCCGACATGCAGCCGCAGTACGGCTTCTCCCAGGTGGCAGCCGGCGTGTACGGCCGCGGGGCGACCCTGGAGGCGCTCACCCCGGGCGCTCGCGTCCGCAGTGTGGTCGTCGGCTCCGCCGTCACGGTGATCAGCGCCCAATGGCACGGGTCCAACGCGATCACGCTCACCTACCGCGACGATGCCGGAAGCGTCGCGCAGACCCTGCTCTACCGCGACGTCGAGCCGTCACTCATTGTCGAGCAGGCTGCGCGGGCCTACGCGTTCGACGGTGACCCGAACCTCTTTCGGCTCGCGGCAGAGGCGCTGCGAATCCGGATGGCCGCGCGGTTCGACCCGATGCTGGCAGTGACCACCAGCGACCTGGAGCCGCTGCCGCACCAGATCAAAGCGGTGTACGGCGAGCTGCTCCCGCGCACACCGCTGCGCTTCTTGCTCGCGGACGACCCTGGTGCCGGCAAGACGATCATGGCGGGGCTCTACATCAAGGAGCTGATGCTGCGCGGTGACCTCGCCCGGTGCCTGATCGTCGCTCCGGGCAGCCTGGTCGAGCAGTGGCAGGAAGAGCTCCTGGACAAGTTTGGGATTCGGTTCGAGCTACTCACCCGCTCCCTGGTCGATTCGACCCCCGATGAGAACGTCTTCGAACGCCACCCGTTGCTGCTCGCGCGGATGGACCAGCTTTCTCGCTCCGAGGAGCTGCGCAGCGCCCTGGAGCACGCGGACTACGACCTCGTCGTCGTCGATGAGGCACACCGCATGTCCGCCCACTACTTCGGCGCAGAGCTGAAGACGACAAAGCGCTACGACCTCGGCCGTCTGCTCGGTCGGGTCGCGCGGCACCTGCTGCTCATGACCGCGACCCCGCACGCCGGCAAGGAAGAGGACTTCCAGCTGTTCCTGGCGCTGCTCGATGGCGACCGTTTTGAAGGCCGGTACCGCGACGCCGTCCATTCCATCGACACGTCAGGGCTGATGCGGCGCATGGTCAAGGAGGATCTGCTCACCTTCGAGGGCAAGCCGTTGTTCCCGGAGCGGGTCGCGAACACGCTGATGTACGACCTCTCGCCTCCTGAAGCCGAGCTGTACGAAGCGGTCACCGACTACGTCCGCGAGCAGATGAACCGGGCCGAGCAGCTCAAGCACGTGGGCGAAGGCAGGAGAGGGAACACAGTCGGCTTTGCCCTAACGGTGCTGCAACGCCGCCTCGCATCCAGCCCGGAAGCGATCCTGCGCTCGCTAGACCGACGGCGCCGGCGACTAGAAGGCAAGCGACAGGAGACGCTCGGCCTGGACGCCACCGGCCAGTCATCGCTGGAGCGTCGGCTGGCCGATCTACTCGGGCGCACCGTCGAGGTCACCGAAGACGATTTGGACGAGTTGACCAGCGACGAACGCGAGCAAGCTGAAGACAGCGTGGTGGACGCTGCGTCCGCCGCCCGCACGCTCGCCGAGCTGGACAAGGAAATCGCGATCCTGGGCGATCTCGTGGAGCTGGCCCGGCGGGTTCGCCACTCGGGCACCGACCGGAAGTGGACCGAGCTGCGCAGTCTCCTTCTGGAAGAGGAGGCGATGTACGAAGCCGACGGTTCCCGTCGCAAGATCATCATTTTCACCGAACACCGCGACACCCTGAACTACCTGGTCGACCAGATCCGGTCGCTGCTCGGCCGCAACGAGCCGGTCGTGACGATCTCCGGCGGTGTCCCACGGGAGGCCCGTCGGGCGGTGCAGGAGCTGTTCACCCAGGACAAGGACACCCTCGTCCTGGTGGCCACGGACGCCGCCGGTGAAGGGCTCAACCTGCAGCGCGCTCACCTGATGGTGAACTACGACCTACCCTGGAATCCCAACCGGATCGAGCAGCGGTTCGGTCGCATCCACCGGATTGGCCAGACCGAGGTCTGCCGGCTGTGGAACTTGGTGGCCGCCGACACTCGGGAAGGGGCGGTATTCCAGCGGCTGCTCGACAAGGTGGAGGAGCAGCGCCGCGCGTACCAGGGGGAGGTCTTCGACGTCCTGGGCGAGGCGTTCGAGGGTCGACCGCTGCGAGACATCCTCATCGAGGCCATCCGGTACGGCGACCAGCCGGAGGTCCGCGCCCGGCTCGACCAGGTGATCGATGCCGAGGTGAGCGTCGGGCTGGACAAGCTGATGCAGGAGCGAGCCCTGCACGACGTCCTGGCCGATGCCGACGTTCGCGAGCTGCGGCTGCGGATGGAGGAGGCCCGGGCGCGGCGGCTCCAACCACATTACGTCCAAGCGTTCTTCGCCGAGGCCTTCCGCTTGCTGGGCGGACGGGTGAGTGCCCGCGAGACCGGCCGCTTCGAGATCACCCATGTGCCGGCCGAGGTGCGCGACCGAGATCGCCAAATCGGGTTGGGGGCGCCGGTGCTGCGCCGCTACGAACGGATCTGTTTCGAACGCGAACACCTCCGGGCCGTGGGCAAGCCGAAGGCTGACCTGGTCGCGCCGGGGCATCCGCTCCTCGATGCGGTGGTCGACCTAGTGGTCGAGCGGTACGGCACGCTGCTGAAGAAAGGTGCGTTCCTCGTCGACGGCAACGATCCCGGCGAGGATCCGCGCCTGCTCGTCGCCCTCACCCAAACGATCAACGACGGGCACGCCTTGGGCCGAACGGTCTCCAAGCGCTTCGACTTCGTCGAGATTCGTCCCAGCGGGCAAGCCTCCTCGGCCGGTCCGGCGCCATACCTCGACTACCGAGCGCCGGACTTGGACGAACTGAACCTGCTCGGCCCGCTGCTGAGCGAGCCATGGCTGGCCAGCGGCCCAGAGCAGGTCGCGGTCAGCTGGGCAGTGAGCCACGGCGCCAGCGAGCACCTCGCTGAGGTCTCGGAGCGCATCCGGACGACGGTTGCCCGGACCCGTGCGCAGGTCCG
>Ga0209014_10002435_pt1 | contig 10804 bp, 7 predicted proteins | sample BarGraNGADG00212_FD_184491 | JGI IMG/M metagenome (GOLD analysis project Ga0209014, IMG submission 184491) | Arctic peat soil microbial communities from Barrow, Alaska - Barrow Graham LP Ref core NGADG0002-212 (SPAdes) (version 2) | ecosystem: Environmental > Terrestrial > Soil > Wetlands > Peat... | reverse complement strand
GCGTGAGCGGCGGCGCGAGCGACATCCGCATCGATCGTCTTTCCGACCAGCAATGCCTCGGCCGCTTTGGCACGATGCGGCACCGGTGCCGCGGCGCCGAGAATGACCGCTGCGGCTCGACATGCTCCACCCGGCGCCGTGTCGAGCGCGACCGCGACATCGGCGATCGGCCAATCGAACGAATCGGTTTCGCCTTGCTTGATGTGGATCGATCGCGACGTCGGCGCCGGCGGCGGCAGCAAGATCGCGGTAAGAATTTCGCCCGGTGTCAGATCATTCTCACGCTGAATGTCGACCTCGGGCAGCAGGAAGAATTGTTCCAAACCCACGACCCGCTTGGTTCCCGCCGCACTGGTGAGCTCAAGCTTGGCACCGAGCGCAACCAATGCGGTCGCCGAGGTCGAGGGATGCACCATCGCGCAACCGTTGTGGTCGAAAATGGCGTGATATTGATTCTCCCCGGCGAATGCGAAGCAGACCTCGCCGCCCTTGCGGGCGCAGTGGTGATCGCGCGAGCGGAAATACCAGCAGCGCGGGCGCTGCAGCAGATTCCCGCCAATCGTCGCCACCTGGCGAATCTGCGGGCTGGCGGAATTGCCCGCGACATCGGCCAAGGCGAGAAAACGCGTGCGTATGACAGGATCGGCGGCGAGCTGCGCGAGCGTAACATTCGCCCCGATATGCACGCCGCCATCGTCCGCCTGCGCAATGACAGCAAGATCGGGAATCTCGCGCAAGTTCACGATGCCGCGCGGCACCAGCAGGCCTTCCTTCATTAAATCGAGCAGGTCGATGCCTCCGGCCTTGAAGACCACGCCGTCGGTCGAAAGCCGCCCGCTCTGGCTGACCATCGCCGCCGCCACTGTCGTTGTGGCGACGCCAGCCGCTTGCGCGATGTCGCGCGGGCTGCTCCATTCGAAGCTATTCATGTCGGTCCGCTCCGCTGTGGAATTCGGCCGAGCGCGGCCAGAACGGCGGCGGGTGACATCGGCAACTGCCGCAGGCGCACGCCGATCGCGTTGTAGACGGCATTTGCGATCGCAGGAGCGGTGGCGATATTCGACGGCTCGGCGATGCCATAGGCGTCGGTCGCGCTCATGCCCTGATAATTTTCCAGCAGGTGCACTTCTATCGCAGGTGTCTCGCGCGAGCGCAGGATCTTGTATTGTTCCAGGTTGGCATTGAGCATATGGCCGGTGTGCCGGTCGAGGATGCGCTCCTCGAACAAGGCATAGGAAATCCCTTGCAGGATTCCGCCCTGAACCTGGCTCTCGATTTGCAGGGGGTTCATCGGGCGACCGCAGTCTTGCACCGCGACGACGCGTTCCACGCGAACGATCCCGGTCTCGGTGTCGACCGCAACCTCGGCAAATTGCACGCCGCCCAGCGCGTTTTGCGCCGAGGCCATATCGCCCATCTTGCGAGCGAAGCCGGCATAATCGTCGGAGCGGCTCGCGACGACGCCGATTTGATCGGTGGGCAATTGCGCCGCCGCCTCCCGAAAACCGATACTGCGACTGTTGTCGGCAGTGCTGATTCGACCGGCACGCGCCACTAAGTTTCCGGCAGCCGCCGCGATGGACGGCGCCACAATCTCGATAAGTTTTCGCAGCACCTGATACGCGGCATTTCTGGCCGGCGGCGTGATCGACGCCGTTGTCAGACTTCCATACGATGGCGGGCCCGCAGGATATTCCGTGTCGCCGATGCGAACCGTGATGTCCTCGGGCCGCAAGCCCAGTTCCTCCGCAACGACTTGCGCCAGCACGGTGCCGATGCCGGTCCCGATGTCCTGGACGCTCGAAAGCACCTCGACGGAGCCGTCGCGGAATATGCGAACTTCGCAGGCCGAATTGGTTCGTACGTTGGCTCCCCAAAGCGATTGCGCCATGCCAAGGCCGCGCTTGATGGGACCGCTATCGCTGCCGGGCGCCCGCCGGCGGTTCCAGCCGAAGCGCGCGGCCCCGATGCGCCGTTCTTCGCGGCGCACCGCGCTCAGATCGATCCGCTCGCGCAACGTCAAGGGATCCATGCCGAGTTTCTCGGCTAGCTCATCGATAGTCTGTTCGAGCGCGAAGGCGCCTGGAACATTGCCGGGCGCGCGCATCGCGCAGCCCGGGCCGGCATTGATGAAGACATCGGACTGGACCAATTCGAGATTGGCGCAATCGTAAATTGCTTGAGCGAAGTTGCCGATGCCGGCGCCGAGCCCGACGCCGGACGTCCCGTAAGTGTCGATGGCAATCGCTGTGAGCGTGCCATTGCGCCGCGCCCCGACGCGCAGCCGTTGCACCGTCGCCGGGCGATTGCCGCTGTCGATCTGCTCCTCGTGCCGGTCAAGCACGAGCCTGACCGGAGCATTGGCTTGGCGCGACAGCGTGACCGCCGCACGCGCATAATTGCCGGCGCTGGACTTCGATCCGAACCCGCCGCCCATCGCATCGACGATCACACGCACGCGGCTGAGCGGCAGGCCGAAGGCTGCGGCGAGTTCGGCGCGTATGCCGGCCGTAAATTGCGTAGACATGTAGACAGTGAGCCCATCCTTTCGCCAGTCGGCCACCAGACCGTGCGGCTCGAGGCAGCAATGGGTCTGCACTTGGGTGCGGAACTCGTGCTCGACGACGACATCGGCATCCGCGAACCCGGCTGCGGCATCGCCGCGCGAGCCGCTTTTATTCGGGCCGAGGACATTGCCCTGTTGCGGCAGCGCGGCGCCCGCCGGGTTTCCGCCGGCAAAGCTCTCACCATGTACCGGATGCGTGAAGACGCGTGGCGCGTCGGGCTTGCGTGCATCCTCGAGATCAACCACGAATGCAAGCGGCTGATAATCGACTTTGATTAGATCCACCGCTGCCTGCGCCGCCTCCGGCGTGACGGCGGCGACCGCGGCGATCGGATCGCCAACATAGAGAACGCGACGACCGCTTGTCCCGGCAGGCGTATTCTGTCCGGTCGTCTCGACGGCACGTCCCACCACGTCGTTGATGACGTGGATCGCGCGCACCCCCGGATGCCGTTCTGCGGCACCTATATCAATCGACATGACACGGGCATGCGGCAACGGCGATCGCAATAGGCGTGCGTACAGCATGCCCGGCAGTTTCACGTCGACCGTGAACGGGGCCGCACCCGTGACCTTGGCGCGGCCATTAATGCGCGGAATTGATTTTCCGATCACGGCCAGCTGTGCATTTGGCGGAAGCGGCGGCGCCTCGCCGGCGGGAACGCGACGCTCGATCTCTGCCATCGACACGCTGTCGATTCCGACGGGATATTTTTGCGAGCGCGTATCGGCGGACGTCATGATTAGGTCTTCCTAATCCGGGACGCATCCAGCATCGCGTCATGTACATGCGGATGGGTGCCGCAGCGGCAGAGATGGCCACTGGTTGCTGCTTTGATATCGTCGATCGTGGGGGTCGGATTGCTTTCGAGCAGCGCCGCGCAACTCATCACGAGACCCGGCGTGCAGAACCCGCACTGCACGGCGTCATGCGCGATGAAAGCAGACTGCACGGGATGCAGCTCGTCACCGTGCGCCAATCCTTCGATTGTCGTAATCTTGCGACTGCCGACATCGATTGCCAGCATCATACAAGCTGCGATCGGCTTCCCGTCGAGCCAGACCGTGCAAGCCGAACAAGCGCCGCGGTCGCAACCGACCTTGGTTCCGGTCAAATCGAGCGAATCGCGCAATGCTTCGGCTAACGTCGTTTTCGGCTCGATGAATAGCGAATGCGACACATTGTTCACATCGAGGGTCAGCGGACCCGGCCCCGGACCGACGGCATCCCGTTCCGCGGCCTGCGCGTCTGAAGCGAGAAAATCTGGCAACGTTGTATCGAGCATCACCGTACTCGCGGCGCCAATCCCCGAACCTCTCAAGAATGATCGGCGCGACATGGAATGCCTGCCATGATCGCTTTTATGGTGCCGGCTCCGACCCATCGAGTTTCCAGTCGAATTATTATCTCTGCTTGAGCGACAAGCGTTCTTCGCAGGGGTCAAGGATGCGCTTACAACTTTATATGTTGAACAATTTGCATTGCTCCGCTTTGACGAGGATCAATAGGAAGAATCAAATCTTGTTCGTCATTGCTTTGCGGCAAACTTGCGGAGCGCAATGTAGTCGATCCGCGCGGCAATGCACGATTGTTGCATGAGCGCGAGTAGTTGCCGGATCATATTTTCAAAAAGCACAAAATCGGTGCCGTCGGCGTAGATGTAATTCTAGCTCCGCAAACCGGGGCCTATTACGGCGCCTTCTTCAGAGCCGCGATAATGTCCGCACGCTGCTTGGCATCGGGAATGCCGATGAGGGTTTTCGACGTACCCGGCAGGAACTTGCTTGGCGAAGTCAGAAACTTGTCGAGATCGGCTTCGGTCCATTTGCCCTCGGCCTTCCGCAGCGCCGCCGAATAGCCGTACCATTCCGTCCGCGCCTTGCGTGCCCCCACGATACCGTGCAGCGGGGGCCCCACGCGAAGCGGCCCGCCGGTCTCGACGCTGTGGCACACGACGCATTCCTTCAGCGGTCCATCGGCACCGACCGGCATCGCCTTGAACTTATAGAGACCGACCGTCTGCAGGCCAGGGAACGCTTGTGGTTGCGTGGTAAGCACCCAAGCAACGGCCGCCACAACAGCCACGATGACGACGGCAGCCGCAACATAAGAACCAGACCGCTGCATGGCTTGCACCCGGATAACGACGCCCGCCTCCGCGGCTTCCTGCCGATCCTGCGGACCATTGGGCAATTAGCCGGAAGCACGTCAATCGTCGTTGATGATCGTCAATTTTGCTCGATATCGTCCGTCGAGCGCCTCGCCCCGGCGGACTGAGATCGTCGGGGGCCTCGCAAGACCGGCCGAGTGCCGCAATTAGGGGCTACTACCTTGGATGGAGGCCGCCAGTTTAATTGCGGTATATCAAAACCCCCGGCCTGGGCCGGGTCATCATGCCAGTCGAATTTTAGCGCGACCAGATCGAAAGAGCGCCTCGGACGCCCGAGGCGCGGCATAGACCATGGCGCAAAGCTGCACGAAGCACGAGAATCATGCCTGCGTTGTCTGCCACGTCGGGCCGCAGAGCGTTTGGCACGATCTTGACGAAACCGCGAGCGCCTTGCTGGCCGATGGACGGCGGCGACGCGAATATGGTTCCGGCGAGGTTGTCTTCGTCCAGGGAGAGCAGAACGACGGCGTGCACTGCGTCTCCGGCGGCACCGTTGGAATCCGCCGGCTCGATGACAACGGTAATTCGGTACTGTTGGAACTGGCCTATCCGGGCGACACAATCGGATACCGTTCATTCCTCACCGGCAGCGAACACAAGACCAGTGCCGAAGCGCTGGGTCCGAGCGTAGTGTGTCACATCGACCGCGCGGCGATTACGGCTCTGCTTGCCGGCAACCCGGCGCTTGGCCTGCGTTTTCTCAAACGCTCGATCGGCGAGCTCGAACACGCTCACGACATGATGTTTCGTCAGGCGACACTGTCGAACCGCCATAAGCTCGTGCATCTTCTGCTCGTCCTAGTCCAACGGCACGGGCGTCGGCACTCGAACGGCTCGCAATCGATCGACCTGCCTGTGTCGCGCCGGGACCTCGCCTCGATGGTCGGCACGCGCCACGAGACCATCTCTCGTATCATTGGACGGCTCGAGACCGATGGAGTGGCACACTTTTCCGGCCGTCAGGTCACGATCCCCAGCGTGGAAGCGCTCGCCGGCGAAATCGACAGGCTGATCTCGGCGTGAGTCGTCGCAGCGTCAGCCTTATCCGAAAAAATTGACAATCGTCATCGCCGTTTTCCGGCGCCCCTGGTAGCGCGTCTTACGTAGGAATCTCACAGGGGCCGGCCCATGGACGCTACCTGCAATCCCGACATCGATTTCGAGGCCTGTCTGGGGCCTAACCCCGATGAACCGGTATTCGGAGGGCTGACCCGCCGGCAGATGCTGCAGTTCTGCGCCGGGATAGCCGCCACGATGGGGCTCTCGGCGACCGCAGGCGTGCGCATGGCAGAGGCGGCGACAGCGCCGGCAAGGCCGCCGGTGATCTGGCTGCATGGGCAGGAATGCACCGGCTGCACGGAATCGCTGCTGCGATCCTACCACCCGACGCTGGAGGCGATCCTTCTGGATGTCATCTCGCTCGACTATCACGACACGCTGTGCATCGGCGCCGGAAAGCAGGCGCTGGATTACAAACACGCAATGATGGAGAAAAACAAAGGCAAGTACGTGCTCGTGACCGAGGGCGGAACGCCGATGAAGGATGGCGGCATCTACTGCAAGGTCGGCGGCAAGACTCAAGTCGAACTCATCCGCGAGGCCGCCGAGGGCGCGGCCGCCGTCATTGCTATAGGCTCATGCGCATCCTGGGGTGGCATCCAATCGGCCGATCCAAACCCGACAGGCGCAGTCGGCACGCACGAGGTCATTCCCGGCAAGCTGGTGATCAATATTCCGGGCTGCCCGCCCAGCCCCTACAATTTTCTGTCGACCGTCCTCTACCTGCTGACCTTCGGTCGCCCGCCCGAGCTCGACCAACAGAATCGGCCCAAATTCGCCTATGGCCGATTGATCCACGAGAACTGCGAGCGGCGGCCGCATTTCGATGCCGGGCGTTTCGCCCTCGAGTTCGGCGACGAAGGCCACCGTCAGGGTTTCTGCCTCTACAAGATCGGCTGCAAGGGTCCGGAGACCTACGCTAACTGCCCATCGATCGGTTTCGGCGACGTCGGCTTCGGCTCGTGGCCGGTGGGCACCGGACACCCATGCTTCGGCTGCGTCGAGAAGGAAACGGCGTTCCGCAAGCCGCTGCATGCGCTCTCGACGGTCAAGACCCTGACGCCGCCGACCGCCTTCCCGCAGGTCGACGCCGCGAAAGGTCAAGGCATCAGCACTGGCGCCGCGGCAGCGGTCGGCGTGGTGGGCGGCCTCGTGGTGGGCGCCGGCGCGATGCTGCTCAAGCAGATGGGCGACGGCAAGAAGAGCGCACCGGACGAGACGAAAGAGCGGGTCTAGCCATGACCGAGGTCGACCGCAGGGATTTCCTGAGGGGCGCCGGTTTCGCCACCGCGGCGGCGGCCGTGCCCACCGAGGCATCGGCCGCCATCGCACGGCCGCCGAAGCAGATATCGCCGCAGGCGGTCGGAATGCTCTACGACTCGACGCTTTGTATCGGCTGCAAGGCGTGCGTGGCCGCCTGTAAGGAGGCCAACAAGATGCCGGCTGAGGTCCCGGCGACCCTGACCGGCTGGAACGAGAACACCTGGGATTCTGCGGAGGATTTGTCGGGCCGCACGCTCAACGTCATCAAGGTCTATCGCAACGGCACCGCGGAGCAGAAGGACCACGAGATTAACGGTTTCGCCTTCGTCAAGCGGCATTGCCTGCATTGCGTCGACCCGTCATGCGTTTCGGTCTGCCCAGTCGGCGCCATGCAGAAGGACGCGGCAACCGGCATCGTCAGCTATGACCCGGATGTCTGCATCGGCTGCCGCTACTGCGTCTACGGCTGTCCGTTCGGCGTGCCGCAATTCGATTTCAGCAGCGCCTTGGGAAAAATCGCCAAGTGCGAGTTCTGCAGGCATCTGCAGAAGGACGGCAAGATTCCCGCCTGCTGCGACGTATGTCCAACCGGGGCCTCGCTGTTCGGGCCGGTCAAGGAGCTTGAACGGGAGATTGAGCGTAGGACCGCCGCGGCTCCCGGTACTCCCTATCAGTTCCCGCGCGGCAAGATCGGCGAGAACCGTCCGCCCAATGCGGCGACAATTCCGACCTACGTCAAAGGCGTCTACGGCGAGCACGAAGCCGGCGGCACCCAGGTGCGCTATCTCGCCGGCGTGCCGTTCCCGAAACTCGGATTGCCGACCGTCGGACGGCAGTCTCCCGCCTCGCTCTCCGAAGGCATGCAGCACACAATTTATCAGTGGCTGATCGCGCCGCTCGTCGCCTTCGTGGGGTTCGCGTTCCTGGCTCGTCGCAACTTGGCACTGCACCACGACGACGACGCGCCGCCGTCCAAGGAGGGTTGATCGTGAGCACGGCAGCACCGCTGCGCAGAAGCCTGGTAACGCCGACCACGCTAGTGCTCGTCGCGCTGGTCGTCATCGCCTTCTGTTTCCTGCTTCAGCGATTCCTCTTCGGGCTCGGCGCGGTCGCCAACATCAACCCCGGCTACCCTTGGGGAATCTGGGTCGTCGTCGACGTCATCATCGGCACCGCGTTCGGCTGCGGCGGCTTCGCCATGGCGTTGTTGGTCTACATCTTCAATCGCGGCCAATACCATCCGTTGATGCGGCCGGCGCTGCTCAGCGGGCTGTTCGGCTATACACTCGGCGGCTTTGCCGTGATTTTCGATCTCGGCCGCTATTGGCAGGCCTATAATCTGCTGCTGCCGTGGCACGCCCAGCTCAACTCGGTCATGTTCGAGGTCGCGCTTTGCGTGATGGCTTACGTGGTAGTGCTGTGGATCGAGTTTTCGCCGGCGTTCCTCGAACGCTGGGGCTTCGCCGCAATCAAGCGCGTTCTCGATCGTTGGATGTTCGTGATCGTCGCGCTCGGCGTCCTACTGCCGACCATGCACCAGTCCTCGCTCGGATCGATGCTGCTGGTGATGGAATACAGACTCTCCCCGCTGTGGTTCACGCTCTGGCTGCCGGCCTTGTTCGTCATCAGCGCGCTGGCCATGGGCTATGCCGTGGTGATGTTCGAGGCGACGGTCGTTTCAAAGACCTTCTCGCTGCCGTCCGAACACGCATTGATCTCGAAGATGTCAATCGTCGTCGGCTGGATCACCGTCGCCTGGCTCGTACTGCGCTTTGGCGATCTGTTCGCGCGCAACGCCCTGCCGCTGGCCTTCATCGGCAGCATCAGTGTCTTCCTGTTCTGGGTCGAGAACGCCATGTTCCTCGCTGCCGCCCTGGTGTTCATCACGCCGGCCGGGCGCGCGAGCCAGCGGGCTTCGTTCCTCGGCGCCGTCGCGCTGCTCGCCGGCGGATCGCTCTACCGCCTCGATGCCTATCTGATCGGCTATCAGCCGCTCAACAATTGGTCCTACTTCCCTTCCGTACCCGAGCTGATGGTGTCGATCGGCGTCGTCGCGCTCGAAGTGCTTCTCTACCTCATCTTCATCAAGACCTTGCCAGTGCTGCACGGCGATGCCGCGCGTCGCTAATAGGAGGCTACTTTGACTCGCATAACGATCGACCCCATCACCCGCATCGAGGGGCATCTGCGCATCGACTGCGAAGTCGATGGCGGCAAGGTGACCAAGGCCTGGTCGTCGGGTCAGATGTGGCGGGGTATCGAGCTCATCCTCAAAGATCGCGACCCGCGCGACGCCTGGATCTTCACGCAACGGATCTGCGGCGTTTGCACGACGGTGCACGCCATCACCTCGGTACGCGCGGTGGAAAACGCCCTCAATCTCGAAGTTCCGCTCAACGCCCAGTATATCCGCAACATGATCATCACGGCGCACGGCGTGCACGACCATATCGTGCATTTCTATCATCTCGCCGCGCTCGACTGGGTCGATATCGTCTCGGCGCTCAAGGGTGATCCGGAGGGTGCGTCCAAGCTCGGCGCGACCCTGTCCGACTACAAAGCCAACAGTATCCCCAACATCCGGTCGGTGCGCGACAAACTGCAGACTTTCGTCAACAGCGGCAATCTCGGCGTGTTCGCCTCGGGCTATTGGGGCCACCCGGCCATGAAGCTGCCGCCGGATGTCAACCTGCTGGCGGCGACGCATTACATTCAGGCACTCGAAGTGCAACGCATCGCCAACAAGATCGTCACCATCCTGGGTTCCAAGACGCCGCACATCCAGAACCTCGCGGTCGGTGGCGTGGCGAATGCGATCAATCCCGAAAGCCAGTCGACCCTGACCCTGGAACGGCTGTACGCCATCAAAGCGCTGATCGACCAGCTCGGCGACTTCATCAACAACGCGATGATGAACGACGTCGCCGCGGTCGGCGCGCTCTACGCGGATTGGACGAAATACGGCGCCGGCGTCACCAATTATCTGTCGGTACCCGATCTCCCGCTCGATACCAAAGGGACGGTGTTCGAGCTTCCCGGCGGCTACATCCCGGCGGGTGACCTGTCGAAGTTCCAACCGATCAAAAGCTATCAGGACGCGTTTTTCCGCGACGGCGTCAAGGAAGCGGTCAAGCACTCCTGGTACGAGTATTCGGGCACGAACGCCGCGCTGCATCCTTTCGACGGTCAGACCACGCCGAAATACGACGATTTCCACGACGACGGGAAATACTCCTGGATCAAGGCGCCGACCTTCCTCGACAAGCGCGCGCAGGTCGGTCCGCTCGCCAACGTGCTGGGCATGTACGCCGCCGGCCACGAGCCGACCAAGCGGCACCTGACCAAGCTGGTCGAGGTCGCGAGCAAGGTCGCCGGTGCGCCGATCCCGCTCAGCGCGCTGCACTCGACAATCGGGCGCATCGCGGCCCGCGCCGTGCGCTGCGCGGTGCTGCACGAAGCGCTGCAGAACCAGTGGCAGCTGCTGCTCGACAACATCGCCAAGGGCGATACCCGCACCTTCAATCGGCCGGTATTCCCCAAGGGCGAGGTGCGCGGCTTCGGTTATCACGAGGCGCCGCGCGGCGTGCTTTCGCACTGGGTCGTGATCAAGGACGGCAAGATCGACAATTACCAGTGCGTCGTGCCCTCGACCTGGAACGCCGGCCCGCGCGACCAGAACGACGAGCCCGGCCCCTACGAGGCCTCGCTCATCGATACCCCCGTTGCCGATGCAAACCTGCCGCTC
>Ga0209014_10002432_pt1 | contig 10815 bp, 11 predicted proteins | sample BarGraNGADG00212_FD_184491 | JGI IMG/M metagenome (GOLD analysis project Ga0209014, IMG submission 184491) | Arctic peat soil microbial communities from Barrow, Alaska - Barrow Graham LP Ref core NGADG0002-212 (SPAdes) (version 2) | ecosystem: Environmental > Terrestrial > Soil > Wetlands >... | reverse complement strand
CATGATCCGAACGGTAGTATGATGGTGAGGAAAGTACTAGCCGCGACCCGGAAGTGACGCCATGCTGCCGGAACCAAATTGGGACGAGATTTCCGCAATTGCGAAGCGAGCCGAAAAGCTCCATCGCGCTGGCCAAATGGATCGTAAGACATGGAGAGTCCTATTGGACGAGGCCTATGCGGCAGCAAAGGGAAACTCAGACCTCACGGATTTTCTAGCCCCTTATGCGAAAGCAGAATGGATTCAGGATCTCCTGGAACCTGAAGCGCCCGCCAGACGGAAATCATTGGCGTAAGGTTCCCGGCGCGTTTTGAATCCAAATCAATCCCTCGACATCATATATCTTGAAAGCGAGACAATATGAGGGACGCAACGCATCCACCGCGGATCCTGGTGCTGGCAGGCAGCGCACGCCTCGATTCCATTCACCGCAAGCTGGCGCGACAGACGGTCGAGGCGCTGCGCCATGCCGGGATGGAAGCCACGTTGGCCGACCTGCGCGACTTCCCCATGCCCATCTATGACGGCGACCTGGAAGCCGGAGAGGGCATCCCGCCCGCCGCCAAGGCTTTGAAGGAACTGGCGCGCCGGCACGACGGCTTCGCCATCGCGTCGCCGGAGTACAACGGAAGCTTCCCCGCCCTGCTGAAGAACGCCCTCGACTGGATCTCGCGGCCCGAAGCCGGTGAGCGCCCGCTCGCGGTCTTCCGCGGCAAGGTGGCGGCTATCCTGAGTGCGTCCCCGAGCCCCGGCGGCGGCAAACGCGGGCTCCACCAGTTGCGCGAACTGCTGGAGATGATGTTGGTGACCGTAATCCCCGAGCAACTAGCGATCGCCCGGTCGAGTGGAGCGTTCGACGCCGATGGCCGGCTGGTGCGCGCCGAGGATCTAACTGGTTTGCAGGAATTGGCGGCGGCACTGGCGCCAGCCGCCGCCCGAAATGAAGAAGCAGCAGCTTGAAGGAGGAATCACCATGATCACGATTCGCAAGAGCAGCCAACGCGGCCATGCCAATCACGGCTGGCTGGATAGTTACCACACCTTTTCCTTCGCGGCTTATTACGACCCCAAGCACATGGGTTTCGGACCGCTGCGCGTGATCAACGAAGACCGCATCAGCCCCGGGAAGGGGTTCGGCACGCACGGTCACGAGGACATGGAGATTCTCACCTACGTCCTGAGCGGCGCCCTGGCGCACAAAGACAGCATGGGAAATGTGGAGACGCTGCACGCTAACGACCTCCAGCGCATCAGCGCCGGCACGGGAATCGTGCACAGCGAGTTCAACGGGTCTGACACGGAACCGGTACATTTCCTGCAGATCTGGCTCGAACCGGCAGTCAACGGCTTGCCGCCGAGCTACCAGCAGTTGAGCCTGACGGAGGAACAGAAGCTCGGCAAGCTGGTGCTGGTGGCGTCGCCCGAAGGTGGCGGCCCGCTGAAGATCCACCAGGACGCACAGGTCCTGATCGGTCAGGTGGAGGCCGGAGGGCAACTCAGCCACCGCTTGCAGCCGGGACGGCAAGCCTGGGTACACGTGATCTCTGGCGCGGCCACGGTCAACGGCCAACCGCTGGCCACGGGCGACGCGGCCGCCGTCACCGGCGAGGCATCGATAAGGCTTGGGGGGATCGATGCGAACACCGAAGTACTCGTCTTCGATCTGGGGTAAGCTACGAAGTCTCAGGCTGTGCTCGGACTATGCCCCCAGGAATGGGGGCATGGCAGCCTGGAAAGGCTGCTTTACGGGGATTACGGGGTTCCGTTTGATGATGATGCGACTCCTTCTGGTTATGGTGGTTTCACTCTACGCTTCGGCCGCCGCCGGACCCAAGCTCTCGGCGCTGGTGATCGACGGCATGAACAATCACGATTGGGCGGCCGGCACCCGCGCCATCCAGAGCATCCTGGAAGGTTCGGGACGTTTCACGGTCAGCGTCTGCACGTGGCCCGCGAAGCCGGACTTCAGCCACTACGATGTGGTGATCGACAACTTCAACGGCGGGCACACGGCCGCCGGCACGCGTTGGCCGCGCGAGGTGGAGAGTGCGCTAGAAACCTACGTCCGCGGCGGCGGCGGCCTGGTGGTATTTCACGCCGCCAACAACGCCTTCCTAAACTGGCCGGCGTACAACGACATGATCGGCCTCGGCTGGCGCGACAAAACGTTCGGCGAAGGCATCGCCATCGGCTCCGGCGGCGCGGTAGTCCGCGTCCCCAAAGGCGAAGGCCTGAATCCGGGACACGGTCCGCGCCACAATTTCGAGGTGTTCGTGCGCGACGGCGCGCACCCCATCACGCGCGGCTTGCCGCCGCACTGGGCGCACCCCTCCGAGCAGTTGACGCACGGCCAGCACGGCCCCGCGCAGGGCCTCGACATCCTGACCTACGCCTTCTCCGAAGTCTCGCATCAAGGCGAGCCCATGGACTGGGTGCGGCAATATGGCCGCGGGCGGGTGTACACCACCATGCTGGGGCACACCTGGAAGGACGAATTGAACCCCAATCTCGACGATGTGTCCTTCCAGGCCCTGCTGGCGCGCGGCGCCGAGTGGGCTGCCACCGGGCAGGTCACGCTTCCGGCGGACCTGGGTTGGCGCCCGCTGTTCGACGGCAAGACGCTGGAAGGCTGGGAACCGCGCGGCGACTGCAAATGGAGCGTCCTCCCCGATGGCAGCCTGCTCGGCCAGCGGACACAGGGCACGGCCCCGGCGGAGCGCCAGCAGTACAACGGGTGGCTCAGCCGTCAGGCCTGGCTCTACACCCAGGCCGAGTACGGGGAATTCGATTTGCACGTGGAGTACTGGATTCCGGCCGGCGGCAACAGCGGCGTGTCGATCCGCGACCGCTCGCGCGCGCACGGCGCGTTCGACGAACCCGACGCGGGCCGCCCGGAGCTGGCGGCGTTCCCGAAAACCACCCCGGCGCACATCGGCTACGAGATCCAGATCATCGACGACGACCGGGAGAAATACCCGTCCGGCAGCATCTATAGCCTGGTGGCCGCCAAAACCGGCGTACAGCGCCCCGGCGCGTGGAACAGCATGGAGATCGAATCGCGCAACGCCAACATCCGCGTGCGCCTCAACGGGCAGGTGGTGGTGGAAGGCTCCGGAGAAGAGGCGCGGTCCAAGACCGGCCCCATCGGACTGCAATTGCACGATCGCTTCAGCACCGCGATGTTCCGCAATCTTCGGATTCGGGAAACGGCACGCTGAGATTCGGCAGTTGACAGGCGACAAAAGGCGATCGCCTGTCCCACCGTTACCAGACTAGGCGTGCCTTCTTGCGCCCGCGCGGGGTCACGCCCATCAGGATCTCCTGGCTGTTGAGCGCGATCTGCCCGTCGCCGCGCGCCGCGCGCTTGTAACTGCCGTCCGGCATCATGCGGCGCGCCTTGACGTTATCCACCAGGTACTCCGCCAGGATCTCGTCGCGGATGCGCCGCATCAACTCCTCATCTTCCACCGGGAAGAGCAACTCCACGCGGCGGTTGAGATTGCGCGGCATCAGGTCGGCGCTGCCCAGATAGACTTCCTCCTTGCCGCCGTTGCGGAAATAGAAGACGCGGCTGTGCTCCAGAAACCGCCCCACGATGCTGGTCACCCGAACGGTCTCGCTCACCCCCGGAACTCCGGGCCGCAGGCAGCAGATCCCGCGGACCAGCAGATCGATCCGAATGCCCGCCTGCGAGGCACGATACAGACAGCGGATCACTTTGGGATCCACCAGCGCGTTCATTTTGAAAACCAGGTGGCCTTTGCCGTCTTTGGCATGATGCTGGATCTCGCGTTGGATCAGCGCCTCGATCCGCTCGCGAAGGTTGACCGGCGCCACCAGCAGTTTCAGGTAGTCCCGCTTGGCCGAGTAGCCGGTCAGAAAGTTGAAGAGATCGATGGTGTCGGCGGCGATCTCCGGATGGCAGGTGAACATGCCGATATCGGTGTAGAGGTGCGCGGTCACCACGTTGTAGTTGCCCGTGGCCAGGTGCAAATACGGCCGGATCGCATCTCCCTCGCGCCGCAGCACCAGCGCCGCCTTGCAATGAATCTTCAACCCCAGCAAGCCATAGACCACGTGACATCCGGCTTTTTCCAGCGTCCTGGCCCACTCGATGTTGCTCTCTTCGTCGAAGCGGGCCTTCAGCTCCAACAGCACGGCCACCTGCTTGCCTTCTTCGATCGCCTCCAGCAGCGCTTCCACCACCGGCGAATTGCGCCCCACGCGGTAGAGCACCACTTTGATGGCCAGCACGTCGGGGTCGCGCGCCGCCTGGCGCAGAAAATCCACCACCGGCTGAAACGATTGGAACGGGTGATGCAGCAGGATGTCGCGCCGCCGGATCAGCGTGAACATATCCTCTTCATCCGAAGTGGGCTTGAGTTCCGGAGGCGAAGTGGGCAGAAAGGGCTGGTACTTCAGGTCGGGGCGGTCGATCTGCGCCAGCGCGAACAGCCGGCTCAGGCCAAGCAGCCCCTTTCCCCGATAGACCTCGCCGCTTTCGAGTTCGAGATTGGTCTTCAGGATCTGCAGGATGTGCTGCGGCATCTCCTGATTCACCTGCAAGCGCACCACGCTGCCGAACTTGCGCTGCCGCACGCCCTCCTCGATGGTTTCCAGCAGATCTTCCGCTTCCAGTTCCTTGATCTCGATATCGGCGTCGCGCGTCACGTGGAAGGGGTGCGCGTCGATGATTTTCATGCCGGGGAACAGGGCGTCCAGGTTGGCCGCAATCACCTCTTCGATCCAGACGTAGGATTCCTGGCGGCGCGTGCGAGCGCGCTTGTTGGAAGGGCGGTGCATGCGCGTCAAAGGCACCAGCGCGGGCAGCGAGTCGGGCACTTTGACGCGCGCGAATCGCTCGTCGCCGCCCACATCGCGAATCAGAACGGCCAGGTTGAGGCTCAGATTGGAGATGTGCGGAAACGGCCGTCCCGGGTCAAACGCCAGCGGCGTGAGCACCGGAAAAATGATCTCCGCGAAGTAGCGTTTGCACGCCTGCAATTGCTTGGAACTGAGCTCATAGTACGGGACGACATGGATGCCCTGCTCGGCGAGGGCGGGCCTCAGTTCCTTTTCCAGACACTGGTGGGCCGCTTCCACCAGGCGCTTCACCTCGCGGCGGATGGCCACCAGTTGCGCGCTCGGGCTCATCCGGTCGGGGCCGAATTCGGCGATGCCCGCATCCAACTGCGCATTCAGGCTGGCCACCCGGACCATGAAGAACTCATTCAGGTTGGAGCCGACGATGGCCAGGAATTTGATCCGTTCGAGCAACGGATTGGAGGCGTCGCGCGCCTCTTCCAGCACGCGCCACTGAAAGCTCAGCAAGCCGAGTTCGCGGTTCACGTAGAGAGTGGGATCGTCGAGATCCCGCGCCGGCGTCTGGGTCTTCTTCGGATGCGGAGCGGTATCCTTGCCGGTTGAACGTGCAGCCATCATCACTAGTGTACTGCGGCCTGTAGAGTAACCTTTCAGGTTGCCACGTCGGCGTCCTTGCCGACGTTCTTGGAAGAATGCCGGCACGAATACCGGCATGGCAGCCTGAAAGGCTACGCTACAGTGCCATGGAGAAGGCGCGCCATTCGCGCCGCACTGCACTTGACTCCAACAGTCTGGGGGGCGTTGTACACGGCGCGCACCGGCATTCCAGAGCGCACCTCATGACTGGCGGCGGAAAACTATCTTAGTGGTAGCAACCGGGCGCGGGGTTTGCCGGACCAGTCCAGACTCAGAATCGCGCCGGCTTCAAGCTCTTCGGCGCAATCTGCAATGGCAGTTAACACCGCCGATCCGCGCAGTTCGGGTATCAGCGGTTCGCCTCGCAGCAGGATCACGCTGGGTTTGGCCTCTGCTGTGTGTGCCAGAATCTGGGGAAAGTCCATGTCGTTAGTTACGAGCACGAATCCGTGATCGCGCGCAAATTTGCAGATTTCGGCATCTGGCGTTGCGCCTGGGCCAAGTTCGGACCAGTGAAAGCACTCATGGCCGGCTCCGGCCAAACACGGAACCCAACGGGGCGTCAGGTTCATGTCGATCAGCAGTCGCATCAACTGGCGAGGCGGACTTCCCGTCCTTGGGCCAGGCTTGCAGCGTACCCCAGAGCTTCGCGGATATCCTGCTCTTCAAGGTAAGGGAAATCGACCAGGAGGTCGCCTATGCCGCGACCGGCGGCTATCGCTTCGACGATCATTCCGACAGTCACGCGCATGCCGCGGATGCACGGCTTTCCACCCATGATCGCCGGATCCACCGTAATTCGCCGAAGTTCCTGCACGCCATCATCATAGCGCATAGGCGACAGCCGGTCCGACCGGGAGTGCCCTCACCAGGTGCGCCGCCACGAGGCCTACCCATTCGGGCAGTACAATACGGTGGTGGACGCTACTTCGGAAAAGCCGCGACCTGTATTCGTGATGGAACGGTACGGGCGAATTTCCGGGATGGACCGTTCGTTCGACATCGAGTATTGGCAGCGCCTGGGTACGGAGGCGATCTTCGAGGCGGCGTGGCAGATGGCGGTCGATGCACATGGGCGTGGCGCCGACGGAAGCGATGAACTCCGACTTCGAAGAACTGTTGAGCATTTTCAACGAAAACCCGCAGGAGGGGAGAAGTAGGAAGGGAGGTTGCGTGAGAGACACGAAATACGCCAGAGAGCTGCGCGAACCAGGAGTGAAGAAATGGCCCACCGGTTCCGAGGGAAGGATTGAACGCCTGCTGATCAAAAAGAGCGGAACCCAAGAAATCCGATTCTCTTGGTGGAAGGACGGCCGCCTCGCCACACGGCCGCTTGATCTTTCAGAAGAAGACCTTCTTGCGTTATTCGAAGACGCGATAGCCAAGGACGTCTTCACCACCGAGTTCAGGGCGCGGCTCAAAAGTTTGCTGTAACCTAGCCAGAGAAGGTGCGTTTGCCCGATTGAGTGGCAGTCGCGGAGTTGGATGTGAAATGCCGGCGCGGAATCGCGCCCTCACCCCCCGAACCCCGCCAGCGCCTCCACCTTCCTCCTCGCGGCGCCCGAGTCGATCGACACCACGCCGAGCGCCATGCCTTCGAGGAAGGTCTCCGCTTTCCCGGCGGCCACCAGCGCGGCGGCGGCGTTCACCAGCACGATATCCCGCTGCGCACCCCGTGCGCCCGCCAGCACGGCATTGGCGATTTCCAGATTCACCTGACGGTCGCCGCCGCGCAGGTCGTCGGCAGTCGCCGTCTGCACGGCAAAATCCGAAGGCTCCAGGACGCGCGCTTCCACCCTGCCGTCGCGGATCTCCCAGGCGGACGTCGGACCCGTGGTCGTGATCTCGTCCAGGCCGTCGGAGCCGTGGACCACGAAGCCGCGCCGCATGCCGAGCGCGGCAATCGCTCCCGCCATCAGTTCGGCGGCGTGGAGCGAGGGGGCGCCGATGAGTTGCGCCGTGGCGCCGGCCGGGTTGGTCAACGGGCCGAGCAGGTTGAAGACGGTGCGCATTTTGAGATCGACGCGCACCGGATGAGCGTGTTTCATGGCGGTGTGGACCGCCGGGGCGAAGAGGAATCCGATGCCCACCTGGCGGATGGCGCGGGCGGTGGCGGCGGGCGCCAGATCGAGGCGGATGCCCCAGGCTTCCAACAGATCGGCGCTGCCGCACTGGCTCGAAATCGAGCGATTGCCGTGCTTGGCCACGTACACCCCGGCGCCGGCCACTACGAAAGCGGCCACGGTGGAGATGTTGAATGTGTTGGCGCCATCGCCCCCTGTGCCGCAGGTGTCGAGCAGGGTCTCGCCGGCGAGACCGGCGTCGATGGGGACGGCCATCCGCCGCATGGCGCGCGCGAAACCGACCAGTTCGTCGACCGTTTCGCCCTTCATTTTGAGGGCGATCAGGAAGGCCGCGATCCGCGCATGGCTGGCCTCGCCGCGCAGAATAATCCGCATGGCGGCTTCGGCGTCGGCGGCGGGCAGATCCTGTTCGGCGACCAGGCGGATCAGGTACGGCAGAAGCGGCATGATATATTGGGTTTTCTGTAGGCTAACACAGCGAATCCATGAAAATTCACGAGTATCAGGCCAAAGCCATCCTGGCCCAATTCAATGTTCCTGTGCCGCGAGGCCATGTCGCATACACGGTGGAAGAGGCGGAAGCCGCCGCCAGAGCGCTCGGCGGCTCGGTGGTGGTGAAGGCGCAGATCCACGCCGGCGGGCGCGGCAAGGGCGGCGGCGTCAAGGTGGCGAAAGACGCCACCGAGGCGCTCGAACTGGCGCGCAAGATCATGGGGATGACGCTGATCACCCACCAGACCGGCCCGGAAGGGCGCGTGGTGCAGCGCCTGCTGATCGAAGAAACCCTGCCCATCGAGCGCGAACTGTACCTCGGCATCGTGCTCGACCGCGTGCAGGGCAAGCCCGTATTTATGGCTTCGGCGGCGGGCGGCATGGACATCGAAGAGGTCGCCGCCAAGACGCCGGAACTGATCCTGAAGGAGACCATGGAGTTCCCCGGTCTCAGTCCCTACCAGGCGCGCAAATTGGCCTTCGGCATCGGCATCCCCGCGGCGAGTGTGCATGCGGCGGTGTCGGCGATGACGGCGCTCTCCAAGGCATACTATGCAACGGATGCGTCGCTGGCGGAGATCAACCCGTTCATCCTCACCAAGGACGGCAAGGTCTACGCGCTCGACGCCAAAATCACGCTCGACGACAACGCGCTCTACCGTCACAAGGAACTGGTGGAACTGCGCGATCTCAACGAGGAAGACCCGCTCGAAGTCGAGGCTTCGCGCTACGGGCTGAATTACATCAAGCTGGATGGCACGGTGGGCTGCATGGTCAACGGCGCGGGCCTGGCGATGGCCACCATGGACATCATCAAGTTCGCGGGCGGCTCGCCGGCCAACTTCCTGGACGTGGGCGGCGGCGCGAGCGCGGAACAGGTCAAGAACGCGTTCCGCATTCTGCTCTCGGATCACCATGTGAAGGCGGTCCTGATCAACATCTTCGGCGGCATCCTGCGCTGCGATACGCTGGCCAGCGGAGTGGTGGGGGCGGCGAGGGACCTCAATATTCAGGTGCCGATCGTGGTCCGCATGGAAGGCACCAACGTGGAACTCGGCCGGCAGATCCTGCTGGACTCCGGCCTCAATTTCACGGTGGGCGCGGATATGTTGGACGCGGCGCAAAAGGTAGTCAAACTGGCTGCGCGGTAACCGCCGCCCCGCGAGGAAAAATGGTCCCACGAGGAAACGATGAGCGTACTGGTAGATAAAAATACACGATTGATTGTTCAGGGATTCACCGGCAGGGAAGGCACTTTCCACGCCCAGCAGTCCATCGCCTACGGCACCAACGTGGTGGGCGGCGTGGTGCCCGGCAAGGGCGGAAGCAAGCACCTGGATTTGCCGGTGTTCGATACCGTGGAGCAGGCGGTGAAAGCAACCGGCGCCAATGCCACCGTGATCTTCGTGCCGCCGCCGTTCGCCGGCGATGCCATCATGGAAGCGGCCGATGCCGGCCTGCCCCTGGTGGTGTGCATCACCGAAGGCATCCCGACCCTGGATATGGTGAAGGTCTGGCAATTCCTGCAAGGCCGCAAGACGCGCCTGATCGGGCCCAACTGCCCCGGCATCATCTCGCCGGGAAAGTGCAAGATCGGCATCATGCCGGCCTCCATCCACCTGGAGGGCCATGTGGGCGTGGTATCGCGCTCGGGCACGCTGACCTACGAAGCCGTGGGGCAGTTGACGAAGCTCGGGATCGGCCAATCCACCTGCATCGGGATCGGCGGCGACCCAATCATCGGGACCACCTTCCTGGACGCGCTGGAGCTGTTCAATGCGGACCCGGACACGCACGCCATCATCATGATTGGCGAGATCGGCGGCAACGCCGAGGAGACCGCGGCGGCCTATATCAAGGCGAACGTCAAGAAACCGGTGATCGGTTTCGTGGCCGGGCAGACCGCGCCGCCGGGACGCCGCATGGGACACGCGGGCGCGATTATCGCCGGCGGGAGTGGCAAGGCGTCCGACAAGATCAAGGCCATGGAAGCGGCAGGCATCACGGTCTGCCCGACGCCGGCCGATTTGGGAGTGAAAGTGCAAAGCCGCTTATGAGTGTCGAACGTACGTTTTCCATTATTAAACCGGATGCCGTGGCAGCCGGGCAGGCCGGAGAAATCCTGGCCATGATTCAGCAGGCCGGCTTCAAGATTGTGGGCCTGCGCATGACGCGGCTCGCTGAAGCCGAGGCCCAGGGTTTCTACGCGGTGCACAAGGAGCGCCCCTTCTATAGCGGCCTGGTCAAGTTCATGACCGAGGGGCCGATTATCGTGATGGCGCTGGAGCGCGAGGATGCCGTCAAGGGCCTGCGCGAAGTCATGGGCGCCACCAACCCGGCCAATGCCGCCGAGGGCACGGTCCGCAAGCGGTTTGCCGCCAACATCGAGCGCAACTGCATTCACGGGTCGGACGCTGCGGAGACGGCGGCGGTCGAACTGGCCTTCTTCTTCCGCACTTCAGAACTGCTGTGAGGGCGAGTCTGGAACCGAATAGGAAGCCGTGTCTTTGACGCGGAGGCGCGGAGACGCGGAGAAAGACGCGGAGAACACCGTTGAGAAAGTCAAAACCTGGAGCGCGGAGTCAGCGGAGATTCTGGGGCTTCGCAGCGAGGCATTAAGCACTTACGGTCGCGGCTCTGCCCGGACTTGATAAAACCGTAGGGGAAAATTCGTCGGTCCCCTTTCTAGGAATCATCGTGGGAATAATCGTCGGAATTGTCGTTGAAGCATCGCCGGGCGAGCGCCGGGTGGCGATGGTCCCGAGCGCCATCTCCGTCT
>Ga0209014_10002430_pt1 | contig 10819 bp, 12 predicted proteins | sample BarGraNGADG00212_FD_184491 | JGI IMG/M metagenome (GOLD analysis project Ga0209014, IMG submission 184491) | Arctic peat soil microbial communities from Barrow, Alaska - Barrow Graham LP Ref core NGADG0002-212 (SPAdes) (version 2) | ecosystem: Environmental > Terrestrial > Soil > Wetlands >... | reverse complement strand
GTGCCAGTGGCTATTACTTATGGAACTGGATGTTCCCGCCGCTGATGACGCGCTGCGATCTGACCTCGCTTATTGTACCGGTCACCGTGACACCGAACTGGTCGCTCGTGCCAGGCTCGCCGTTGTCTTCCACCGTCACGCGGAAGGCGCAATCGTCGCCGCAGGTGCCGGAGAACAAGACCGTCTTCGGTGAGCCGTCTGAGTTGAATGCGATCACCACGATATAGTTGACCGGGCCATCGACGTGCAGGCCGGTGGTTTCGTGATTGACATAGTTGAAGTGGCCTTTCGCGCCGCCGGATTTATCTGACTGCGCGTTGAAGCCGAAGGTCGCCGTGCCGGGGGAGTTGAGATCAGGCACTTGGATTTGGCCACCGCCGGTTACCTTGATGGTGGTGCCGCCAGAGCTGCAGGCGTTGACCGTGTTGGTATCCAGCGTTACTGCGCCCGTTAGCGCAAAAACTCCGCCCGACACGTTTGCGCTCGTAGTCACAGTGTCACTGATAAGCGCGAGAATGACTCCTTGGAACTGAGTTCCTGTGCCCAAAGTGGCGGAGCTGCCGACGGCCCAAAACACTCCCCCCGAGGCGCAACCACTTCCATACGGCACCCCATTGACGAGAACAATAGCGTTGCTTGCAGTCGTGAGCGTGCTCCCGATCTGGAAAATCCAGGGGCCCCCGCCCGTGAGATTGAGTGTTCCAGTTAACTCAGCCGAGGAGTTGAAACAATAGACGCCGGGCCCCAGCGTCAGTCCGCCCAGATCCTGGCCAGTCAAGTTGGTAGTGCAGGGCTGGGCTTTAAGAGCACTGTACGCAAGCGCGGCATCAAGATGAGCCTGGAGCGCGACCGCATCAGCCGCGTGTATCGCTCCTCCGACGACGGTGCACGGAGGGAAACCCGTAACTTCGGAGCCGGGGCTGACGCCAGCGTCTCCGGTGATGGTGGACACACCGGTACACGTGACCGTCGAAGAGCCCAGAACGGCGAAGCTCGCCGCCGAACCCAGTGATGGCGCCGACTACGCCCAGGCCAGGCTGCCCATACTCAATATGCAAATAACCAACAAAAGTCTTTTCATATCAAAGCTCCTTTCAAAGCTCGCTTGGTTTAGTCCGGGATTTCCATTTTGGAATCCCACGACCGGGAACGCTGAGTTGGCCCAGTCGCCAGGAACGGTAGCGCGAGCGCACTTGGGGGTCTGTTCGATATTGCACACATCAAAACCATTGCTCTGTGGCCGGTTTCGCGGTCAACGCCTCCCTGAGATGGCTCACGGGGCCGCTGGAAGACGGACGACTGGCGTTCGCCGCATTGCTCGGACAGGAAACCCCTCGCTTTGACCTGGTCTGACCAACCATTCGGCTAGCCCGCCGGGACCGGGAGTGCCCAGATCCGCCGGAGCATCGACCCGAATAGGCGTCGGGTCAGGTGGCTCTCGGCCAGCAGGAGCCAGTAGTAGCGGGCGTGTTTCACCAAGCGCCCGCCGGTCTTGACGAGGCGCTGCCGGAGGCTGGTCAGCGACCACGTGTCGATCCGCGTCGGTAGGACGAGCCGCCGCTCCTGTCTGAGGAGCCACCTTCCTTTCCCTCGAATCCCTAGCGTTTCGCTCGATTCCGGCGTCCAGACTCTGCCGCAATTACCCACAACCGGAGGGTCGGAAAATGCCGTTTGGGTTTTTCTTGGGTTTTTCCGGCGCCTGAACCCGGGGAAGTACGGCTACGCTTTGTGCCCCGGATGCGGCGCGCTCAACCCAGGTTTCGGGCGCACCACTTCCAGCCCGCAACCGTAGCTGCGGTGTAGCTGCGGCTTGAGCACAATCGGCCTTCTGTGGCTAGGTCAACCAACAGCCAATTGACTATATTGTTGACGTAGATCCGGGGTCGGAGCGGGCAGTCGAGCCGGTTCCCTCAATTGCCCGGGTGATCAGGCTCAGGCCGGCCCGGACGGCGATGCGGCGCGGCGCCTGAGCCGGACACGCCCTCCACGCCGGCGCGCGGTCACGCCCGGCAGGAGGGATTCGACTTCCACGCGGGCGTGCGGGCCCCCGCCGACGATCGAGAGCGTCTCGAACGGCTCTGTCGGTACGCCTTGCGACCACCGATGGCGCAGGACCGGCTCCACCTCACCCCGGAGGGGCAGGTCGTCTTGCAGCTCCGGCACCCGTGGTCGGATGGCACGACGCACCTCGTGTTCGATCCCGTCGAACTCCTGGAGCGTCTCGCCGTCCTGATCCCGCGGCCGCGCATCAACCTGATCCTGTATCACGGCGTCCTGGGGCCGCGAGCCGCGTGGCGGCCGCTCGTCGTCCGCTTCGGGAACCCCGCTGGCCCGGGCGAGCCCAACACCACCGTCGCGCCACCCACCGAGGAGACCGCGGGCTTCACCGAGGCCGGCGCCACCGAGCCCGACGCACCGGTCCCGCCATCTGGGCGGAGTGTGCGACCGCCTCGGCCGCCGGCGCCACGTTGGGCTGATCTCATGCGTCGGAGCTTCGGCATCGATACTCTGGCGTGTCCGAGGTGCGGTGGGCGTCTCCGGTTGATTGCGTTGATCGACGAGGCCTCGGTGATCGAGCGCATCCTGCGCCACCTGCGCCTGCCGACCGAGGTGCCCGCACCGCGCCCGGGGCGGGCGCCGCCGCTCTTCGCGCCCTGCGCCTTCGAGGAGGACTCCGGCGTTTCGGACTTCGTTCCGTGCCACTGACCGGTGCCCCCAGGGGCCGACTCGCCGGAGGTGTGCCCGCCCGTCGTCCGGCTCGCCCCCTGTGTGGACTTTTTCCTTGATCCGTCGGCCGAAACGGCGATAATCAGCCCTGTGCCTGGGCTGTGCCTGGACGGGGCGGCTCTTCCGAACGACGCCCGCGGTGTCTGATAGCGCGCGTTACGTTTACCAACCCAGCGGAGACCCCGTTTATGCGTCCTATCTTGCCTGATGGTCCTGATGGTCACGGTGATCTACAAGGACCTGACGCGCGTGGCCTGGGTCGAGAAGCTGATGTTCTGGCGGTAGGGGCGCCCGCGCCCACCCGGGGAGTGAACCCCACGGGATCTTGAGACGATCCGATGGTCGTGTACTGCGAACACTCACATCGTCACCAGCGTTCCCCTCGGCTCCTGCATCACCGCGCCGTCGGCGTTGTCGTCGTGTTGAAGGCCTGGGTGCTGCCGTTCTTGGATTCGGTGGAACGACGCCATCTCGCGCTCCACGACCCTCTCAGAGGCGTTGAGGTAGCGCGCCGTGGTCGCGATGCTCTTGTGGCCGTAGAGGTGCGAGACCGTGAGCAGGCTGACGCCCGCTTCGATCAACCGCGACCCGAACTCATGGCGCAGGTCATGGAAGGTGAGGTCGCGCGTCCCCGCACGCCGCAGCGTGCCGTACCAGGCCACCTTGAACTCCCCGACGCGCCCGCCGCACTCGTCGCCGAACACGAAGGTGTCCGGGCCAAGCGACTCGCCATCCGGGCCGGTCCGGCGCATCTCCAGCACCGCCCGGAGGCGTGGAGAGATGGGCACGCGCCGCGCCGTATCGGTCTTCGTGTTCTCGGCGCGAAGCGAGATCGTCTGGAAGACGCCGCGAGCGTCGACGACGATGTCGCGCCAGCGGAGTGACAGGAGCTCGCCACGACGGCACCCGGCCTCCAGCGCGGCGATGATGAGCGACTGAAGATGGGGACCGGCGGGGCCAGCGTGTCGTACGGCGCCGGGGGCGGGTCGGACGGCGGCAACGATCGGAACGGGGTGGCCTCGTCGTTCTACGTGGTCGGCCGGGACTACTTCAAGACGCTCCGCATTCCGGTGCTTCGCGGGCGGGCGTTCACCGAGGCCGAGGAAACCGACGCGGGCGGCCCGCGGGTGGCCGTCCTCGACGAGCCGCTGGCGAAGCGGCTGTTCAAGGAGGGTGAACCCCTCGGACAGCGCATCTACCTGCCCGACCCGGTCGAGGCCGAGCGGGCCCCGATGGAGGTCGTCGGGATCGTGGCGGGCACGCGTCACAGCATGTTCGACATCCTGCCCGGGCCGCACGTGTTCGTGTCGTTCGGCCAGCGCTACCGCCCGACGATGACCATCCACGCCCGGGTCGCCTCGTCCGGTCCGGTGGCCGAGGGGGCCGCGCTGCGTGCGATCCGCGAGCAGATCCGTGGCGTCGACGCCACGATCCCCATCGTCCTCTCCAGCAACATGGCCGATTTCCGCGACCACGGCATGTCGGCGTGGGGCGTCCGCATGGGCGCGCAGATATTCGCCGCGTTCGGCATCGTCGCGGCGTTCCTCGCGCTGATGGGGGTCTACGGGGTGCGGGCCTACCTGGTGGCCCGCCGCACGCGGGAGATCGGCATCCGCATGGCCCTCGGCGCCACCCGCGCGGACGTGCTGCGCATGATGCTGCGCGAGGGGATGATCCTCGTGTCGGTCGGGCTCGCGATCGGGGTGGTGTTCGCGTTCGGGGCCGGCGCCGCGCTGCGAGGCATGGTGTACCAGGTCAGCGAGTACGACCCGGTGTCGTTCATCGCGGCGGCCGTGCTGTTGACCGCGGCGTCGCTACTCGCCTGCTACGTGCCCGCGCTTCGAGCGACCAAGGTGGCACCGACCGAGGCCTTGCGCAGCCTCTAGCGCGAAGGGCGGCGCGGCGCCATACGGGTCGGAGTTTGGCCTCGAAAGCACATATCACGTCCGCCAGCCCCTCCGTGTTGAGGGGCTCGCGCCCGCTCTTGACTTCCGTCGGCAGGCCAGGCTGTTCGCCGAGCAGCGTCCACTGGACACGTCGTTCCATCTGGAACCCGCGCAGTTCCTTGAAACGACCGGGTGACTCCTCCCCAGCGGCATCCAGTGGACCGCGCTGCGTGTCAATGACCTGCTACCAGCCGGAACGACCCTCCTTCGCACGCAGCGCGCGCAGTTCGGCAAAGAACTTGACCACCGCCGCGTCGTTCATGAAGTCGTAGGGGTAGTTGGGGCCGTAGTCGACCCATAGCTCTTCGCCGGCGGCAATGTCCCTCAGAGCCATGATCTTCACGAACGGGGCTTCACAGATCTTCTCGAACTTCACGTTCCGGAACTCGGCCGGTGCGTAGTTCATCCGCGTGAAGACGTTGCCGTCGATGCCGTCGATGGTCGTGATGCCGCCTGTGTGCGGCTTCGCGCAGTCCAGCAGCCCCATCATGTACTGCCACCGGTTCGCGTTCAGCCGGCGCTGGTACTCCTCGTCCGTGATGAACTCCCCCGTGTAGGCTCCGAGGTAGGCTCCCTTCGGGATGGCCACCTTCGTGTAGACGCCGTTTCCCGCATGCGGAATCCCAGACGTCCTGATTTCGAGATTCTTCTCGTAGGGGGACTGGCCGCTGGAAAGCGCGACGGCTGTCGCGACCGCGATCGCCGGAAGGAGGTACCGAAACCTGGCTCGCATCATCTCCCCCTCCAGTCGCCGGCCGGTGCCGCCGGGCCCCGGTGCTGCCACGGGAGGGGCGTGGCCGCGACGGACGGACAGACGAAGAGTCTAGCACGTGCGTGATGTCGACTCTCTGTCGGTCCTTTGTTGAGGATCGCAGAGTGACGCGCCTGGCCGATGGCCAGCGAAGACGGTGAAGCGGTGCCGCCCCAACGAGCGGTCGGGTTCTTGGCGCGCCTGCGCCGCCCGGGGTGAGCGTGCGGACTACCTCTGAAAAGGGCGAGAGGTCGCCGCGGCGCCTCGTGTCAGAGAAGGCGCCGGTGCCCTTGCGCGGTCTCCGGCCAACCCGGCCGATCGCGACCGTTCGCGCTAGCCGAGCGCGCGGCGTCCGTTCAAGAAGCCTACGACGAACAGCACCAGGGCGATGACCCCCAGGAGGTGCAAGAGCGGGCCAATCGTGTAGGTGCCCGCCAAGCCGAGCAACCACGCGACCAGCAGGATGACGGCGAGGGTGTACAGCATGTCCCTTCTCCGGCGCGGTGTGGGCTCCGCGCGTGAAGCGCGAGCGGAGGGTGATCCTCTCGCGCGCACGGTCGATCGATTCGCGGCACCTGGCTGCGAACCTTGCCCACGCTACCGACGACTATGGCCCTCCAGGGCAGCGGTCCGCTGTTCTCTTGAGCACACAGTCCTTCGCGACGGAGAAACGACACGACCGCCGGCTCGCTCCTCACACGTGCTTGGAACAAAACCAGGAAGACATCCCTTCCCCGTCGCAATCGCGGTGCCTTGTTCCAGACGTCGATCTGACGCGCGGAGGGCTTCCCGGAGACCACCGTTCGCGTGATGTCGGACACGGCCGCGGGGCTGCTTTGCAAGAATTCGCAAGCCGTTCCCGGACAGGCGTCCGCGAACGTCCGCGATCGTCACCAGCGCGTGACAGCCGACCGCCATTTTCCGCGATCGGCCGTCGTTGTCCGCGAGTGCCCGCAGCCTGCGGACCAGAAGGTCGCAGGTTCGAGCCCCGCGTACCTTGCACGTCCAGCCAAGAAGAGCCGGGACGATGATGCCGGCGTGGAGGTGGGTGGCGCGGCCACGCTGCCGCCAGGCCGTTGCTGAATCTGATTGGACCACTCGATCGTAGGGTCGCGCGCTCGGAGCGCCCCGAAGGCGTTCTCAGGCGGCCTTTATAGCACCCGAAAGAGGGGCCGTACCCCTTTTTCAGTTCTTGCGTACTTCGCCCGACGTCGGCGCGTCTGCGGGAACCGCGACCTGCCTCGGCTCGCGATAGATCCAGGCGAACAGGTAATGCGTCAGAACGACCATCGCAAACGCGATCCCGCCCAGCATCGTCAGCCAGGCGAGCGGCGCCATCTTCGTTTGCGCGTGCATGTCGTCGAAGCCGTACACGTAGTTGATGTTCACCGCCCAGCTCGGATGCGCCGCGGGAATGGGCGGCGCGGGCGCGAGGTAGAACGAGACGAGCAGCACGGCAACGACGACCGCGAGCTGCGCGCGCAGGGCGCGTCGATCGTAGCCAACCCGTGTCAGCAGCCACAGCAGCACGAAGGGCAGCCAGCCGTGGAAGGACGACAGACCACGGACGAACACCGGAATCCTCGCGTCGAACATGTAGTGCGCAACGCCTGTCACATGAACGCCGAACAGCAGCTCGCCCAAGTAATCGACCACCCACAGCATCTGCGGTAACGTGATCCCAATCGTCTGCATGCTGATGAGGAGCGGGCTCTCGAGCCACATCCCCAGACACGTCGTCAGCAGCGCGATATCGCAGAAATATAGGAAATTCCACGGCGTGTAGGTGACCCAGTAATACGGCACGACGACGCCGACAAAGCTGGTGTAGACCAGCTTGACCCACAACGGAATGCGTCTGTTTGCCATGGTCCTGAGTTCCTCGTCCCGATCTGAAAAGGTGGCGGGAGAACGCTCACGCAGGTCGCGCGCAGACTTACGCGCGGCCGCGCTCGTCAAATAGCCACGGCCCCATGACCAACCTCAAACTCGCCCTCCGCACCCTGTTCAGGACGCCCTTCGTCACCGCCATCGTGTCGCTGGCGCTCGGGATCGGCGCGAATTCAGCGATCTTGAGGATAGCCTGTATTCAGCCCTATTAGCGAGGTGTCGAGGGACGGGTAACGTGGGTTATCGGACGCTGATCCTGCCCCAGTTTGGTGGACAGGTTGACCATGCGGCCTGCCTCTCGCCAGCCCCGTCGGCCTTCTCCGCGTGAGGCACCCTGTCAATGACAGGGTCGAGGCACTACAATTCGCCATGCACACAGCCCCTGTCAGGCGGTCACTCGGAGTGGCCCTCCTCGGCCTCGCGATGGGAGCCGCCGCCGCACCTGCCTGGTCGCAGTCCCGTCTCCTTCCCGATTCACCTGGAACCTGGAAGCCCTGGAAGCCGTTCTCGGCCATAGCCAGCACACGCACGGAGCAGGCCGTGAGCGCGGCACAGGTGAAAGCGTTCGAAGCCGAACTCGTGGCGCTGAACGCAATCCTGCGGCGCGCGTCGGGTGTCGCGTCGCCGGTCGGTTTCAGTGTAGAAACCTGGGGGCACCTCGCCGGGTACCGCGTCCGGGAACACGCACCAGGCCAACCGGCGCGTGGAGCGCTACCCATCGCGGGGGCGCTCACGTTTGGTGCGTTTCCCATCTTCGAGTACGAGCGGAACGGGAAGATCGTCCGCGACGACAGGGGCGAAACGGCGCTCCTGCAATTCGCCGTGAACGACATCGGGCCGGGTCTTCTCGACTCCGGCAACGTGCTCGAGTGGGGAGGCGTCGATCGCGACGCTTTCCTTCAGCCAATGCCGAACGGCGAAATCGCAGGCCTTCCACGATACGGCGACGGCGTCGTGATCGCCAGGAATCCCGAGGCGCTCTGGGCGCCGCTGCCCATGAGCGGCGCGCTGGAGCTCGTCGTCGTGAATCGTCGAGGGGTCGTGAGCGATTTCCAGGAGAGCCTGGAGAAGTTCACGGCTCAGCTGGCAGCGGTCCGAGATCCCGCCAAACGCGCGCAGCGGGCGAAAGCTGCAAAGGACGCGTCCGTCAACATGCCCAACCCGGCGGCCTTCATCGCCCAGATGGAATAGGTCGCGCGCGTGGAGGAGGCCAACCTCGAAAGGGAAATCAGCCCGGCGGGCGGCACGGGCAAGGGACTCGTCGAAGCACAGCGCGCGCTCGACGAGGTCACGGCGTGGCTCGCCGAACTCCCGCCGGCCGAACGCGCCGCGCCCGCGTGTTACGTCGAGGCTGGGAAGACCCTTCGCTCGAAGTTCCGCCAGACGTCAGGCCGCGGATGCGTGCCGCTCGTGAGGCCCAACTACGAGTACTTCAACAAGGCGCTGCCCCGGTCCGCGCCCCAGGTGCTGATCATCACGCCAATCACCAGGTGCTTCGACACCGCCGACAAGCAGAACACGGAGGCGACTTCCCCGTCGCCAGCCGGCTGTGTCTGGGCTCGGAGGGGGCGCCCACGGCGTCCGATAGCGGGTGTTACGTCAACTCGCGAGCGGCAGGCGAGCGGAGACTGCTCTAATGCTTCCTATAGTCAGCACACCGGTCAAATGATCGCCGACCTCTTCAACGCACGCGGTCTGCGGCCCGGCAAGACCGATCGGTTTTCCGGGGGGATCATCAACCGCATTCAGAAAGACTACGGATTGAAAAGCCGGTACGACCGCCTGCGCGCGGTCGGCATGCTCACAAAGCCAGAAATCGCGGACCTGTTGGGCATTACGGGCCAAACGGTCCACCGCTGGTGGGAACACGGACTGCTGTGCCGACATCAGTACAACGATAAGGGCGACAGCCTCTTCGAACGCCCCGCGTTGAAGGGGCCAGTCAAGAAGAACATCAAGCTGGCGGACCGAGCACGGATGCTCGAGTTCCAGCATCAGCCCGCGAAGGAGGTGCAGTGTGAAGCGTAAGTCTCCACTTGCCAGCGTGCTTTGTAGAGCTGCGCGATCGTGAACGCGGGAAGCGTGAAGTTGTTCGTGAGGAATACCAGCGGCTTCTTCGTCTCGGGATCGACATACCGCACGCGCCGCAGGGGCTGTGGGTAGTGATCGCGGCTCTCTTTCGTGGTGAGGACGACGACGTGATCCGAGATCAGGCCGGTCGTGAAATCGACGGGCCGCGACGACCGGCGCGTAAACCGAATGCCCGTCTTCGTGCGCGTCACGAAGAACGCCGCTTCCTCGACGAAGCGGTAGAGGCGCGCGAAGTCGACATAGCCGCGATCCATCAGATAGATGGCGCCGGCTTCGAGCACGAGGGTGTCGAGCGCGGTCACATCGGGGCATTTCCCGGCCGTAATCTGCACCACGGTCGGGATCGCGCCGCGCAGGTCGACCAACGTGTGCAGCTTGATCGCCGCGTCGCGTCGACGATAGTGCGCTCACGGGAAGACCGAAAGACAGAGTTCGATAATCGTGGCATCGAGGGCGTAGACCGTGTCCGCCAAGTCGACCGACAAGGGTTCGTCGACATAAAAGGCGCGCGCCGTGCGGATGAGGCCGTTCGCGAAGTCGGCATAAATGCGCCAGTCGCGCGTCTCGTTGGCATCCGCGAGCGTCGATCGCGCGACGCGTGCCCGAATGCCGACGTGATACAGCTTGGGCTGCACCGCGCGCAAGCAGGCTTCGATGTCGCGCAAACTCCTCGCGATAGGTCAGTTGCGCGAAGGCCATGCATAAGTATTGGTCCCAGCACGAGAAGCGCGATGCCTTATAGTCACCGTCATATCGATCGACGCACGTTTGGAATTTCCGTGGCGATACATGGGACATCAGTTCGGCGAAAATCGTTCGGCCAGGCAGCATGCAGCATTCTGCCTCCCGGAGCCGGACGAGCGGTATTCCGTCGAAAACCGCGATCCGCAGAAGATATCGTTGCGGAACAAAAACACACGCATGTCTTTCGCACTCAATACGTTACAGAGATTCCGGTCAGCGATGACCGGACACTACTGTGACAAACGCGTCTCTCGCCAATTCGAGGAGGACTACTATGGTTATTACGGTTGGCCGATGTATTGGAGCGGCTCATCCGTGTGGGGAGATTATTCCCACATTGAGCGTGACCGCAACAAATGGGGAAAATTCACCAAGGGTGCGAAAACATGGGATCGCCATCTGCGAAGCACTCACGAGGTGACGGGCTACCACCTCCAAGCCCTGGATGGCGAGATTGGCCACATCGAGGATTTCGTCATTGATGATGAGACATGGGCGATCCGTTATCTAATCGTCGGAACAAAAAACTGGTGGCCGGGGACAAAGGGCTCTTCGCCGATTTGAGTACAGTAGTGAGAGGTTGCGACGGTGACTGCAACCCAATGAAATCAGGGCGTTTCGCCGATCTGCACGCTCGATCTCCGCGGTTCGTCGGAGGCCGCCTGCGCGG
>Ga0209014_10002429_pt1 | contig 10823 bp, 9 predicted proteins | sample BarGraNGADG00212_FD_184491 | JGI IMG/M metagenome (GOLD analysis project Ga0209014, IMG submission 184491) | Arctic peat soil microbial communities from Barrow, Alaska - Barrow Graham LP Ref core NGADG0002-212 (SPAdes) (version 2) | ecosystem: Environmental > Terrestrial > Soil > Wetlands > Peat... | reverse complement strand
AGAGCGCTATGAACCGGTTCCTCGACATCAGCGCTGCCTCGCGCCCCTCTCGTGAAGGACCTCATCGTAGACCGCGAGCGTGCCGGCGACCATCGTCTCCACCGTGAAGCTCTCGAGAACGCGCTCGCGCGCCCGGGCGCCCAGACGCGCACGGAGCGCGTCATCGGTCAGCAGACGCGCCAGCGCCTCGGCGAGCGCGCCTGGATCGCCAGGCGGCACGACCAGGCCCGTCTCACCGTCCTGATTCACCCACGGCACTCCGGTAGGCAGGTTCGTCGACACGACCGGCGTGCCACAGATGTGTGCCTCGAGCTGCACGATGCCGAACGCCTCGCTGCGCGCCACGCTGGGCAGACAGAAGACGTCGGCCGCCAGGAAGTGGCCCGTGAGCGCCTCATCATCGAGCGGCGGCACGATCGAGAGGCGGTCGGCCACGCCGAGAGAGGCGGCAAGTTCGCGAAGCTCACCCTCGAGCGGTCCCTCGCCGACGAGCACCACGTCGGCGTCGAAACCCGCCATCGCGCGCACGAGCACGTCGACGCCCTTGTAGTAGATGAGCCGACCGACGAAGAGCACCACCGGTCTGGTGTGAGCTGCCCGGATCGCGGCCACCCGCACGAGGCGCTCAGGCGTGGGCTCGTAGCGCTTGGGATCGATGCCGAACGGCACGACGCGGCACTTCTGCGAGTGAGGCCGTAGCGGAACGCTGTCGAGCATCGGCGGCGAGGCCACGATGATCCGATCGGCGCGCTGCAGAAGGCGCCGCATGATGGGCCGATACAGCGCGCCCAAGAACCGCTGCCGGACGATGTCGCTGTGGTAGGTCACCACGAGCGGACGCGGCGATCCTGCGCGCTGCCACGCCCAGTCGCCCCAAGGGTACGGGAACTGGAAGTGGAGGATGTCAGCCCTGTCGCTACCGGCCGCGGCATCGCGGATCGCGTGCGTCATGCCGAAGGCCACCGGCGTCGAGGAGGCGGCGAACGCACGGCCCACGCGCAGGACGTCGACACCGCCGACGGTCTCGCGCACCGTCTCGCCGCTCTCGTTGCTCACGATCGCGCTCACCTGCATGTCATCGCGCGTCGCGAGGGCCTCCGCGAGCGTCTGCATGTACGTCTCCACGCCGCCAAGGTGAGGCGGGTAGTAGTACTTGTTGAGGAAGGCGATGCGCACCGGGGGCCTAGCCGACCGTCTCGGCCATGGAGCGTCCGACGGCGAGGAGCTTGTCGACGGCGTCCATCGTCGGAGCCTCGGCGTAGATACGGATGAGCGGCTCGGTGCCCGACGCGCGCAGGAGCAGCCACGCGTCGTCGGCGAGCAGGAACTTCACGCCATCCGTCCTCACGATGTCGTGGACCGGGATGCCGGCGATCTCGGCGGGCGCGAGCGTGGACCACGACCCGACGAACGCGTCCTTGACCGCCGGGTCCAGCCGCAGGTCGATCCGCCCGTACTCCATTGGGCCCGTGATCGCGAGCATCTCGTCCACGAGTTCGCCCAGCCCCTTGCCGCGCTGCGCCATCATCTCGGCCAGCAGCAGCGACATCAGCAGGCCGTCGCGCTCGCGCACGTGCGACGGCACGCCGATCCCGCCGGACTCCTCGCCGCCCAGCAGCACGTCGCCCTTGAGCATCTCCTCGTAGATCCACTTGAAGCCGATCGGCGTCGTGGTGACGGTGGCGCCGAGCGCGGCGGCCATGCGGTCCACCAGCACGGACGTCGACAGCGTCTTAACGATGCGGCCCGACAGCCCGCGGTCCTTGATGAGGTGCCATGCGACGAGTCCGATGATGCGGTGGGGGTTCACGAAGGTGCCGGTGCGGTCGGCCGCGCCGATGCGGTCCGCGTCCCCGTCCGTGATGAAGGCGGCGTCGAGGCCGTGCTCACGCACGTACGCGCGGGCTTCATCGATGTGCGGAGGGATCGGTTCGGGGTGCAGCCCGCCGAAGCCCGGGTTGGCGATGCCGTGCAGCTCGGTCACGTCGATGCCGAACGCGCGCAGCGTCTCCGCCAGATAGGAACGCCCGGCGCCGTAGAGCGGGTCGACGACCACCTTCAGACCGGCGGCGCGGATCGCGTCTCCGTCCACGAATGCCGCGAGATCGGTCAGGTACGGGCCGACCAGGTCGAAGCGCTCGAAGGAGCCGCGCGCGGCCGGAGCGTCATCAACGAGAGCGGCCTCGACGCGCGCGGTGAACTCGACGGGCGAGGCGCCGCCGTCAGCCATGCGCAGCTTGAAACCGAGGTACGGCGCGGGGTTGTGGCTCGCGGTGAGCATGACGCCGCCGACGGCGCTGTCGTCGTGCGCGACGCTCCAGCACAGCGCGGGCGTGGGACAGTAGGCATCGCTCACACGCACCCGTAGCCCATGCGAAGCGAGCACCTCGGCGGCCGCGGCGGCGAACTCCGGCGCCTCGAAGCGGGTGTCGAAGCCGACCACGACGGTGCCGCCCGGGTTGTCCTGCCCGAACACCCGTCCCGCGGCGTCAGCGACGCGTCGCAGGTTCGCGAAGGTGAAGTCATCCCCGATGACCGCACGCCAGCCGTCCGTGCCGAAATGGATGGGCGTGACGGGATCCGACATGGCGGGATGCTCCTTCGTAGCGACGCAGGAAGACCGAGGCCATTCTAGCCGACGCGGCTCAGCGCGAGGCGACTTCCCTGTACACCGCGAGCGTCTCGCCGGCCGTCCGGGCCCAGGTGAAGGTCGCGGCCCGGGCGATCCCCCGGATCCGCAGGTGCTCGCCGACCATTGGGTCGTCGAGCACCGAGATGAGCGCGCGACTCAGGGCCTCGGCGTCGCCCGCGGGGAAGGTGATCGCGGCGTCGCCGACGACCTCGGGCAACGACGCGGCGTCCGAGCAGACGACCGGCGCGCCCAGCCCCATCGCCTCCAGCGGTGGGAGACCGAACCCTTCGTACGTGGACGGGAACGCAAAGACCTCGGCCCCGGCGTAGAGGGCGCGCAGCTCGGGATCGGACACCCGGCCCGTGAACCGCACACGCGCGGCGATGCGGGGCGCGTCGGGCAGTACCGACGCGACGAATCCGGGTACCTCCGTGCCCACGAGCACCAGGTCCACGTCCGGATGGCTCGCCGCGATCGCCTTGAAGGCGCGCAGCAATGTCGGGAGGTCCTTGTGGGGCTTCGTGTTGCCCATCGACAGGATGTAGCGAGAACCCGATGCCGCAGACGGAAGCGCGCCCACGGGGCCGGTGGTGAAGTCGTCGGCGGCCAGCGCGATGGGAGTGATCCGATGAGCCAACTTCGGGAAGAAGCGCGCCACCTCTCGAGCCGTGAAGGAGGCGTCGGTGATCACGCGGTCCGCGGTCCTTGCCATGCGCGAAGTCCAGATGCGGTATCCCAGTCCGTGCGGGAAGGCCCGCATCGTGCCGGGAATCACGAGCGGCGTGAGGTCGTGGAGGGTGACCACGAGCGGATGCCGCGCCGGGACCGGTGTCGGGAAGTGGAGACAGTGCGTGAGGTCGCATGCCGTCATGCGCACGATGCGACCCAACTCCAAGCCGCCCTCCGGGGTGAAAGGATGCGCGTTCGCGTGCAGCGACATCGCGTCGGGCACCGGCGCGGTGCCCCCTTTGGCGACGAACTGCACGATCTCAACATCGCCGCGCGCGGCGAGCGCCCGGACCAGCCCCGTGGTGTAGCGTCCCACGCCCGACCAGTCGGCCATGCGGCAGTCGACAAGGACGCGCATGGATGCGCCCACCGTCACGACCCTGCCTCCGCGCCCCGCCCACCGGGCACCGTGCGCCTGCCTCGAAGCAGGTCGATCAAACGATTGGCTCCGTCCCGCCCCAGGAGAGCGACCAGCGCCCTGCGTATCAGGATCGTCCTCTTCAGGCCTGCGATGGTGCGCTCGGCGACGGCGGCTTCTTCCGGCTTCAGTAGTCCCGTTGCCAGCACTTCCTGTACGGAGCGGAGTTGCGCCTGCCGCATGCGGACCGTGTCCGCCGACTTCTGCACGGAGTTGCGGCGATGGATCCCGAGCGGAGTGTCGATCGACCTGTGGCGAAAGCCCTTGGCAAGTGCCATCAGCCAGAAGAGGTAGTCCTCCGCGTAGATGTCCTCTTCGAACCCGCCGACGGCGTCGTACACGGCGCGGCGGTAGACGGCGCCCATCCCGAAGAAGCAGGCGTGGAACAGGTCGATCAGACCGCAGCTGGACCTGTCGGCCCATGCGCTCTGAAGGTTCGCAAGCTCCCGCGAGCCGTCGTCATAGAGGTAGTAGCCGTCAGAGGTGAAGATGGCCGCATCGGGGTTCGCATCCACGAATGGATCGAAGGTGGCGAGGTGCTCGGGCAGCAGCAGGTCGTCCGCCGACAGCATGACGAGCAGATCGGCGCGCGCTGCCGCCACCGCAGTGTTGTACGCGCCGCCCGAGCCGCGGTTCTCCTGCGAGATGACCCGGATCCGCGGATCCTTCGCGGCGTAGCCCAGGCCCACTTGTCGCGTGTCGTCAGTTGAGCCGTCGTCGACGATGACCATCTCCCAGTCCGTGAAGGTCTGCGCCAGCACCGACTCGATGGTCTCTGCAATGGTGGCCGACGCGTTGTACGCGGGAATGGTCACCGTGAATCGCGGTACATCAGTCACCCAACACCTCCTTGTAGACACCGAGTATCTGCGAAGCGACGACATCCGGCGCGAACCTGGCCAGAGCGTAGTCGTGCAACGTCTGCGGGCCGAACTCGGCGAAGTGGTCGAGCATCCAGTCCAGGCCGTCCACCAAAGCGTCCACGTCCCCCGCACCGATCAACCGACCGACGGAGGGTGTGATGAACTCCTCGGGTCCGCCGCACCGGGTCGACAGCACGGGGCGTCCCACCATGAGTGACTCCGCGGCGGAGACCGAGAAGGTCTCGTGTGTGCTGCTGACGACGGTGAAGGCGGACTCCGCCAAGAGAGCGCGGACCTCATCCGTGGTCTTGCGGCCGGTGAAGCGCACCACGTCGTCGAGTCCAAGCGAAGCAGTCGCTCGCTCAAGCTCCGCGCGATTCTCTCCGTCGCCCACGAGGCGCAGAACGAAGTCAGACCGGCGTTCACGCAGGTGGCTCACGGCCTCCAAGAGGCCGTCCAGGTTCTTGGCCGGACCCATCACGGATACATGGCTGATGATGTGCGGGGCATGCAGCGGCAGCGGCGTCGACTCCCATACGGGCACCACATTGGGGATCACGACCGGATCGACTGCCAGCCCAAGCTGCACGAGCCGGTCGGCCAGGAAGCGGCTGACCGCGATCGTACGAGAGGCACCGAGCGCCAGAGGGCGGAGCAGGAGTCGGACCACCATCGGGTTCTTCGCCAGACGCCGATCGCTCTGCGCCAGGTACTCCTCCGAATGCTCTGTCACCACGTACGGGATCCCATAGCGCCACTTGATCGCGCGCGCGATCATCGCAGCGGGAAAGAGCGCCTGGACGTGGATGATGTCAGGCGTGCCCCACCGCACACGAAGCTCCTCGAATGCGGCAAGCCCCATCCTCGTGTATGCGATCGTCCGGCCGTATGGGCCTTTGGTATCCACGCCGGCGCGCGCGACGGGCGCCCCGTCCTCAACGGTGATCCGAGGACGGACCGCATGCCGACCTGCGTCGACATGCAGGACTGCTACGTCCACCACCCCGGCCGCCGCCTGGACCCGCTGCCGGATGAAGACGCCTGCGGTCGGGGCTTCAGCGCTGGGATACCAGCTCGGGATGAAGAGTGCCTTGGTCACTGGTATCCATCCTGGCAGCGATACGTGCGGCGGAGTCAGAAGTGAGTCTAGCGCTCCCGGGCCGGCTGTTGGACGGTTCCGGCGTGCGCATCATGCGCAACGAAGCGGCAACACCTTGGGCCGAAGGCCCGATGGCGCTCAGCTATACTTGGCCGGACACTCCGCCCCGGCCGTTGGGAACCCCCTCCGTGCTCAGCAAAGTCCGAGCATTCCTCATGGAGTACCTCCGGATCAACGCGATTCGGCGCATGCTCACCATCGTCACGGTCCGAAGAGCGGAGATCACCGGGCTGGTCCTCTTCGCGGCGGTGTTCGCCATCTTCGAAGGAGTCGGTCTTGCGTTGCTGCTGCCGATCCTGCAGTTCGCGGAGGCCGGTTCGGCTACGGCGTTCCAGAGTTCCGGCGCGTTCTGGTCGATCATCGGTCGATTCATGGGCGCTCTCCATCTCGCACCGACGCTGCCGGTCCTTCTCGCCTTGGCGTTCGTGCCGATCCTGCTGCGCCAGGTCGTCTTCTACTTCAATGAGTGGTACTCGGCAGTCGTCTCAACCCGCATAGGGATGCGAATGAGACTCGGGGCCCTGGATGCCGCGCTCGACGCGGATCCTGAGTTCTTCGCTCGTCACTCGGTCGGGCACCTCGTCGGCGTAGTCATCACGCAGACTGCTGCGGCCGGCAACGCCGTCCTCGCGGTGATCAAGCAGCTCTCGATCGTGTTGCTGATGCTCATGTACATCGCGATCCTGCTCGCCGTCTCCGTTCCGTTGACGCTGAGCATCCTTTTCTTCGCCGTGCTCGTCTCGCTGCTGGTCAGGGCCAGCCTGAGGAAGATCCGCGATTTCGGTATCGAGTCGGCGGGCGTCAACCAGAAGATGATGGCGAAGATCGTAGAGCGCTTCGGCATGATGCGGTTGATCAAGTTGCGCGACCAGAAGCAGGCGGAGTCACGGCGGGTCGAGGAGTACTCCGAGACGATGCGGGCTCTCGCGGTCAAGCAGGCGCGCCTCGGTGCGAACATCGAGGTCACCGCGGACCCCCTGCTCATGCTCTCGGCGTTCGTCACCCTCTACATCGGGATCAGCGTGCTCGGAATGACCTTGGCACAGCTTGGTCTCCTGCTCTTCATCCTGACCCGCCTGAACGCGAAGGTGAAGGAGTTCAACGCCGGGCAGCAGACGATCTCGCTAAACGTCGCCGGGCTGCTGCTCGTGAAGCAGACCACCGAAGACGCCGCGGCCTCCAACACCATCCGGCGGGGTCCGATCACCTTCGAGGGACTACGGCGCGAGCTGGTGCTGTCGGATGTGCGGTTCGACTATCCGGACACGGCGGCATCCGCCGACGCTTCGGCGACTGCCGGCAAGGCGGTGCTCAAGGGCGTCTCGATCACCATCCCGGCGGGCTCGCTCACGGCGCTCGTCGGTCGCTCCGGCGCAGGCAAGTCGACTCTGGTGGAACTGCTGCCGCGGCTTCGCGACATCACCGGAGGATCGATCACCTACGACGGCGTCGACCTCAAGCAGTTCGAACTCGGCACGCTGCGCAAGGGCATCGGCTACCTCACGCAGAGCGCGATGCTGTTCAATGACACGGTGCGTGAGAACCTTGTGTATGGGCTGGACTTCGAGCCGACGGAGGAGCAGATCCGCGACGCCGTCACCCGTGCCTATGCGACATTTGTGTACGACCTTCCCAAGGGGCTCGAGACACGCCTCGGCGACCGCGGCGTGCGGTTCTCCGGAGGAGAGCAGCAGCGTATTGCGCTGGCGCGAGTCCTCCTCGAGGACTGCTCCCTGCTGATCTTGGACGAACCGACCAGCGCGCTGGACTCGGAATCCGAGGCATACATACAGCGAGCGCTCCACAAGCTGCACGGCGAGAAGACGATCATCGTGATCGCACACCGGCTGGCCACCGTGATCGAGGCCGACCAGCTCCTCGTTGTGGAGGATGGTCTCATCGTCGAGCGCGGGACTCATGAGCAGCTGGTAGCACAGGCCGGGGCGTACCAGCGGCTGTTCGAGAGCCAGCTGCTCGCGTAGGCCCGGCGCCGCTCAGCGACGCCCGAGGGCATGAACGAACTCCATAATGAAGTCAGGCCGCTGCCGCTCCCAGCGATACTCGTTCGCCGCATTCAGAGATTCCTGCCGCATCGCGTCGATAGCCGAATCGGTAAGGCGCGCGATTGCGTCTACCGCTGCAGCCCAATCCTCCGGTGCCGCGCCCTGGACGAGCACACCGTTGTGATGTTCGCCAACGATGCGTGCGATTCCGGGAAGATCGGATCCCAGAATCGCCAGCCCAGCGGACATGTAGGTGAAGAGCTTGCTAATTGAGGCGCGACGCTCGTTCTCATCCAAACCCCTCAGAGCGCCAATGCCGACGTCGTAGGTCGACGCCACTTCAACGATGGCGTCAGGCGGACAGGGGTCGAGAACCGTCACGCAGCCCTCAAGACCCAGCTCAGCGATACGGTCTGCTGGACCGGAGCCCAAGAGGTTCTTGCCTTGGAACGCCAGAGTGACATCGGCGCTCGACAAGGCCATAGCTTCAATGAGCTCGAGCACCGGCCGATCTGCCATGAGCGAACCCAGGAACAGCAGCCGTAGCGGCCTAGCAGTCGGCTTGAACTGTGAAGCGACAGCGGCCGGCATGTTGTTCGTCACCAAGGGCCGGCGCCGGAGGGCCTCATCTCCGTAGCGCTCCACATAGTAGTCCGCGTATCCATCGCATGCCGTGATGAACCCGTCCACCCTGCCGATGAGTCGCCTCTCGCCATCAAGCGCCTGTTTGCTCCAGCACTCGCCCTGGTAGAGGTACTCAGGCACAAGATCGACGGTCTCATAGACGACCTTGGCCCCTGAAGTAGTGACGACATCGATCACCGTGGGCAGGCTCGGGTAGTCGATCACCCAGAACAGATTGACGTCAGGCGCGATCCTGTGCAGCGCTGCGACCCTGTGGCGAGCGTTCCATCCCGGCCGCACGCGGGCCATTCCCGAGTTCCAGGCGTTCCGCGTGAGGTTGCATGTGATCCGGAGCGGGCGCCATCGCAGCTCGCTCCCCTCAATGGATGCATCAAGCGCGGCGACCGTGACGGGAGTCCCGAACGCACCACCACCGATAAGCCGAGCGCCTGACAATCGACGGCATGACCCCGGGGACGCGCAATGGGGTCAGGTCGTGGATCGTGACCGCGAGCGGGTACCGCGACGGAATGGGCGTGGGCACGTGGAGGCAGTGCACGAGGTCCGGCTTCGCCGCGTCGACGATGCGGCCAAGCTCGAGTCCCCCTGTGGGATAGAAGGCGTGCGATCGGGCCGTGATGGTCTCAGCGCCGGGGACGGGCGCCACCAAGCCCTCCTCGATCACCTGGACGATCTCGAGGCCATCCATGCGCGCCAGTTCGCGTGCCAGACCGGTCGAGTACCGACCGATCCCGGACCACGAGGCCATGCGACAGTCGAGCAGGACACGCATCAGCCCCTCCCCTCGAGAAGCGAGCGCAGGACGAGGCCGGTGCGCGTTGCGCCGGCAAGTCCCCACAGGTGGTAGATCCGGCAGTAGCGGTAGAAGCTGTCGCGGTACGCCCTCGAGGCCGTCCCGGGGCCGCCGCCTGACTTCCCGAGATGATGGACGCAGGAGGCAGCCGGCTCGATCACGACCTTCCACCCGTGATCGCGCATGCGATGACACCACTCGACGTCCTCGAAGTAGAGGAAGAAGCCCTCGTCCATCGGCCCCGCATCGGCGATGGCGGCGCGGCGTACGAGCATGCAAGCGCCGGTCACCCAGTCGGGCGATCCGTCGGTCGCGCGCTCGCCACGGGCAGCTCCGCGGCCGCCGCTCAGGCGGTCGCGGAGGCGTCCGAGACGCAGCGCGAGCGTGCCGAAGAGCGTCGGGAACGCTCCGAACGAGCCCCGCTGCACACCACCGTCGGGATCGAGGACGCGCGGTGCGACGATCCCGACGTGCGGGTCGGCATCCATGCGGGCGACGAGTCGCTTCAGCGAGCCATCGGCGAGTTCGGCGTCTGGGTTCAGCAGCAGGACATAGGCACCGGACGAAGCAGCGATGCCCACGTTGTTGGACGCGGAGAAGCCGCGGTTGGGCGCGGGGATGATGCGGACGCCCGGATGCGTGGCGGCGAGCGAGTCCACCGATCCGTCGGTGGACTCCGCGTCGACGACGACGATGCGGCCCGGGCCGGTGTGCTCCTCGACGCTCGCGACTGCGGGCTCCAGGAACGCGCCCGCATCGTGGGCAACGATGATGACATCGACGTCGGGCGCATCCGAAAGGGTCACGCCACTCACTCCACCGTCGGGACGAACCTCGCCAGCGCGTCGCGCCAATCCGGCATCGTCACACCCAGCGCCGTGGCCTTCGAGCAGTCCAACACGGAGTTGGCGGGGCGCGCCGCCTTGGTCGCGAAGGTCGACGACGGCACGGGGAGCACCTCCACGGAGCCCAGCCCCGCCAGGCGCAGGATCTCGCGCGCCATCTCGTCGCGGGTGCAGGTGCCGCTGCCCACGAGGTGGAAGATGCCGCGGGCGCGCGCATCGAGCAGGTCGAGGATGCCCGCGGCCAGGTCCAGCGTGTAGGTCGGCGAACCCACCTCGTCGTTGACGACGGTGATGGCGATGCTGCCGCGGGCGCGCTCGAGGATCTTGGTCGGGAAGTTGGCGCCGTAGGGGCCGAACACCCATGCGGTACGCACGATGAGCGCGGTCGGGTTCGCGGAGAGCACGACGCGCTCCCCCGCCAGTTTCGACAGGCCGTAGACGGACAGCGGGTTCGGCTCGTCGTCCTCGGTGTACGGGCCGTCCTTCGTCCCGTCGAACACGAAGTCCGTCGACACGTGGACGAAGGGCAGCCCCCCGCGGGCGGCGGCGGCCGCGAGCAACCGCGCACCGGTCCGGTTCACGAGGAACGCCTTGTCGGGATCGTCCTCGGCGCGCTCGACGTTCGTGTAGGCCGCGCCGTTGATCAGCACGCCGTCCGGATGCAGCGCGGCGAACGCGGCGACCACCCGGGAGACGTCGGCCACGGAGGTGATGTCGAACTCCGACTCCACGGGGG
>Ga0209014_10002428_pt1 | contig 10824 bp, 8 predicted proteins | sample BarGraNGADG00212_FD_184491 | JGI IMG/M metagenome (GOLD analysis project Ga0209014, IMG submission 184491) | Arctic peat soil microbial communities from Barrow, Alaska - Barrow Graham LP Ref core NGADG0002-212 (SPAdes) (version 2) | ecosystem: Environmental > Terrestrial > Soil > Wetlands > Peat... | reverse complement strand
GCGCGGAGGAAGAATGCCCCCACGAATGGGGGCATGGCAGCCTGAAAGGCTACGCTACGGAGCCTTGGAGGCGACGGAAATTACGGTGGGGGCGGCTGCGACGGCACCGATGCTGACGTCGAAGGATAGCTCACCGGGGGGGACGTCGGGGATCAGCACGTTCATTTGCAGTAGGCCGTCGATAAAACCCGGCGCCAAGCCGGCAAACTGGATGACGGCGACGACGCCTCCAATCTTGACCTGCACGGGGGCCACGGGCAGGGAGAAGGGACTCGACGGGGCCACGTCGCCAGTGGTCACCGCGGGATCGACCAGCCCCTGGCCAGTGAGATAGGCGGTGACATACTGTCCGGGACGCGCCGGAGTTTGCGAAGCATTGAGGGTTCCATCGGCCAGGTTCAGGGCCAGAACGTGGTTGCTTTGCTGCGGGGTAAAGACGCCAGGACCGGTGGCCGCCACTTCGAAGTTCACCGCGGGACTCGGCACGCCGTTGGACGTGACGACTAACTTCGCGGTGCCGACTTTGGTCTCGTAGGGGACCTGCGCATTGACTTGTCCGGGACTGACGTACAGGAGCGGAGCGGGCGTGCCGTTGATGGTGACAGAAGTACCGCCGAGCAAGACCGGCAGCGGGGCGGCGGAGAATTGGGCGGTGGCGGCGGCCAGATTGGAGCCATAGATGGCGATCAGGGTACCGGGCGCGATGGCCGGCAGCGAACTCGCGGCGTTGAGGATGCCGGCGGAACTGGTGCCGGGCGCCAGCGGAGCGATGGTGAAGGGCAGCGCGTTCGACGGCCCGCCATTGCCGGCCACGGTGACGCTGGCCGTGCCCGCCGTGGCGATGAGAGCGGCGGAGACGCGGGCGGTCAACTGGGAAGCGCCGATGAACGTGGTGACGAGCGGCGCACCGTTCCACTGCACGATGGAATTGGCGGTGAAGGCGGCGCCAGTGACAGTCAGGGTGAAGTCGGCTCCACCGGGCACGGCCGAACTGGGACTGAGACTGGCGAGGGAGGCGACGGGAGTCGAGGCAATGGAAAGCGCAAGTTCGCCAGAGGAGACGGGGCCTTCGTTGAAGACGCTGATTTTGGCGGTACCGGACGCGGCGATCAAGGCGGCGGACACGATCGCGGTCAACTGCGTGGCGCTGACGCGGGTGGTGGGCAGCGCGGCGCCGTTCCAGGCCACGGTGGCGCTGGAGAGGAAGTTGCTGCCGTTGACGGTGAGGGTGAAATCGGGGCCGCCCACCAATACGGAAGCGGGGATGAGGCTGGTGATGGCCGGGGTGGGCGCCTGCACGGCAAAAACGGGCGCCTGCGGGGAAACCAGCGGGCCCGGACTGACCACCTGGATCGCGTGCGACCCCACATTGGCAATCGCGCTAGAGGGCACGCTGACGGTGAGTTGGTTGACGCTCACATAGGTGGTAGTGGCTCCGGCCAGACCGGTGACTTGGGAGGCGGGAATAAATCCGTCGCCGTTCACCGTCATGGTGAAGGCAGGTCCGCCGGCGATGGCGGAGTCGGGACTGATCTTGGAGATGCTGGGCGAGACGGCAATGATGGGGAAGTTGAGGGAATTGGAGTCGGCGATGCCAGGAGTGGACACGGTGATGGTGGCCACGTTTTCGGTGGCGACCCGGTCGACCGGTATGGTGGCGGTCAACTGAGTGGCACTGACGAAGGTGGTGGGGAGCGGGGTGCGGAACCATAGGACGGTGGAGCCCTGAACGTAGCGCTCGCCGGTGACGGTGAGAGTCAAACCAGGGCCGCCGGCAACCGCCGATGGGGGAGTGAGGCTGATGATGGTGGTTCCAAACGGATTGGGGAGGATGACGAGATTGATGGAATTCGAAGCTGCCGCGCCGGGGTTCTTCGCGGAGACGCCCACCAAGCGAGTCGACTTGTTGTCTGCGCTCGCGTTGTGCACGAGGTCGGCGGGCACGGTGGCGGTCAAGAAATTGGAGGCGTTGTAGACCGTGGCGAGCGGCGCGCCGTTCCACAGAACCTGGGCGCCAGGGACGAAATTCGCACCCTGGACGACTAAGGGAAAGGACGTTGCGCCTGAGTAGGAAGCAATGTCCGCGTAGATCGTATTCGGAGACTGGGTGGGATAAAGCCCCTGGAAGACCGCGGTGACCGAGGCGTAGGTGAGAGTAATGGGAAGGGTCTGCGAGACGGCGCCGGTGGTGGGATCGGCGACGAACAAGGATACCGGATAGATGCCGTTGAGGGCACTCGCCGGGACGAAAGCGGTGAGGGTGGTGGGCCCTCCGTAAGCGGTGGCGAGGTTGCTTCGGGAACCGGAGGCGATGAGTGTCAGATAGACGTTGGATGAGAACCCAAGGCCGGAAGCCGTCACGGTGGTTCCGCCGCTGCCCGCGGGCAGGAGGTTGGGAGAGATGGATTTGAGAACCGGGTTGACGATTACGGGGTAACTGTTGGAGACGGCATTATTCTGGGGGTTGGTGACGGTGAGAAAATATTTGCCGCAGATGGCGATCAGGACGGCGGGCACGGTCGCGTTCAGGGTGTTGTCATTCACGTAGGTAGTGACCAGAGGCGTGCCGGACCACTTGACGACCGCGGCCGGCACGAAGGCGCTGACGCTCACGGTGAGAGTGAACGCGGGTCCGCCGGCGTCGATCGGATTCGGGCTGGCGGAAGTAATGGCCGGCGTCGAACTCTGAGCGTATGCGACAGCGGTAAGGCAGATGAGGGCAAAGAAAAGTCGCATCTTCCTTATTGTAGTAGAGCGGCCTTCCAGGCTGCCATGCCGGTATTCGTACTGGCATTCTTCGAAGAACGTCGGCAAGGACGCCGACGTGGCAACCGGGGTACCCTCTGGGTCTGCTCGCTCCGCGGGGGCCCGGCTACAAGGACCGGCGCCTGGTGCGATGGAGCGCGATGGCCCACGCCGCGGCGGGGACCAGCATGACCAGGCCGATGGCAACCGCGAAGGCGCGCGGGGGGACGCCGAAATCGATGGCGACGCCGGCCAGATAACTGCTGGCGGACATAACCAGCATGCAGATGCCGAGATCGGCGCTGAAGACGCGGCCGCGGAAGCGGTCTTCGGTGTAGATCTGGAGGAGCGTGCTGGAGAAGACCCAGTTGGTGGAGCTTCCGGCGTGCGCGGCAACCACGGCGCAGATGGCGATGGCGAGCGAAGTGGAGGCGCCGAGGCAGACATACCCGGCGGCGGCGATCACGAAGCCGGCGAGGATGCCGGTGCGCAGGCGGGAGTGGCTTTCGCCCGCCCAGCGGGCGCCGATCAGGGGACCGAGGAGGGAGCCTGCGCCGCGCGCGCCCATCAACATGCTCATGCCGAGGAGGGCGGCGCGGCTGTGGTCCAGGCCGGCGAGTTTCACCGGGAAAACGCGCTCGCCGAGGATGGGGAGCAGTACGTTGTTGGCGCCGAGCAGACCGAGTCCGCCTTTGACGAAGACGGTGCCGAAGAGGCGGGGATCGCGGCGGATGTAGCGGATGCCATCGAGGATGGGGGTGAACTCCACCAGTTCGCGGGCGCGCAGGGGCGGCCGGTCGGCGGCGTGGGGTTCTGCGAAACTCATGCGGCGGATCAGCCAGGCGGAGAGGAGAAACGAGAAGGCGTTGAGCACGAAGACGGCGTCGCGTCCCAGCCAGACGGCGGCGATACCGCCCAGCGATGCGCCGGCGGCGAGGCAGAACGACCAGGTGATGGAGGCCAGCGTGTTGGCGGCGAGCACCTGATTTTCGGAGACGATGTTGGGGATGACGGAGCTGTGCGCGGGCTCGAAAAAGGCGGCGCCGATGGTCTCGACGAGGAGCAGCGGGTAGACCAGCCAGACCATGGACGGAGTGCGCACCAGCAGCATGCCGAGGACGATGAAGAAGCGGACCAGATCGGCGCCGATCATGATCCGCTTGCGGCTGATGCGGTCGTTGAGCACGCCGGCGGTGGGGGCGGCGAAGGTGCTGGGGAGAACTTGCAGGACGACGGCGAGGCCCACGGCCTGGGCCTTGCTGCCGGTGAGATCGAGCAGGAGATTGTAGACGGCGAGGGTGTAGAACCAGTCGCCAAGTTCACTGACGATCTGGGCGAGCCAGAGGAGACGGTAGTTGCGGTTCTGGCGGAGAAGGGTGAGGTAGCCGGAGAGCATGGGCCTACGTGTAGAGGCCCATGCGCTGCTTGACGGTGCGGACGGTGCTGTTGGCGATGGGGGCGACGCGCTCGGCGCCATCGCGAAGAATGGCGGCGAGGTAGGCCGGGTCGGCGGTGATCTCGCGATAGCGCTGCTGGAAGGGTTCGAGGTGGGCGATCGCCATTTCGGCGACCTGTTTCTTGAGATCGCCGTAACGCATGCCGGTGAACCGGGCCTGCATGGCGTCATCGGGCTCGCCGGAGAAGGCCTGGTAGATGGAGAGCAGATTGAGCACGCCGGGTCCGGCGGTCTCGAAATCGACGGCCGGGCTGGAATCGGTGGTGGCGCGCATGATGGTTTTGCGGATCTTGGCGGGGGCGTCGAGCAGGGCGACGGCGTGATTGAGCCCGGTGGCGGACTTGCTCATCTTCTGGGTGGGGTCGTCCAGGCCCATGACGCGCGCGCCGACGGTGGGGAGGCTGGTGTTGGGGACAACGAAGGTGTCGCCGTAGAGCGAATTGAAGCGCTGGGCGACGTCGCGGGTGAGTTCCAGGTGCTGGGCCTGGTCTTCGCCGACGGGGACGATGCCGGCCTGGTAGAGCAGGATATCGGCGGCCATGAGGACGGGGTATTGGAGGAGTCCGTCGCCGATGGATTCCTGTTTGGCGGCCTTGATTTTGTACTGCGTCATGCGCTCCAGCCAGCCGATGGGGGTGACGCAGGTGAGCATCCAGGCGAGTTCGGCGTGGGCGGGCACGGCGGACTGCACCATGATGGCGCAATCGGTGGGGTCGATGCCGGCGGCGAGATAGAGGGCGGCCGTCTCGTTGATTTTGGCGCGCAGTTCGGCCGGGTCCTGATAGACGGTGACGGCGTGCAGGTCCACGATGCAGAAAATGCACTCGTAGTCGTGCTGGATGCGGACCCAGTTTTTAAGCGCGCCGAGGTAATTTCCAATGTGAAGATTACCGGTGGGCTGCATTCCGGAGAAGACTCGTGTTCTCATGGTAGGTGGCAGTAATCAGAGGGGTAACTCTTATCGTAAGCAATTTTGAAGTCACGGTGGAAAAGCTGGTGTACGGGGGAGACGGGCTGGCGCGCCTGGATGGGCGCGTGGTGTTCGCGCCCTTCGTACTGCCGGGGGAGCGGATTCTGGCGCGCGCGGAACAGGAGAAGCCCGGGATGGTGCGCGCGCGCATGCTCGAAGTGCTGGAGGCCGCGCCGGACCGCGTGGCGGCGCCGTGCCCGGTATACGGGCGCTGCGGCGGCTGCCACTACCAGCACGCGCCGTACGCATACCAACTGGTTGCCAAGCGGGCGATTCTGGTGGAAGCCCTGCAACGGCTGGGGAAGATGGCGCCGCCGGCGGAGATCGCGGTGGTGGCGGCGGAGCCGTTCGGCTATCGCAATCGCGTGCAACTGCACGTGGAAGAGAACCGGCTCGGGTATCGCGAGGCGCGCTCGCACAGGCTGTGCGCGGTGGGCGAGTGCCCGGTCGGGTCGCCGAAGATCAACCAGGCGATCGCGGCGTTGAACGCGATGACGCGCGACGGGCGGTGGCCGCGATTCATCAAGTCGCTCGAAGTATTCACCGACGAGCGCGAGGTGCAGATCAACGTACTGGAGACGGATCGTCCGGTGGCGCGGCGCTTTTTCGACTGGTGCGGGAGTCTGATTCCGGGAATGGTGGAAGGCGCATTGGATTACCGGGGCGAGTTCCGGGTGAGCAGCAATTCGTTTTTCCAGGTGAACCGGTGGCTGATCGACCGGCTGGTGGAAGCGGCGACGGAAGGCGCGGAGGGCGAGACGGCGATCGATTTGTATGCGGGCGTGGGCCTGCTCTCCATGCCGCTGGCGAAGAGCTTCCGCGAGGTGACAGCGGTGGAATCGGGCGCGGGGTCGGTGCGCGATCTCGAATTCAACGCGGCGCGCGCGGACCTGGGGAATCTGCACGCGGTGCTGCGGACGGCCGAGGAGCATTTGGCGCAGTTGGAGAAAGCGCCGGATTTCGTGGTGCTGGATCCGCCGCGCACGGGGTTGGGCAAAGCGGTGGTCGCGCGGTTGATCGACTTGCGGCCGCGGCAGATCGCGATTGTGGCGTGCGACCCGGCGACCCTGGCGCGCGATCTGGCGGGGTTGGTGGCGGCGGGCTATCGCGTGGAGCGGATGACGCTGGTGGACCTGTTCCCGCAGACCTACCATCTGGAGACGGTGGTGCGGCTGAAGCTGGGAGACGCCTTATGACGGTCACACTGAGCCCCGAGCAGGAACGCCGTATGGCTGACCTTCTTCGCTCCGGCGCCTACCAGAATGCCGAACAGGTACTCGATCGCGCTCTAGAGATGCTGCTCGCGCAGGAGGAGTGGCTGGCGGAAAGCCGGGACCATATTGCGGCGTCCATCGAACTGGGTTACGCAGCGGCGGAACGTGGCGAGTTGATCGACGGCGACGAGGTTCGCTCCCGCATGGCGGCGAGAAAGAATGCCTGGATGGCTGGGAAACGCTCGGCGTGAGGGTTAGCAACTTGGGCAAAGGTCGAATGTCCATCCGCTGATTCAGTTGATAAACATACTGTTGCGTATATACAATAGAGTCATACATGAGACGCACGTGGAACCCGGAGAAGGCGGACCGCAATCTCCGGATTCACGGCGTTTCGTTTGAAATGGCGGCGAAGATCTTCCACGACCCAAATCATGTCGTCTCCGAAAACTACTTCATCGAGGAGGAAGGTGAGCAACGCTATCAGGCTATCGGTGCGAGCGGAGGGCTGGTACTGCTGCTGGTCGTATTCGTAGACCGCAGCGCCCCAGAAGAGGAAATCATCCACATTATTTCGGCGAGAAAGGCAACCGCTTATGAAAAAAGTGCATACAAAGACCAATTCCGCCGGTAGGCGGCTGAAGATCAGCGACGAAACGAGGGCGCTTTATAAGAAGCGCGCCCGCAGCCTGGACAACGATCCGGACGCTCCCGTGTTGCCGCCCGATATGTGGCAGAACGCGGCCATCGGCAAATACTACCGGCCGCTCAAAACTCCGATTTCTCTGCGAATCGACAATGACGTTCTGGCTTGGCTACGATCGAAAGGCGAGGGACATATCAGCCGGATCAACGGCATTTTGCGCGAGCGAATGGAGCAGGAGATCCGGCGCTGAGGAAGAATGCCCCCACGAATGGGGGCCGCCCAGAGGGCACCCGGCCTTGAAAGGCTACGCTACTTCACCACGATATTGACCAGCTTGTCGGGGACAGTGATCACTTTGACCACCTGCTTGCCTGCGAGGAAGGGCCTGACTTTTTCGTCGGCCCGCGCGCGCGCTTCGAGTTCTTCTTTCGATGTGCCGAAGGCGGCGGTAATGCGGCTGCGCAGTTTGCCGTTGACCTGCACCACGATCTCGGCTTCCGCGTCCTTGGCGAGTTCGGGGTCGAAAGCGGGCCAGGTGTGGCGGAAGACCGGGCCTTGGTTACCGAGCTCTTCCCAGATTTCCTGCGCGACATAGGGCGCGAAGGGGGCGAGCATGAGGGCGAGAATTTCCAGGACGCGCGGCATGGCGGCGGCGGAGATGTTCTGCTCCTCGGCGTAGAGCAGGTTGACCAGCTCCATGACGGAGGCGATGCAGGTGTTGAAGTGCCAGCGGGTTTCGAAATCCTCGGTGATCTTTCCGAGGGTCTGGTGGAGCTTGCGGAGGACCTTGCGGTCGGCCTCGCCGGAGCGCTGTTCGGCGGGTGTATTGCGCGTGGCGAAGCGGTAGACGCGGCCCAGGAAGCGATAGATGCCCTCGGCGCCTTCCACGCGCCAATCGACTTCCTTCTCCGGGGGCGCGGCGAAGAGCACGAACATGCGGGCGCTATCGGCGCCGAACTTTTCGGCGAGCCAGTCCGCGCCCACCACGTTGCCCTTGGACTTGGACATCTTCGTGCCCTCGGCGATCACCATGCCCTGCGTGAAAAGGCGCCGCGCCGGCTCGTTGTTGGCGATGAGTCCGATGTCGCGCATCATCTTGGTGAAGAAACGCGAGTAGATAAGGTGTAGGATGGCGTGCTCGACGCCGCCGATGTACTGATCGATCTCGAACCAGTAAGCAATCTTGGCGGGGTCGAAGGGTTGCGTCGAGTTGTGCGCGTCGCAGTAGCGGTAGAAATACCAGGAGCTGTCGATGAAGGTGTCCATGGTATCGGTTTCGCGCTTCGCCGCGGCGCCGCATTGAGGACACGCCACGTTGACGAACTCGGGGACGTTTTCGAGCGGGGAGCGTCCGGCGCCGGTGATCGCGATACGGTCGGGGAGGATCACGGGGAGCTGGTTTTCGGGCACCGGGACGACGCCGCAGGCGGGGCAGTGGATGACGGGGATCGGCGTGCCCCAATAGCGCTGGCGCGAGATGCCCCAATCCTTGAGGCGGTAGGTGATGGCGGCTTGGCCGAAGCCGTGCCGCTCGGCGTGAGCGTTCATCTGGCGGCGCGCTTCGGCGCTGGAAAGTCCGCTCCACTCGCCGGTGTTCTCGACCGTGCCGTACTCGGTGAAGGCTTCGGTCATCCCCGGCTCCACGGCGAGCGTGCCATCGACGGGGCGGACGACGGGGCGCACCGCGATCCCGTACTTGCGGCAGAATTCGAAATCGCGCTCATCGTGCGCGGGGACGGCCATGATGGCGCCGGTGCCATAGCCCATGAGGACGAAGTTGGCGATCCAGATGGGGACCTTTTCGCCGCTGTAAGGGTTGATGGCGTAGCGGCCGGTGAAGAGGCCTTCCTTATCGATATCGCCCGGGTCGCGGCCGGCGCGCGAATCGACCATGGTCTTGGCGCGAGCTTTGAGGCCGGCATCGAGCAGCTCCGCGTTGAGTGGGTGCTCCGGCGCCAGGATGACGCAGGTGGCGCCGTAGATGGTGTCGACGCGGGTGGTGAAGACGCGGATGGGCGTGGCGCTGACTTCACCGGGGCCGTCCAGGTGGAAATCGACTTCGGTGCCTTCGGACCGTCCGATCCAGTTGCGCTGCATGGTGAGGACGCGCTCGGGCCAGCCGCCTTCGAGCTGCGCCATGTCGTCGAGCAGTTCGTCGGCGTAGTGGGTGATTTTGAGGAACCACTGTTCCAGGGCGCGCTGTTCGACGGCCGTGTCTTCATGACGCCAGCAGCAGCCCTCGACCACTTGTTCGTTGGCCAGCACGGTAGCGCACTTGGGGCACCAGTTGACCAGCGCGCGCTTGCGGTAGGCGAGGCCGCGCTCCAGCATCTTGAGGAAGAACCACTGATTCCAGCGATAGTATTCGGGCTCGCAGGTGGAGATTTCGCGGTCCCAATCGTAACTGAAGGCGAAGCGGCGATGGGTCTGCTTCATCGCCGCGATATTCTGCATGGTCCACTCGCGCGGCGGCACCGAGTTAGCGATGGCGGCGTTCTCGGCGGGGAGTCCGAAGGCGTCCCATCCCATGGGGTGCAGCACATTGAAGCCGCGCATCCACTTATAGCGGGCCAGCGCGTCGCCGATCGAATAGTTGCGGATGTGGCCGATGTGGAGGGTGCCGCTGGGGTAGGGCAGCATCTCCAGAACGTAGAATTTCGGTTTGGCCGAAGTCTCTTCGGCCTTGTAGAAATCGGCGTTCCGCCAACGCTCGTGCCACTTCAATTCGATCTGGATATGGTCGTAGGGCTTCTCGGGCATATGGGCTGCTTGTTTGGGGGACTGGATTTCATCCTAGCAAGCGGCGCGCGGCGGGTGGTGGCGGCGTGGGATTCGAACCCCGCACAAACTGGTTCCGTTCCCGCCCCATCGCGCTCGTGGCGCTCAAAGCCATTCGCCCCGGCCGTTCGCTATGAGCTGTGCGGTGTTACTCTCGCATCATGCCGCGTTTTATACAACCGGGTCCGATTGAATTTTTGTCGAGCGCCGTGCGCCATGCGAGATGGGTTCTGCTGCTGGCGACGCTCGCCACAGCCTGCGCCCAGACCCAGCCAGCGACCTCGCTCAACGGCACATGGGACTTCGCATTTGCAGCCGATGCTGCGGCGGCGGATCGCCTGGCCCGGTTCTACGAGAACAGCTTCCAGAGCCCCGGCTTCCAGCCCGTGCCGGTCCCATCGAACTGGTCGCTGCTGGGTTTCGAGGAGCCCATCTACGCGCGGCCCCGGCAGGCCGGCGAAGGGTTCTACGTCCGCCGCTTCCAGGCGCCCGAAAACTTGACCGGGAAGCGCGTGCTGTTGCACTTCGGCGGGGTCTGGGAATCGGCCGAAGTGTGGCTGAACTCCGCGCCGTTGGGGCGCCACGATAGCGGGTTCACGGAGTTCGCCTACGACGTCACCCGTACCCTCAAACCCGGCGGCGAAAACCGCCTGGCCGTGCGTGTCCGCCAGATTACCAAAGATGTCGCGTTCGACACCAACGACGATTGGTCCCTGCCCGGCATCTACCGCGACGTGTGGCTGGAGACCATGCCGGCAGCCGCCTACATCGACCGCGTCGAGACCTCCACCACCTTCGACGCGCAGTTCCGCGACGCCGATCTGCACCTGCGCGTGCTGGTCTCGGGAACGCAGCAGGCGCCATACGAGCTACGCGCCATCCTCACCGGCCCGGACGGCAAGGAAACCCAGCGGACCAGCCTGGCCGTGCCTGCCCATCGCGGAACGGCGCGCGACACGCTGCTCACCATGCACGCCTACGCTCCGCGGCGCTGGACCGCCGAAACGCCCAACCT
>Ga0209014_10002427_pt1 | contig 10829 bp, 9 predicted proteins | sample BarGraNGADG00212_FD_184491 | JGI IMG/M metagenome (GOLD analysis project Ga0209014, IMG submission 184491) | Arctic peat soil microbial communities from Barrow, Alaska - Barrow Graham LP Ref core NGADG0002-212 (SPAdes) (version 2) | ecosystem: Environmental > Terrestrial > Soil > Wetlands > Peat... | reverse complement strand
ACGGGGCCGTAGGAGCCGCCTTGTGGGTAGTACATCCGCGAGATTCGGTTGTTGGTGACGTGGATGTTGGTGGCGGTTGCCTCCTTGCCGGTGTTGGCTCCGGCGTAGATGGTGTAGCCACCGCCGGCCAGGAGGTTGTTGTCGATGGTGCGGTTTGCCTGCGGTCCAAAGTCCTGGAACAAGCTGATGGCATCGGTCTGGGAGTAACTGTTGAAGACCGTGTTGTGGTGCAGGGTCAATTGGGGAGTGTTGCCGCCGTTGGCGGTCGTGCCGTTCACGTGATCGCCACCAGTCATGCCGAGGTCGTGGATGTAGTTGTCCTCGACTAGACCAGACTGGACCTGGATACCGGTAGAGGTGCGGGAGATGTCGTTGGCCAGCACTCGCGTACCCGTGGCGTCGCCGTAGATGTCCTTGATTCCCACCACCAGCCGGTTCGCCGCCGCGTCCGGTGCGGTGATCACGGAATTCTCGATGGTCACCCCTGAGGTGTGGCGCAGCGAGATGCCAAAGCCTTCCCCGCCCTGGACCATACGCACGTTGCGGACAGTCACATTGTTGGCCACCACGTCAATGTTGGCATTGACGGAGTATCCGTCGAAGACCGCGCCGGCGCCGTCGATGCTGACCCAGCCTCGCGAGTCCCAATGCCAGCCCGCTCCGGAGGTGACCTGGCCCGGCACCGCAAGCAGGGCCTTACCGGCCACCACCCCCGTGTTCGACTCATCCGGATACCCACAGGCACTCGGCCGCGACGCGCACCCACTCACCGTCGGCTTCGCGCTGTGCAGGTTGTCGAGACTCTGTTCACGCCCAATGTCATGGATCGCCGCGACCCGCGCAAGCCCGACGGCAACGACGATTACACCCACTGTGACCAGACCTGTAGTCCGAGATCTCATCGACGGAGTGCCCTAACCGAACTGCCCGCGAGTCGCCCTGGCTGCGCCCTGCGTGCGACCATGGCTCCGTGCACGAACCGAACCGTGAGGACGACATGCCCAGCCACGCGGGGTCGACGTATCCGATTTCGGTAGTCATTCCGGCTCACAACGAGGAAGTCGCGATCCGTCGACTCTTGAGCGCCCTCGGCTCGGCGCACCCGCAAGTGGAGATCCTCGTGATCTGCAATGGGTGCCAAGATCGAACCGCTACGGTAGCTCGTTCGGTCAGCCCTCGGAGTACGGTGCACGAGCTTGAACAGCCTTCGAAAATGAAGGCGTTGCGCTTTGGCGACCAAGTCGCGCACCACTTTCCCCGCGTATATGTGGACGCGGACGTCACCATCAGCGGTTCCAGCCTTCAGGCGCTCGCCGACGCGCTGACGGGGAATGTCTTGGCGAGCGGACCGATGCGAGCCATCGACACGTCCAACTCCAGCAGTTTTGTGCGGTGGTACTACGAGGTATGGGAGCAACTGCCTCAAGTCAGGAACGGCCTGTTTGGGCGGGGCGTGATCGCCGTCAGTAAGCAAGGTTTCGAGCGCCTCCAGTCCACTGCCGAGACGATGTCGGACGACCTGGCCTTTTCGGAGGCCTTTGCCGAAGGCGAGCGCACAGTGATGCCCTCGGCAATCGCGCATATCAAGGCGCCGGCGACTTTGTCCAGTCTCATGCAGCGACGTGTGAGAGTCGTGACCGGTAACGCGCAATTCGACGATCAGGTGGGCAGACACAAGGACTCGGTGACGTCCGCGGCCGATCTCGCAGGACTCCTCAAACGGCAGCCATCTCTGGCACCGAAGATGTTGGTCTTCCTGGGCGTGACCATCCTCGCAAGGTGGAAGGCGCGTCGGTTCATCAGCCAACGTGATTTCACGACGTGGCAAAGGGATGACAGCAGCCGCACCTGAGGGCAGATGGCGCGACTCACGACGGGGGGCGCTCACGCATTGAGTGGGCCAATGTTGCGAAACGGCGCCTCATCAGCAGTACGTGGGTCAGCACGGCGGCCAGTCCGCCAACAGGATATTGCGAACGCCGGCTCTGCGGGATGACGCGGCGAACAGTGCCTCGCGCCCCGCAACACCCGTTATTGTTCCGGGCGGAAGGGGAATTTCAGTTCCTGCGCGAGTGAGCCGCATGTTCGTTACGCAAGCAAACAGGGGGGCAACTCGCCTACCGAGGCGGCCAACGCCTCCAGCGGTATGTGGTTCCATGATTCCCCCAAACGTCCTTTGTACGAGCCGGCGTCATGACAACTGCTCGGGACTAGCGGGCCGACGCTGGCTGACTCCTCCCTCCCAATCCTGGCTACATAGTCCTTCCGGTGCCCTCCTGCGAGGCGGACCGAGACCGTGGCTCGTCCGTTGCCAGCGCCTGCAAGTAGGGACACCACGGTGCCGTCTTTATTCCGCCGTCGCGACTCTCGCAGGTACACACCTGCAAGTCAATGGGCCATCCAGGCACCCCGGTGCCAGCGACACGTCCAAAGTTGTGCAGTTGCGGAGAGCTTGGTTCGCGACCCTGAAGACCGAGATCGGGATGACCATCTGGGCGACCAGAGAGCAGGCCCGCGCGGACGTCTTCTCCTTCATCCAGCGGTACAACCGCAGGCAGTCAACCCTGGACTACCTCAGCCCCGAGGAAGCCGAACTGCGCTACCGTCATGAGCTACCGCGCGACATGAAAACCCGGTGTCCGTCGAAGCGGGGGGGAACTCCAGGTGGGACGTTTCAGGAATTCCGGTGATCTCCCGAAACGCCAGTCTCGCGAACAGGTGCGAGGAAGCCTCCGAGACGCCCTCCGGGGCCACTGCTGTCACTATGGGGCCTGATAGACCTCGTCTTCGAGGACGGCACGCACCGCTTGTTGAGCCGGCCCCCACTGGTCGGGGCTGACACTGTAGGCGGCCCCCATCGCCCGGGCGCACATGTCTGAGTCCTCGACCGTGGCGCACAGTGCTTCGGCAAGTCCGCGGGGTGTCGGCTGGGCAAAGACGACATGGTCGCTCGAGAGGTCCGCCCTGGAGTAGCCCGAGTCGTTGACTATGGGAATGGTGCCAGCCGCCAGCATCTCCTCAGCGACCAGTGAGATATTGGTGAACGAGAGGGCTAGACCCGCGACGGTCCGGTTATAGAGCGCGTTGAGCTCCGGGGGGCTGAGCCGTTCATGATGGGTCACGGGCACTCGCCAATCGCGCACCGGCTCACCGTAGACGTGCAGTTCCTGTTCGGGGTGACGCCTGTGGAACTCCTCGAGTGCCAGTTTCCCGAGCAGATAGCCCCGCCGCGGGACACCCGGCTTGGTATACATCACAACCCCGTTGCGGGGTCCACGGTTGTCCAAGCTGTAGACCTCCGTATCGCATCCGAATGGAGCAAAGTCGGATGCGACGCCCACCTCGTCATGGATGACGTCCTGGACCATGTGTCCCAGCGCGACGATCCGAAGGCCGAGACGGTAACTGTCTTCCGCCAGCGCGTAGTCGGCCCCACGGGGGTAGAAGAAGGGTTCGAAGTCCTGAGCGAAATACAGACGATGGACAGCCGTCTCCGGCGTCGCGCTTCGGACCGCCAGGACGTGGGCCGTCTGCCATCCCGTGGCAAACACCGCGTCAAGGCCCCGGAAGTCGGAACCGACCCTCACCACATCGGCAGTGATGCTGGGCCAACCGCGTCGGATGGTGGCCGTCTGCTGAGCAAGATCCCCCGAGTGGCGGTCGTAGAGCAGGATCACGCAAGGGTGACCCGCTGCCTCGAGTCCCTGGACAATCCGGAACATCGTCGTGTGTCCCCCTGAGCCGAGCTGGGGGGGTGTGCACAGCCATCCCACTGTCAGCTGCTCACCGATGCGACGCCTTCTGTCTGCTTTGGGCAGTGGGCCATTCTGCGAATCAGCGATGTCCTGGCTCAGGAGCGGGAAGTCGAGCGAGGCGGCCCCCAACCGGACATATCCGCGGCGGGCGATGCGACGAGCCAAGCCTCGAGGTCCCTCACGGCGTGCCCGATTCATGAGCGCCCCAGCACGGTCGGTGATATCCATTACGAGTCCTCCTTGGTCGGCTTGGTCGAGGTTTGAGGTCGATAGGCTCTGTCGCGCCATCCCAGGCCGCCAGGACCAGCGCCGCACCCGTCTGGCACCGGTCGGAAGGTACGAACCTGTCGTCAGCCAACGGTAATGCCGTCGAAGGTACTTCCACCTTGACTGCACTCCCTCGGGCAAGCCGATGATCTTCGCGACCGAGCCCGGCCGATGATCCAGGCGCCTCTGGATTGCTTGCCACTCCGCGGTGGATTTGACGTTTGGGTCGAGCTGGGCCGCGATACCTAGCAGCGCGTCGATCCGCTCCACCGGCCGTCGACCCCGGTCAAGCTCGTGCTTGCACTTGGCCAACGCCTCCCGGCTGAGCTGTCGGACAGCGGACGTGCCAAGGTCAACTACGCCGGGTTGAGAGCGAGCCGGGCCGGTCACGAGTTCGTAGAATGCCGCGGCCCGCTCACGCAGGTCGACGATCTGGTCCACCTCCCGGGCCGAGAGACTGGCAGGATGCTCACGGTGCCAGGCCTGGTCTGCACCTGCCACGTAGGCGACGTCGGCGAAGGCTGACATGCGTAGCCACATCTCCATGTCATGCGTGTGCGCGAGGGGGCGTTGACCACCGATCCGTCGCACGACAGACATCCGCATGAGCACCTCCGGCGATGTGATCACGTTGCACCCGTCCTCACACCGGTCAGCAAGCCACTGCATCCCTGACCACACCGTCCAACTTCGCGCCCTCGTTCGGGGCTTGGGCAGGTCTGTTCGGAAGTGGAGCGGACGCCCGTACACCAGCCCCACCTGGGGGTAAGCACGCATGAGTGCGGCGGCACGGTGAAGTGCGCCCGGAGTGAGGAGGTCGTCGGCATCGAGCCGAACGAGGAATTCACCCTTCGCTGCTCTAAGACCTAGGTTGAACGTCTCCACCGGCCCACCGTTACGCGGGCGGCCTATTACCTGGACCCGGCTGTCGGCCTCAGCGAGGCGCCGTGCAACCTGGAGTGAATCGTCAGTTGAGGCGTCATCGACCACAATGACGTCCACATCGACCTTGGACTGCTCAAGGACGCTGGAGACGGCCTCTGGCAGGTACCGAGCGTAATTGAAGCAAGGGATCACCACGGAGACGCGTGCCGGGCTGGCGTAATCCGGGATGGGAGCGGTGCGCTGAACACGGGTTACCCGTGCGGTGTCTGCGGAGCTCATGAAATCGCCTCGGTTTCTATTATTGGCAAGCCAGGGTCAGCGTCTGCACCTAGGCCTCGGGCCCCGCGGCGCGCGGCCATGAGCCATTGCCCCATCACCGCGCTGTAGACGATGGCGCCGGTGAGCGCCCCGAGGACGAGAGACCCAACCTGCGACTCAATGCCTTTCATGACCGCCCAAGCTGCCAGGTAGGCAGGAATCACGCCCAGTACCGGCAGCGCCATAGCGCGCAACACGCCAACGGCCGGGGAACCGGCGCGTTGGCAAGCCAACAGGTAGGCCGGCAAGACCACTACGACCCCAACTACGACGTGCGCCCACCCCGCTCCGGCCAGGCCCCACAGGCGCGCGCCGATGATCATCGCCGGGATTAGGGCCACGAGCCAGATCCCCTGGATCCACATCACGGGATGGGTCGCGCCGCGAGCCATGAGGAAGGTCGCGAAGAGGTCGAATACGACCCGGAGTGCACCGAAAGAAGCGAGGGCCGCGAGGACGGGTGCGGCCGGTAACCACCGTCCTCCATAAAGCACGGCCACCAGCGGGACGCTGGTGGCCCCCAAGACAAAAGCGGCCGCAACCGCGACAGGCCAGATGAGCCGGATGGAGACGGCGACGCTCGCCCCCGGCGAAACCCCATCTCGATGGAGGCGGGAGAAGGCTGCCAGTGCCACGGGGCGCACCGTTTGGCCGATCGCGGTCATGGGCCAGCTCGCTACGTTGAAAGCGAGCACGTAATATCCTAGAGCTGTAGCCCCCGTCAACCGGACGACCACAACGTTGTCGACGTTGAGTAAGGCCATGGACAAGAAGTTTGCGCCGGCGAGAGGCAGACCATAGGCGAGCGCCGAACCGGCCAGCGCCCGATCGAAGCCGAAGCGGGGCCGACACCTCGTCAAGATGAACTGGAGCGCCGTCGCGCAGGGCTGGGCGACCACTCGTCCCACGGCGAGGGCCATCGGCCCCCAGCCGAGCAGGACGAGCGTGATCGTCACTGCGGTCCCTATGGTGAAGTCCACCGCACTGGTGTAGAAAAGCTGCTTCTGTTGGAAGGCCCTCTGCATGCGTGCGTAAGGAACCACGCCCACGCCGGCAACCGCGATCGTCAAAGCCAAGACGATAATAACGGGCGTCGCCTGCGCACTGCCAAGTGCTTGCGCAACCGGTCGAGCTGTCGCAATCATTACGCTCGCGAGCACGATTCCGGAAACCAGGCTGAGCGTCGCCACCGTTGGCTCCCTTCGCAAGGGCTCACGTGCGCGCACAAGGTCCGCGCTCAGCCCGAGGTCGGTCACGGTGATGAGGATCCCTTGGACGGTCAGAGCTACCGCGTAGACGCCGAACTGCTGGGGGGCAAGGAGCCGTGCCAGCACGATCCCTAGCAGCACACTGCTCAGCCGGAGAACGACTGTACTCAGCGCCCCCCAGGCGAGTCCCCGTCCGACCGTGCGCCCGAGCCCCTCGTCGCTGCTCATCACCCATCCCCCCCACCGACGCGCGCGACGAAAACTTGGCCACTGTGCGTTTGACAGCCATCGCGAGTCAAGGTCACCACTCGTACCCATGCACGACGTCAGTTCCACGGCTCGCCACGAGACCCACCAAGGCATCCATCGTCGCTCGCCTTGGCCACCCGGGCGGCCGTGGTGAGACGATGCATTCCAAGCCCATATCCTGCGGCACCGGCACGAGTTCACCGCTCGGGTCAAAGGGGACAACGTCGTCGTCGCGCACCGCGATCGCCGCGGCGAGCTCTATCGCGTTGGTTTGGCTGCCCCCGATTTCCATCGAAACGGGATAGACGAGCGCCTTCACCGGCCTGTCACCTGATAAGTCGAGCGAGCAGCTCGACCACATAGTCCTGCTGCTCGTGGGTGATGTGCGGGAAAATCGGCAGGGACAGGATCCGGTCTGCGGCGGCCTCGGCGACCGGGAATGCCCCGCGCCCATGGCCGAGCGACGCGTAGGCGCCGGTAAGGTGGACCGGCACCGGATAGTGGATCCCTGCGCCCACCCCTGCGGCGTTGAGGTCAGCGAGCACCTGATCGCGCTCCTCGACCTGCACCACATAGAGGTGCCACACGTCCTCGTTGGCGGGGTCGCTGACAGGGGTACGGACACCCTCGACGCCGGAGAGCAGCTGTCCGTAATAGGCCGCCGCAGCCCTTCGTCGCTCGTTCCAGCCGGCCAGCCGGGCGAGTTTCGCCTCGAGAACCACGGCCTGGACGGTGTCGAGCCGCGAGTTGAAGCCGACGATCTCGTGATCATACTTGTGAGCGCTCCCGTGCGCCGCGAGGACCTTGACGCGATGTGCCACTCCGGCGTCGTCGGTCAGCACAGCTCCTGCGTCCCCGGCGGCCCCCAGATTCTTCCCGGGGTAGAAGCTCGTACCCGAGGCCAGTCCGAACGAACCAGCATGCCGACCGTTGCGACGCGCACCCTGGGACTGAGCCGCGTCCTCGACCAGCGGAACACCGGCGTCCGCGGCGACCTTGAGGAGCGCCTCAACTGGCGCGACTTGTCCGAATAGGTGCACCGGGACGATGGCTTGGGTGCGGGAGGAGATCGCAGCCCGGACCGCGTCCGGGTCCATGAGAAGGTGCACCGGATCGACGTCCACCACGACAGGCACGGCCCCAATCCGTGAGACGGCCTCCGCAGTTGCGATGAACGTGTTCGCCGGGATGACAACCTCGCCACCGGCCTCGACCCCGACGGCGCGCAGAGCCAACTCCAGCGCGTCAGTGCCGTTCGCGACTCCGACGCAGTGCGCCACACCCGTCATACGAGCGTAGGCCTGCTCAAAGCGCCCGACGGCCGGGCCGCCGACGAAAGCAGTGGTCGCGAAGACCCCATCCAGGCCTGCCCTGACCTCCGCGGTGATCTCGGCCTGTTGCGCACCCAGGTCCACTAGGGGAATTCTCATGATTCATCCGTCCTGAAGGCGAGCTCGATCGCGTCGGTCCCGGTGCCGAAGCCTCGACATCGGGGGACACCGCAGTAGTCGGCGTATGCCCGCTCGGACTCCTCGACGAGGGGTGATTTGGGTCCGCTCACTGTTCTCTCCCGGTTCTCTTGTAGCAAGTGGTTCGCTGTAGCAAACCCGGTGCAAAGGCCGCTTCGCGAGGGCAGATCACGTCCCGAATGTCCTCCATCGTCGCCACACCGTCTTCCCCCGCAGGTCGCGAGCTGACTTGGCAGAGAGGCGCCGCAACGGCGAGGCTCCCCTCGACCGTCGACGATCAACCGCGCGCCATCGCCAGCTATGACGCGCATCTGGCCATGTCTCTGCGGCAACGGCCATGAACTCCTCCACCGAGGCGCCGTCCAGGGAGCCGCCGAGATCGGCTGCATGCGCCGCCCGACGCAAAGCGTCACGGGCAATGGCGCGGCGAGCGCTCGCAGCGTATTCCTCATGTCGCGTCAGCAGCGCAGCATCCTCGGCGAGCACCTGGTCGAAGGCGAGTCTCCGCTCGCACAGGTCAGTGAGAAGCTCCGAGCTGAACCCGAGATGCATGTTGTCGCCGTGGACACGGTAGAACGCTTGATCGTCACCGTGCACCCTCCCCACACTGCCGCGCAGCGAGGCTCGCAGCCAGAGGTGGAGATCTGCCGCATGTGGCAACCTGGCGTCGTAGCCCCCGAGCTCTCGCATCACCGATCGCCGCATGACGACCTCTGGGTTGAACACCACGTTGGTCCCACGCTCGCAGAGTCGCCTGAACCACTCCTCGCCTGACCACACAGACCACCAGGCAAACCGGTGCTGCGGTACTGGGGTCTCGTCGGTGAAGGTTGGTGCGTACCCATAGGTGAAGGCGATGTCGGGTCGATTCTCCATCAGCGCCGTCGCACGCCCTAGCGCTCCAGGGGCAAGGCGATCGTCGGCCGAGAGCAGAACCAGGTAGTCACCGTCGACCGATGCCAGGCCCTCGTTGTATGTGGCGATATGGCCGGCGTTTTCCTCATGAGCGATCACACGAACCCGGACATCCGATTCCGCAAGAGCGTGCGCAACATCCGCGGACCCATCGGTTGAGGCATCGTCGACGATAAGGACGTCGACCTCAACACCCGGCTGCTCCAGCGCGCTGCCCACAGCTTCAGGGAGGTAATGACCGTAGTTGTAGCACGGCACCACCACCGAAACCCGGGGTATCACCCGAAGCGGTTGAGGACGAATGTAGGTCACCATCAAGCAGAAGCCTCGAGGACGGCATGCGCGACGCGCATGAGGTCAGAGTCCGCCAACTGGTGGTAGAGCGGCAGGATGAGGGTCCGGTCGGTGAGGCGCTCAGTCACGGGGAGCGAGGCGTGTGGCATACCTGCGTACGCCGGCTGCCGATGGGAGGCCATGATCCCGCGGCGCGCCGAGATCTCGTGCCCGGCTAGGTGTGCGAGCAGCCCCTCCCGGTCGAGCGGGTACTCTGACCCGACTTCGACCCAGAACGACTGGACGTTGGACTCACCATACGGCGGGTCCTCGACGCACCGAAGTCCCGGAACGTCGGCGAACGCAGCGCGGTAGCGGTCCGCAATCTCGCGACGGCGCACGACGACCTTGTTGAGCCTGCCCAGCTGGACGATGCCCACCGCGGCTTGCAGGTCGGTCATCCGGTAGTTGAAGCCCATCTCGAGGTACTCCTCGGCGGGTGGGAGCACCGACTTGTGCCGATCGGCCGCGCTGACGCTCATCGCATGCTCGCGCAGCCGCCGCGCACGGTCGGCCCACTCCGGGCGTGAGGTCGTCACCATGCCGCCCTCGCCGGTGGTGAGGATCTTGCGTGGGTGGAAGCTCCAGGCGGCGATCTCCGCGGTGGCACCCACGGGTCGACCGGCATACGTCGAGCCGGCGGCGCAGGCCGCGTCCTCGACCACCACGATGCCGCGCGGGTCGCACAGGGCCCGAAGCGGCCGGAGGTCGAGCGGCATACCTCCCTGGTCGACGGCGACGATGGCCTTCGTCTGCGAGGTGAGGACCAGCTCGACGGCTGCCACGGTGAGGTTGCCCGTCAGTGCGTCCACGTCGGCGAACACCGGGGTGGCGCCAACGTAGCGGACGGCGTTGGTCGTGGCGATAAAGGAGAACGACGGGACGACCACTTCGTCCCCGGGACTGATGCCGGCGACGACAAGCGCCAGGTGGAGGGCGGTCGTGCAACTGGAGACCGCGACCGCGTGGTCGGCCTGCATCCGGTCGGCGAAGGCCTGCTCGAAGGCCGCGACTCGCGGGCCTTGGGCGACCCATCCCGACTCGAGCACCTCGGTGACCGCGGCCACCTCCTCGGCGCCGAGCCACGGAATCATCACGTTGATGCGACTCATGATGCGTGCAGGGCCCGTCCTGCCGCCACAGCCTCACGCTGCGGGCGCCACCAGTCGACGAGGGTCCGCAAACCGTCCTCGAGCCCGATCTCGGCGCGGAAGCCGAGGTCCCGCTCCGCGGCCGCGGTGTCCGCGAGGCGGCGCGTGACCCCATTGACCGCCCGGTCAGGTCCGTGCTCAACGGAAAGGTCGGAGTCCATCGCCCGCAACAGCGCCTCGGCCAGCCCGAGCAGGCTCGTCTCGGTGCCGCTGGCGATGTTGTAGATCCCTTCGCGGACGTCGCTCGCCGCGGCCAGGATGTTGGCCCGGGCGATGTCC
>Ga0209014_10002426_pt1 | contig 10829 bp, 11 predicted proteins | sample BarGraNGADG00212_FD_184491 | JGI IMG/M metagenome (GOLD analysis project Ga0209014, IMG submission 184491) | Arctic peat soil microbial communities from Barrow, Alaska - Barrow Graham LP Ref core NGADG0002-212 (SPAdes) (version 2) | ecosystem: Environmental > Terrestrial > Soil > Wetlands >... | reverse complement strand
GCGGTCGGTCTCGACGACGTCCACGGCCGCGCCTGCCGGGATGTGCAGCTCGCTCTTCTCGGTGCGACGTCCTGTCGTGATCACCGGCGGGTGCTCGCAAAAGATCACGCTGTCGGGGATCGCGCCCTGCGCCACGGCCGCCGCCAGCGAACGCTGCAGATCCCAGACCTCGCGGTAGGGAACGGTGCCGAGCTGCATCAGGTAGGCGCGCGTCAACTCAGATCCTGCCGCCGTGCTTTGCGTCGGCCGGCGCGCCGATGGCGATGTAGCGCAGCCCGCTCGGGCCGGGGGCGATGTGGCGCCTGGACTCGGGCGTTACGTAGACGTAGCGGCCGGGCAGGAGCTCGAAGCTCTCGCCGTCGATCGTCATCGTGCCGTCCCCCTCGAGGATGACGAAGAGCTCGTCCTGGCCGGTCTCAGCTCGTCGTGCTCGGGGTAGGTGGTCGGATCCGGCCGCCAGCTCGAACTCGTTGACTCCGAAGGACTCGATCTCGAGCGCCTTCCGCACCGGCCGGATGCGGCCGTTGAACAGCGGTTCCACCTCGCCGACGTCGATGAAGCGATAGCTCATTCGCCTTTCCTCCTTCTCAATTGCCTTCAGCCTAGTTGCCCGGAATGTTCTTGAGCGCCTCTCGCCTGCTGAGCGGGCTGAGCCGGCTCTCGTTCGCACGCACGTAGCGGACGACCTCGTCCGGGTCGGTGTGGGCGAGGCCGCGCAGCGCCCAGCCGATCGCCTTGCGGATGAAGAAGTCACGCTCGGCGAGGCTGGGCTCGATGCAGGCGTAGAGCAGCGAGGGTCTGGAACACCTTGTAGCGGCGCTGCCCGGCGAGGAAGCCCGCACAGCCGAGCTCCTCGCGGTATTCGGCGCCGCGCCGGAGCTCGAGCACGGTGTCGCGCCAGTCGGCGAAGCTCTCGATCGGAAAGTCCGCCGCGGCCCGGGCGACGATCTCGCGCTGGAGCGGGACGGTCACGCCGTGGCAGGGCATCGCCGTCTTCAGGTACGCCTGCATCTGCGGCGCCCGAGCCGGGTCGGCGAGCGCGGCGAGCTCGCCGCGAATGGCCGACGCGAGCTCTCGATTCGCGCTCACTCCGAGACCAGCTTCTCGTACTGGATGAGCTGGAAGCCCTCGACCGTGTCTATCTCCCCGGTCTTCACGTAGCCGGCCTTCTCGTAGAAGTGCCGGGTGCGCAGGTTCCAGTCGGGCGTGTCAAGAACGAGGCGCCTCGTCTCCGGAAAGACACCTTCGGCGAAGGCGAGCAGCTCGCCGCCGATTCCCTGATTCTGAAGCTCCGGCTCGATGAAGGCGCGACCGAGCTCCACCGTCTCCTCCGCGAGGCGGAAGAGCACGAAACCGCCGACGATACGGTCGGCCTCGAGCACCTTGTAGAAGCGGCCTTGCGCCATCGATCGTCGCTGCCAGTCGGGGGAGTCGTAGCCGGGCGGTCCGCCGGCGCCGGGCGCTCCGTAGTTGACGTCGTGCTCGAAGGCGCGGCGCGAGATCTCTGCCAGCGCGCCGGCGTCGCCGGTCGCCGCCGGCTCAAATCGAACTGCCTGAGCCGACCCGCTGCTAATAGCGCTCTTCGCCCCAGCTCTCGAGACTGCGGCGAACCTCGGCCATGAACTGGACGGCGTAGGCGCCGTCGATCAGGCGGTGGTCGAAGGAGAGGCAGAGATTCATGATCGGGCGCACCGAGATGGCGTCCACGCCCTTGTCGTCCGAGATCACCACCGGCCGCTTGACCAGCGCCTCGGTGTCGAGGATCGCCACCTGCGGCTGGTTGATGATCGGCGTGCCGACGACCGAGCCGTGGCCGCCGGGATTGGTGAGGGTGAAGGTGCCGCCCTGAACGTCTTCGGGGGTGAGCTGCTTGGAGCGGGCGCGGTCGCCGACGTCCTGAATGGCCCGCGCCATCCCCAGCAGATTGAGCCCCTCGGCATTGCGGATGGCCGGCACGACCAGGCCCTTGCCGCCGTCGACGGCGACGGCGATGCAGAGGTTGATGTAGCTGTGCGTGACGATCTCGTGGCCGCGAATCTCGGCGTTCAGCCAGGGCCAGTTGCGCAGCGCCTCGACAGTCGCCCGGGCGACGAAGGCGAGGTAGGTGAGGCGCACACCGTGGCGCTCGAGGAACTCGGGCTTGAGCCGCGAGCGAATCGCAACCACGTTGGACATGTCCACCTCGAAGACGGTGGTGGCGTGCGCCGCGGTGTCCAACGAGCGGCGCATGTGCTCGGCGATCGAGCGGCGCATCTGCGACATGGGCTCGAGCCGGTCGCCGCCCGAGGGTGCAGACGAGGTCACGGGGGCGGGCAAGGGCTCGTTCGCCGCCGCCTCGGGCTGAGAAGTCTTTGCGGTGGCGATATGGGCGAGGACGTCCTTCTTGGTCACGCGCCCGCCGTGGCCGCTTCCGCTCACTCGCTGCAGATCGACCGAGTGCTCGGCGGCGATCCGCGCCACGACCGGCGATACAAAGGCGCGATCGGCCGGTTGCGCGGCGACGGGCTCGGGCGAGGCCGGCGGGATCGGAGCGCTGGTCGTACTCCCCGGCTCTTGCTCGACGGGCGCCTCGCCTGCGGTCGTGATCAGTGCGATTGTCGTGCCGACCGCGACGGTCTCGCCTTCGAGCGTGACGATGCTCGTGAGGATTCCGTCGGCCGGGCTCGGTACTTCGGTGTCGACCTTGTCGGTGGAGATCTCGAGCAGCGGCTCGTCGGCCAAGACCTGCTGGCCCTCGCGCTTCAGCCACTTGACGATCGTCCCTTCCGAGACGGAGACGCCCATCTGCGGCATCACGACCTCGATCTGCGTCTGAGTAGCCATCAGTAAGCCGCCAGCTCTCGCAGCGCGCTCGCCACATCCTCGACCTGGGGGATGTAGGCCTTCTCGAGCTGTGGCGAGAACGGAATCGGGGTGTCGGGCGCCGCGATGCGCCTGATCGGGGCGTCGAGCTGCTCGAAGGCCTCCTCGACCACCTGCGCCGCGATCTCCGCGCCGAAGCCCGAGGTGCGCGTGTCCTCGTGCAAGATCAGCAGCTTCGAGGTCTTGCTCACGCTCTCCAGCACAGCCTGCTTGTCCCAGGGCTGCAACGTGCGCAGGTCGATGATCTCAACCGAGACGCCACCTGTCTGGAGCTCGTCGGCGGCCTCGGCGGCGGTGTAGACCATCGCCCCCCAGGTCACGAGCGTGATGTCGTCGCCCGCCCGCTCGATCCGCGCCTTGCCGAAGGGGATGGTGTAGCGCTCGTCGGGCACCTCGCCCTTGATGCGGCGGTAGAGGTGCTTGTGCTCGAAGTAGAGAACGGGATTCGGGTCGTCGACCGCGGTCGCCAGCAGGCCCTTGGCGTCGTGCGGGGTCGCCGGACAGACGACCTTCAAGCCGGGCACATGCGTGAAGGCGCTCTCCGGGCTCTGCGAGTGGAAGGGCCCGCCCGAGAAACCGCCACCGGACGGCAATCGCAGCACCATCGGCACCGGCGTCCCGGCCCGGAAGTGCTGCTTGGCGGCGACGGTGACCAGCTGGTCCCAGGCGCAGGAGACGAAGTCGGAGAACTGCAGCTCGGCGATCGGGCGAAGGCCCATCAGGGCCGAGCCCGTAGCGCCGCCCACGATGGCGATCTCCGAAAGCGGTGCGTCGATCACGCGCCAGGGCCCGAACTCCTCGAGCAGGCCCACGGTCACCTTGAAGGCGCCGCCGTAGACGCCCACGTCCTCTCCCAGCACGAAGACGCGCTCGTCGCGGTGCATCTCCTGTCGCAGCCCGTCCGAGATCGCCTGCAGGTAGGTCTTCTCAGGCATCGGTGCTCTCCCGAGGCTCTTCCGGCTCGGCGTAGACGCCCTGCTCGAGCTCGCTCGGGTCGGGCAGGGGAGAGCTTTCCGCCAGCTTCTGCGCCTCGACGAGCAAGGCCTTCACGTACTCTTCGAGCTTTGCCAGCTCGGCCTCGTCGGCCTGGGCGTGCTCACTCAGCCAGAGGCGAAAACGCGCAATCGGATCGCGCTTCGCCCACTCGTCCAGTAACTCGCGCGGCACGTAGAAGGCGTCGTCGTGCACGGCGTGACCTTCCATGCGCAGCGTCACGCACTCGACCAGCGTCGGGCCGCCGCCGGCGCGCGCCTTCTCGATCGCCCGCTTCGCCGCGTCGTATACGGCGAGCAAGTCCGTTCCGTCGACTCGGACGCCGTCGAACCCATAGGCGGCGGCGCGATCGGCGAGATTGGCGCAGGCGTACTCGAGCTGTGGCGGCGTCGAGTAGGCGTACTGGTTGTTGTCGCAGACGAAGACCACCGGCAGCCGCCGCACCCCGGCGAAGTTCATCGCCTCGTGCGCGTCGCCGCGGGCCGCGGCGCCGTCTCCGTACCAGCAGACCGAGACGCGGGGCTCGCTGCGAATGCGGAAGGCGAGAGCCAGCCCCACCGCAACCGGCATCATCGCCGGTAGGTGGCTGACCATCGCGACCAGGTTCTGCTCGATCAAAGCCATGTGGACGTTTCCGTCGCGCCCGCGCGCGGGCCCGTCCTCTCGGCCCATGTACTGGGCCAGGATGCGCCAGGGCTCGACGCCGCGCGTGACGTGCACACCCATGTCGCGGTGTAGAGGAGTGCCGGCGTCCTCCGGCTGCATCGCGCTCGCCACTCCGACCGCGGCGGCCTCGTTGCCGCGCCCCGTATAAAAGGAGCCGGGAATCTTGCCCTGCTTATAGAGGATGTGGCCGCGCTCCTCGATTCCGCGCGTGACGAGCATGTCGCGATACATGCCGAGCAGGTCCGCCCGATCCAGTCCGAGCTGTCCGGCGTCGAGCGACGAGCTAAGCGACTCGGTATCCCTGGCTATCGCCATCTCTCCTCGGTCGTTCAGATGCGAGAACGAGGGCACGCAGTCTAGACAAGCCCTGTTAGCATCGCCCTCGCCGTGGAGACGATCTACTCTGCAGATTGGTTGCTCCCGATCGAAGGGGCGCCGCTAAAGAACGGCGCTGTGGCGTTCGAAAACGGTCGCATCACGCGGGTGGGCACGAGCGCGGAGCTGGGCGCCGGGCGCCGCTTTCCGGGCGCCGCGATCCTGCCGGGCTTCGTCAATGCGCACGCGCACCTCGAGTACGCGTCCTACACGGGCTTCGGCGACGGGCTCGACTTCGGCGGCTGGATCTCCCTTCACCTGCAGCGCAAGCTGGCCCTCTCGTTCGAGGAGATCGTCTCGGTAGCGCGCCTCGGCGCCGCGGAGTGCCTGGCATCAGGAATCACCACCGTGATGGACGCCAGCTTCAGCGCCGCCTCGCCGCGCGCCTGCTCCGAGCTCGGGTTGAAGGCGATTGTCGGCCTGGAGGTGTTCGGGGACGACCCCGACGCCGCGCTCCGGCGCTTCGAGGAGCTGCGGGCGATCGCTCAGCCCGCGCTCTCCGACAAGGTCAGGCTCGGCATCTCGCCGCACGCGCCATACACGGTCTCGACCGAGGTCTATGCAGCCGCGCGGGAGCTGGGCTTGCCGGTGGTGACGCACCTTGCCGAGAGCACCGACGAGCGAGCCTGGCTCACGCGCGGCGAGGGGCGGCTCAATGCTCTGGGCAACGTGCTTTTGCCTCCGACCGGCGAGACCGGGATCAGAGCGCTTGCCCGCGCGCAGGCGATCGGCACGGGGACGGTCGCCGCGCATTGTGTCGATCTCGAGCCCGATGAGATCGAGTTGCTGGCCTCGCTCGACGTCGCGGTTGCGCATTGCCCGCGCTCGAACGGCTGTCTGGGCTGCGGAATCGCTCCGCTGACGAGTCTTCTCGCGGCCGGGGTTCGGGTGGGAATCGGAACCGACAGTCCCGCCTCGGCGCCCTCGTTCGACATGTTCGAAGAGCTCCGCACCGCCGTCGCTTTTGCTCGCGCACGCGAGCGCAACCCGCAGGTGCTGACGGCCTCGCGGGCGCTCGAGCTGGCGACCTTGGGATCGGCCAGGGCGCTCGGTATCGGGGACGAGGTCGGCTCGCTTCTCCCCGGCAAGCGCGCAGATATCGCTATCGTGGCTCTGGATGAAACGTCGCTTCTACCATGGGAAGATGCGCAGGCTGCTGTCGTGCTCGGCGGTAGCCCTGAGCGAGTGGTCTTAACCGTTGTAGACGGCGAGACGCAGTACGAGAAGGGAGAGTTCGAGTGGGACGTTCTTCGCAGCGCAAGCGCAGCCGCCAGAGGTCGAATGCTCGCCGGCGGCAGGGAAGCGCGCGCAGTCGAGCGGTAGTAAAGCCTCCGGCTCCCACCGGCACGAGCGGTTACTCCTCGTCGATCGAGAACACGATGTTCTTCGTACGCCTGCGCAAGGCCTCGAAGTGGGTTTTCATCGCCGTCATCATCGCCTTTGCCTTCACCTTCCTCTTCGCCGGCGTGGGTAGCGGAAGCAGCGGCGGCGGCGACATCATCCAAGAGCTTCTCGGCATGCGCGGCGGCGATCCGGTCAAGACGGCCGAGAAAGCGGTAGCCAAGAGCCCGCACAACACAGGCGCCCTGATGCGGCTCGCTCAGGCCTACGACGGCAAGCAGAGACGGGGCGACGCGATCAACACCTACGAGAAATATCTGACGATCAAGCCGAAGGATACGAGCGTGCTCGTTCAGCTCAGCCGCCTGCAGCGAGACGTAACACTGCTGCGCTACGACCGTTACGCGAGGCTGCAGTCCCAGCTTGGGGCCACCTACGGCCCGCTCGGCTCCGAGCCGCTCCCGACGCTGGGCACCGACACGTTGCTCACGGCCTACTCGAGCCTGCAGACCACCAAGGTGACGAACGCATACGGCTCATACGTCAAGGCGGCGACGGCCTGGGAAGGCTCCTACCAGCGCTATGCCAAGGCCGTTCCGATCACGAACTCTCTCCAGCGGGCGCAGATCGAGCTCGAACTGGGGCAAGCGTCCAGCAGCGCGACCGATTACCCGACTGCGATCAAGGCTTACGAGTCCTTCTTGAAGCTGACCCCGAAGAGCGCTTTGGCTCCGCAGGTCAAGAAGGCGCTGGCCGAGCTGCAGAAGATCAGCGCCAACGGTTAGAGTTTGCGTCGAGCAGTAGAGTCCGAGAGGAGGGTGACGAGATGGACTTCGACATAGACAGCGAGCGACCAAGCGAGGGTGTCTTCGTCATCTCGCTCAGCGGCGAGGTCGATCTCTACACCGCGCCGGAGTTCAAGCAGCAACTGATCGATGCGGTTGCCGAGGGCGCCCGACACGTCGTGGTCGATCTCAGCAAGACGACTTTCATCGACTCCACCACCCTCGGAGTGCTCGTGGGCGGCGTTCGCCGCCTGCGCGAGAAGGACGGCGATCTCTCGCTGGTTTGCAGCGATCGCAACATCACCAAGATCTTCGAGATCACCGGGCTGAACCAGGTCTTCTCGATCGCGCCGAGCCGCGAAGAGGCGCTGGCGCGCCTGTCGTCCAGCTAGCTCGTCCCGCGGCTGAACCCGTAGAAGCGCCCGACCGGGCTGAAGCCGAGCTTGGCGTATAGCGCCTTGGGCCAGTCGCTCTCATCGGCCATCAGCCAGACGAGATCGTGGCCCGACGCGAAGGCCTCCCAGGCCGTGCGCCGGACAACCGAGCTGGCGAGGCCCTGGTTTCGGTACTCGCGCAGGGTGCCGACCGCCTCGATCTGCGCGGTGCCGCCGCGTGAGTAAAGCTCACAGCCGCTCACGACCCGGCCGTCCGACCGGCGTGCGAAATACTGGCAGTCGATGCTGCGCTCGACCAGTAGATGCTGCTGCGTGAGCTGGTCGACCAGTACTTCGCTCTCGGGATGGAATTCGCGGTTTTCTTCCTCCCAGAAGGGCAGCATCTCCTCGCTCGTGACCTCGGAAACGAGTGGTAGACGCTCCTGCTCGACCGAGCCCGAGTGAACCATCGCGATCGCCCGATCGACCTTCCAGGTCAGGCTCTCGAACTGCGGCGTCAGCCGCTCGCCTATCTCGGCCGAGTCGGTGATGACCTTGCGGTGAGCCATTCCGGACGCCCCCAAGATCCGGTCGGCGAGCGCCGCGAGCTCGTTCGCGCTCGCCTTCGGATCCTCGACGCGCAGGAAGTTACGGTCATACACCAGCGGCAGCGATTCGCAGAGAAGTGCGGTTGCCAGGAACGAAGAGAAGATGCGCTCGGAGCAGCGCTCATCGAGGTAGCGGCAAAAGCCGACGATGCGCTCGAGATCGTCGGCGGGCGTCGTCGTACGTGAACCTGCATTTTCCATACCAGTCTTCTACCATCGCAGCTGTGAGAGCGTTTCAGATCTCGGTCGTCGGCAGCGGCAGTGAGTGGGAGGCGCAGGCCGAGCAGGTCGGGCGCCTGCTCGCCGAGCGCAGCTGCACGGTCGTGACCGGCGGTGGCGCCGAGGTGATGGCGGCCGCCGCGCGGGGTGCCAAGCAAGCAGGCGGGAGGACTATCGGGATCCTGCCCGGCGAGTCGCCCGACGAAGCCAACGAGTGGATCGACTTTGCCGTGGCGACCGGCATCGGGCACGCCCGCAACCTTGCTGTGGCGGCCTCGGGCGACGCGGTGATCGCCGTCGGCGGGAGCTGGGGAACGCTGAGCGAGCTCGCGTTCGCGCGCCAGCTGGGGCGACCGACGGTGGTGCTCGAGGGCGGCGTCGCGGTGGAGGGCGAGGGAGTCCTACGTGCGGCCAGCCCGGAAGAGGCGGTCGAGCTGGCCCTCTCGGCGCTGGAGGCACGAAGTGCCGAAGCCTAGGCCGCTGATCTGGAAGCCGAGGTATGCGACGCGCAGAATGCGAGAACGCGCCTGGGCCAAGAAGTCGCTGGAGCGCGAGCGGGCGCTGGCGACGCTGCGGGGGCCGTCGTTGCTCGAGCGGGTGCGGCGGCTGCTCGGGCGCTCTCACTGAGAGCTCGCGACGGACGGCGCTCCGTGACCGTCATAGAGCGAAACCCCGGCGGAAAAGCGAGATCAAATTCTTACGCCGCCCTGTTGGGCTGGACACAACAAACAGCCCAACCGAGCAGCTCTGGAAGCTAGCGTGCGGATAGAGATCGCTCATCCTCGATAACGGTTCCCCTCCAGCATCCGCCCGAGCAACGTCAGCGCCCCGGCCTTCCGCAGCGGCTCGTTTAGATTCCCGCACTTCGGCGACTGGACGCAGGACGGGCAGCCGCGCTCGCACGGGCAGCCTTCGAGTAGGCGCACGGCGTCGGCGACCCAGTCTCCGAACACCTCGAAGCCGCGCTCGCTGATCCCGATGCCGCCGGCGTGGCCGTCGTAGACGAAGATCGTCGGCTGAAGCGTCTGCGCGTGCAGGTTGGTGGAAAGGCCGCCGATGTCCCAGCGGTCGCACATCGCGCGCAGCGGCAGGAGCGCGATCAGCGTGTGCTCGGCGGCGTGCAGCGAGCCGAGCAGTAGCGGCAGTTCCTCCAGTCCTTCGAGCTGCTCGGGCGTGGGGCAGAACCAGATTGCCTCGGTCTCGAACGACGTCGCCGGCAGCTCCAGCGGTGTCAAGTCCATCGCCCGCTGGGTCTGGATCGAGCGGCGCTGGAAGCCGACGACCTGCTCGGTCACCGAGACGCGGCCGAAGCAGAGCTCGACTCCGAGCCGCAGCTCGCGCTTGAGCTCTTCCCTGATCTCGGTCTCGGTCTCGCGCTTGGCCTGGGTGTAGTAGTCGCCCGAGAAGGGCTCGACCAGGGCGCGCCCGGCTTCCAGATCGAGCGTGCGAACAAAATACGCCTCGCCCAGGTGCAGGTAGATCGCGCCCTCGTGGATGGTCGAGAAGGCGCGGGCCCGCTCGACCAGCCCCAGCAGCAAGCCGGTCTCGGCCTCGATCACGGTGAAGCTCTCGCTTTCCGCTGAGCGCAACGACACGCGCGCCGCGGGAAAGTCGCGTCCCTGCCAGACGAAGCCGGCCGGGGTGTTGCGCAGCTCGGGCAGCTTGGCGGCTTGCTCGAGCGCCTCCGAGCCGAGGATTCCCGCGTCCTCCGGCCCGATCGGCGCCTCGTAGGCGGCGGAGAGCAGGTGCCCGTCCAGGATGCGCGGGCTGGCGTGGTCGAGGATCGCCGCTTCGACGCGGCGCCCGATCAGCGCCTCGGGGTCGCGCATGAAGAACTGGTCGAGCGCGTCCTCGCTGGCGATCATCACCGCCAGGCCGTGCCGGCGGCGCCCGGCGCGGCCCCACTGCTGGCGCAGGCTGGCGACCGTGCCGGGAAAGCCGACCGAGATCGCGCAGTCGAGCGTGCCCACGTCGATGCCGAGCTCGAGCGCGTCGGTCGCGGTCACCGCTAGTAGCTCGCCGCCGACCAGACGCCGCTCGATCTCGCGCCGCTGCTCGGGCGTGTAGCCGGCCCGGTAGGGCGCGATCCGCGCGGCCAGCTCCGCGGGAAGGCGGTCGCTGGTGAAGCGGTGGATCAGCTCGACGGCCTTGCGGCTCTTGGCGAAGCAGATCGTTCGCTCGCCGCGCTCGACGAGCGTTGCGAGCAGCTTCGACGCCTCGCCGAGCGCGCTGGCGCGCAGCCCCAGCTCGGGGTCGATCAGCTCCGGGTTCCAGAGCGCCAGCGTCCGCTCGGGTCGCGGCGCGCCGTCGTCCGAGACGACCTCGAACTCGAGCCCGGTGAGCGCGCTCGCCAGCTCGCCCGGGTTGGCGATCGTCGCCGAGGCGAGCAGAAACTGCGGATCGGCGCCGTAGATCCGCGCCAGCCGGCGCAGGCGCCGCAGCACGTTGGCCACGTGCGAGCCGAAGACACCGCGGTAGACGTGCGCCTCGTCCACGACCACGTAGCGCAGGTTTGCCAACACATCGCCCCAGCGATCGTGATGCGGCAGCACGCCGATGTGCAGCATGTCGGGGTTGGAGAGGATCACGTTCGCCCATTTGCGGAT